>Ga0075464_10001609_pt1 | contig 10182 bp, 9 predicted proteins | sample DEB19_08_DNA_5_FD_75068 | JGI IMG/M metagenome (GOLD analysis project Ga0075464, IMG submission 75068) | Aqueous microbial communities from the Delaware River and Bay under freshwater to marine salinity gradient to study organic matter... | ecosystem: Environmental > Aquatic > Marine > Coastal ...
TAACTCAGCCATATTGGCAAGCCGATACGGATACTTATTTGCTCGATGAGGATTGCTTTATACAAGGTCTTAAATGGAGGTTCTTGCGGGCTAAGGGATTGAGTTACGCCGAGGAGTTTAAGGCGTATGAAGACGACTGCGAAAGAGTAATGGGTAGAGACGGTGGAAGCCGCGACCTTCCGCTTGGCGGCTCTGACTTCGGCCAGCAATTCCTTGATGGGGCGAATATCCCCGAAACTGGGTACGGCCAATGATAAGAACTGACAAAAGGCAAGTTTCGCGGACAGTGTCTTTGCAGTCTCCTACTGGGGGACTTAACGCAAAAGACCCTTTGGCGAACATGAAAGAAACAGAAGCGGTGACTATGGAGAATTATTTCCCAGAGCCATCGCGGGTTATTTCAAGAAAAGGATACCTTATTCACGCCACAGGAGTGACTGGGGCGGTTGATACGCTTGCTTTTTACAACGATGGAATAAACAAAGCCCTTTTTGCTTTTGTAGACGGGGAAATATTCGATGTCACGTCATCTGGAGCGGTTGGGGCTGCGGCCGTAACGGGCCTTACAAATTCGCGCTTTCAAACAATAAACATGGGAACCGCAGGAGGGTTTTTTCTTTTATGTGTAAACGGCGAAGACAAAATGCAAGTTTACACAGGTTCTACATGGTATGCAGACGGCACGACCACTACCGTGACTGGGGTGGATACGGCGGATTGTATTCATATTAATAACTTTAAAAACCGTGTCTGGCTTATAGAAAAAGACAGCTTCAATGCGTGGTATCTTCCCGTTTCTTCTATCGGCGGGGCGGCAAATAACCTAGATTTATCTGGTTTGTTTAAATTGGGCGGTTATCTAATGGCCATGGCAAACTGGACTATTGATAACGCCGCAGGGATTGACGACTATGCGGCTTTTATCACATCCGAGGGGGAAGTAGCCCTTTATAAGGGAACAGACCCATCCAGTGCTTCGACTTGGGCCTTGGTAGGTACGTTCAGAATGGGCAAACCATTGGGGAGGAGATGCTTTTGCAAGGCTGGGGCGGATGTTCTTGTATTAACGACTGACGGCGCGTTTCCTTTATCGAAGGCTCTTTTAACGGATAGGTCACAGTTAAACCTTGCCGCTACGGACAAAATAGCCAATCTAATTAATGCGGATGTTTTGCAATATAAAACAAATTTTGGATGGCAGCCTATTATTCACCCCACGGGGAACAAGTTAATAATCAACGTCCCAACAGTAGAGGGGCAGGAATCCGAACAATACGTTATGAACACAACCCATGGGGCTTGGTGTAAATTTACGGGCTGGAATAGCTTTTGTTATGAAATACTCGATGACAGGCTCTTTTTTGGGGGACTAAACGCGGTTTACGAGGCCGATGTGGGCCAGTCTGACAATGGGGATAATATAACAGGTGTCATTCAACAGGCGTTTAGTTATTTCGGCTCTAAGGGGCAAATAAAGAAGTTTCAAATGGTTCGGCCCATTATAATCTCTGAAGGGTCTGTTGTGCCTTCTTTGCTTATGAACACCGATTTTCAAGAAAACAGAACGACAACGACCAGTTTTTCTTTTGGTACGTCTGGAACAGAATGGGATGTTGGAGATTGGGACGTATCGCCATGGGTATCGTCTGACAACCTTACGGCAAAATGGCAATCTGTGTCTGGGGTTGGTTTTTCTGGCGGTATTAGATTGGTGACAGAATTAAAAGATATTTCATGCTCTTGGGTATCAACGGACTTTGTTTACGAGGTTGGCGGGGTTCTTTAATGCTTCTTTATGGGTGCGATAAAGAGGTTTTAGAATGGGTTTCTTGGCAATTATTCAAAGAAAATGACGCCTTCGGAAAAGAGGATAAGGCCATTGGGGTAATAATTGAAAACAAGCTAATCGCAGGCGTTGTGTATAACAGGTTCGTTCCTAATGTTTCTATAGAAATGTCCATTGCCAGTATTGACAAAAGATGGGCAACGAGGCATAATTTAAAAGCGTTTTTCAATTACCCCTTCATCCAACTTGGTTTGGAAAGAGTACAAACGCTTTGTTCTTCATCAGACGAAGGGGTTATCATGTTCAACAAAAGATTGGGATTCAAACAAGAGGGATTGCACCGCAAGGCTTGGCCTATGGGCGGTGACGCTATTTCTTGGGGGATGCTCAAATCAGAGTGCAAGTGGATAAACCATGGGTAAGAAATCACCAAAAACACCCGCTGCCCCAGATCCAGCGGCAACCGCGGCAGCGCAAACTGCCACCAATAAAGAAACCGCTTATTGGAACGCTGTTTTAAACAACGTAAATCAAGTCACTCCTTACGGAAACTTGACATTTAAGCAAACTGGCGGCGGTCCATCTTATAATATGGACGCTTATAACGCGGCTTTAAAATCGTATAACGATGCTATCGCGGCGGGTGCACAGTCTGGAACAGCACCAAAATACACTGGGGCAAGCGATAACGCCCCGCAGTCAAATGTGAATTACGCTGGTAATATGCCAACACTAGACCAGTTCAAAACGGGTGACGCCCCGCCTTCTTTTACGTCCACAATAGAACTTTCGCCCGAACAGCAAGCCATTCTTGACAGCCAAAACCGCAGGGAAATCGCCTTGGGGACTTTGGGTGAAGACCAAATAGGTCGTATTCGCACAAGTGTATCCAGTCCTTATTCTTACATGGGATTGGGTGGCGAGGTGTCAGCGGATGACGTAGCTACTCAACAAGCAAGGGCGGAAGAGGCTTATATGTCACGCCTTAACCCGCAATTCCAGAGAGATGAGGAAGCCCTTCGTGCTCGTTTAATAAATCAGGGTATTGGTCAGGGGTCTCAAGCGTATCAGCGCGAAATGGACACATTTAACCAAATGCGCAACGATGCAAGGCAACAAGCTATTTTGGCTGGACAGCAATACGGCGGAACGGCACAACAACAAGCTTTGCAAAGACGCAATCAGCTAATTCAAGAGTATGACGCACAAAGAAACGCACCATTGAATGAGTACATCGGCTTGACATCTGGCGTACAGGTACAAAACCCACAGTTTACAAGCCAGTCATACGGCGGCGCACAACCAGTGGATTATGCTGGGTTGGTGAACCAAAACTACCAAAACCAAATGGCGCAATACAACGCAAGACAAGCTGGCTCTAACAATACAATGTCGTCTTTGTTTGGATTGGGCGGTTCGTTCTTGGGCGCGGCTGGTCAGGCTGGTGGAATAGGTGCTTTGTTTTCAGACAGGAGACTAAAGGAAAACATTAAATTTGTGGGCGTTGAAAACAACTTCCCGATTTACTCATTTAACTACATTAACGTCCCTGAAACAACATACATCGGTGTTATGGCCCAAGACGTAGAGAGAATTATGCCTGAAGCTGTGTTTGAAACCGAGGGTTATAAGAAAGTCAATTATGACATGATTGGCGTAAAAATGCGCGAGGTTGAAAATGCCTGAAGTATCGTTTTTTGACCCTAAAAAAGAAGCTGAAGTTAAACGCCGCAGATTGATGGCGGAACAGCTTATGAAACAATCCGAACAAACACCAAATGAGTTTGTTTCTGGAATTGTTGTAAAGAAGTCCCCGATTGAGGGATTGGCTAAGGCATTGGGTTCTGGATTGGCTGGTTATCAAGCTGGGCAAGCCGATAAAATGCAAACCGAAGACACCATAAACCGTCAAAAGGTACTCGCAGAAGCCATTGGGCAGTATGGTACAGACCCCGCGGCGGCTGCGCAAATGCTTATGCAATCACCTTCTACATCTGATATGGGAATGAAGCTTTATCTTGATGATTTACAACGTCAAAGGGATTCCCAATCAGAAGCCGCTAAATTAGCAAGGGAAGACGCTAATTGGGAACGTGATGCAGAATTAAAACGAGAACTAGCGAGAATGAGGACTCAAAGCAATCAGCCATATATAGATGAAAATGGTGTTTTAGTTACTCCTAAGCCAAAATTATCTGCAACCGAACAAAAAGAGTTTTTTGAAGCTGATGATAGAATTTTAGCAGGTGAAAACTCATTGATAGGTCTTGAAAACGCATTAACAAAAAATGACACGGCTTATTCTGGGGCGTTGGCTGATGAAAGAGCATGGCTTACTTCAAATGTTGGGAATTTATTAGGAAAGGAAACGCCGCGGGCTGATGCAACAGTTTCTCTTAAAAATTCCGTTGTTGGGCAAGCGTTAGAAAGCTTAAAAACAGTTTTCGGCTCTATGCCAACAGAGGGCGAAAGAAAAATATTGCTTGAACTACAGGCAAGCGTTGATAAAACCCCAACACAACGCAAAGAAATCCTTGATAGGGCAAAAATTATAGCACAAAGACGTTTAGAGAGAGACAGAATGCTGCAAGAGGGTCTTTCTTCTGGGAATGTGTATAACACCTCTCCAGCGCAAACAGCAACCGCACCACAAGGGCAAGCCGCTCAAGTAAACAACCGTGAAAACATCATCCAGCAGTTAAAATCACGCGGGAGAGATGACGCATACATTCAACAATTCTTGCAAGCAAACGGGTTGTGATGGCTGAAAAGGGAACAAAAGGCGGAACGATAGGAACAATTGCGCGGCAGGCTATGCAGGGCGCAACATTCGGATTTTCCGATGAAGCTACGGATGCTATTGCTGCTGTATTGGCTGGAGCGATAAGCCCTGACTTGTCTGTGGCAGAAGCTATAAAAGAAGCCCGTAAACTATCAAAAGAAGATTTAGCTAGAGATTGGCAAAATGCGCCAGTAACATCTTTTGCATCGCAAGTGGTTGGTTCTTTACCCGTAGGTTTGACAAAGGCGGCTGTAAATGCTGGTAATTGGATTCGCGGTGGCGGTACGCTCGCAGGGATTGGTAAAGGTGCGGCGGTTGGTGCTGGATATGGGGGGCTTGCTGGCTTGGGCGCGGCGGACGATACGGTATCAGACCGTTTGGGTGGGGCTGCTGCTGGCGCAGCTTTCGGTGGGGTTGTTGGTGGTGCAACTTCTCCCCTTTTTCGGTTGGGAACACCCCCTAGCACTGTGGACTTTGGAAAAGTAGCAAAGAAAACCACAAAAAACGCACAAAGCAAAGCCGAAAAAGCATTGTTTGAAAAACTAGCAGCAAGACCTGATTTGCGTGACCAGTTAATGCGTGCTGAAGCGTTGGATGCGGCTTCTAAAAGAACGGGTATTGATTTAACTTTGGCTGAAAAAATAGCGCAAAGCCCTTCAGACGCGCTTTTAGCTGACCAGAAGATATTGGGCCAAAACCCCATGACTGCTGGCCGCATGGAAGCCATGTATGCGGCAAGGTCTGGCACACCTAATCAAGCAGGACAGATTGAAAGCGTGCTTCAAAAACAGGCGCAAGACTTAGCGGGTGGATTGGGTTCTTATGATGAAGTTGCGGCGGCTTTAATTGATAAATCAGATAAAGCGGCAAGCGATATTACTAAGGGATTGGTTGCTAAGGCTTCGCCACTTTATGATGAAGCGTTTACAAAAACAGTGCCAGAAAACGAAATAGGAAACTTAATAACAAAACAACCAATTATTAAAAACGCAATAAAGGCGGCTTTTAATGACGAAAGGTTTTCGGCGCAACTAAGAGGAAAGCCCCTAAATAGCGTTGAAGTTATTGACGCTGCTAAACGCATTATTGATGAAAAAATTCGCGCTGGTTTAAGCCCTATGCAGCCGTTTGACACACGCGCTTACAAATCTGCACAAAGTCAATTATTGGAGCTTGCTGATAAATACGCCCCATCTTACGCGCAAGCAAGGGCGGTTTACTCTGGCAATCCTGACGCTTTGCAAATGCGCGGACAGATTGGCGCATTGGCTGACGTTGACCTAATGCAAGCACAAAGGGTTGCTAATCAATTATTTTCAGGAACACAGCAAAACGCAGAAATAGCGGCCAAGGCATTAGGACAGGACGCGCCAAAAGCAGCAGCCGCAAGAATATTTAATGTCATGGATACAGCAAGGGGAGACCCAACATCCTTTGCAAGCAAAATTGCACCCGACGCCCGCACTATGGATATGCTTAGAGCATACGCGGGTGGAAATCAATTAGATGAAACTTTAAACATTATCAATCAAGCAAAGATTGGTGAAAAATTCCGCTTCGGCTCTCCAACGCAACCGCTACAGCAAGCCCAAAGGGGTATGGATGAAGCGGCAAATGCGGGAATTGATATCTTATCAGGAAACAAAATAGGCTTACTGCGCAGGGTTGCTGGAATATTTGGAAAATCCGAAAATGACCCGCAATTCTACAAAGAAATGGGCGATTTAATGCTCACAGATAAAGGCATGGATTTACTTCGCCGTGTCTCTATGGGTCAACAAACAGCTATTCAAGAATTACAAACCGTATCCCCTGCTTTGCGCATAGGCTCTAACGCTATGACGGCTTCGCCTGTAACCCGTGCGGCTGTTGGTGGTGGTGTCACGCCCTCACCTTTTGTTCAAGACGCACAAGGAAATCAATACAATTATCCTGCGCAACCTGACTTTTCGCAAGACATGGATTTACTTCAGCCCCAATCTGTGCCTGATTTTTCACAAGACATGGACTTGCTACAACCTCAACAATCTATGAGTGAAATAAACACACAAGAAACGCTTCCGCCTGTAAGCGCACCAATGAGAACGCCTGACACATTCCTTGACCGCGTGGCTATGGCCGAAAGCAGTGGCAATCCGAACGCACGAGCAAAAACATCATCTGCGAGCGGATTGTATCAATTCACAGACCCAACTTGGAAGGGCATGGTTAAGAATTACGGCGCACAAACTGGTATTACCATGGCCGATAAAAACAACCCTGAAAAGCAGCGCATTATGGCGGAATTGCTTACCAAGGAAAACACAAACATGTACAAACAAGCTGGCATAATCCCAGATGAAACAGACCTTTATATGGCGCATTTTCTTGGTGGCCCATCGGCTGTAAAGGCAAGAAAAAACATGACTGCTGTAGGTGCGGAATTATTCCCCGCGGCGGCACAAGCGAACAAGAATATATTTTACAAAAACGGACGCCCAAGAACGGTAGAAGAAATTCGCAGCCTTTTGGGTTCTAAAGTAGGAGCATAATCATGGCATTTGACGGTAATGGGGTATTTGTTCGTCTTTATAACTGGGTCAATGACGCATCTGCAAACATTAAAATTCGTGCAGACCGCATGGATAACGAAATGAATGGTTTTGCTACTGGTCTTTCAACCTGTATCACAAAAGACGGCCAGACAACAATTACTGCAGACCTTCCTATGGCTGGTTACAGACATACCAACGTAGGAGTTGGAAACGCAAGAACGCAATATACAAGACTAGACCAATCCCAAGATGGCAAACTTAATTGGGCCGATGGTGGCGGTACGTCTGATGCGATAACTGCCACTTACTCACCAGCAATCACAGCTTTGGTGGATGGCCAAGAGTGCTATGTTCGTGCGACCGCGGCGAACACAACAACAACACCGACTTTTTCGCCCAATTCTCTAACGGCAAGAACAATCGTAAAAAACGGCAACGTAGCGTTGGTGGTTGGTGATATAGCGGGTGATGGTCACGAATTACACCTGCGCTATAGATTGTCAGACACAAAATGGGAATTATTAAATCCTGCGACAGCAACAACCTCTGTTACCTCAGGAAATGTTACTGGAACAGTTGCGATAGCCAATGGTGGAACAGGCCAAACATCAAAAACCCCAGCCTTTGACGCTTTAAGCCCGCTTACAACCAAAGGGGATTTGATTGTTTATAACGGCACTAATAATGTCCGCGTTGGCGTTGGAGCAAACGGAAGCGTTTTGGTTGCCGATTCTGCACAGGCTTCGGGCGTAAAGTGGGATAGTGCCGTTACACCAAGTTGCAAAGTTTATCAAACAACAGGAACAAGCATTCCAACAGCCACTTGGACAGAAGTTTTGTTTGACACCGAAGAGTGGGACACAAGTGGATGGCACTCAACATCCGTAAACACAGGAAGAATGACTTTAGATTTTACTGGTCGCGTTACAATCACGTTTTTATGGGATTCAAATTCTACAACTTTAAGAACAAGCGGAATTAGAATTAAGAAAAACGGTACGGTTATCGCAGAGGTAAACGATAGACGAAGCGATGATACTACATTTTCAAACGTAAAATATGGCATTACGGCACAAACGTCTGTTTCCCCCACAGACTACATTACTGTTGAGGTGAACCAACAAACGGGCGGCTCTTTAACAACGGGTGCTGGTCTTTCGGGAACACAATTTACGGTGTCAAAAATATGACCAATCAATCAGACCTACAGCAATCAATTCGCGCCATAACAAGCACAACCCTTAATTACGAAGGTGACTGGCACGCTTTGTTTGACAGCGCGTCTATCCCCGCAGGAACATACAATGAGAGATTATTGGCATGGATTAACGCGCAATTATCATCGTCTTATACAGAGATAAACGGCGCGAAAGCTGCTTATGCGGAAAACAGAGCAAGCGGCGGCGGAACACCTTGGCAATTACAGCTAAAGGCTGATGGAGTTGACCCCACGCTTGCCCTGCAATTTGACAGGCAGAGGTATGCGGCGAATAATGCCACAAAATCCTTCGCAGATATCCTAACAGCAACACGTTCTACCACAGGGACGTATTTTGATGCATCGGGTGTTATGCGAGAAGCCGCTATTAACGAAATGCGGTTTGACCACGACCCTGTGACGGGTGAGTCCTTGGGGTTGTTGCTTGAAGGTGCGCGGACGAACCTTGTTTTAAATTCCGCAACTGGTTCTGCACAATCAATCACTGTAACAGCAGTCGCACACACACTATCATTCTATGGAACAGGTACAGTCACATTGTCGGGTGTTTATTCTGGCTCTTTGGTTGGTTCTGGAGCGTATCCAGAAAGGTCAACTCTCACTTTTACACCAACGGCAGGTAGTTTAACAATCTCTGTAACGGGTACAATTCAATTTATCCAAATTGAAGCTGGCTCATTCCCATCCTCATACATCCCCACCACATCGGGCGCAGTTACCCGTGCGGCGGATGTTGTCTTAAACAACGCAAGCAACACCGTTCCTTTCGCAAGCTGGTACAATCAGAGCGAGGGGGCTGTGGTTGTTGATTTTGATATGCTGACAACAACATCAGGTGTTTTCCCAATACTGGTTTCTATTGATAATGGAGTAACAAATGAAATGATTTCTGTTCAACAAAGAAATACTAGCGTGGGTATAAAATATGAAGGGGTAGATGGGGGTGTTAGTCAGGCTTCTATTAACGTAACGGACTCATTGGTTGGTAGGCGTAAATTAGCGGTTGTTGCCAAATTAAACGACTTTGCAATCTCTATAAATGCTTCTGTGCCGTCCACAGATACAAACGGGACAATGCCAACGCCAACGCGAATATCAATCGGGTTTGGGGCTGGTGGTATTTCTATGCATGGCCACATCCGCGCATTGTACTACTACCCCGTTCGCGTTTCAAATGCAGAACTGCAAAGGATAACGACATGATAAACAAAATCAGAATATTGCTTCTCATTCCCGAAGGATTGACCTTTGATATGCTCACACAGGAGCAACAAACGGCAATCAATAGCGTGTTTGGTGAATACACCCTGCCCATGGTTGGAACAATCGCGGCGAACGGTAAAGTTATTTGTGACGCACTTGCCCTAAACACATTCAACCCCGTTGCCATGGTAGAGGTTGGCTTGCCGTTTGAAATCATCGGAATGTGGGACTTCCAAGGCACAGCTTTGACCACGTTCAACGAAGCAGAGTTTATGGCTCGCCTCCCTGAAACACCCATCATGGACGAGAGTGGGTTTCAGATTGGTTCTGCCCCTGCTGTCCTGCATGAGCCTTGCTCTTGGGGTGGATGGCCTAGAGTTATAGGTGTATAATGCGTAACTGTACTATGCCATGGATGCCGTTTAGACTTCGGGATGAATTTACCGAACGCTTTAATGACCTTTGCAAACAGCACGATTTAGATTATGCTAATGGACAGTGCAAGCTATGTGCGGACGTTGTTTTTGTTAAGGCAATTTCAGGGCGCGGGTACTGGTATTTAGTCCCACTTGTCTTTATCGCCGTCAACCTGCCGCAAGTGTGGTGGTCTTATCTAAGGGGTAAGAAATGAGTGAAGAACTTTACAAATTGGTGGTCA
>Ga0075464_10001610_pt1 | contig 10176 bp, 18 predicted proteins | sample DEB19_08_DNA_5_FD_75068 | JGI IMG/M metagenome (GOLD analysis project Ga0075464, IMG submission 75068) | Aqueous microbial communities from the Delaware River and Bay under freshwater to marine salinity gradient to study organic matter... | ecosystem: Environmental > Aquatic > Marine > Coastal ...
GCGCCTTCTACCACACCACGGGCGCCGCGGGCGGTCGGATCGAGGCGCGTCACCGCCTGGTGGGTGGTGACCTGGGGTCGGAGGAGCTGGTCGGTGCGGTGGGTCATGGTCACCTCGTGGCGCGTCGGATGGGGGGGGCTCGGGCCATGGGCGTGGCGTCGGTTGTCCCCGAAGCTGTCCCCGCCGTAGACCGGGAACCGTGGTAATGCGGGGGGACAGCGATCCCACGATCACGTCGGGGCGCGCCGCTACGTCTGCTTCCAGTTCTAGCGTATCACTCGTCCCCGTCAGGCAGATCGTCCACCTGTCCCCGTGAAGTGTCCCCGGCCACGGAGAGGTGGTGCACGCCGGCCGCCTTGCGCCGCCCCATTCCGGCGGACCGCGCCGCCGCCTTGAGTGTGGCCATGTCGCGGTCCTGGTAGATGGCGACGGACACCTGCGCCGAGTGGCCCATGATGGCGGACAGCGCCGCCATCGTCACGCCCGGCGTCGAGGCGAGCGCCGTCGCGGCCGCGCGCCGCAGACCGTACAGGCGCCACTTCACGCCCAGGCGCTTGAAGGTCTTGGTCACGCTCACCCGGGCGCCGATCGGGAACAGCCCCGCTTCGGGCGCCCGGTCGAGCAGCGGCCGCAGCTCGGTGATCGCCCACGGCGGCACCGGCACGTCACGCGCGCCCGTCTTGGCGCCCGGCTCGTCCGGGATGTGGATGATGCCCCAGCCGTCCCGGCCCACCTCGACGTGCTCACGGCGCAGGATCTGGACCTCGCCCGGTCGCGCGCCGGTTGCCGCGCACAGCGCGACGAACGACCGCTGCCACCCGGTGAGCTGGGCGATCACCGCCTCGATCTCGCGCGCCTTGGGGGTGAGCTTCACCCGGACGGTCGGGGCGGACATGTGGACCCGGACCGGTCGGGCCGCGGGGATGTGCCCCCGCTCGAGCGCCCAGTCGTGGGACATCGCGATCATCACGCCGATCATGCGGACGGTCCGCGGCGCCAGGCCGGCGCGCAGCTTGAGCAAGGTGTCATGCAGAACGTCGGAGGTGAGCGCCTCGACGCGCACGTCGCCCAGGTAGCCGACGCCGTAGCCTGCTGCGTACCGGTACTGGTGCAGCGTGGCGGCCCGGATCTCGCCGGCCTCGGCGCGCATCTCCTGGTGGGCCAGCCACCTCGACATCATGTCCTCGACCGTGGTGATCTCCGACCGGACGGCACGCACGACCTCCTTGGTCATGTCGGAGGCGAGCAGGGCGGCCAACTTGCGGACCGCGTCCGGGCGCTCCATCCAGCCCATGACCTTCTCGTGCCGCGACCCGGCGTCGTCCGTCCACCTGGCAGTCCAGTACCAGCGGCCGAGCTGGTCGGGGCCGCGCTTGGCCCGGCCCGAAAGCCCCTCAAGCTGGATCCGCTCCGGGGTGTCAGTCGTTGCGGGCATGGCGGCCCTCCAGGCGGCGCGGAGTGATCTTGGTGGTCGGGAGCACGTCGCGAGCCTGTACCACCGGCGCCCGGCTCGGCGCCTTGATCTCGCCGCGCACGGCGTCGACCACGTCACCCCACACCACCCGCCGCCGCCCGGCCACGTCGCGGATGATGCCGAGCTTCAAGCACCAGGCGGAGAACGCCCGCAGCCCCATGCCCAGCCGCCGCGCACCCTCACGCAGGGGGACGACGTCCTCCCGAGAGACGGGCGCGGGCGCGGCCTGGGCGACGGAATTCATGCGGCCGCCGCCACGCGCGGCATGTTCGCGGCGATCAGCGCCAGGCGGATGCCCTCCGAGGCGCCGCCGCCGCCGGCGAACAGGTCGATGATGAACAGGTCGCGGGCGTCGGTGACCGACCCGGTCCAGTAGTAGTCGAGGGTGCGGCTGTTCACGGCGCACCCAGCGGCGGCAAGGTCTTCGACCACTCCCACACGTGGAGCAGCGCCTGCTCCAACGTCATGTCCTTGTTGAGCCCCTTCACCTGGTGGTCCGCGTCCGCGCCCGGGGTGCCGAACCACTGTTCCGTCCAGGCACCACGCGCGACCCACTGACGCCCGCCGGCGCGCCGGTTGGGCTGGCTCGTCCAGGCGTAGCGGCGCACCTGGTTGGGGTGCCGCATCAAGCGGGGCAGCAGGGCGGCGACGATGGCGGCGTGACCGTCGATAGCCCGGGTGTCGACGTAGACCTCCGCGATGGGCAGCGGCGGCGCCGCGGGGGACGCCTTGTCCGCAGGCCAGCGCAACGCGGGGGGGCCGGGCGGCGTGAAGTACACCAGGCCATCCTGCACGCGTTTCACCGTGCGCGCGCCGAGGCGACCCGGGCACACGACGAGCACCGGCAGGCCGAGCCACATCGACTCGGGCACCTCGAGCATGGGCACCGTGAGCTGGGCGCGGATGGCGTCGGGGAGGGGGTGGGTAGGCGTGTCGGTCACGCGGCCTCCGCCCGAAACCCGCGCAGCCCGAGCAGCATCCCAAAGGAGCGGAGCGCGTCCCGAAGCTTGGCGGCGTTGACCTGGTGCCCCGTCGTGCCCAGTTCCAGCCCGGACATCAGGTGCATCTGGTCCCAGGCCGAGTCGAAGGACGTGTTGAGCATCGTGACGGTCGACGCGTCGATCCCGTGCACCTGGATGGGGGTCACCGTGATGGGCCGGCCAGGCGCGGCCAGGGACGGCTGCAGCGCGAGCACACGCCCGTCGATGAGGTCGAGCAGCTCCATCGCGGACATGGCGGAGATCGAGGCGCCGCCGGCAGCGCGCTCGGCCTCGGTGGGCGGCAGCGCCTTGAGCACCGTCTCCGCCCTGCGGCACAGGTTGCCGACCAGGTCCCGTAGATCGAACGCCTGCCTCTCGTAGTAGCCGGCGGCCGCGACAAGCGCGTCGATGCGCCGCGTCAGCTCATCCGCCTCGCGACCCTTCTTCTGCAGCGCCTCCACCACGAGGTCATGCTCGGACAGCCGGTGAGCGACAAGTCGCCGCAGGTCCTCCACCTCGCGCCGCATGGCGTCCGCCTCCGTTTCCGGACGCGTGACCAACTCCCGCACCATCATCACCAGCTCGTCGAAGCTGCGGCCCGCCACCTGGATGCACAGCACCCGCGCGAGCGCCTCACACCGGGCGGTCTCGGCCTCGGCCTTGCCCACCACAGCCTCGGTCCACGCTTCGAGCGCAGCACAGCGCGCGCTGTGCACCTCAGCGACCTCGGCGCGGAGCTTCACGACCAGGTCAGACGCCTCGATGCCCGACGCCGGCAAGGCGTCGACCTCGGCCGGCGCAGCCTCCACGACAACCGGCGCCGATACCGTCGCAGGCGACGCCTTGACCGGCACCACCACGGCCGGCGCCTCGACCGTCTCCTTGGTCACGGCCAAGAAGTCCGCCTCGAGCTGTTCGCGCGTCATGCCGTCCGTCATCCGCCACACCTTGCGGCCCCGGATGTTCAAGAACGACAGCTCCGGGCTGGTCGCAGCCTCACGCGTCAGCAGGGCGTTGGCCTCGGAGACCCGGGTGGCCCGGGCGATCTGCTCCGAACGGCACCAGGGGTGCGTGCGGACGTAGTCCGCGCAGCGCACGGTCTTGGTGCTGTTCTTCGGCGCCGACTTGGGCGCCCGGTCGCGCCAGCCCGCAGGCGGCGAGCACTCGACAAGCGTGGGCAGCTCGGCGACAGGCGGGATCTGGGCACCGATCGGCCAGAACGTGACGCGCCCGTGGCGCATGAGCTTGGTGACGCGCGCAAACTGCGTCGCCTGACGGTGCGCGAGCTGCGCGGCGTTGACGATGCCCGAGCCCTCGACGAGCTGCTTGGCGTCACAGCCTGGGTGGTCGGCGATGTACCGGACGACGCGGTCGGAGAGGGTGTCGGGCATGTCGGCCTCGGTGGTCGAGGTGGGGGTGGTGGTCAGCGGGGCCCACGGGGTGGACTCGTCTGCGGGGGCGAAGTGGGGTGCGAGGATGGCGCGAGCACCCGGCATGCGGGCGGCCACCAGGTGGTCACGGCAGAGGCACAGCACCTGCGGCACGTCGAGCCCGACGTTGCAGGACCGGCGCCCGGCCGACGACTCACCGCAGTCGGGCCAGTCGCAGGAGAGGGTGGAGATGTCGCGCGGGTCGAGCGCCCGATGGACGTGCAGTTCGTCAGACACGGACATCCTCCCAGCGCCAGGCGCCCGGGTGGGCGGCGACGCGGTTCATGACGCCCACGAGGGCGCGGGCGGTGATGATGAGCTCCTGCAGGTGGGCCAAGCCGTCGTGCGTGACCAGGTCGACGCCGACGCGCGACGGCACCACGACCGGATCCACGGTGACGCGGACGCGGGGCGCGTCCTCGTGGCAGGTGACCTCGAGGACGACACCCCAGGCGCCGCGGCGCAGCTGGACGGCCGTCTGCCACGTGCCGGCGGCGGGCTCGTACGGTCCGCGCTCGACGTCCTTGAGGACCTCGATGGACGCGTGCGACGGGCGCATCAGCTCGTGCGTCATGGCGGCGCCCAGGCGCGCGCACAGGGTCTGCGCGGGCTCCAGGTCGACCTTGGTGTAGTGGGAGTCCGCCTCCGGCACCACGTCAGAGGCAAGGGGGGGAGCCTTCTGCGTGGTGTCGGAGGGGACCGAGGTGAAGAGGTCGACGTGGGTCATCGTGCGACCCGGTCGGCCAGCACGCGCGCGGACGCGATGGCCTGGTCGGCGGAACCCCAGGCGGGCGACAGCACCACGCCGAACCGGGCGCCGTTGATGCTGGCCGTGAACGGCGCCTTGGCCCGCTCGCTGAACCGCACCGCCAGGACCGAGCCGGGGATGTAGTCGTCGTTGAAGTACACCTCGGTCGTCGTGTCGGTGCGCGTCATGTAGGTGGCCGGCGCGGTGATGCCGGCCGCACGGACCGACTCCAGCAGGCGGGCGAGGCTCGCCGCGGCGTTGGCGGCGAACATCATGTCGGTGGTGTGGTCGGGGGTAGGGTCGCTCACGTGGAGGCTCCTGCGGTGGTGAGCGACGCGATCACGCGCCAGCTCCGGTGGGTGAGGACGCCGTGCTGCGGCCGAGCGAACCCCGGCTGCATGAAGCGGACACGGACGAAGAGGTCCGAGACCTCCACGACCGTGAAGTCGATGCCGTCGCTCGTCACGACCGCGTCCACCCACGGCGCCGTGACCACGTCACGGGTCACGGGGAGCGGCAGCTCAAGGGCGATGCTCATGTGCGACCGCCCGCCGGAACGTGGTACAGGCCGGTCAGCGGCGCGCAAACGCTCCGATGGAGGGCAGGATGCGGTACTTGGTACTGGGGATGATGCTGGCAGCGTGCGAGACGGGCGGCCCGGGCGGCGGCGGGAAGGACGACATCGACGAGACGGCGGAGCCGGTCGGCGTAGAGTGCAAGGAGCCGAGCAGCGCCGGGTGCGGCCTCGACGGCGTCACGTGCGAGTACTGCGAAGGCGTCGACACCGAGAACGGCAACCTGCTCGTCATGTGGATCGACTGCACCGACGGCTTCCGGTTCGGACCGAGCAGCAGCTACGGCGGCGTCGCCGGCGGCCACATGGAGCACTGCTGGCCGGACACGGAAGAGCCATCGGACTCCGACTGACGGTCGGCGGTAGCTGGTGATGGCGTGTGCGCTGTGCATCGGTGTGGCGTGTCTCCGGTCCGCACACACTAGGGGGTGTGCGGAGAGCACACAACCGGCTTCACATGTTCTTGACGTATGGCGACATTTGGACCAGCCGGTCTGCGCTTCCTCCACCCCTCGGGATCCGTTCCGATAGGAAGCGGCATGCCGGCGGACCGCAACTGTCCGCCCACCATACCATGGTCGTGCAGGGGTTTAGATGCTGGGGTCGATCATGCTGGGCGCATCCGTGCAGCCATTCACAGAGGAGGAGCACGCGGCCGCGCGCGCCGCCTGGTCGTTGCTGCGCGCGCGGCCCGAGCCGCTACTACCGGCCGACGTTCTCGAGCATCACGCGCAGCATCCGTGCCTCACGGTCGGAGAGCTGGCCGAGCCCATCGAGGACGGCGGATAGCAGGGCCTGCTGCTCCGGCGTGTACTCGACTCGCGCGGCGCCACCCTGACCCATCGGCTGCGCGATGACGGTGAGGCGCACGCCAAGGGCGTTGCCCCATGCCTCCAGCGCGTCCAGCGGGATTGCCCGGCGTCCGATCTCGCGATGCGACAGCGTCGCGGGTGGCAGGTCGAGAGCACGCGCAAGCTCGCGTAGGCCCAGGCCCCGCTCTTCCCGCAGCTTCCTCAACATCGCGCCGACGTCGTTCATGCAACCGTCGTAGCTGACCCGGTGAAGATTGGGGCTTGTGTGCGTTCCGCACACGGTGTAAGTGTGTGCGCTGTGGAGACACGCGCCATGTCCGAGTTCTGCGCCTTCCTCACCGCCATCCGTGAGGCCGCCGAGTTGACCCAGTCCGACGTTGCACGCCGAATGGGCGTCGACCGCAACCGGGTGTGGGCCTGGGAGACCGCCTACCGGAAGATCCAGGTCGATGACCTCGCCCGCTACCTCAAGGCCGTCGACGCCACCCAGGCGCAGCGCCTGCGCGCCCTCGCCCTCGCCGCCTCGGACGGCGGTCACGTCGACACCAACGTGGAGGCGCCCGACGCGCCCATCGAGGTGCCCGTCCTCGAGGACGAGCTGGTGGACGAGGGCCCGCCCGACGTTGGCGAGTGCTGGCGCGGCGCGTCCTGTGGTGGGCGCCTGGTGCCCGTCCTCGACGGCCCGGTGTGGGTCGCCTCGACCTGCCCCGACTGCGAGCTCACCCGGGACAACGACCCGGCGCGCCCGGCCTCGGACGTGCTGGTGGTCACCGAGCAGGTGCGGGCCGCCAAGGGGCGTGCGGCGTGAACGCCAACCGTCAGCGCACCATCGCCTCCGCCGCCGAGCGTCTCTTCCAGGAGGTCCGTGGCGCGTACCTCGACCGCCTCCGTCGCATGGACGGCCTGGTCCCGGAGCCCGAGGTCAACGTCGAGTCCGTCCGACTCCGGACGCTGGCCCTGGCCCGTGAGCTGGGCGTCCGCCCGTCCGTCATCACCAAGGCGATCCGCGTCGCCCATCCGAAGGGGATCTGAACCATGACCTGGGTCATCGACCAGGAGGGCCTGCCCCTCCGTGAAGCGACCGAACGCCTGGTGGAGCTGTCGGCCGTCGTGCACGCCGTGCGCGTGCAGCGTGCTGACGGTCTCCACGATGTGCTGGTGGAGATGACCGCCGCCGGCGCGCCAGCGCGGCCGGGAACCCTCCAGCACCAGGCGTCGCCGATGGGTGCGCCCGCGGCCGAGGCCTGTGGCGCGCAGCCCGACGTGGACCTCGACGACCTGTTCTCCGACGTGGCGTTCCGTCCCGTCGCCCGCCCTCGGCTCGTGCTGCTGCATGGTGCCCCCCTCTGACTTCCTGGTTGTCGCCCCGACCGCTGTCCCACACCACACAATCCGCGTGCCACCATGAACGACCGCAGCCCCCTCGCCCGACATCAGCAGGCCTTCCTCGGCGCCCTGTACGACGAGTGCATCATCGACGACACGTCCCTGGCGGCGCGCCTGTGCGAGCTGGGACACCCGTGCGACCGCTCGACGCTGGGCCGGTACCGCTCGGGTGACCGCATGGCGCCCCTGGGCCTGCTGTGGGCCATCCTGCGGCACGTGGGCGAGCAGCACTCGGCCAAGGTGCTGGACCTCATCGCCCGCGACTTCCAGCTGCGCGTGGTGCCGGAGGCGGACAGCGACGGCTCGCCGGTGGCGGTGCGTGACCGGCTGCTCGACATGCAGACCAGCCTTGGCGAGGCCTCGGCCGCGTACCGCACGGCCCTCAAGGACGGATCGCTCGACGAGTCCGAGCGGGCGGACCTGTGGGCCATCGTGGACGGCCTGGCGCGCGAGGCTGCCGGCCTCCGGGCCGCGCTCGCCCCCGACGCCCAGCGCCGGCCGGGCCGCTCGATCCCGTCGTTCCACCGGATGACCGACTCTTGAACAACACCAACCCTGGACAGGAGGGTGAGATGACCGACCACACGACGGCGCAGGCGCCGGCGCAGGAGACGCCACCGAGCGACCTGCTCCGCATCTACGCGCCGCACATCCCTGGGTACATGCACCGGTGGCTCATCGAGACGCCGTGGTTCACCCTGCGGCTGCACAAGATCCTGGCGAGCGACCAGGACGAGGAACTGCACGACCACCCGTGGGCGTTCTGCTCCCTGCTGCTGCGCGGCGCCTACCAGGAGGTCGAGCCCGGCCCGTACGGTCGCGACCTGCACGCTGGCGTGTCCTGGGACCGCACGCGGCGCATCTTCCGCGCGCCCGCCATCAACTTCCGCCCGGATGCGACCGCCCCCCACCGCCTGGAGGTGGTCGACGGCCCGATCTGGACGCTGGTGGTCACCGGGCCGCGTGTTCGCCCCTGGGGCTTCTGGACGCGCGCGGGCTGGGTGCCGTGGCGCCTCTTCGAGACGCGCAAGATCGGCGCGCCGACGGGTGCCCCATGAGCCTGCTGCTCCTCTCGGGCCCCGACTGGCCCGAGGTCGGTCACCCCTACGGCAAGCACGACGCGTGCGGCGGCCTGCTGCGCTGGGTGAGCATCCCCACGCGCGGCTCCGACGACACCGGCGCTGTCGAGTGCGCACGCTGCGGCGTGGCCGTGTACGCCTGGGCGAACCGGTACGCGGTCGACGTGCGCAACGCCGAGCAGCTCGACCTGCAGTCGGCCGAGGTCCCGGACGAGGATGAGGACGTGTCGCCCGCCTGGGCGCCCGCGTCCCTGGAGGCCTACCGCGAGTGCCGCGAGCACCCGGCCTACACCGAGTGGAAGGCGCAGCGTCACGCTGCCCGGGGTTCACGATGAAGCGCCCGACCTACGGCATCCCGGTGCCCATCGACTGGATCGTGTCCATCGTCGCCGAGGCCACCCGGCGCGGTGACCGGTTCAGCGACTTCGAGGCCGTGTGCTCCCTGCGCCTCCACGTGGACGCGGCCCTGCGTCGTGACCCGGTCCCGTTCCCCAAGCGGGACGAGCTGTCCAAGGCGTGGCGCTGGACGACCACCGAGACCCGCCGGATGTGCGAGGCCCGCCACCTGTGGCTTACGGCCGCCGAGCTGACGTCTGGGTCCGAGCGCGCCGAGGCGTGGGCCGCGGTGGAGCTCGAGGTGAAGTCCCGCGGCGGTCGTGCAGCGGGTCAGCGTCAGGCCACGTCCGGCACGGAGGGTCCGCAGCCGAGCCGTCGCGCCGCAGTTCCGCCAGGATCGCGCCAGGACGACACCAGGAATCCGCCAGGATTCCGCGAGGCTGGCAAGGGTGAACCGGCGGAATCCGTCACGACGCCGCCAGGATTCCACCAGGATTCCACCAGGATCCCGCCAGGATCCCGCCTCGCGGGCGTCTCAAAGAGGCATGAGGCATCAAGCATGAGGTCATCCATGACTCCCCAACCCCTCACCGGGGGTGAGGGGCTCCAGCCATCGACGGAGGAGGCCCTCACCCGCGGCCCGGGGCATCGCCGTCGACCCTCCCCGGCGCTGGTCGCAGCCTGCAGCCGTTGGCTGGACAGGAACGGTCAGTCGGTCCTTCCGATGGTCCACGCCAGGGACACGCTGTTCGGTCAGAACGTCCGCAAGGCGCTGCTGGCGGCCCATGAGCTGCCGGACGGTGCGAGGGCGACGCTGGTCACCGAGGCCCTCGTCCTGGCGGCCCAGGGGGGCGCTGGGGCGACGCTGCCGGCGTCGCCCGCCCCATCGGCCGTCGGGCCGGTCATGCCGTCGCCACGGGCCGAGCTGGTGGCGCCCTGGGCCGCCTTCCTCGACCGCCTGCGGGACCTGCTCGACTCGACGGACGACGTCGCGGCGTTCGAGGCCTGGGCCGTGCCCGTCGACTGGGACGGTGCGGTGTTCGTCGTCGCCGTGCCCAACGTCCACGCCGTGGACTGGATCTCCGGCGTCGCTGGCCAGCTGCTCGCCGAGCTGGCGCCGGAGGTGCTCGGCTGTTCAGCCCGCTTCGCCTTCCAGCCGCCGCTCTTCGACGAGCAGCACGAGGCGGTGGGCCGATGACCCGCCGTCCGACGGTGCTGCAGGTCGACCCGGCCGGGACGACGGCGATCGGCCTGGCCAGGGTCAGCGACGACGGCGTGCAGCTGTTCGTCGTCCGCCCCCTGGACGAGGCCAACGGCTCGATGGTCCGGACCTGGGTCGAGCGCCTCCGGCCCGCCC
>Ga0075464_10001612_pt1 | contig 10171 bp, 13 predicted proteins | sample DEB19_08_DNA_5_FD_75068 | JGI IMG/M metagenome (GOLD analysis project Ga0075464, IMG submission 75068) | Aqueous microbial communities from the Delaware River and Bay under freshwater to marine salinity gradient to study organic matter... | ecosystem: Environmental > Aquatic > Marine > Coastal ...
AAACAAGAAACTACCAGCCGCAATAGCACAATAAGGACTCACAATGGCAACCACAATTATATCAAACATATCCTCTTTTGACTATGAGCCGGACATCCTAACGGACAACGGCAGAGACGGAATCACTTCATTTCAGTTCTCTATTGTTGGGGGGTTCTCTGCTCTTAACTCCAACTTCTCGCTGGGGCAGGACATAAGCGGAGTACCAGACCAACCACCCGGCAACTTCAAGGTCGTCCGCAGGAATATGAGCCATATTGCGGGGGATGTTAGCAATGGCCTATATCGTGTGCAGATAACTGGGGAGGGCGGGACTGGCGATAACTCGCTTTATATTCTTGAGACCTCGTTCCAATACCAACGAGAAATTGCATCTGGCCTTCTCACCATCGGAGCGGAAACAGCAAACTTCCAACAATCAACCGTCCAATACACTTTAGAATGGCTTTCGCCCACGGTGACAATCACAACCAATAGTCAGCAAGAGGATGTTGGTGCAGTTCAAGACAGGGTTCGGGAGTTGGCATTGCTTGTGCCCCCACAAATTATTCGCAACAAGCCAGAGAGTGCCCCAGCAGGGCCGGGTTCACCTTCTAGGAATATTTCTGGGCCGGGGATTGATGTTGATAGAGTCTATGTTGTCGGGTCATCAGTAGAAAATGCCGGTGGGCTGTTTAGGGTTCGAGCGTCTGCGGCTAGGGGAAGTGCGGAGATAGTTATATGAGGGGTGGAGGAACTGGTTCATTTACAAAAGTTCCCGTCCTACCCGATACTGGTTTAATTACTAAAAGCTATCTCCGCGACCTAGAGGCCGCCGTAAGGCAACGAACTCCAGTAGCGGGGGCAAACATCGACATTAAGGTGACTGATGGGAGCTTTATTATGTCGGCTACGGGCAACATTTCGGGAGCAGGAGGAGGGTTACCAGAGGGCTTTACAGCCGTCACGATCACAGTCTGTTCCAACGGAACTCCTGCCCAACTAATCGTTCTTGGTAAGGCAGATTGACAAGGGCATAGTCTAAAGTGAACGCTCAAGAGCTATTTCTAGATGTATCGAGTGGGAGGTTTTTGGATGGTGAGAGTGCAATCCCGACTAGCAAGCCAACAATATTTTCTGATGAGCAAAAGACAATTCGACTGACCACGCTAAAGGTTCGGGCCAATACAGTAACGGCTGTTTTCCCAAGCAAGAACTCTGCCTATAAAATGCGGCTAGGCACACAAGCCCTCAAACTTGCAGATGGCACTCCGACAACAACGGCACAAGCAAATTTAGTCACGGCGATTGGTTCAGTCGTAACACAATCATCTTCTCAAGCAATAGGCAATGCTAGAATCGTCACATATAGTCCTGTCACCGCAACGCTTGTGGCAAGCGTAACCACATTCCCGATTGTAACGGCAGGGTTTAACGCTTCGGTAAATTTCACGGCCTCCGTAACGGCACAAGTGTCGCTTGGAATTGGCTCGTTAACATTGCCGGGGGCCACGATTGCACAGCCCGCAGACTTATCGGGAATCACCAACCTCATCAAGCCACCGATGAGAGGAAAAGTCTTGTCATTCACGGCCACTCTTAATAGTGTAGCAACGGCAACATTTGCGGCGGTTATCTCTGGCGGGTCTGTTGCAACCATAGGAATCATAAGCCGTGGAGAAGGATACCAAGACGGAAGCTATGGGCTGTCTTTTGTCGCCCCCAACCCAACAGCCGCAACCTTTACGGCAACAATCTCTGGTGGAGTTGTTGTGTCTGTCTCAATCGTAACTGGCGGGTCGGGATATGGGGCTGGGCCGTTTAATTTAGTTTTTGGCGCAACCACCGGAACTATTGCCGCCGCAACGGCTTCTTCTCTTAATGGCTCAATAAATCAAATCACAATTACAGATGGGGGAAGTGATTACGCAACTGCTCCCCAAGTAACCCTAGCCACCGCCCCAGCGGTCGTTGCGATTGCAACTGTTGTGGCCTCGCAAGACAAAATACAAAGCATAACAATCAACAATGCTGGCTCTGGCTATGCGGCAACGCCAGCCGTAACACTATTTATGCCAGCGAAAAGAGTTATAGCGGTAGAGCCGACCAACAAAATAAGTAATGTTGTGGGCGGCTCAACTTTTTCGTGGGCTAGGGGAATTACAACGGCAAATGTTAATCTGCTTTTTTCTAGCCCAGACAACCGAGGAACACCAAGCAATGTTTCAGTTCCATCGGCCACTATTTCTTGGCAAAGCGGGAATACTTGGAGGCTTCAATTACTTTCTCAAGGCTATGGCTACACGACAGCCCCAAGCGTAATACACAATGATGCCTTAGTCTACAATAGCACGATAGAATATAAGCCAGTAAAAGAAACAATTCAAATTGGTTCACTTATCTCCAAAACAGCTCAACCCCAGTTTTGCATATCAACTATTTCGAGAATAGCACTACTTCCGCCAACATCGGATGGCGTGCTCATTTCTTCGGGGGGCATATTCCCGGAATATTTGATTGGAAATTCTTTGTTTGCCGCAGATGCCGGCGGAAATATTTTCGGCCTCAAGGTCTTAGGCCGCTATCGAAATCAGCAAATGCTAGCACCAGCCGGGCTTACAAGATTTCTTCCGCCTCCACTTGGGCAACCGCAAAGGTCAAGAGATCCGGGATACGAACCTACGGTACAACGACACGCAATCTTTACGCTTTCAACTCTTGAAGACCGATCTTATGCGGAAAATTTAAGGGGACGCTATCCCGCCGATGAGTATTTACCAAACACAGAGCCCCAGAACATTGTAAAACTTTTTAACCCACAGCACGACCGCTTCTCGAATAGGCAGTTCAACGCTGTTTTAGTTCCAGAGACACAAGAAAAGCCAACACGCTTTGCTGTATGCAGAATATCTATCCCCCCCGCATCAAGAGATTATTCTTTCTTACAAAATGGGGCTGGTGTTGATACATACCCAAACTACGAGAGTTTTTGGGACTCTCAGCCCGGCGGGGGCGTACTAGAGACAAAGATAGAATTTCTTGATTATGGGGCTGGATATACCGATGCGATGACCAAGGGTGGCTTCCGCTTGGTGGAAATTTCTTCACTATTAACTCAATCCGACCTCATTGAGTCACCCACGGAGAGGTCAATTACCGCAGTAACATCATTTGATCTTGGAGGATTCGCAAACAATTTGTTTGCTCGCCCCGCATCAGTAAGCACAGCCCCCGGACAACGAGGGGTAAAGCACTTTCTTTCTGATGGCGGATTTGGTTACTTTAAGCAATCCGTAGTTACCATTTCTTCGGCTGTGGTAAGTGGCGGAGTGGTAAGTGCCTCAATAAATAACCAGCCCACAAACTATATAGACGGAGCTTATGCTATTTCTATTACAACAGCCCCCGGATTGGGCACAACCGCACAAGTTTCTTTAATTGTTTCGGGTGGCAACTTAACCCCGGTCATATTAAATACTGGATTTGGATATGTAACCGCACCAATAGCAACCGCACCAGCACCCAACTTTTTGTCTGGTCAATTAGTTCAGCTAACTATTGCCACTAGACCGCAAGGCTATTCAACAGACACATCACACCAAATCATTTTATCTGAAAGCCCTGTTTCTGGCGGTTCGGCAAATGCTAACTTTGTAATTAACCAATCTGGAGAAGTGGCCATCAATATTGTTAATTCTGGGTTTGGCTATGAATCCCCCCCGACCGCTGTTGGAAAAACCCCAGACAGAATAAGTCAAAATGGTTTTATTAACTCCCTTCAATTATCAAATCAACCCGAAGGCTATGTTATTGGAAGGCAGTATCCCATAAGCATAGGACAAAGTCCTACAACACAAGGGACGGCAAACGCAATTCTTGTTCGGTCAGATTCTAGTCGGTATGATATAACAATAGTTTGTGGTGGTTTTGGATATACATCTGCCCCGATTGTTACTGCACCCGCCCCCGACCAACCCCAAGGGAAGATCAATTTTGTTTCTGTTTCGACTTTTGGTCGTGGTTATTCGCCCGGAACTTATCAATGCCAAGTATCTAATGCACCAGCGGGAGGACAGACTGGCGTTATAAATCTAGTAGTTGAAAATGAGAAAAACGCCATCTTTCAAATTCAAAATAGCGGATTCGGATATACAACAGCCCCCCTAGTTAGCGTCCCAACTCCAAGCGGGAACATATTATCATCAATCACAATTACTTGTGCTGGGGCATTCTACGACCAAACAACTGCAACATTTTCTATATTAGACGCAACTGGACAAGGTGCGGTGCTACGCACAATCATTAGCTCTGGGACAATCAACGCAGTTCAAGTTGTGAGTCGTGGGTATGGATTTACAAACAACCCAGCCATTTTGTTTTCCTCTCCCGCCTTGCCAGAATCTACGCCACTAAAGACAAACCAGATTGAGGCAGACTTCAACATCACCACCGCCTCGGCCAATGCTATCCTATCCACAGCAACCCAAAGAGACATCCTTATGGAAGTGTTCGAGACAGACGGAACGAACGAGCAGGTTGTGGCTCAAGCCACGGTCAGTCTTGCCAAGCGAGTTTTAGAATAGCCTTGGGGCTGATGCCCTAAAGAAATCCTCCTATGCTCACGCCAAACTTGATGCCCGGCTCTGTCTGCATAACAGACGGAACGCCGACCGCACTAACTCCAGCCGTCAGCCTAGAAACTTGGATGGAGTTTTACTGGAAAGTAAGAGCATTCAATGTTACTGGTTCTGGGTCTTTCACGGACGATAATGTTGGTACTTTTTTCGATACTTTCAATGGAGTGCAGGGTAACGCAATACCGGGGGTTACGATGCGGTCTTTTATGTGTCAATTTTACCGTGGCGGAGCTCCACAATCTAGTTCGGGGCCTAATCCACAGCCTCAATCTGGGGTGTTTGGAACATTTTTAGGGCCAGAAGGAGGAGGGACTTTTGAGTGTTCATTAAATCCTAAAAGGGGATTCAAAAATAGTGGAAACCATTATATTGCCCTCGATTTTTTTGTTCAAGAATCTATATCTACAAATCTCGGTAGCCCAGCTGGGCAAATAAATTTTATCCTTGAATCTGGCAGTTTTGCAATCTCATTGTTTCACGATTCTACTATTTCTTCTGCAAGCTATAATCTTGTTGCAAGACCCGCATCCTTTAATATACCCGACTAGCCCCTTGACACTCCCCCTCTAGTATGAACAACCTAATTCAATTCGTGACGACACAAGATTGGGTGGCTTGGGTGGGTGCGGCAACGGCTCTCTTGACTGCCGTGATTGCGGTTGCCTCTTTGATTCCCGGCGACGAGCCAGAGGCCACGCTAACCAAGATCGTTTCGTTCCTCAGTAAGTTTTCGAAAAAGTAGGTTATGTTTGAGGCCGCCATCGCCTCGCTTGCAGGAGTTGTTGGGATTGTTTTCTGGTGGCTTAAAAATCGAGCCAAGACCCGCAGGGAAAGAGACGATGAAGAAATTGCTTACAACCGCCGTCTACGAGATGCGGAAGTGGATTCTTGGATTCATCGCCGCTAGTTTGCTTTGTGGGTGCGTAACAACCCGCCCTTACGACCTTGGCCAAGTCCCGAACCAAGATTCGATTACGGACTTCATTATGCGGTGGGACAAACTCGACCGAAGCAAAGCAACCCCAGACGAATACCGAGAGCTTTTTGGGCAGTCGCTCAAAACGATTTCTCGACTCGTGGAGGAGAATGAACGACTCCGAAAGAGGCTCGACCAATGACGATTCGGGAGGCCGTGGAAAGGTCAAGAGGCCACATCGAAAAGTGTGAGCCTAGTTTCGGCAAGCGGGTAGGAGCTTGGTACTCGGAACTGATGAGCAAAAAGATTCCAGTTTTGATCTACTGCTCGGTGCGTACCCCCCAAGAGCAGGAGGAGCTATACAGCCGTGGACGCACGAAGGCAGGGACTAAAGTCACAAACGCTCGTGGAATACCACCGCAATCGCTCCACATTGACCAAGGTAAGGGTTCTCACGCCATTGACTATGTTCCCCTTGCTCGTACTCCCAGCGGTGATCTAGTGGCCTCTTGGGACGATGACCAAGGTTATTCAATCACCCGCAAGATTGCAGAGAAGCACGGCCTTCGAGGTTTAGATTGGGAACAGCCCCACCTAGAAGATGCAAACATTTCTGGATGGAGGGAATTAGTTTCCCCACAAAAAGAACAAGTGAACAAGCAAAAGATTTCCCTAGTCAACAAGCGTCCGTGGTCTAGCAGATAAAGGATGACATCAGCTCAAGGCGTGGAGAAAACAGAAGAGAAAGTTTTTACAAAGAAGCACGATCTCCATCTCACCACCCTGCAAATGGCGGCGGTCGAATCGATGGAGAGGAAATATAAAAAGGGAGTCGTAGAAAATTGTGGAACTAAATTATGGGAGATGCCCACCGCTCGCTTGGTTGAAGAAGCCATAGCCGAGGCGACAGATCAAATGGTATATCTCCTCACCCTTCGCCAGCAAATGCACATTGTGATGGAATTAGCTAGGGACGGATGCACGGATGAAACATTGACAAACCCTCGTGCAAGAGAGTGTTGCAATCTTATTTACACAACTCTGACTGGTCAATCTAAACCTCAATTATGAAGCCAATAAAGTTTGTCGCTTGTGGTGATATCCACGGCGACGAACAAGACGCTCCGTCGGTGAAGGCTCTGCTCGCTTTCACGAAAGAATACAAACCCGATCTTGTGGTTTGCATCGGCGACCTCTGGGACTTCCGTGCGATTAGAAAAGGGGCAGGCGATGAGGAGCAAGCATCGAGTCTGCAAAAGGATTGGGACTGCGGGGAGGAGTTCATTCGGGAGTTCTTTAAGTTTGGGGATGAGAGAATCTTTTTAAGGGGCAACCACGATGAACGGATTTTCGATATGGCTAGGAACAGCCGAAGCGGTCTGGCTCGTGACTACGCCAACGATGGCATCGAAAACATCGAAGCGATAATGAAGGAGACGAAAGCAAGGATGTTCCCTTATGATTCAGTCGGGGGGATATACAAGTGTGGCAACCTCTCCTTCGTTCACGGCTACGGACACGCTATGCACTCGGCCAAACAACACGCCGATGCTTACGGCGATGTTATTTTCGGCCACACCCACGCCATCGACTATTTTCGTAGCGTCTCCATAGACAATCGATCTGGCTGGAATATAGGCGCTCTTTGCCGACTGCGGCCAGAATATAATCGAGGCCAACTCCGTCGCCTCCGCTGGCAACACGGCTGGGCGTTCGGAGCAATCTACCCAGACAAGACACACGAGGTATTCCAAGCAAGGCAGAGGGGGAATAAGTTTTATTTACCGACTGACATAAAGGCATTTTAATTATGAAAGCACAAAATCCTTGGCAGAAACTTTTACAAGAACACATCAAAGACAAGTTTGCACCACCCCCGCCAGCGGGATATCACACGAGGGAAGAAGTGAGTAAGTTGTGGCAGAAATCAATGAACACGACCTCAAGGATGCTCAGCCAAATGCTCCTCGAAAAGAAAGTGGATATGAAAAGACACCCCTTTATTATACCCAGAAAAGACCATCGTGTAGTTCGCAACTTAAAAATCTACAAGATTCTCCCCACAAAGCACCCACACAAGTAGCGTGTTTATAGGGACTTACGAACAATCGTTAAAATAAGATAAATAAACCCTTTACAACTTGGGGGAGTGTGATAGAGTGTGGGTATGAAAACAAAAACAGACAACTACCCAATGAAAAGGAAATTCAAGAAATCCCCCAAAGGCGACCCGATAGATTGGTCTGGGAAAAGCGGAATCTATTTATATTCCGAATGGTTTGTTTATTCGGGTTACGAGGGCGGTGGAGCTTGGATTCACACCTATCGTGATGTCGAAGGCGAGAAGGCTCTTAATGCCTATTGGAACGCCAAAGCTGATCGTGAAGAGATTGAGTTTAGCCGCAAGATGGGAATTGTCTCCTAACCAAGAAAGGAAAAACTAAATGACTAAAATCCTAATCGCATACATCATCGGACTAATCGTAGGTGCTGGCTCAACCCTCTATATAGTTGAACATCTCCTCAATTAAACCTTTACAACTTCAAAGCGAAATCCTAGAACAAACCAATGACATCCTTCCCACTCCCCGCAAGACCGCAAGCCTCCGCAGTTCCGGCTTGGCACATTGAGTTCAAGAAAGATACAGCCATCGAAGGCAAGGCAAATGGCTGGCGGGGGTTGTTCGACCAAGAAACCAAGCAAGGCTACAACCGCCACGGCAAGTTTGCCTCAAACCACAACCTAATGGCCGAGAGGATTCTTGGTGCAGGAATCAAATCACGCTTTGTCGATTGCGAGATTATGGGACAACGCACCAAGACCGGCAAAGGAACTATCGTGGTGATGGACGCATTCGACCCGGCCAACCCCAAGCCCTACGCCGAACGGATGAAGGAGATCGAACACTTGGAAGCCGTCACCTTTGATATCCCAAACAATAAACTCCTCCGATTTGTTCGCCTTGCCCACCACAAGATCAACGCAATCTGGGAGGAGATGAACTTTCAAAACAACAAGGCGGGCGAGGTAATCTGGGAGGGCTTTGTGATGAAGGCTCTGGATGATGGCAAATATCCTTATATTACCAACCCCAACTACTGCTCGCCCTCGTGGCAGAAACAGAGGATTCGCTGGTGATCTTCGGGCTTATAATCTTTATCGGGCTCTTCATCCTGCAAGGGCTGAGGATATTTGCAAAGCACATCGACCAGCAGAATTATGAACGCAGGCAGTTCTATCTTTATGTTGCCGCTGAACTCGACAAGATGGACAAGATCGTAGCCGAAGGCAACCAGCCCAAAGAACCAGAGCTAGTCCTACCTAGCAAGAACTGGGTGGGGCGTAACTAAATGAAGCTAACCCCATCAGCCAAGTTCGAGCTTCTATGGAGGAGTCTTGGAGGTGGGGAGTTGGAGAAGGAGCATAAGTTCTCCGATGGCAGAAGGTTTAGGTTTGATTACTACCACATCAACGGCGTAGCCATCGAGTTAGAGGGCGGGGTGTGGACGAGGGGCAGACATACAAGACCCTCCGGATTCCTCAACGACATGGAGAAATACAATCTAGCGGCATCGATGGGCATCCTAGTTTTCCGCATACCCTCCCACGATATCAGCACCAAGTGGCTTTCCCCCATAATCAAAACCATAAACGAAAGGACGAAAAAATGAGTGAAGAAATGCCCACATTCTGGCACCAAGAACCAGCCAAGAAAAAATTACCAAATGAAACTACGGATGAATGGGTAGTGAGAGTATTTGGAGCGTTCCCCGATACAGAGTTCGACAGCCGGAATGACTTTAGATTTTTGAACTTACCCAAGACACAGAAAGAAAACGCCGAAGGCTTTGGCGTATTCGATGACGGACAACACAAACAATAAACCAAGAAAGAACCAACAAATGAATGACCAACTAGCAGTACACAATGGCAACGGAGTCTCCAACCATATCCGACAAGCGACTGATGTGGCGGGGGCTTGTCGTGCCATCGTAAAGGAAACTTGCCAACGCATCGGCCAGAAAGATTATGTTCGAGTTGAGGGCTGGCAGGCCATCGCAGTAGCTCACGGATGCGTGGCCTCTGCAAGAGATGTCGAGCGTCTCGAAGATGGCTATCGTTGCATCGGTGAGGTGAAACGAATGGACAACGGCCAAGTGATCTCCCAAGCCGAGGGGTTCTTGGGTGATGACGAGCCGATGTGGGAGAAGCGTCCGACCTACGCCAAGAGGGCGATGTGCCAGACTCGTGCAATCAGTCGGGCTTGTCGCTCTGCCTTTGCCCATATCGTAGTCCTAATCGACAAGAGCCTATCCACCACACCAGCCGAGGAAGTTCCTTATGGTGGATTCCAAGATATAAACACGGAGAAGTTTGAGGAAGCCCCAAAGGCCGAACCAGCCAAGATAAGCAAAGCAGACCTAGCAGATATCACGGCCAAGCTCAATTCTCCTAATAAAACCAACGGCACAGAGCCGAGGGATATGGAATTGAAGTTTGGTAAGTATAAAGGCTCTACCCTTCGTCAGATCGCCGCCTTTGGTGAGAAGGGTTTGGACTACTTGGACTGGTTGAGCAAACAAGAACTCAAACCCGGCAAGGACGGCCAACCATACAAAAACGACATCATACGCAACG
>Ga0075464_10001613_pt1 | contig 10170 bp, 11 predicted proteins | sample DEB19_08_DNA_5_FD_75068 | JGI IMG/M metagenome (GOLD analysis project Ga0075464, IMG submission 75068) | Aqueous microbial communities from the Delaware River and Bay under freshwater to marine salinity gradient to study organic matter... | ecosystem: Environmental > Aquatic > Marine > Coastal ...
CCCCCCTAGGGGGTCGCTGCGCCTGCGGCCCGGCGAAGCCGGTTCCGCGGCCCCTGCTGGCCTTGGGATAAAGCCACGCCAGACTCCTTTTGTTTCGACCTAACCGCGGTTTCACTTTATGTTCTATCGAGAAAACGGCCAATTCAAAACCAACTACCGGGATGACCAGCAGATCTTCCCGATCTTGCAGGACCGCATCGCCATCGGCCTGTTGTTGGCAGTCGCCTTCGTCGCGGTACCGATGCTGGCCAGTGACTACTTCTTTCGTGCGATTTTGATTCCTTTCGTGATCATGTCGCTAGCGGCATTAGGGGTGAATATCTTGGTCGGTTATTGCGGCCAGATCTCGCTCGGTTCGGGGGCCTTCATGGCGGTCGGCGCCTATGGTGCTTACAACATTTTTGTACGCCTTCCCGGCATGCCGCTGATCCCGGCCTTAATCTTGGGCGGCTTGTGCGCCACCGCGTTTGGTATCTTGTTTGGCTTGCCCAGCTTGCGCGTCAAAGGCTTGTACTTGGCCGTCGCCACACTCGCGGCGCAGTTCTTCAGCGACTGGATGTTTTTGCGTATCAAGTGGTTCACGCTGGACACGCCATCCGGCTCGGTCTCGGTGTCGAACCTGCAGGTCTTTGGCATGCCGATTGAAAGCGCTGTCAGCCGCTACTTGTTGTGCTTGACGCTGCTGCTGGTGATCGGCGTGATGGCCAAAAATCTGGTGCGCAGCGCTATTGGCCGCGAGTGGATGGCTATCCGTGACATGGATGTAGCGGCTGCCGTGATCGGCATTCGACCGATGTACGCCAAGCTCAGCGCCTTCGCGGTCAGCTCCTTCATCATCGGCGTGGCCGGTGGACTGTGGGCCTTCGTTTACCTGGGCGCATGGGAGCCTGCCGCGTTCTCGGTCGATCAATCCTTTCGCTTGCTGTTCATGGTGATCATCGGCGGCCTCGGTTCCATCATGGGTAGCTTCTTTGGCGCCGCTTTTATCGTCGTGCTGCCAATCGCATTGAATCAATTTTTGCCCTTCTTTGCCGGCCTGTTTGGCATCGAGATTTCGACTGCGGGCGTGTCCCATGCCGAGCTGATGATTTTTGGCGGACTGATCGTTTGGTTTTTGATAGTCGAACCACACGGGCTGGCTAAGCTGTGGTCGATGGGCAAACAAAAGCTGCGTTTGTGGCCCTTTCCGCATTGAGTTCCCGGGTGTTATTTTTCAAGTAATTTTTATATTTCCATTGGAGACAAAAATGAGATCAGGCAAATTGATTTTGGCGCTTACGACCCTCGCCATGAGCGCCTCCGTGGTCACCAGCGCCGTGGCGCAGGCCAAAGAGCAGTTCATCCCGGTGCTGTCTTACCGCACCGGGCCTTACGCCCCGAACGGCACGCCGTGGGCCAACGGTTTTGTGGACTACCTCAAACTGGTCAACGCCCGCGGCGGCATCAATGGCGTCAAGCTGTCTTTTGAAGAGTGCGAAACCGGTTACGACACGGCACGCAGCGTGGAGTGCTACGAGCGGCTCAAAAGCAAAGGCATGTCCTTTGTACAACCGCTGTCCACAGGTGCCACCTTCGCCATCACCGAAAAAGCCCCGATCGACAAAATTCCAGTGGTGACGGTGGGCTACGGCCGCAGCGAAAGCGCAGACGGCTCGGTTTTTAAATGGAACTTCCCCGTCGCCGGCACGTACTGGGTTGCGGCCGATGCGATCTTGCAAGCCATCGCCAACAAAGAAGGCGGTTTCGACAAGCTCAAGGGCAAGCGCATTGCACTGGTTTATCACGACAGTCCGTTTGGTAAAGAGCCGATTCCGCTGATGCAAGAGCGCGCCGCTATGCATGGTTTCAACCTGCAGATGCTGCCTGTCACCGCACCTGGCGTCGAGCAAAAAGCCACTTGGCTGCAAGTGCGTCAGTCACGTCCCGACTACGTCGTGCTGTGGGGCTGGGGCGTGATGAATTCAACCTCGATCAAAGAAGCACAAGCCACCGGCTACCCGCGCGAAAAAATGTACGGCGTCTGGTGGGCCGGTGCCGAGCCTGACGTGAAAGACGTCGCCGATGGCGCCAAAGGATACAACGCCGTGACGATGCAGCACGGTGCTGAACCCAACTCCAAACTCACCAAAGACGTGTTGGCGATGGTCCACGGCAAAGGCCAGGGAACCGGACCGAAAGACGAGGTCGGCCAAGTGCTCTACATGCGCGGCGCCATGAGCGCGATGATCGGCCTTGAAGGCATCCGCGCAGCGCAAGAACGTTTCGGCAAAGGCAAAGTCATGAGCGGCGAGCAAGTCCGTTGGGGCCTTGAAAACTTAAACTTGACGCAACCCAAGTTGGACGCCCTCGGCTTTGCTGGCGTCATGCGGCCTATCAGCACCTCTTGCACCGACCACATGGGCTCGGCTTGGGCGCGCATTCACACGTGGGACGGCAAGCAGTGGAAGTTCACCTCCGACTGGCTGCAGGCTGACGAGCAAATCATCAAACCTTTGGTCAAAACGACAGCAGCCAAATACGCGATAGAGAAAAAGCTGACGCCGCGCACACCGGCTGACTGCCAGTCTTGATCTCACGCGGGGATGTCTTCGCGACGTCCCCGCTTGAACCAACTGCAACATCTGAAAAAACGGATTTCAGCCCATGAGTGATTCAACCATCGTTCTCAATGTCAACGGCATCGAGGTCATTTACAACCACGTGATCTTGGTGCTAAAGGGCGTCTCTTTGCAGGTACCTGACGGTAAAATTGTGGCTATTTTGGGTGGCAATGGGGCCGGCAAAACCACCACATTGCGGGCCATTTCCAATTTGCTCAAGGGCGAACGCGGCGAAGTCACCAAAGGCTCGATCGAGCTGCGCGGCGAGCGCATTGAAAACCTCTCGCCCTCTGATTTAGTACAACGCGGCGTGGTTCAAGTGATGGAAGGTCGGCACTGCTTTGCGCACCTGACGATTGAAGAAAACTTGTTGACAGGTGCATACACGCGCAAAGACAAGGCCGAAGTGGCGGCCAATCTCGAGAAGGTTTACAACTACTTCCCGCGTTTGAAAACACGCCGCACCTCTCAAGCCGCCTACACCTCGGGTGGCGAGCAGCAGATGTGCGCCATTGGCCGTGCGCTGATGGCCAATCCAAACATGGTCTTGCTCGACGAGCCGTCGATGGGACTGGCGCCGCAGATTGTTGAGGAAGTTTTCAATATCGTCAAAGACCTGAACGACAAAGAGAAAGTCACTTTTTTGATTGCCGAACAAAACACCCACATGGCCTTGAAGTACGCCGACTACGGCTACATCATGGAGAGCGGCCGCGTCGTGATGGACGGCTTGGCCAGCGACTTGGCCAGCAACGAGGATGTCAAGGAGTTTTACTTGGGCATGGGTGGTGGTGAGCGCAAGAGCTTCAAGGACGTTAAAAGCTACAAGCGGCGCAAGCGCTGGTTGGCTTGAGGTGGGCCACATGACTCACCATTACGACTCACTTGAAATCCGCGATCCCGCCCAGCGGGAGGCCGCTCAGCTCGCGGCTTTGTCGGGGCTGATCGCACACGCACAGCAACACAGCCCGGCTGCAGCGCTTATTCTGGCGGGCGTTGCGGCCGCCAACATCAACTCATGGGCGGCGCTGGCCCGCTTGCCGGTGACGCGCAAACCCGAGCTGCTAGAGCGCCAACAAACCAGCCGCCCAGCAGACGCTTTCGGCGGCTTTGCCACCGTGTTGCGCGGCCGACAAATGGCACGTATTTTTGCCTCGCCGGGCCCGATTTATGAGCCCGATGTGGCGCGCCCGGATTACTGGCGACTCGGTCGTGCGCTGTTCGCGGCGGGTTTTCGCGAAGGTGATCTGGCCCACAACGCCTTCAGTTACCACATGACGCCAGGCGCGTTCATGATGGAGTCGGGCGCGCATGCGATCGGTTGCAGCGTTTTTCCGGCGGGCACCGGCCAGACCGAACAACAACTCGCCGTCATTGCCGACCTGCGGCCCGAGGCTTACATCGGCACACCCAGTTTTTTACGCATCTTGATTGAAAAAGCGCTGGTCAGCGGCACGGACGTTTCCAGCTTCAAGCGTGCACTGGTGTCCGGCGAAGCTTTTCCGCCGTCACTCAGAGACTGGCTGGCCGACAAGGGCATTGCCGGCTACCAGTGCTACGCCACCGCCGACCTAGGGCTGATCGCCTACGAGACCGAAGCCCGACAAGGCTTGGTGCTGGATGAGGGCGTGATCGTCGAAATCGTCCGGCCCGGCACCGGTGACCCGGTACCGGCGGGCGAAGTCGGCGAATTGGTGGTGACGACGCTTAATCCCGATTACCCATTGATCCGTTACGGCACTGGTGATTTGTCAGCCATATTGCCCGGTCTGTGCCCAACCGGACGCAGCAACACCCGCATCAAAGGCTGGATGGGGCGCGCCGACCAGACCACCAAAGTGCGCGGTATGTTCGTGCATTCGGGACAAATTGCGGAGATCGTCAAACGTTTTCCTGAAGTGCTGAAAGCGCGTTTGGTGGTGACGGGCGAAATGGCGAATGACGCAATGACACTCAAAGTTGAAGTCGCCACCTCGCCGGACGGTTTGTCCGCGCGCATCGGCGAGGCGATTCGCGATGTGACCAAGTTGCGCAGCGATGTCGATTTGATTCCTGCCGGCAGTTTGCCGAATGACGGCTTGGTGATCGAAGATGCAAGAAGTTATGAGTAACAACACGTTTTCCCAGCCCATTGACACAAGCCATCTATCGGGTTCAAGTCTGGACTTTAGAATATTGACTCATAACTAGGATTATTTTCAATGAAGAAGCTGCTCGTATTGGCGTTCACTGCCGTCGTTGTGTTTGCCCAAGCACAAACTTTCCCTGGCTCCAAGCCGATCACTTTCGTCGTTCCGTTCGCTGCCGGCGGCCCAACCGACCGCGTTGCTCGCGACTTGGCTGAAGCCATGCGCAAATCGATGGGCGGCAGCGCTAATTTCATTGTCGAAAATGTCAACGGCGCCGGTGGCACGATTGGCATCGCCAAGGTGGCGCGCGCCAATCCGGACGGCCACACCCTGCTGCTGCACCACATCGGCATGGCCTCCGCACCGAGTTTGTACCGCAAGCTATCTTTCAAGGTTCCTGAGGACTTTGAATTCCTGGGCATGATCAACGAAGTGCCGATGACCCTGATTGGCAAGCCGCAGCTGTCAGCCAACAACTACCGTGAACTAGAGAGCTACATCAAGGCCAATGCGGGCAAATTGAATATTGCCCACGCCGGTCTAGGATCAGCTTCGCACCTTTGCGGCCTGATGTGGCAATCCCGCTTACAGGCCAGTGAAGCCATGACGACAATTCCTTTCAGTGGAACTGCTCCGGCCATGAATGCGCTGGTCGGTGGTCAAGTCGATGTCATGTGCGACCAGACCACGAACACCACCAGTCAAATTGAAGCGGGCCGTGTCAAAGCTTTTGCAGTGACCACAGCCAAATCGCTGTCCGGCAACAAGTTGCTCAAAGACTACCCAAGCTTGCAGGAAGCCGGCATGAAGGGTTTTGAACTGACCATCTGGCACGGCCTGTATGCGCCTAAAGGCACACCGCCAGCGGTTCTAACGCAGATCAACAATGCGCTGAAGATCGCACTGAAAGACCCAGACTTCATCAAGAAACAAGAAGGTTTAGGTGCCGTCGTCGTGACTGACAAGCGTGTCGAACCCGCTGCTCACAAGGCCTTTGTTGCCGCTGAAACCGCCAAGCTCAAGCCTTTGATTGAGGCTGCTGGCAAGTTCGCTGACTAAAACCTCTGCCTCTGGCAAAAACTGCTTGCGCTCTTCGGAGTCAAGCGGTTTTTTTTCGCCCACAGCGCGCTAGGTGATGCATGATTCGGGTTATCCCACTCACAGAATTGACTGCGGGGAGTTACAAACATACGGTATCCGTCTTTCCCTTCAAGACGCCTTCACACATCAACATTTCATTCGCCCAAAAAGGCCCTCATGTCTTTGAAATCAACACCGCGTCGCTCACTCCTCCGCACCATGACCCGCACACTAGGCGTGGTCAGCATCACGAGCTTTTCTGCGCTTTTGGTTCTGCCGTCCTTCGCGCAATCAACTTGGCCCACCAAGCCGGTCAAGATTGTTGTGCCCTTCGCCGCAGGCGGTACCACCGACATTTTGGCGCGGGCGATCGCACCGGAATTGTCGAAAGCTTTTGGCCAGGCTTTCATCATCGAAAATCGCGGCGGCGCAGGCGGCAATCTGGGCTCAGACGTGGTCGCCAAGTCGCCGGCTGACGGCTACACGCTGCTCATGGGCACGGTCGGCACGCACGGCATCAACCAGTCGCTGTACGCCAAAATGCCGTTTGACCCGATCAAAGATTTTGCGCCCATCACCCTGGTTGCCGGCGTTCCCAACGTGATGGTGATGAACACCGAAAAAGCCCGTCAGATGGGCATCAACAACGTGGCCGACTTCATCCAATACGCCAAAGCGCATCCGGGCAAATTAAACATGGCGTCCAGCGGCAACGGCACCTCGATTCACATGGCGGGCGAGTTGTTTAAAAGCATGACCGGCATTTACATGGTGCATTTTCCGTACCGCGGCTCCAGCCCGGCGCTGCTCGACCTCATCGGCGGCAACACCGACGTGATGTTTGACAACCTGCCCTCGTCTTTGCAACACATCAAAAGCGGCAAACTGAAGGCTTTGGCTGTCACCAGTAGTCAACGCTCAGCTGTGTTGCCCGACGTGCCGACAGTCGAAGAAGCAGCCAAACTCAAAGGCTTTGAAGCCAGCAGCTGGTTCGGTTTGTTGGCCCCGGCCGGTACACCGCCGGACATCGTTCACCGGATTCAGGTCGAAGTCGCCAAGTCATTGGGCACACCGGCGATCAAAGAAAAATTGCTTTTGCAAGGCGCCATCCCGAGCGGCAACACGCCACAAGAATTTGCTAAATTGATTGCCGCCGAAACCAGCAAATGGGCCAAGGTCGTGAAGTTGTCAGGAGCCACGGTCGATTGACAAGGTCTTCGGGCGTGATGCTTCGTCATCGCAATGCGCGAGTTACGCGTTGAACAGGTATGTCTGCATCGCCGATGCGGGCAGATGCTTCTTCAGGAGACTCGTCATGTCACACAAAGCCACCTTTTATGCGTCCCTGTTCGCAGCCCCGTTCCTGGTGGCCCTCAGCGGCTGCGTGGTTCAACCCGCAGTTGTGAGGCCGTACTATCCCGCCGGCTACGGCCCACCCTCCGGCGTGGTTTATGTCACGCCACCCTATACCGTGCCAGCGCCAGGCTATGTCTGGCTTTATCACCAAAATTACGGCTGGGGCTGGCACCACCCAGACCGAGGTTGGCACCGCGGCTGGAGGTGATCAGCGCTATATGCATTTGCACTGCTATTTTTTTCACACACCCCAGACCACATCGTTGCCGTCTTTCAAGCAACACTCAATCATGTCAATGAACGGCAAAGCACGCTGCCGCAAAACTATCGGCAGCTCTTTGTCATCGCTGCTGGCACTACTTATTGATGGCAAACTCGTCTTTTGCTCCTGGCGCATGGCCTCGAGCGATACCTTCTCTTGCGCCAGCGCAGCATGCAAACGGGACAACGCCGCCGGCATTTGCGCCACCAGCAAAATGCCTTTGGGGTCAGCTGTTTTACCGATGATCTCCAAGATACGCCGGCCGTTCGGCTCTAGCATGATCAGTTCACCGGTGCTTTTTGATTTGAATTTATAGAGCATATACCCGCCAAGTGATGTCGTTTTTTATTAGATTATGGGTGTGTTTGGCAACTGCTTCGCTGGGGCTTTTTATGCGGAAATGAGCGGGCATCTTTCCTTGTCGCAAAATAGCCAGTTATGTTCACCATTCCCTCTGTTCAAAAACCGGCTGCCCAAGGCCTTCGTCAAGACGGTTTGAGCCTGCTTCAACCCATTGAATTACAAACCACTCTGGCCTTGCCACTGGCAGAGTGGGAGCAACATTGGCCAGCGCTTGCAGATTCTTGGAACCGCCTGCCACCTGACATGCATTTACGCGATGGCGGGCATTACCGGATGCGTCGACACGCTTGTTTTGTGCAAGACATGAGTCACAGAACGTTGCTGACAGTCGCTCACCGGGCCCACTGGCAACCGCTTGATTACAACGCTTTGCATGGCGGCTTTGAACGCTGGTTTGAACCGATTGAAGCGTCAGTGGCCACCGACCCGTTGTGGACAGGTTTGTTGACCGCACTTGGTAAGTTGTTCGCGCAGGTCAAGCCTGCAAGCACGTGGTTCATAGAAGCTCACCAGTTTCGCATTGACACCGCTGGTGGGGTTGGCCGGCCGACACCAGAAGGCGCTCATCGCGATGGCGTCGATTTTGTAGTGGTTTTGCTGGTTGGCCGCAGCGGTGTCAAAGGAGGTGAAACGCGGGTATTTGATGCGCATGGACCTCATGGGCTGAGGTTTGTGATGAATCTACCTTTAACCACTTTGTTGTTAGATGACGAACGGGTAATCCATGAGACAACACCGATCTTGCCAATAGACTCATCCCATGCTGGATTCAGGGACACCTTGGTTTTGACGTATCGATCAAACGGATTTCAGTGCCCTGCTTGATCTCACAATTTATAAGTTACCGTTAACCGATGAATGTTGGCTCCGACGAGCTTCATCTAGTTTGAGACAAACCGGTTGTCGATCAAGTTAGGAAATCTATACGGCCCGAGTTCCTCGTGGGCTATGGCCATCTCTTTCATGAGTTCGACAATGGTTGGCCGGCCTTTTACCAGCGGTTGTTCACGCTGTTTACGCGCAAAGATGCACCAGGTTTCTAATGACCGAAGTTCGATTCCGCCGTAGCGAAGCTCAAGCCAACCAGCCAATGCGAGATGTTGAATGTATTCAGAGAACAAAGTACGCGAGACGCCACAAAAATCAGCAATTTTATTTTGAGAAATAGGCACATCAACCGTGCAACACAAAGGGGGTGCACTTGATGCATTGGTTTTCCGGTGTTGTGCTTCGGCGAAATGTGCCAGACCCATGACAACTTGCAGAGGGGTGCTCCCAAGATGCATCAACCCAAGCAGGTCACTGTACTGTTGAGCTCTAAATGCAAGGAGTTCAGCCAAAAAACAAACGAAATTTGAATTTTCTGACATAGCCGCATCAAAGCATTTTTTAGGCAAACTGACCAACTCGACCGGTGTTAGACAAGCAAATTCAAAATGGCTTGGCTGTTTTGTGAGCAATGCTTGCTCTCCAAACCATTCACCCTGACCGTACACATGCACGGGCAGGCGCCTACCAGTGAGTAGCGGGACAGTCGCTGCGACATAACCCGAGACAACGTGGTGCCAGTGTTGGACGGCACAGTTTTTTTCCAGAATCACATCGGTTTCATCCAGCGACATTAGACTGAGCTGCGGAACAGACGAAATAATCTGGGTTTGGCTGAAACGTATATTTTTCAGCACCTGCTGGTCGTAAGTTGGCAATGTCGTGCCCCTTGGTGAATGACCTACACAAATATTAGTTCTAAAAGTATCACTTTTAGAACTTTGATCATAGCGAATCTTTGAGCAAGGGAGTTGTACGGCATCAAGCAAAAAGCCCACAAAAGTGGGCTTTTTGAAACCTGTTAACAAAACAGGAAGTTGGTTGCGCGGGCAAGATTTGAACTTACGACCTTTGGGTTATGAGCCCAACGAGCTACCAGGCTGCTCCACCGCGCGATAAGTGTTTATTATAGCTGTTATTCAGCTGCTGTGCCGGCTGCAGCTGAAGTTTCTTCAGCATCAGGACGGTCAACCAATTCAACCAAAGCCATCGGTGCATTGTCACCCACACGGAAGCCCATTTTCAGGATACGTGTGTAGCCGCCTGGACGTGTGTTGTAACGTGGGCCGAGTTCTGCAAACAGCTTGACGACCATGTCACGATCGCGCAAACGATCAAATGCGAGTCGCTTGTTGGCCAGCGTAGGGTTCTTGGCCAATGTGATCATTGGCTCGACAACGCGGCGCAATTCTTTGGCTTTTGGCAGGGTGGTTTTGATGGCTTCGTGCTGAATCAGCGAGTTCATCATGTTGCGCAGCATCGCCAAGCGATGTGAGCTGGTGCGATTGAGTTTACGTAGTCCGTGTCCGTGGCGCATGGTGCTATTTCCTTC
>Ga0075464_10001614_pt1 | contig 10168 bp, 12 predicted proteins | sample DEB19_08_DNA_5_FD_75068 | JGI IMG/M metagenome (GOLD analysis project Ga0075464, IMG submission 75068) | Aqueous microbial communities from the Delaware River and Bay under freshwater to marine salinity gradient to study organic matter... | ecosystem: Environmental > Aquatic > Marine > Coastal ...
CAAATCCGCCCGAATGGCGTTTGCGTCAGCCTCGATCTTGACCTTGATACTTTGACCGGCTGATTGCTGCAATTGGCCGGCGATAGTGCGCCTGACGTTTTGAATGTCCGTATTCAGTCCGGCAATATCCAGTTTGACCTTGATTTTGATGTCTTGTCCTGCTTTTTTCAGGTCATTGACGGTCTGGTTAAAATCGGTCTTGATTTGCGTAAATGCCGCTTTCAGGTCGGCAAAATTCGCGCTGATCTTGAACTGGAAATTCATATCACCGGCCATGATTCAGCTCCTGCATGGCTTTTTTGTAGGATGCGCCATCTGCCTGAGCAATGCGCCCGGCGGTGATGGACTGCATAAAGATGGCGTGCTCTCGTCGCTCACAGGCGGCAAGAAACCATTTGAACTGAGCGAGCGTGTAGTCGGCTATCTCGCTCAGGCGGTGGCCATTGGCGATCAGGCACTGGAAGCTGTCGGCCCAGACAGATTCGACAGAGCGGGCAGGACTTTTTCGCGCAGGCTGCCGAACACGCCTTTCATCGTTGGCAGCAGGCTCCGGGTAAAAAAATCGGCGTTCACCTCGATGGCGGCGCCGACCAATGCCACAAAATCATCCAGGTGCATGTCATCAATGTGGGCGCGCTGCACTGGGCAGGCCACGCAAACCAGCGCCACCAGATCGTCGTAGTGCCTGGCGATCAGAGACGGGATGTCTTGCTGCTTGGCATCGTCGCCTACCATGCTGGCGATTTCGCCAAATACCGGCTGAATGGCGTCACTGAACGCCTTGAGCTTCCCCATGCGCATCGGCTCAATAACCACGTCGCCTGCGCGCGTGGAAATAGTTAATTTCGGGATCTCGATAATCATAAACTACCCTTTTAACGCAAAATCAGCAAAACGCCGGCATAGTTGACCAGTCGGCAGCCTTGGTACTGACTCAAGACGCCATCGCCTTCGATGTCGCCGCTAATCGTCAGTGTGCCATTACCGGCCATATAGACCTGACAAGCCTGCCCCTGCGCGACTGCGCCCAGCAAAGAAATATCCACGGTGACCGAGATGGAGTCGCTCAACGTAAAATAGATCACCCTTTTGCCAGTGTCAGAAAAGTCGTATTCAGCTATGGTGTAGCTCAGGCTATCATCCTTGACAACAATTTGCGTCCTCAGCGACTGCGTGATAAATGCACGCAATACATTAGCCTCACATGAGCGGGACTCAAACTCATCAAGACCTTCGTTATACTGCTCAACGAGCAATAAATCTCCGCCAATCAGCTCGGTTGCCGTCTTCCCTTCCATAACCAATTGAGCCAGTGTTTTTGCCGCCATATCTCACCCCGTCAATGCTATGTAACTGCCATCATTTAACGCGACATAACCCCCCGCTTCATGGAGGGCTAAAACGTTGGGCTGAGGCTCGCCCGGCGTTACTCCCCCACAATCTGCGCCTTGAAGTATTTGCTAATGTCGGCGCCGGTCTTGGTATTGTCGCGCAGGAGCTTGCCCTTGACCTCGAAGCTGGCAAAATCTTCATTGATCAGATCGAGCACTTGCGTCGCGCCGAACTTGATGCGATATGCCTGCACGTTGACAGCGCGGCCAGACTTGGCCTCGTTCAACCCTTCAAAGAACAGTTCGTATTCCTTGGCGGCAACAGTGATGGCCTCGACGTTACCGTAGCCCAGGTTGCTGTAACTGATGGTAATGGCATCACCGTCCTCGATGTCGCCACCGGCCAGAATAGTGACGCCACCGGAGCTGACACTGTAGTCTTCACCCAGCACATAGGTGGTTGCGCCAGCTTTAACCGTGACGGTTTCTTCGGTGTTGATCGGCTTGTTGGTAGGGATCAGGCCGCCGACATACGCCGTATGCGGCTCATCGGCGACTGTGCCAGATGCCACCACAGACGATGAACCGAAAAAAGCGCGGGCAATGTTTTTATGATCCAGATCGAGCAGCGTCATGGCGCATTCAACCGAGGCAATCCGGCGCACCTCAGCCACTGTGCCGCCGCCGACTGCGGTATAGTCCTTTTGCTCCTTAACGTCTTCGGAAACGCCAAAGTTAAGCACGGACACATTGCCAATATGCAGCAATGGAGCAGCGGCGCCACGCTCACGCAAATGCACCTTGCCCACACCCATGTAACTGTAATCGCCAGCTTGCACTGTCATTATCAACCTCTGCTCTGTTAGCCTTCACCGCGAATATTGATGCGGTGGTGGAATGTCAATGGAAAAAAACCAAATCCCTCAGCGTATGCGGGTTCAATGGTACTGGGGACAATGTGTAGCGCCCTGGCGGTTTTGATCAACCGCGCCCCCATCAGGGATACAATGATCTTTTCAAGCACCGGGTCAGCCAGCATTTTTGTCCCGGACTGGTCGGCATGGCTTTTGGCGCTACGGGCCACCACCCACACCAGGTATTCGTTGGTCAACGTACCGATGTTGGGGGCGTTTTCGTGCATCACCGACACCTCGGCAATGCCGTTATACAGCACAAACACCCTCAGCTCACCCTGCGACCTGTCCTTGATGTTGTCCAAGTCAGCAGCCCGGCAAACCTTCGGCTTTGGGTCAATCGTCGCCAGTCGGTCGGTCAGCCGCTCAACGATGGCGTCCTCCATCTCCAAAAAAATACCTGTCATGCCTGCCTCCAGTGCTGCCGGATAATGTCAGCGACATCCGCCTGCCAACTAGCAGGCAAATCAACCGTGTGCTGCGGGGTAATCGGCAAATAGGGCCGCGCGGGCACGGTAACGGTGTGAGCGCCAAATATCACCGACTGGGCAAAATCAGATACCGATTTTCGGACAAACCGATTACCCACCGAGCCGTCACGGTTGCGCTTGAAATAGACCTCGCCGGCACGGGCCTCCTTGTTGATGGTGAAGCCAAAATGCTGATACGGGCCATATTTCTTGCTTGTTCCCACGGTGACAGTAGTTGCAGTGGGCGGGCCATAGGTGACCGTTCCTAATAGGTCGCCATTATCAATCAGAGGCATACCCTTACGGCGTTTCAATGGCTTCCACTGATTGCCCCACGGATCCGTGCTGGTGCGAAAACCCTGCCGTACCTTGCTGGCTAACACATTGCCTATACCGTCCATGATCGGCTTGGTGTCAACGCACTGCGCGATCAGGCGGTCGAGCTGCGCCAGCGCGTTGCCAGTCAGGTCAAATGACACGGTTGACATAATTAGAACCCACACAGCGATTCGCGGGTAAAGACCCGCTTTTTGGCCACGTAATCCACCCCGCCAGACGGATTGTTTTCCGGCTTTGGCGTGCTGTCTGGCAATGTCATCATCCCTTTTGATATGTCCTTCAACCGGGCAATGGCATCGTTATAACGCTGGCGCACTTCATCCGGGGCGCTGTCGTCCCACAGCATAAAGCGTGTGATGTCGCAGGATAGATAGCGGATGATTTGCGGCACTGGAGATAGCGGCGCGGCGTATTGAGAAGACACGTAACCATCAATCAGTGCATCCGCATCGGCAATGGTTTGCGCCAATGTGTCAGTGTCGTCGCTGCTGTTATTGTCACGATCAAGCAGGTCGTCGATTTCGGTGGCGCCAAAGCGCTGAACCAGGTTGTCGCGGGTACAATAAGCCATGATGCCCCCAATAAAACCCCGCCCAGCTCGCGCCGGACAGGGCAATAGCTTAGGCCACGCAGTTTTTGAAGAAGTAACCCAGGTCAGGCGCAACAATCAGCTCACGCACCGACTCGCCAGCACGCACACGCACGCCGCCGCGCAAGCCGAGCTTTGGCTCAGGCATCTGGCCGGCAATGCGACCGCCATATTGAGCAGTGAAGCCGAACGTAGCGCCACGCTGGGTATTAGCCAGCTTGTTGCGGTAGATGAACGCCGCATGTTTGCCCCAGACGCGAACCATATTGGTAGCCTGGCCGGGTTTGGCGGTATTGACCCAGCCCTCGCCAATGATCACCTCATCAATTTCCAGCAACTGCGCCAGCCCTTCACGGGTAATCGTGCCTTGCTGACCTTCGTTACGCAGTAACGAGCTAACCAATTGCGGATGCTGGCGCAGTTTTGTCCAAGCGGCCCGGCCAATAACCATGATATTTGGCCGCATGATCGGCACATCCAGCGCCGCCAGAATGACATCGCGCGGGGTGCTGTTGGTGTAGTCAGACCATTGGCTCGTGCCGGACAGTGTTGCCTTGTAACCGCTGGCATACTGCGTGTCGTCAAACACCAGATCAGCCGTGCGTTTTTCTCGGTCGAGCAAAATCAGGTCGGTTAATACCTCGGTGGCATGACCGACCGGGTTGTAGCCGTTGCCCGCCGCTGCTGCCTGAGTGATGTCATCATTGGGAATCACATCATCCAGACCGTAGTCGCGGACAAAAGCGCTTTCTTCGGTAGCGCCGAATTCGGCTTCATTGGGCTGTCCTTTGCGCCCTACCAGCGTTTCCGGCACGGTAAAGCGCTGGCCTTTGGCATATTGCTGGTACTTGAATTCCTTGGTGCTGACCTGCACACGCGGCAGAACCTGGTCGGCAATCAGGCTGGTATTTTTATAGGCAATGGCAATGCCGGTTAACGCCGGGTCAATCGGAAATGGCGCAGTGTTCGGAGTGTTGATAGCCATGTTGTTTTCTCCAATTACAGGGCGTGAATATTAATAAGGACACTGCCAATATCGCCGGATACACCGGCCATTTCAGCCGTGCCGATGATGCTGATCTTGCGGCGATAACGCACCTCCAGCTTGCCGCCAGTCGTTGCCGTCCCGCCGGTATTATTGATGGTGTTGGTGGCGCTAATGCTGAATTCGCTGGTCAGATCGCTGACGCTGGTCACTTTGTTGCCGGTGGCGCTGGTGCCGGTATCGGCGCTGATCGGGTAGTACAGCACTGCAGTCAGTACGTCGCTGGTGGTAATACCCGTTACCGTGATATTGCCCGCGCTGCCGCCATCCACGATCTCGGTTTTACCGGAGAACATCGCTTCGGCGCTGACGGCCTTGCCCAGGCTGTTGGTGGTCAGGCGATTGCCTACGGCGATTGTCCCGCCATACAGCACGTCCGCCACGCCGCTTTTGATCACATCAAACGGATCGCCATCGGCAATCGTGGCTCCGGTTGGTACAGCGGCTACACCGGCAAACGACTCGGTAGACGCGGCGGCTTGTGCCGCAATGCGATTGCCGCCGCTAAACGATACAATCCGGTTTTCGTTGATAGCGCCATTGGCGGTAAAGGTTTTGACTAAGCCCACATTTGCGTGCATTTTATTGCCCCTTGTTATGCCTTGGCCTGCAATGCAGCGGCGGCCTGGCTGGTGGATACGGTGATGCCTTTGGCAGACATTTCGGTCTGGTAGGCGGTGATTTTTTCGGCAAACTCAGCGGCAGTCAGCGTAGACGGATCAACCGTGCTGCCGCCTTTGGAATGCTCATTGAAATCAACCAGCTTCGGCATGGACTCCAGATAGTCCAGCATGAACTGGCGCGGACTGACTTTCTTGGCGCCAGCACCTTCGCCAAACTCTACGGTCAGCGTGCCGTGCTCCAGTCCAACCATGAATTCGACAAGGCCGGGCTTTTGCGCCGCCAGCACTTTGCCTTGCGTCACCAGCGCGTCAATTTTGGTGCTGATTTCGTTTTTTTCCAGCGCCAGCTCACGCGCCTTGATAGACTTTTCCTGCTCGGCAAAACTGGCGGTGCGTTGGTCATTTTCCGCCTTCAGGCGCTCGTTTTCGGCTTTCAATGCCGCGATTTGTTCAGGGTTCATGGTAGATTCCTGTGATTCGGTAAAATTCGGCGCAACAGGATTGGCTTGTTGCTCCGCCTCTTTCATTTGCTCCTGACGCATACGCTCCGCCTCTTGAGCAAAACCATCTATTTCATACGCCGGGATGAAGTTGTCCGCAGACTCGATGCCTTCTTTGGCAATGATCTTTTCGCGCCAGCGCCGCAAGATGGCCGCCAGATTTGAAAAGACCCAGGGGGAGACATCGCCAAACTCAACCACGCCCTGTTCTGCCTCATTGAACTGCACGTCCCTCAGGCCTTTCAGCGCCGGCGGCTGTGCACCCAGAAAGCCGACATGGCGCAAGTAGAGCGTGCCCGGCTTCGGATTGTTCGGGGAGTCCGGCAAATACCACGACGCAGAGCGTTTCTTGTATTTGCCCTGCTTCACCAGTTCGGCAAAGTCGGCATCCACTTGCTTGGGGTGAGCCAGGACAACGCCATCGCCGGTCAGCTCAAGATGATCAATCCAGCCAAAGGCCGGATGATTGTCCTTTGGGTGGCCAATGACGACCGGCGCTTCATGCAGGGTTGGGTCATAAGCGGATACAGCGGCAGACAATGCGGCCTGATCAAACGGTAGCGTCTGACCGTTGGTCGCCGTGTGTTTGCCGATGCGGAAGATTTCGATTGCTTGCATGAGACAAGGCCCTTGTTTCTTGCAAGCATTTTGTGCGTGATTTTTGAAGTTGTCAGGGTGCGACCAAAATGATTAGTCCCATTTTGAGACAAAAAGTGCAGGCAATAAAAAACCCGCCACGGGGGCGGGTTTGTGAGTGGCGGCTTTCTGTCGCTATTCCACAATGTGATATTCAGCCTTGAGCTGTTGCATTTGCGTCAGCAGTTGTTCGGCAGTTTCGGCATGGCTTTTTAACCGAGGCAAGGCGTATTCAATTCGGGCAATGGCAGACGAAAAAGTGCTTGATGCTAAAGTTTCACCCTGAATACTCACCACAAAGGCGGCCTGTTTGACCATTTCGCCATCGGCCTTGATATGCTCAAGCAGTTTTTTATGCTGCGCTTTGAGTGTGTGGTATCTGCCAATGGCTTCGTAGTTGGGTTCTGTCATATCAGGCTGCCTTGTGAAGCGCGTCAGGCTGTTTTAATTCGTGGAGATAGAGTGACAAGGGAATGGCGTTGTCTTCATCGCCGCCAACCTGCACTGTTTCTTCGTCAGGCTGCAAATAGTCACCAGAATCAAATAACTCCCAGTCTGCAATGAAGGCAACATTTTTATCGCCATGCGCCTCAATGAAGCGCTGCTTTAACAAAACCAACAAATCATCAGGCAGTCGCGCTCGTTGGCCAGAGATATATACAGTCGGGCCTTGATAACCAAATGGTGTATCAACTTTTCTACCGAAGTTGATACACCGCCTTGTTTGCTTATCAAACAAGCAATACGTAATGCTCATGGCGACTCTCCACCCGGATTGTATATAAACTGACTCTCCAGCAACAAAAGCCCGCTTGAAAAGTCAAGCCAGAGTGCGACCGTTTAACTTTTTCCTGACAATGTCATGAATTTCTTTTTTTTGCTTCAGCAAGGATTGCTGCTCTGATTCTGTCAGCATTCTCGGTTCTAATGAGGTATCTTGCTTCAGACTCTGTAAGAAGTTCGAAACCGTAGCCGAATACGGCGAGCCATTCTGATTCAAGGGTTCCATGTTTTTTCCGCAATTCTGTCAATGTGGATTGCTGCAATTTTAGCCGAGCCGAGAAGTCTTTACCAGCCATAACAACCGCGCCAATCACAAATCCGCCATTAGATTCAATATAGCCCTTCATGTTGGCTAGTGTTCCTCCTTGCCCAATAAAGTCATCCAAGAGCAGGTAGTTTTCCCCTCTAATGACCGCACCACCAAACAAAGCAGGCGTGGCCATGCGGTGGAATCCAGAAGACTTGGTGTGGCCTACCCTGTTTTGCTGGAAGATTGCATTATCTAATTGCCATCCCGTAACCATAGACACATAGGACGCAAAGACCTCAGGAATAACATTGGTGCTTGCGCCTTCAACAGCCTGAACCCCTGTTATCAAAGGATATTTTCCACCTGACATCTTCTTGATTTCATTGATTTTTGAGCTTGTTAAATACTCTTGGATCAGTATCAAGGCATCGTCAATGCTCCCGGCTTTGGCTTTGTCGTAGTTTGGATGTTGCCTAAACGCCTTTTCATTTGTCTCTACAATGGATACATCAGGGAAATCACCCCATTCAGTCCTTACTGGATTCATGTCTTTTGCTGCCGGATTTATCACTAGCGGCATTATACCCTTTTCACCCTTCACCGCCCTCTCCACCAGCGCCAGCCCATTCTCCGCCGCGTCCCTCAACTCCGCATCCCTGATAGCCCGCGCCTTCTCCCGCGCCAGTTCCTGCAAATGCTCGGCACGCTGAATACCGGCATTAAATTGAAAGCCGGGATCTATGCCTTTGGGCAGTTTCACTGTCTCGCCCGTGCGCGGGTTTTTCCAGTTTTTGTACTCCACGTCTTCGTCTGGCGATACTGACAAGCCTGCATCGTCCAGCATCTTCTGGCTCAACTGGATAACACTGCACCGGCAATTCCAGCCGTTTGGCGGGTAGTAGTAGCGCCAAAACGGATGATCAACCGGATATACCTTGTTATTCAGCGCCCGGTGCTCGTCCCGCGTGCGCAGATCATCGACCGCGTTGTACTGCAAATACGGCATTGTTGCCTTGTTGGCCTGAATCTGCTGCCACTGCCCGGCGGCATAGGCCGACTGCATGTTGGTGCGAAAGATCAGCTCCAGCCGGCGCACGCTGCCCAGTTGCGCAGAAATGGTTTTGCCGGTGGCCGGGTCAACCATCTCCTGTTTGCCCCACCAGCCATTGGCCTGCAAATGCGGGATCAGTCGCTTTTTCCAGTCCTGCATCGACTCGCCGCTAACCATCGCCTGTAACAGGCTGTCATATACGTCCTGCAACAGATCATTGTCGAGCATCTTGGCAATGGTGAATGCCTGAGCATGTTCTCCCCTCACCATTTCGTCGTATGAAAACGTCTGTTTCAGGCCTTTGGCGCGAAAATAGTTAATGGCTTGCTGTGGTGGCACATCAAAGCCAAAGGCAATCCTCATTGTTGCCCCCGGAACACACCCATTAACCGGCTGAACAAAGTCGCCTGCTCCAGTTTTTTAACGGTCTGATCTTTTGGCTGCTCCCCAAGCATGTCGATGATGTGCTGGCGCATGGATTCCAGATCCTCGGTATCCTCGGCGAATGCCAGTATCTGCGCTATGCGCTCACCGATTGCGCCTTGGGCATCTTGTGCTAGGCGGCGAGCGGCATTGATGACTGCCTCTTGATCGTCATCAAGTGCGGCTTTTTTCAGGGCAATGAAGTCTGGGTCGGCGTAATTGATGGGCTGTGGCTTGTTGCTCTGATCAAATCCGGGCGCCGGTTGCGCCTGTTTCTTCACCCAGCCCTCGCCGTAGGTTTCGCGCACGTAGTCTTCGGTTGGCTCATAACCCAGCTCCGAAATCAGTTTGTCTTCTTCGGCCTGTGTTTTCCGGTTTTTTTGTGGCTTGGCCTTGCGGTAGAGCAATGGCGGCTTTGCGCCGGGAAAGGCGGCCTTGTTGTACTCGAACCACCACTTGACCACCTGCATATTAAACGATTCGCTGACCAGATCGGCATCAGCGGCTACCACCATATCACGCACATCGGCATGGGTTTCAGACTGGCTGCGGCTGCTGCCGTTGTCCGTGGTCATGGTCTGCGAGAGGATGATTTTAGAAATGGCCTCGTTCATCACCCGGTGCATGGATTCGTAATCAGCGGCGCCGGAGCGAGCGGCCTCGATTAACGATATTTCTGCGCCTTCGGGGATCAGCACACCGGTCTCGGTGGCTATGGCCTGAACCGCCTCCATCAAGCGATCGCGCGTACCCTTGTCATTCTCCTTGCCTGCTGGCAGTTTTCCCACCGCCGTTGGCTGGCCGAATTTCTCCAAAAATATGAGCCAGAACTTGATGTCGCTGCGTTTGAAAAACACCGGCCAATACAGATAATGGGCCAGGCCCAGCCCATAGTAGTTGTCCGAATTGTCCGCTCCGGTGTTGATGACCCAGAACTTGCGATCAGGCATAACCTGGAACTGGTAATCCTGCGTGATCAGGTACAGTAGGCCGTCCACATTGAACCGAAACCGCGCCCGGTCACGCACTTTGATACCTGCGATGTCTGTCAGGCCGGTTTCGCCGCCGACACTCCACATGACCTCGGCAACGCCATAGCCGTAAAACACCGCCCACAACATTTTGTCGGTGATGTCATCCCAGTTCAGGCTGTCGATGTTTGCTGATAGTGCATCCGCCGCTGCCTGGCTGGCTGTGTCGTCCGCGCCCGGCTC
>Ga0075464_10001616_pt1 | contig 10164 bp, 10 predicted proteins | sample DEB19_08_DNA_5_FD_75068 | JGI IMG/M metagenome (GOLD analysis project Ga0075464, IMG submission 75068) | Aqueous microbial communities from the Delaware River and Bay under freshwater to marine salinity gradient to study organic matter... | ecosystem: Environmental > Aquatic > Marine > Coastal ...
TCCAGCGTAGAAAAAGTTCTCTGTCATGGCCCAGCTCCGAGCCCTGGCTCGTCCAGCGCATGCGTTGGATCGAACAGACTTTCGTTGAGATCAATGCCATAGGTGATGAGTTTTTCGGCCAACTGAGGCCGGACCCCGGTGGCCTTGAAAAAGCCCTTTACGGAGCCATCCGCATTCATGTCTTGGCGGTCAAAAAAGAAAATCTCTTGGGTCGTGATGATGTCGCCCTCCATGCCCGTGATTTCATGGATGCTGGTGATTTTTCGGCTGCCGTCATTCAAGCGGCTGGCCTGCACGATGACGTTGATGCCCGAGCTGATCTGTTGCCGCAGCGCTCGTACCGGTAAGTTGACGCCACCCAAGCCCACCAAGTTTTCCAAACGCGACAACGCATCGCGCGGGGAGTTGGCATGCACGGTGGTGAGCGAGCCGTCGTGGCCAGTGTTCATGGCCTGCAACATGTCTATCACTTCGCTGCCGCGCACCTCGCCCAGCACGATGCGGTCTGGCCGCATGCGCAAGCTGTTTTTGACCAATGCGCGCATGGTCACCTCGCCGGTTCCTTCAAGGTTGGGTGTGCGTGTTTCCAGCCGCACCACATGGCTTTGCTGCAGTTGGAGTTCAGCCGTGTCTTCGATGGTGATGATGCGCTCACCCTCGGGGATGTAGCCCGACAAAATGTTCAGCAGCGTGGTCTTGCCAGAGCCGGTGCCGCCAGAGATCAAGATATTGACTTTGGCTTTGACGAAGCCGGCCAGCAGCTCGGCCATGCCCGCTGTCAAGGCATGCTTGGCAATCAGGTCGGCCATTCTCAACGGCACTACTTCAAAGCGACGAATCGACAAGGCTGGTCCGTCAATCGCCACCGGCGGGACGATGGCATTCACGCGCGAGCCGTCGGGCAGTCTTGCATCCGCCATCGGGCTGGACTCGTCAACACGCCGACCCACGCGCGAGACAATTTTGTCGATGACTTTCATCAAATGGTCGTTGTCGTTGAAGCGAGTGCCGACCAACTCAAGTCGCCCCTTGCGCTCGACAAAGACCTTGTCAAAACCATTCACCATGATCTCGCTGATGCTGTGGTCTGCCAGCAGCGGTTCCAGTGGGCCAAGCCCCAGCACTTCGTTTTGCAGATCGATGATCAGCTGGTGATGCTCGTGTTCATTCACCGGCAGTTGCTCTTCGGCAATCAGCAAGTCGACCATGTGCGCTAACTGGCTGCGAACTTGTTCTTCGGGCAGGCTCTCGGCCGCTGCCAGATCCATCCGTTTCAGCAGAGCTTTGTGAAGTCCGATCTTGGTCGCGAAGTAGCCCGGCGAGAGATCTTTGGCGAGCGGCCGTGCTGCGGGTGGCGCTTGAATTGGCGCAGCAGGTGGTTGCAATTGAGGCGCGGTAGCAGCGGGCGGTGACGCCGAAGCTGGTGGTGTCGTGGCCGGTGAAACTGACGTTTCCGGGGCGTGTTTGACCGCAGGCTTGAAAGCCTCGCCCTTGCTCCACGCGGCTATTTGATCCCGAAGTGTTGCCATATGGATTTTTCCGTTGGGGTTCGCCCGGTCAGTTCTGCAGCCCAAGCAGCGATGGCTTTGCCAAAGTCTGATTTCGGCTTGAGGAGCACCGCAGCAGCCCCTTTCAGCAGCGACGCGTTGATGCCCTCTGCTTCCATCGGCAACACGCGGCTGACCTGTATGCCCACTGTCTTCTCGAAATCAGCAATGCGAACAATCGATTGGCTGCTGAAGGCGTTGACGACAACCTTCAGCTTTTCAGCGGCATAGCCCAAGCTCTCCCACATGCGCAGGATCTGGCTGGTGTGCCGCACCGATGGGACATTCATCGTGGTCACCACCACCAACTGGTCCAACAGCTCCAACACGCTCAGGCTGAGGGTGTCGAGTTGCAAGTCCAGCAGCACATAGTTGTAGTGCTGCACGGCAATGCGGATCAGTCGGTCCACATAGCCGGGCGTGATGTGCATCAACTGGTCAATCGTTTGCGGTGACTGGATCAAATGCAAGTTGCTGCTAATGTGACTCGTCATGCCCTCCAGCAGCGCACCATCCAGACGTTCTATCTCGTCTGCAAAGTCAGCCAAATTGTGCACACCGACCTCGCGTGTCAGGTACAACTCGACGTCGCCGAAAGGCAAAGACAAATCGATCAGCAGCACCCGCAAGCTGGGGGCTTGGCTCAACTGCACAGCCAGATTGGCCACCACACAGCTGGCCCCGTCACCGCCCTTGGCCGGCATGATGCCGATACAGCGGTTGATTTTCGATGCACTCTGACGACTGCTGTGAAATTTGGCCTGGGCCCGATTCACGGCTGCAGTGATGGCCTCTGGCGCATCTGACGAAATGACTTCACGCACGCCAGCCCGCATGGCACGCATCAAAAAAGCAGACTCTGGATTCGTGCAAACCAGCAACACAGCGGCATGCGGCAGCGCTGCAAACAGAGGTTCCATTTTTTCGAGGAAAGCCTCGTTTTGCTCAAAGCCACCCAGCAGCACCAAGTCGGGCTTGCTCGCGACCACGCGCGCCTGCAACTCGTCCAGCGAGCCTTGCAAGCGGGTGACCTGATGCTGTGCCTCAAAGGTGGCCACTGGCAAGGGCCACACTTGGCTTGAAAACAAAACGATGTGCATGATGCTAGCTACAGCTGCTGTTCAGTTCGCCGGCGATGACATTGCTCATGGCTTCGCGAACCTGTGCACTGCGGTAGGCTGGGAGGGGCAGGGTGATGGCGGACACCGGAATGAGCAGCTGCGCTTGCAGGTTGCTCAGGCTGGCTTCGACCAAGGTGCAATTGGCTTGTGTGCAGTTGGCGGGCGAGTAGGTGAAGACCAGCCAGTCGCTGCGGGTGCCCACCACGATCTGGCCCGACGCTTCGACAAAGTACCGAACCCGCTCCCTGATACGAGCTTGTTGCACGGCGCCTGTGTCACACACGCTGGCCAAGCGGCTGGCCAGACGCGAAGCCTCGACCGCGGTGTTGACGACCAGCATGAAGCGGGCGAACTCGATCACGCCAATCATGGCCATGAAAAAAACAGTCAAGGACAGCGCAAACTCAACCAAGGCCGAGCCGGTCTGTTGGCGAGTTGAGGTGCGCATCAGTTGATCTGCCTCATGGTCATGCTGACCGGCCCGAAGGTCAGGCTCGTGGCATCTCCCACTACACCTGACAAAAATCCTGCAAAGTGCAACTGATGCTGGTAGCCGGAGGCCGTGACCGTCACCAGGTTGATGGTGGTGGCGCTGGTGACGGTCAGGTCTGCCGTGGTGCGCTGCGACCGGTGGGTGGTGGGTGCGCTGACGGCATCGCTCACTGCTACGCCAAAGTTTCCGGCTGAAAATCCCGGCAACAAGGCGCTGCCTGTGCAGGGCTTGACGCTGCTGGGGCTGCCGTGGGTCAGCAGACACTCAGCTTCAATGAGGCCTGTTCCTGGGGCTTTGGTGGAGAGATGTCGGGCGGCGCTGCGCACCTGATTGACCACGACTTTATAGGCGGCTATGGCTTGTGAAAATTCCACTGCTGCCAGCGTCAAGAGCAGTAACAAAGGCAATAGCAGCGCGAGTTCGACCAGCACCGCACCGTGGCTTGGTGGTCGATTTTTGCACGCAGAGTGACGGCTTCTTCGCATCATTGCACCAGCACTGGCACCAGTGGGCCAATGGCATCGGTTCCACCCGGAAGGCCGGCTGTGCGGCAGCCAGACAGCGGGTCATCGGCGCGGCCTCTGAATTCGACTTCTGCGTCTTGCGTGGGGGATTTTGGACTCAGCATCAGCGCACAGGCCCAACCCAAAATGGGCTTGGCGCCTGTTCCACAGGCCGAACTGCTGCAGGCCACCACCGGCATCGGCACCAGCCGTCGTGACGAGGCACCGTAGTGCGGGTGCACGTTGGCTGGTGATGTGTAGCTGGGGATGTGCCCTTGAAATGCTTGCCGGCTGGGCGCGCGGTTTTGCAAGTAGTCGCTGTAAGCGCCGCCCACTGGTGGCGGTCGATAACCGTAGCCGGTGAGGTCCGGAATCGCCAAGGCCGGGTCGAGCCCGCTGCCGCCTTGTTTGTAAACCCCGAAGCGGGCGTTCCAACCATCGTCCAGTGAAGTGACGACGCCTGTCTGTATGCCAATGCAGCGGTCGGCGGCGGTGGGCACTTCGCAATGACCGAAGCCGATGAAGGCCTGCGCATACGGCTCCAGCCCACCGGAAGTGTCTGTGCCCAGCACATTCGCCCACGTGAAGAAGCCGCTGACTTGCGACGTTCCCAGTGCGATCTTGTCACCAAGCTGGTAGCCGAAGGTGTTGGCATTCGGGCCAGCACCTTGACACATGGCCATGGGGATGGCGCAAACGCTTTGCGACGGCATCACGGTGGCCGTGGCCGTGGCCACTAAATTCGACGCGCCGATGCCCAAAAGACCCATGAAAAAATGTCGCAGGCTTGGCTGCGACACCGCGCAGCGGGCAAAGCGGGAGGCCGCCAAGGCACCACCGCTGGCTGACTGATAGCTGCCGTTCAAGGTCGTGCTGAAAGTCGGGCTGACTTGGTCGGTGCCCACCAAGTCAGCTTGGAAGTTGCGACGGTTGCGCGCCCCACCCAAGTACTGTCCTGCCAAGGCACCGCGAGTGGGCGCATCCGACAAACCGTTGAGCTCCAGCACGGCAGCCAAGGCACAGGCATCAGCGGCGTTTTGCAGTTCGGCCTGTACCAGTTCCAGCCGGCTGGCGTCGATCGCCAAGCCGACAAAACCCAGCATCACCACCATCGCCAATGCGGTGGCGACGGCAAACACCCCGCGCTGCTGTTGAGCCCCGCGCACCGGGGCGCTGGCTCGTTCATTCATGGCAGTTGCGGTGTCAGGCTGGTGGACGGTGGCGGCTGCAAATACCGGTCATAGGCCGGTTTGAGTTCGCTGGCGGCCGGCAGGGGTGCACTCTGCGCGCTGCGTGGCGAGGGCCGTAAGCGCTGTGCTTCCAAAGCTTTTTGCACGGCTTGGCCGTGGCCTTGCTGATCGAGCAACAGTGGCGAACAGCCTAGTAAGCCTAGTAAGCCAAGCAGGACGAGTCCCGCAATGGTGGACGTCCAGCCTGCTTTGCAGGCAGCAAGTGCGCAAGCTTTAAGGTTTTGCATTGCCATCTCCTGCTGATGGGGCGGGTTTCGGTTGGGCGCCTTGCAGCTGATTCTCAATAAAAAACTCTCGCCGTGTTGGCGGCAGCACCGAATCGGTTGGCAAGCTTGGCGAGGCGTCAGTCGCTTGCACCAAGCGCGCGCGCACCACCACCACCAACTCGGTCAGGTCGGCCACAAACTGGTTGCTGCGAAACAGCGCACCCAAAATGGGTATCTCCCCGAGGATCGGAAACGCGTTCCGGTTGGCGGCGGTGCTATTGCGCACTAGGCCGCCGATGACCAGACTCTGACCGTCTTGCAACTGCACGGTGGTAGAAACCCGGCGCGTTGTGAATGCGGGTAGCAAGGTGCTCCCGCTCTGGCTGCCCGAGCTGACGGTTTCTTTGGAAATCTCCGACACCTCGGGCGCTACTTTCAGACTGATGCGGCCACCGTCCAGCACGGTGGGCACAAACTTGAGGCCGACGCCAAACTCGCGTTCTTGCAGCGTCACGGCGGTGCCGCCTGTGCCCACCGATTGGGTGATCGGAATGAAGACCTTGCCGCCCACCAAAAAGCTGCCTTCTTGGCCGCTCATGGCGACGATGGTGGGTTCGGCCAAGATGCGCACCAGGCCATCTTGCTTTTCGGCCTCGAGGTTGATGGCGTTGCCGTTGCTGAACAGCAGACCGGCCGTGGCGCCGCCACCGCCTAAAAAGTTCGACAACACATTCCAACGGATGTCACCGCCGCCTGCGGCCTGAACCCGCAAGCCCAGCTTGTCCAGTAACGACTTGGAGACCTCGGCAATGCGCACGTCCAGCATCACTTGTTGCGCGTCGCGAATGCGCAGCAGGTTGATAACCTGCGACTGAGCGTTGGCACCGCCGGCACTGCTCGAACCGGGTGAACTGCTCGGACCGGTTGCAGGGCTGGCTGCCGTGGCTTGAGCGGCCCCAACCCCAGCACCGCCCGAGGCTGATCCACCGCCACTGCTGGCGAGGTAGCGGTTCAACTGCCGTGTGTAGGCATGGGCCAGTTGCACTGCGGCATCTGCCGCGCCAACATCTGCCACGCTGCCGCGCAGCACGACTGAACCAGAGGCCATCATCAGTTCAATGTCCAATTCACGTGGCAACGCCGTTTTCAGCGACTCCGCTAACGGGTCCAGATCCGCGCTGACTTTCACAGTGAGTGACACTGGCGGCCCGCTTTGGCGCCACAACAGAAAGTTGGTGGTGCCCACAGATTTCCCAAGGACGTACAACTCGGTGCGTGAGATCAGCCGATAGTCAGCCACCTTCGGGTCGCCGACCACCACCCGGCTGACGGCCTCCGGCAGTGGTAACACCACGACGTGTCCGACCACCGCTTGCATCGCTTTTTGCCAGCCTACGCTCAGCGGTGCAGGTACGAGTAACGCTGCCGCGCGGGCGGCGGGCAAGGGCTCAAGTTGTCCATTGCTCAGGACGGTGGCAATGATCATGGCTGCCGCGACAGCTGCGTATTTGAGAGAGCTCACAACTCACTCCCGACACCGCGTTGAACACCCCGATATTCTTCGACGCCGCTGGGTGCTTGTCGGGCTGCTGGTGTGGCTCGCAGCCCTGCTGCGGTGCTGGTGGCGGCTGCCGATTTAAGGCTGGGGCCGCCGGCGACGCGAGCTGGTTCATGCATCAAGTCATCCAGCCGAGTACCCGCTGATGTCAATGGCGTGCGGTCCAGTTCGTTGCGCAGTGCTAGCGACAGACTGCCCACACTGCGGGCCAAGTCAAGTCGCTCTGACTCGGCCGGTGTCAACTCTAAGGTCACCGCATTCACGACCTTGGGTTTGGCCGGATCGGCGGCGGTTTCCTGCGCTACCGCCAAGACCTTGACGCGGTCTAATACGATCTTTGAAAATGGCTCGTTGCGGGCATCTCGCGCGCTCACCAACACGTCAACGTAGCTGCCTGGCAGTGCAAAGCCGGCGACGCCAATCACATCGTTAACCCGCACTGTGATGGCGCGCTTGCCAGCCTCCAGCGTGGCGGACAAACCGCCCTTGACATCGACCGGTGCCAGCCGTGACTCGAGGATTGGCTCACCAGCCACCAAGGACTGACGTGCGACGCGGCCAACAACTTTCTCAATCCGCTCAAAACCACCCTGCGGCGCTGTCTGTGCGGGCCACTGTAAGACCCGTAAGTTGTTGGCCGCCAGTGGCATGCCTGCATCAACCACACCGGCTGCAACCACCACACGCGGCCCCGCTTTTGAGGCCCCGCCCACACCGACCCAGCGGGCCACCAAGAAGACCGCAACCGCCCCAATTAGCAAGGCGATTGAAATCAGCACTGAGGGTTTCAATTGAATCCGCCTAGGCTGGTTTCAGGCCCCGCCAGCCTTACTGGTTTGCGCTGGTCAGTGCGTCTTTGATCTTGGTGAAGGTCACCCCAAGCTCCACCCCCAAAGCGGTCAGCACGACCACCAAAACGACGGCAATGAGCGCCGCAATCAAGGCGTACTCAATCATCGTGACGCCTTGCTGGCGTTTGCCAAAACGGCTCAAGTGACGGTTGCATGACAGGGCGTTGACGAATGTTTTCATACAAACCTTTCAAAGAAATACGGCGACCAAAGGGATAAAAACCCAAATATATAAAAACTGTTAAAGCTTTTCTATTTGTGTTTTCATCATCTTGAGAAGCCATTTCCCTGTCAACGGATCCGCCCATGTCTTTGGTGAGTAGATGTATCTGCAAGTGGCTATTTGTAAGTGTTGAAACACTTAATCTACTTGCAAAGGCTGCAACTGGAGCGGCTCAATTTTTCATTGCCGGCAAGCGCGCGTGATGTCCATCTCTGGTTGGTAAAGTGCAGTCTTCACGTCAGCGCTGCCCAGCACGGTGTGAAACCAGTTGTCGTGCGACCAAGGCTTAGCTTGTTGGGTGCGCAAACAAGCATCGTCTACCGCCCAGTGCTGGCGCATGGCGGGTGAGACCCACAAGGCCATCGGCACATGAGTTTGCTCTTTGGGTGCCATTTTGTAGGGCATGCCGTGCAAATAAATGCCGTTTTCACCCAGCGATTCGCCGTGGTCGGAGGCATACCAAAGCGCAGTGGGCTGCGGCTGCGTTTTGAGCCAGCCGACAACTTGGCCAAGGAAGTAGTCGGTGTAGGCGATGCTGTTGTCATAGGCGTTACGCAGGGCTTGTGCGTCGCACGATGACAGTGCATTGCTCGTGCATTCTGGCAAAAATGCCTTGTGGTCAGGTGGTGAGCGCTTGTAGTAAGCCGGGCCGTGGCTACCCATCTGGTGCATCACCACCACAGTACCGCGAGCGCGGCGCTCGGCTGAGAGTGTGGCCACGCGTTCGGACAAGCCGTCGAGCATGATTTCGTCCCAACACTCACCGGCGGAACAGAATTTTCGCTCCTTGAGTTCGCTGGTGTTGACCGTGGCTACGCGGTCGCAAACCCCTTTGCAGCCAGATTGGTTTTCCAGCCAAAGCACCGCCCAGCCGGCCTTTTGCAGGACGTCGAGCAAGGACTCATAACTCACCGTGCTGTCGGTGTGGGCTTGGCGGTTCAAGTGCGAAAACATGCAGGGTACGGAGACTTGCGTGTTGGTACCGCAAGACTGGACTTGGCTGAAAAAATACAAATCGCCTTGGGCCTGCAACGCTTGCATTTGCGGCGTGGTGGGGCGCTGGTAACCGGCGATGCCGAAGTTGGCGGCTCGGGCGGTTTCACCCACCACCAAGAGCAGTAGCGGTGGGGCTGCTTTGTCGGCGATGGGTCGAGCAACGGCGTCATCACCAATGGCTTGCAAGGGTTGTTGGCGCTGTGCTTGTTCTGATTTGGCCAGCCGGCCCACCGCGTAGACAGTGTTGAATGGGTTGACCATGTAGCGCAAGGTGGTGTGGTTGCGCATCAAGGACGCCAAGTCCTGAAACACCAGCAACAATAAGAGGCCGCTCAGCACCGAACCCACCACCACGGCTCCCAGCTGATGCGACCAGCGTTGCCAGCCAAGGCAAGCACTTGGCTGCAAACGACTCCACCAAAGCCCCGGCACGCCCGCCCCGAGCACCAAGGTCAACAACAAGGTGAGCGACAACAGGTCGCGCACTTCGGCGGGGTTGGTTTGTGTGGCGTTGGCTAGCATGGTCGGGTCAATGACAACGCCGTACATGGCCATGAAATAACTGGCGGTCATGGCCATGACCAGCAGCAAGACACCCGCGGGTTTACGCCACCAAGGCCACACCACCACATTCACAAAGACCCACATGAGCATGGTCAATGCTGCCCAGATGCCGATCAGCCCAGCATAGGCGCGCAGGCTGTTGACCTCTGGCAGTTGAGCCAAGGCCCACCAAAAGGGCGCATTGCCCAGCGTGCTAAGTGCCAGCGCCAGTAAAGCGCTGACAAGCCAAGGGTGACGGCCTTGCATCGAAGCCCCTGGACGCAACCAATTTAACCATTTCAAAGACATACGGATGTGCCCTGTACTCGCTAGAAAAAGGATGAAATGCTAACAAATTCGATGATGAATAACCATGAAAATTTGCGTGTATTTAAACATTGGTTTTACCAATAAAGTCAAGCTGGACAGCAGACCCCTCTGTGGTCACAATTCCGGCTGTATGGGCAGATTGCTTCATTGGCGAACTGTTACGAGTCGCGCAGTTTTTAAGTTTTCAAATTTTGCTCAATTCTCATGAAAACTTCCCCTGTTTCGGCACATCCTTGGTATGCGCCCAGCCAACACCCGCTGTTCTGGTGGGCGTTGACTTTGACCGTCGCTTGGGATGCCCTCGGGCTAGACCGCTGGGTAATGGCCACTATTGGGACGGCGCAGGGTTTTCCGTTGCGCAACAATCCCTTTTTGGCTGAGGTGCTGCATACGCAGCTCAAAAATGCCATGTTGCTACTCTACGGACTGGCTTGGCTGATGGTGTTCTGGCCACTCGGCTCGGTGCGCGAGTTCAGTCGGAGACAGCGGTGGTCGGCTATTGTGGGCGTGACCTTGAGTTTGGTTGTCATCAGCAGTTTGAAA
>Ga0075464_10001617_pt1 | contig 10162 bp, 7 predicted proteins | sample DEB19_08_DNA_5_FD_75068 | JGI IMG/M metagenome (GOLD analysis project Ga0075464, IMG submission 75068) | Aqueous microbial communities from the Delaware River and Bay under freshwater to marine salinity gradient to study organic matter... | ecosystem: Environmental > Aquatic > Marine > Coastal ...
AGCTTAGAAGAAGCATTAGATGCCTTGAACAAAGATCGCGAGTTCTTGACTCGTGGTGGTGTCTATACAGATTCTATGCTTGACGCATATATCGCATTGAAGATGGAAGATGTCACACGTTTCCGTATGACAACTCATCCGATCGAATTCGATATGTACTACTCCCTGTAAGCGAGGGGGAAATGTTGAGCGCAGGTCCATTGCGCAATTCGTTCAAAGGGGCAGCTTCGGCTGCTCCTTTTTTTCCGACATTGCTTGACCAGATGCCTAATGCCATTGTGGTGTTTGAGGCAGAGAACCAACAATTGGTTTACGTGAACCCGGCTGCAGAGTCAGCATTGGATCTTTCTCGTAAGTCGCTTAAGGGTCAGTCTGTGCACAATTTATTTGGGGATAACGAGTCGCTTAAGCTCATGATTGAAGAGATCAAGGCAGGACATGTTTCCGCTCAACGCCAAGAAGTGGTATTGCATTCTTTGCCTGGAAGTATTCATCAAGAGTCCACTCCCGCGCACGTGGTAGTAGCAAGCCTTGAGGATCCCTCACTTATCATGATGGAGTGGTTCCCTATTGATCAGCAATTGCGAAGTGAGCGTGATGAACGCGTGACTCAGCAGGTTGAGGCAAATAAACAGTTAATGCGTAACTTAGCGCATGAGATTAAAAATCCGTTGGGTGGTATTCGTGGCGCTGCTCAATTATTAGAGTTCGAGCTGCCAGAAAAAGGCTTGCGCGAATATACCCAAGTCATTATTAAGGAATCCGACCGGCTTCAGAACCTAGTAGATCGACTACTAGCACCGCATCGTAAAGCGCATGCCATGGAATCATTTAACGTACATGAAGCATTGGAGCGCGTACGTAGCCTAGTCTTGGCAGAGTTTCCTAAAGGCTTGCGGATTATTCGTAACTATGACACCAGCCTTCCGGATTTGCTGGGTGATCGCGAGCAGTTAATCCAAGCAGTTTTGAATATTGCCCACAATGCTGCCCAAGCCCTTTCAGAGGAAATTGCCCAAGGCATTGCTCAAATTGAATTGAAGACCAGGGTAGCTCGCTCCGTCACTATTTCAAAGCAGCGCTACAAGATGGCGATGGATATACATGTCATTGATAACGGGCCTGGTATCCCTGAAGATATTCGCGAGCGAATTTTCTTTCCATTAGTTTCTGGTAGAGATGGGGGTAGTGGCCTGGGCCTCACCTTAGCTCAAACTTTTGTACAACAGCACCAGGGCTTTATTGCTTGTGACAGCCGCCCTGGACGGACTGATTTTCAAATTCAAATTCCTTACCGTAGGCAGGAGAAAGCATTATGAAACCCGTTTGGATCGTGGATGATGATCAATCAATTCGTTGGGTGCTAGAAAAAGCACTCACTCGTGAGAATATCCCGCACAAGAGTTTTTCCAATCCCAATGATGTGCTCAATGCCTTGGAAAAAGAGGCGCCTCAGGTATTAATTTCGGATATTCGCATGCCGCGTGGAAATGGCTTAGATCTTTTGCAAAATGTAAAAGAAACCCACCCGATGCTTCCCGTCATCATCATGACTGCTTACTCTGATTTGGATTCAGCGGTATCGTCTTTTCAGGGTGGCGCATTTGAATACCTCACCAAACCTTTTGATATTGATAAAGCGGTAGAGTTGATCCGTCGTGCGATGGAGCAAAGCGAGCGTAATCAGTCCGGCAACAAAGAGATTAACGGTTGGAGACAAGACTCCACGGAAATTATTGGTCAAGCCCCAGCCATGCAGGAGGTCTTCAGGGCGATTGGTCGCCTTGCCCAGTCCCATTCAACAGTATTAATTACCGGTGAATCTGGAACAGGTAAAGAGCTGGTGGCTCAAGCTTTGCATAAGCACAGTCCTCGCGCCAAAGGACCATTCGTTGCTTTTAGTACTGCTGCAGTACCTAAGGATTTATTGGAATCAGAATTATTTGGCCATGAGCGTGGTGCATTTCAAGGGGCATTAACTTTACGTCGCGGCCGTTTTGAGCAGGCCGATGGTGGCACCTTATTTTTAGATGAAATTGGTGAAATCCCATTTGATTTACAGACTCGCTTATTGCGCGCGTTAACTGATGGTCATTTTTACCGTGTTGGTGGACAGGTTCCTATCAAGGCAAATGTCCGCATTATTGCGTCGACCCACCAAAATTTAGAGGCACGGGTTGCTGCTGGTGCTTTCCGTGAAGACTTATTACATCGCTTAAATGTGATTCGCTTGCGTATGCCTTCCTTGCGTGAGCGCGCAGAAGACATTCCTGTACTGGCTCGTCACTTCATGCTGTCCTGTGCAAAATCTTTGGGCGTTGAGTCCAAAAAACTCTCTGATGAAGTTTTAAAAGACATAGGTGCAATGCCGTTTCCTGGCAATGTTCGCCAATTAGAAAACCTCTGCCATTGGTTGACCGTAATGACGCCATCTAATGTTATTGGTACTGGCGATTTACCTGCGGATATATTGGCCGAAGCAAGTGGTCAGCCTGTTATGTTGCAAGGAGAGTCAAATCCCGCTAATCCAACGGTCGCACGAGGTGGGGCTGTTGATTGGGAAGGTGGACTGGGGCGCTTAGCTGTAAAAATGCTTCAGGATGGTGACACGGGAGTGTATGACACCCTGTGCTCCAAATTTGAAAAGGCTGTTCTGCAAGCAGCACTCGAGGTTACTCGCGGCAGACGTGTCGAGGCTGCGCAGCGTCTTGGAATTGGTCGCAATACGATTACTCGTAAGCTACAGGAGTTAGGGATAGATGACTGAGTTGGTGCGAATAGCTGCCTGGAATGTAAATTCACTCAAGGTGCGTTTACCCCAAGTCTTGAGATGGTTGCAGGATCAAGAAAAAGCGAAGAAGCCAATCGACGCTTTATGCCTTCAAGAGCTAAAGTTAACGGATGATAAATACCCGCATCGCGAGTTAGAGGAGGCTGGCTACCTTAGTCTAGCTGCCGGACAAAAGACCTATAACGGCGTTGCTATTATTGTTCGTAAAGCTGCATTGGCACCCATGGCATCTGACTTGGAAACCGCTTTCTTAAAGCCTGTCAGAAATATTCCAGGAAATGCAGATGAGCAGCAACGCATCTTGGCGGCTACAGTATGTTTTAAAGGAATGCAGCCTGTTCGATTGGTATCAGCTTACTTTCCCAACGGCCAATCGCCGGATAGTGATAAGTTTGTTTACAAGTTAGGGTGGCTTAAAGCGCTTGAAGCTTGGCTAAAGGATGAATTGAGTCAGAATAGCCGCCTCGCATTATTAGGCGACTTCAATATTGCACCTACCGATGTCGATGTGTACGATCCCTCGAAGTGGGTTGGTCAAAATCTGGTGTCTCCGCCTGAGCGAGAGGCATTCCAAAGGCTGATTGAGTTGGGCTTAACGGATTCTTTCCGGATGTTTGAGCAAGCTCCCAAATCATTTAGTTGGTGGGATTACCGCATGATGGGCTTTAGACGTAATGCTGGAATGCGGATTGATCATATCCTGCTAAGCGACGCTTTAAAAGAGAAATGCAGTGCGAGTCTGATAGATAAAGAGCCTCGCACTTGGGAGCAACCTTCTGATCACACTCCTGTGATTGCAGAAATTAAGGCCTAGGTAGTCAATCCACCATGACGAAGTAGTGCATCAATACTGGGCTCTCGCCCTCTAAAAGCTTTAAAGGATTCAGCGGCAGGGCGACTACCACCGACTTCTAAAATTTCTTTTCTGTAACGAGCCCCTGTCCTTGGATCAAGCACGCTGCCAGTGAGTTTTGCTGCTTCTTCAAATGCCGCATAAACATCAGCGGATAGTACTTCAGCCCACTTATAGCTGTAGTAACCAGCTGCATAGCCACCTGCAAAGATATGGCTAAATGAGTTAATCCAACGTGAGATCACGGGTTGCGGAATGATGTTGTATTGATCGGCGATGACTCTTGAGGCATCGAGTACAGCTTGACCCTTTGCCCCTTTAGTATCAAAGCTCGAATGTAAGCGCCAATCCGTTAATGACATCACGATTTGCCGTAGGGTAGCTAAACCGTTTTGAAAATTCTTAGCGGCTAACATTTTGTCAAAGAGCTCCCGAGGCAATGTTTTGCCAGTTTCAATATGAGCAGTCATTTTTTCTAAGACTTCCCACTCCCAGCAGAAGTTCTCCATAAATTGGCTTGGCAATTCGACTGCGTCCCACTCAACACCGTTGATGCCAGAAACGCCTAAGGCAGCAACTTGGGTGAGAAGATGATGTAGGCCATGACCACTTTCATGAAAGAGGGTGATCACATCATCGTGGGTAATGGTTGGTTGACGTAATATGCCATCCACCTTTACCGGTGGAGCAAAGTTACATACTAAATAGGCAACTGGAATTTGTATTTCCCCATTCGGCAGTTCTCTACGACCGCGAGCATCATCCATCCAGGCGCCACCACGCTTGCCTGGGCGGGCATAGGGGTCTAAATAGAAGTAGGCGACGATCTGATCTTGGCAATCCTTTACTGAAAAGGATTGAACGTCGGCGTGCCAGGTGGGTAGGTTGGCAGAATCAATTTTGACGTCAAATAGCGTCTGAATCACTCCGAATAATCCATCCAATACTTTAGGTAAGGGGAAATATTGCTTGAGCTCATTCTCGGAAAAAGAGTAACGCGATTGCTTTAAGCATTCAGCAGCAAAGGGAATATCCCAAGGTTCAAGTCCATTAGTCAGACCCAGCTCTGCATTTGCAAAATCACAAAGCTCTTGCCAATCTTTCTGGGCAAATGGTTTTGCTTTAATAGCAAAGTTGGTCAGAAAGAGGTCCACTTCTTCTACTGTATTGGCCATCTTTGGTGCCAAGCTTAAATCTGCGTAACTAGAAAATCCCAGCATCCGAGCTTCTTCATCCCGAAGGCATAGTTGATCCAGCATGTTTTGCGTATTGTCCCAATTGACCTTACCTTTTGCGTATTGCGGCGCCAATTCTGATGAGCGTGTTACATAAGCCTGGTACATCAGTCGACGGAGTTCTCTATTCTCGGAGTACTGCATTACCGGATAGTAGGAAGGAAAGTGTAGGGTGAACGCCCAACCTTGCAGATTCTTTTGTGCCGCCAAGTCAGCGGCTGCTGCGATAGCATCTTCTGGAAGCCCAGCTAAATCAGAAATATTTTCAAGCACATGCACGAATCCATCCGTTGCATCCAAAACATGATCTGAAAAAGCTTTTCCTAGCAGAGCTTGCTCATCCTGAATTTCTGAAAAACGTGGCTTTTGTGAATCTAAAAGCTCTGCACCTCCCAGGCGAAAATCTCGCAACGAGTTTTCAATTACTTTTTTCTGGGAAAGATTCAATGTAGAAAAGTCATTGCTTTGACTCAGATCCTTGAACTTTTGGTAAAGCGCGAGATTCTGGCCCAAACTTGAGAAGAAGGCAGTGACTTTGGGCATCATGTCGCCGTAGGCAGTGCGAAGCTCTGGTGTATCTGCAACGCTATTGAGATGGGATATGACACCCCAAGATCTGCTCAAAGATTCAGTGGCATCCTCAAGGGGCTCGACTAAATCATTCCACTTTGCTGGAGTGGTAGGGTTGACTGCATGATCTACTGCACGTTGCGCTTGTTTTAGTAAAAATTCAATTGCGGGTGCAATGTCGATAGGCTTTACGTCAGGGTAGGCGGCAATGCCTCTACCAAACGAAATTAATGGATTCTTTTGAAGTTCAGTAGAAAGCTTTGGGGATGTAGAGATAGTCATCCCTATAGCTTAATGGACGATAGAAAACTTTGCCAAATAGCTTGGCCAATCAGACTCTACAGGTTAGAGGGTTTAGATGCCTTTTCTGCTGCCTCCAAGGTGTTCATTAAGAGCATGGTGATGGTCATAGGGCCAACGCCACCTGGGACGGGCGTAATCCAGCCAGCAATGTATCTAGCTGCATCAAAGTCGACATCACCACATAGTTTTCCATCTGGCAGGCGATTAATACCAACATCAATTACTACGGCCCCAGTTTTTACCATATCACCAGTAATCATTCTTGGCTTACCAGTGGCGACTACCAGAATATCTGCATCCTTGGTATGGTGTGCCAAGTCCCGGGTCTTACTATTGCAAATAGTGACTGTTGCTCCAGCTTGGAGCAATAAAATGGCCATTGGCTTGCCAACAATATTTGAGGCGCCAACGATCACGGCACGTGCGCCACGAATGGGGTAATCAATGCTTTCTAAAATTTTCATGCATCCATAAGGAGTGCAGGGCTTGAATTCGGGTTGACCGACCATTAAGGCGCCAGCATTAGCCACATGAAAACCATCTACATCTTTTTCAGGAGAAATAGCTTCGAGTACACGCTCTGCTGCAATGTGTTCTGGAAGGGGTAGCTGAACTAGGATGCCATGTATCGCTGGATCAGCATTGAGCGTAGCAATGCGGGCGAGCAACTCTTCTTCGCCTAACTCTACAGAGTAGCGCTCGAGCACAGAATGAAAGCCAACATCCTCACAGGCCTTTACTTTATTTCTGACATAAACCTGACTGGCAGGATTTTCGCCAATAACAATAACTGCTAACCCTGGTCTGATACCTTTGGCGGTAACAATTGCTCCACGCGCAGCAATTTCAGCGCGTATTTTTTTAGAGAGGGCTACGCCATCGAGTAACTGTGCGGGCATGGGAAATTAATTTGGTTGTGGATCTGAGAGCGCCAAACGGAGGAGGTCGGCAACGGTATTCACATTGAGCTTTTCCATGATGTTGGCGCGATGCGCTTCCACCGTCTTAATGGAGATACCAAGATCATCAGCAATTTGTTTATTCAAGCGCCCAGCCACAATGCGTTCGAGTACTTGGCGCTCACGACCGGTTAGCTTACTTAAGAGGCTTTGGGTAATCTTGCGTTGACTTGCTTGTGAATAATCAATGCGTGCTTTAGCAAGCATGCGATCGACTAAACCGCAGAGATCATTTTCTTTAAATGGCTTTTCAATAAAATCTACGGCACCACGTTTCATGGTGGAGACTGCCATGGAGACATCACCATGACCAGTAATAAAGGCAACAGGCATCGGCAAATTCTCACTAATCAAGCGTTCTTGTAATTCAAGGCCAGACATGCCTGACATTCGAACATCCAGGATGGCGCAAGAGATTGTGGACTTATCCGTGCTTTGCAGGGATTGCAAGAATCGTTCAGCACTAGCGTGACAGCGAACCACATAGCCATTACTTTCTAGCAGCCAAGTAAGGGAGTCGCGAACTGCTTCGTCGTCATCTACAACATAAACTACTTCGGCTTGATTGGGTTTATTAGTGGCGCTGATATTCATAATGGCTCTCGCAGATAAATCTTAAAAAATTGCATAAATTAACTAGTAGCCTTAGAGCCCGGGGATTCTAGAGGTAACAGTATTGTAAAGGTGCAGCCAGATAGCTTTGTATGTTCCGCATCCATCTGATTTTTTGCCCAAAGGCGACCATGGTGAGACTCGATGACTGACCGGCAAATATTCAATCCCATACCCATGCCATCGCTTTTGGTGCTAAAAAAGGGCTCAAACATACGCTCAATGACTGATTGGGCGATTCCGCCACCGCTATCAGTTACTTGGATGCGCAGCATAGCGGGGAAGGTGCTCGTATCAAGATCTGCTGAAATTTGGACTGGAGGTGCTGACCAGCGTGAGGAAAGTGGATAAACCTCTCTCACACTGTCTAGAGAATTCTTGAGGAGGTTGACCAATACCTGCAGAATCAAGACGGGATCCAAGTCAACCATTGGCAGATTTTTAGCAATCTCGGTGCTGATACTCAGGCGATGGCGATGCGCTTCAATCTCCACTAAACCAACCGCATCGCTAATAATTTCGCTGATATCACAGGATTTACGTTGTGGTTCACTACGCTTCACAAAGCCCTTGATGCGCTGAATGATCGTTCCGGCCCTATGTGCTTGATCAGATGCTTTTTCTAATGCCGGAAGGATGTCTTTTTGTAGATCTGGGTCTATATGCCCTTGTAAGCGTTTTGCCACACCCATGCAGTAGTTCGAGATCGCCGCAAGAGGTTGGTTTAATTCATGAGCCAATGAAGAGGCCATTTCACCCATTGTTGTTAATCGGCTAGTAAATTGCATGCGCTCTTCTTGTTGGCGAGCCAAATCATCCGCCTCAATACGAATCGTAATGTCAGTTGCAATCAGAAGTTGTGCTAAATGCCCATCTACCCACGGGACAAAACGTCTACGAACCTCATACCACTTTGAAGTTCCTGTGGCCTCATCGAGTAGTTGAATTTCTTCTGACTCAGACTCCTGATATAAGAAGGAGGGTGGAGTGCTGGTAGTTGTAGTTTTATCAGATTCTTCCGAGAGTGCTTGCATCGTATCTTGAATGATTTCACCGCCAGCCAATTCAAAATGGCCCTTAGAGGTATTGTCAAAACGCTCACGATAAAAACGATTTGCAAATAACAACTCGCCAGTTTCGTTTGACACTACTGAAACTGCTGCATCCAAACTTTCTAACACTGTTACGAAGCGTTCTTGTGATGCCGCCAATTCTTCACGAATTTTCTTTGGTTCAGAAATGTCGATTAAAGAGGTAACCCAGCCAGTTTGGGTTCCTTTTTCATTAATCAACGGTGCGATAAAGGTGCGCGTTTGAATGACTGTGCCGTTGCGATGCAATATTGAACCTTCAATACCAATTTTCTTCTCTTGACTCATAGCGAGCTCGAGAGCTCTATTCATTTTCTCATTGAGCTCACCTTTTAGCCCTTCAGGCCAAAAGGCAAAAGGGGGGTTTTGTCCAATGAGTTCTTTGGCGGACCAACCTGTCATTTCGCAAAATGCTGGGTTGACATAGGTAATTGTTTTATTCATATCGTGAGCGCGGATACCAACGGGGGTTGAGTTTTCCATGGCGCTACGAAAATTGGTTTCTGCGCGAAGATTAGCTTCGGCTTCTTGGCGAACCTGCATTTGCTTTAATACCGACCACAAACTCCAAATCACAAATGCGCTCAAGCCCAGCACTACACCAATCAACATTCTAAAAGAGAGATTAGTAGCGGGTGGGTAAGTGTCAATGCGCAAGCTTAGATTTGGGCTGAGTACTCCAAGATCTAGACTAGTTTGATTACTAAAAGCGCGCTTTGGTGTATTTTTATCAGACGAAATCGCAAGAATTTTTTCGCTATCCGTAATTAATGTGAATCGGTATTGACCTTTAAGCTCCCCTGGGATCATTTCGAGTACACCCTGCGTTGTATAGAGTACTGCAACCATTCCCTTTATCTCGCCCCCGTAAATCTGAGGGACCGCTTGCCAAAATACATTGCGAATTTCTTTTGATATGAGCTCATCGCTTGGAACTTCCAGCGATATAAATTGACTAAAGGCCGGTCTATTTGTTGCAGCGCTTAATTCAATTGTCTTTTTCAGCGCTTGGCTCAGGACGCTAGCGTTTTCCGGTTTGTTGAACCAATCCGTCTTTAAGTTGTCCAGTGGGATTTTCCACTGACGCTGTGCGGTTTCATTGATCCAAATAATTTGCGCTATTTCATGATTGCTTTGCAGTAAATTTTCTGCCTGAATTACGACATTCTCTTTTGCTTTGGCGGATTCACTCGAAATAATGTAGTCCCTGCCGATCGATTGCAAAACATCAGTGTTATTTGCAAAGCGTAATTGAATGCGTTGTTTTGCAAAAGAGAGCTCTCTAAATAGAGCCGCTTCTTGCTGACCTTTTTCCTGAAGTTGTAGGGTGCCCATAATGACCCCCATGACTACGGTAAAAAGCACAATGGCTATTAATGGGGTGTAGATAAGCTTAAAACTCCGCATACGACGGAGCCACTTCACAGGCTTAAGCTGCCAAATTGAAAGTACGAATTTTTTCATGTAATCAGCTCATTTTGCCTGATTAGCTGCCTTATCCGCTGTATTTACAAGAAATCAGGAATCTATTTGCATTGCAACAAAATACCATATAGTGAGAAATACTATCATTATGTGAAAAATTGCTTGTTTACACCCATAGACCTTCCTAGAATATTGCCTATAAAGTAAACAAATAACATCGATGTAACCAATGGAGGTAGTTTATGGCAGCAGTTCCAGATCAAATTTTGGGTAGCGCAGGTAAGCAAGATGCGGATCCAGGTGAAACCCAAGAGTGGTTACAG
>Ga0075464_10001619_pt1 | contig 10159 bp, 22 predicted proteins | sample DEB19_08_DNA_5_FD_75068 | JGI IMG/M metagenome (GOLD analysis project Ga0075464, IMG submission 75068) | Aqueous microbial communities from the Delaware River and Bay under freshwater to marine salinity gradient to study organic matter... | ecosystem: Environmental > Aquatic > Marine > Coastal ...
GTCTAGCATTAAAGAGGGCTAGAGTTTTTACCCCCCATCCCCTTTGCTCTCTTTATGTCTTGGCGCTGCTTGTCGCTGTCATGGTGTCGCTTGCATAGTGGTTGCCAGTTGCTTTGATTCCAGAAGAGGCTTTGGTTTCCCTTGTGAGGGATGATGTGATCTACCACCTCTGCTTCCTGATACCTTCCTTCTTCTCTGCACATAGTACATAGAGGGTTTTCCATGAGGTATAGCTTACGAGCCTTCTGCCACCTGTAGTCGTACAGCTTAGACCATTCCTTTGCGCCTTTGCTTCGTGCGTTCTTATCTGGTGGCTTCCATCCCTTAGGACGGAACAAGGGCGCTGCGCTAGGCATTAGCGAACGCCAAGGTACTTGTGGGTCTGTATGGATACCTTCCATCCATTCTCTGTGGCTTGATCTACGCAGAGCTTTGTTGCTGATTTGCTTTGACTTAATGGCTGTAGCCATACCTTGTTCATGTATTGAGCAGGTACGTTAGCTCTGAGCTTCTCGATATCTGACTGCTTGCCTACTGGCATTTTGATCTCGTCAGCCAATGCCCAGTTGCTTTCCAATACCTTAAGGCCTCCAGGCATTCCGATCTTTGGGCTTAGCGTGACGAATGTATCCTTGTGGCAGTAGATAGCTTTGGTGCCTGAGGTTTCTATCTGTACGCTGCATCCATTGTTAATGAGTAATGTAGTCAGCTCTATCAGATCATAGAGGCAGGGTTCGCCGCCGGTGATGACGATATGCTTTGCGGAATACTTCTCGCTCACTAGATAGGTTAGGTCTAAGGCAGACATGATTGCGTGAGACTCTGAATCATTTTGCTTATCTATCATGCTGTGGATAGATACTACATGGTCATGGTTGAGTTCCCATGTGTGCTTTGTATCGCACCAGCCGCAACCTACAGGACATCCTTGAAGCCTTACGAATACGGATGGCGTTCCTGTAAAGGTGGCTTCACCTTGAACTGATTGGAAGATTTCATTTACGGGAAGCATTGTAGTTCTCCATGTCGTCTATTGCCTTCTCTGCGTTTTCCCAAGGGAATATCACCCAAGGATGCTCAAAAGTAACGTAAGCAGCGATTACATCAGCGGATGGCTTTGTAGTCACCCAAACAGCTTTTGCGGCGCATTGGTGAGTAATAGCAGCAATGGTCTGCCCTGTATCCACGATGTCATCCACCCAGATCATGCCATCCTGCGGCTCAGATAGATAAGGGATGCCAAGGTGATGGCTAAGTGCCACGGCAAGGCATACGCCGCCTCTGGGCGCGCCATAGACCCCTGTAGAGTCTATTCCCTTTAGTTTGTATCCGAGCCGACCGATTGCAATGTCAAAATCTTCCCAATTCAGAGGGAGTAGCTTGCGTGACACTTTGCCGTCTCCTCGATGGTGACTTCAACTAATTGAACGCCTGTTCCCTGCAATTGGTTAGGTCCAATACTCTCTACTAGATAAATTGCCATATTCTCAGCAGTTGGGTTAAATGGGACTGTAACTACTAGCGGGTCAATATCTAATAGCTTTTGTGCGTGAGGATCACTTTCCCAGATCAGGAAACGATGATCCCAATGCAATTCGATCCACATACAGAGCTTCTCTTTAATGACGCTAAAGTCTATCACTCTGCCAATATCATCCAATGATTCTGATTCACAATGAAAATGAATGCGGTAGTTGTGCCCATGTAGATGCTGGCACTTTGATTCATGGTTGCAGACACGATGGCCTACAGAAATGTCGTGATATCGAGATGCGCGAATAGTCATTTACTTTCCGATCAGCATAAGGAATTCGGAACGCGCTTCCGGTTCTTCTCTAAACGCGCCACGCATAACTGAGGTAGTCATGGATATATCGTTTTCTTTAACTCCACGCCATGTCATGCACTCATGCGTAGCTTCTACGACTACAGCGATACCTAGAGGCTTAATCATCTTCTCGATAATGTCAGCAAGCTGCACAGTTGCTTCCTCTTGGATTTGAGGGCGCGCCATTACCCATTCGCAGAGACGAACAAACTTAGAGATTCCAATAACTCGATCGCTTGGCAATACGCCGATCCAGCACTTACCAAGAATTGGGACTAAGTGGTGCGAACAGGCCGAACGGACAGTAATAGGTCCAATGGTATAAATCTGGTCGAGATTCTTTGCATTGGGGAAATCCGTAACCTTAGGCATTGATACATACCGGCCTTTGAATACTTCTTTAATGTACATCTTGGCAACACGTTTGGCTGTGTCTTTTGTGTTGTGGTCGTTATCAGTATCAATAACCAATGATTCCAGAAGGCCAGATACTTTCTCTGCTACTTCATCTTGTAATAGATCAAGTTCGTGATCTGTAACGAATTCGGAAATATTGTCATTGGCATAAAAATCAGCCTGACACTCTTTAATTCTTTTTCTAATTACTTCAGATATTGACATTTTTAGACCTTTCTACCAAAGGGTCGGAAACATTAGCCTCTGCGAAGCCATGCGCCCGTAATACGCAAGAATGACATTCACCGCATGGAGGAAACTTTCCCGCATAGCAAGTGTGAGAGAAAGCCATTGCCTCCATGCAACCGTTCAGGGATTGAGCAAGGCCAATCGTTTCTGCTTTGGGCAAACTAATCAAAGGGGTCAGGATACGGAAGTTGCTGATGCCGAGGGCTTCGTTTATTGTAGCCTCTTGGCTTTCAATAAACGTGCTGCGGCAGTCTGGATAGTTTGCATTATCCATCTGGCAAACGCCCGTGACCAGATTGAAGCAATCTTTTGACAGGGCGATGTTCGCAGCCAGAGTCAAGAAGAAAGCATTACGCATCGGGACGAAGGTTAATTCGACCCGATTACCGATGATTTCGTCCATCTGCTCATAATTGTCATAGGTTTCCAGTTCCGCATCATGGTTGGTCAGCGGAGAACGCCCACGGAGCAATGGTCCTACATCAATAATTTCGTGACTAGCAACTCCAGCCGTTTCAGCAACCTTCTTGGCTGCTTCTAGTTCCAGCGAATGACGCTGGTTGTAGTTAAAAGTTACAGCATGAACTTCATCGAATACTTGTTTCGCCCAGAATAGACAAGTGGTTGAATCTTGACCGCCAGATAGGACGACCATTACTTTGCGCTTGCTCATCGTTGCTTGCTTTCCCAAAATTGATACGCCTTGATCGCTAATTTGGCTTGCCAATCTGAAGCGACCGCCATGAACATCCGAGTGCCAAGATGTTTTGTGATGTCTTGCTGATATTTGACGAACGATCTGAAAGCGACTTTCTCGGTGGGGTAGTCGCCCTTGCCAGAGTTTTTCCAGTTTCCAGCGATAGCTAATTCAGCGGGATCGACTTCGTATTCCTTAAGCAGTCGAATCACATCTGCCGAGGGCTTTTTCATGAAGTCCTGTTTTGAGCAAGTTACGAATCGTCCCGCCTTGTCGTAGAGTTTCATCGAGCCGTAGATTAGAGCGCCAGCCCATGACGACGAGTCGCACATATAGGGCTTGTAATGCTTGATGTAATCAATCGAGGTGAAGCCGAGCCAATGCACTTGCCGCTTGCCGACGTGCTTCATGATCCCGTTTATGAACCCCTTATTTTTAGGAGTGCCGACTAGACCGCCGATGCCGACCACATCTGAGGTCTCAAAATACTTGTCGAGCATTTTGATGTCTTCGCCTCGGGTGAAAATCGGGACGGGCTTGTAGCCCCTTGAGAGCATGGTCTCGTAGTTCTTGATCGTGCCCTCAGGATCGCCGATCACATCGAGGGTGAAGTAGCGCCAAGGCTTGAATGGCAGAGAGTCGAGGAATCGGCAATAGTCATCAAGAGCGATCGGTTTGCCAGCCTTCCAAGCCGTGAAAGCGCCCGAGTCAAGAACGAATCTGATCTTGTCTTGATTGGCTTGGAGAACCTCTATCAGAGGGCGGCTCATGTAAGGGTAAGCCGCCAGCAGATTCAATCTAGGCTCGTTGTCACTTGAACTCATATTCGATGCCAGCCCGAACAAGAGCGTTGGTAATGGTTTCGTGAGCGAATTCTTTTTCCTCTTGGCTCACGCCGATCTTGATCGTTGAGAGAATGCCGTCGAGATTGCTCCCGTCTTTTTCATGGGGATCGATGTTCGATTGCCAGCCCTCAAAGAGAACATTCAATTCATCAGGGCTAAAGCCTGTGGCAATCTGCTCAATGTCGGTCAAGCCTTCGAGTTCGAGTTTTAGTAATTCCTCATCCCATCCCGAATTGAGGGCGATCTTGTTGTCAGCTAGGATGTAAGCCTTGCGTTGGCCGTCAGTCAGGTGGGCAAGTTGGATGCAAGGCACTTCTTCCATGCCTAGCTTCATTGCTGCCTGATATCGCCCGTGTCCAGCGATAATCGTAAAATCGCCATCAATCAGAATCGGGTTGTTAAAGCCGAATTCCCGAATGGATGCTGCGATTTGTGCTACTTGGGCTTCCGAGTGCGTCCGTGCATTGTTGATGTATGGAATCAGCGAGTCTACTTCTACGCTGATAACTTTCGGATTGGCTTTCATGGTTCCTCCGTTGATAATGGCTAAGTATGATTGACTTTCAAGGTCATGTCAAACACTTTCTAACTCTTTAATTTTGACTCGGTACTCGGCTTTTTTTTGCTTTGCATCTTCGATCGTCCATTTTATGATTTCATTATTTTGCTCCAGAGCCTCTACCCTTTCAGCGCCTATCCGATTACATAAGCCGATACGGTACTCGATAGCATTGCCTGACTTGTGCTGGTTACAATGAACGCATTGCTTGTGTACGTTATCAGGATTAAACCTAAGGCCTGGAGCTGCTCCAACTGAACGATAATGCCCCGCGTCCCACGATGCCTCAATCGCGCCGCATGACACGCAGGGAAGGTTCTTATCTCTCAGCCTTACCCACTTATTAAAAATTGCCTGAGCCTCGTTTAACCATTCTTTGCGGGTCTTTAACGCCTCCTTCTTTACTCGGTATTCTTTGCGCTCTTTTGTTTTCCTGTCGGCAACGGCTTTTTCGTAAGCGCAAAGCGGTGAACAAACTGACTGAGTGGATGAACGCGGAACAAACTTAGATTTGCAGACGCGGCATGACTTTGGCTTAAGGGGCTTTTTTTGCTGCAATCTTGACTCCTCTATCCGCAGCAATAGCGTGAAGAAAATCCAGCCATTCGCTAAATTGGTTTTTAGACATAATGCTTGTTTTCATGCCAAGCATGACTACTCCGCCATTAAGTCCCATCGCGATTCGAGTGGTTTCCTGTTTGAAAGCTGCGGTAAGTACATCCTTCCATTCTTCTTTAGACATAAAGACCATCTGTCCATTTACCGGCCATTGAAGCTGATCCGCGAATTCCTGCAAGATAGGCCATTGAGCAGCGTTCTGGTTTTTGTTCCGAGTGTTCTCTCTAAATTCGGCAACCCAGCCCAAAGGGACAGCTTTTAAGTATTCCTCTGCGTTTGTTTTGACGTAATCATCTACGAGGATAAATTGCTTTCTTTGCACTCTCTTTTACCTTTTTTTGGTCTTTAATGATTTCCCATGCCTCGGCGCGAAGTCTTTGGGCTGCATCGGCTCCTCTGTGTTTTTCAACGCCGAGAAGATACGACTTGATTGCATCGCTGCCTTTTTCAAAGTATCTACGAGCAATGTCTCGCACTTCACATAAATGGCGATAAGACTCCAGGTCACCGTTTTCGGCTCGTTTCTTTTCATCGTGGGTCACTTGTTATCTTTTCCCCTGCAAAGTAATTGAGAAGTTCTTTCAACCTCTCTTTGTTTTTCTCCATCTGTTCTGGCGTTATTCGATGCTCTAGTGCCGGAGGGCTTTCTCGCGGAACCTTTCGGCATAGCTCAATAAAGTCAGGCAGCGTAGGAGGGTGAGCAGGAAGCGATTCTAATACACGCTTAAAGATTTCTGGTCGATTGTGAAAGCCGCCTAGTTTTCGGGACCACACATCCATCGCATTGACTAGGCCTTGATCTTGACCGTCTGGCATCGGAACTCCGGTCTTCCACATATTCAGAAACCTTGTCCCATAATGTCCCTGTAGCTCCATGAAAATCTTATTAACCCACGAGTGCGGGAGGTAATGGGTCTGTTTCGATTGTGCGTCCATGATAGTCGTCCTGATCGTTAAGAGTTTGTCCGGTAATCGTGAGCCATGCTGATTGCTGCCCTGTTAAATTCTGCTTTGTGTCTTTCAGCCAATCAGCTTTGAATCCTCCCCATCCACGTTCGCAGCAGATACGGATTACATCCGCTATCGACTTCCCTGCTTTGCTTGCCTCTCGTTCTATTCCTTTGAGAGCAGTAGCTGTAACTGGAAGTTTCTTGCTTCGTCTTAGCGTTAGGTAATCAGACCAAAGCTCAATACTCACGCCGATAGGCGCGGCAACTTTAGTTGCCTTAGGTTTTATATTCTCTTCTTTTCTCTTCTCTTCTCTTCTCTTCTCTTCTATATGACAAGTGCTAAGCATATGCTTGGCATCTGGTAAGATAGAGTTTATTTTCAAAGACTTAGACATACCACCTAGCCTGCCAGCTTCCACCTTTTTTACGCGTATTTGATCGCGCTCTGTACGTATGGTTTCTAGCTTTTCATTGTGCCAAGTTTTGCTAGACTTAGTGAAGCATTTGCTAAGCACCTGCCAAGCATCTGCCATAACTTCTATGGGGCAATCACAAATATCTGCTAATTCTTCGATGCAATCTGGAATAGATCCTTCTGCCCAGCACTCATCCAAAAGCTCTCGATATAGCCCGCGTTCAATGTAAGACATACGCTGAACTTTTCTATTTGCTCGAAAGTCTTGCCAGAACCACTTGTAGTACCCCAGAGAACGGTCAGTCATGACTTGCCCCTTGCATCATTGGCTTGCTCTATCAGGCTATCAGCAGCTTTGACTACAGACCGAAATTGACCGATCGTTAAAGTCACAATCTGCTCTTCTGAATGAAGCAAGTCTCCACAAGACTTGAAGCATATGCGCCCAGTTTGGCTGACGTAAATTTCTAGCCCGTCATTGGCTTCAAATTGCAACATAAGCACCTCTGTCTAAAGGTTAGTCGTTAAGGATTGGGCAGGTCGTTGACTAGACGACTTTTCGGCGTATCCACGCCTATCCCTCTCTAAGTATAACGGGTTTTGACTAAGCTGCAAACTCCGGCCAAAAATTCTGCCAGTCGGCAGGGCGAAAGTCCTTACGCGTGAACTTACCCTGAGCGATGCGTTCAAGCTGAACGCAATACTTAACTGGAATGCCGTTTCTGTTCCATGCTGATACCGCTGCTTTGCCAATACCGACCTCTTTTGCGACCTGTTCTTGCGTCATGCCAAGTTCTTTAAGTAGTTGATTAAGTTTCATTTTTCTATCCTTTGCTTATGTAAAGAACCGTAGTCTAACTTTTTTTTACGTTTTAGTCAAAAAACCATTGTTTCGTGAGTCAAAATCCTTTATAATTTTTTACATGGGCGCTTCGCTCATCAATGAAACAGGAGAGTAAAAAATGGCTTATATGTCACAAGAACGCAAAGCAGAGCTGGCACCTTCTATCAAAGCACTCTGCAAGAAGTATGGCGTAAAAGCAACCGTTGCCGTTCGGCATCACTCGACGTTGGTAGTGACCATCCAGTCAGGTGCTATCGACTTTATCGGCAACTTCAACCAAAGAGCATCAGAGCGTCCTTGTCCGGAGTACTTTCAGCAAGCCAAAAATAATCTGGATGTAAATCATTATTGGTTTCGTGAACACTTCACGGGCAACGCTTTAGCGTTTCTTGCAGAGGTCATCGAGGCAATGAATGTAGGCAATCATGATCGTAGCGATAGCCAAACCGACTACTTTGATATTGGCTGGTATATCAATGTGTACATAGGACGCTGGAATAAGCCGTATCTTTTTATTGATCCAACCGCGCAAGTCTAAGCGGTTTTGTTGTATAATACCCTTTTACTTGATACAGGAGAGAATCATGAGTACGTTAACTAAAACAGCAAAGCAAAGCATCCGCAAGCAAGCCTTCGAGAACTACAGCATCGCTATCGTTTGTAGCATTGTGCTTGGCAACATGTTCGGGGTGGCAGTATGAAAATCCATCAGATAATCGAACGCTTCAAAAAACAGGCTTCCGTTACCCCAGAGCTTCTGTTGCAGATGGATGGAATGTCAGAACGCAACAAAGTTCGATTGAAAGCCATCAAGGATGAAATGGGAGAAAAATGGATACTTCATCCAACACATAAAAAAACCCGTCTTGATGAACCGAGGCCGGTATGAGTAAAGTATATCGTGACCATTGCACGGAAGCCTGTTTGGACTTTGGGGATATCGGCACTCGCTATGTCGATGTGTTCTATGATTGGCATGAACCGAATCCATCTAACGACCCATTCCAACCGCCAGAAAATGGTGGTCCAGTGATAACAGATGTTCTGGCTTTCCTAGATGGAACCGAATTAAGTATTCTGCATTGGCTTACACCGAGCCGTGTTGAAGAACTGGCTGATAAAGTCAGGGAGAAGTGGCAATGAACCAAGAGCAATTTGACTATGAAGTGATGCGTGAACTTTGGGAGAAAGAAAATGGCAAGTAAAGACAGCGGTATCGTTAACATCCACGGCAAAGAGTACCAAACGGTTGCCTATCGGATTGGCAAGTTTCGTGAGAAGCATGACATGGAACTTTCCATGGTTACAGAAATCATCGAGGCTAATGAAACTGTAGTCCGTATGAAAGCGTCTGTGATTAACCCAATCACAGGTAATGTGGTGGCTACAGGTCATGCAGAGGAATATCGTGCAGATGGAAAAGTCAACAAAACATCCGCTTTGGAGAATGCTGAAACCTCGGCGATTGGTCGAGCATTGGCCTGTTTTGGTCTGGGTGGTACTGAGTTTGCTTCTGCTGATGAGGTGGCAAGAGCGGTAAGCGGTCAAAAGCCTGCTGCCCCTTCCCAGTTAGATGAAAATGCGGTCATCAAGGCAATGCGTGGCGCAAAAGACCTAGAGCAGCTAGACAAGTATTACAAGTCAGCGGCAGATAGAGCCACACCAGAGCAGATGGCAACTATCAATACGGCTTTCGAAGTAGCCCGTGAAGTCCTGATTGGGAGTACGTCATGACCGCTCTCTATGAACTGGCTGCTGAATTCCAAACTGTGGCCGATAGATTAGATGAATTGGAACTGGATGAGCAAACTGTAGCCGATACCCTTGAAGGATATGCGGCAGAGTTTGACGATAAAGTGGTTTCAATTGTTTCGCTTATCCGTAACCTAGAGGCTACTGCTGATGCCATCAAAGAAGCCGAAAAACACCAGAAAGAACGCCGAGAAGCCATTGAAAAGAAGGCTGACTGGTTACGGGATTATGTGCTGCGGAACATGGTAGCAATCGGTAAAGAAAAGGTTTCTTGCGGGTTGTTTGCTGTCCGTGTACGAACCAATTCTCCGTCCGTCCAGATAGCCGATAACGCTTCTTTACCTTCCCGTTTTATGGTGGAAAAGGTAACGGTTAATCCTGACAAGAAGGCTTTGAAAGAAGCCATCGAAGCAGGGGAAACGATTGACGGCGTTACCCTAGTCCGTAATTCATCACTAACCATCAAGTAAGGAATAGAAATGCCGTCTTTGAACAAAACTATGCTTATTGGAAATCTTGGCGCAGATCCAGAAACCAGATACACCACAAACGGCGATGCTGTGACATCAATCAGACTTGCAACGACTGGCGAATGGCGCGACAAAGGAAGTGGTGAGAAACGTCAGTCAACAGAGTGGCATAAAGTTGTGTTCTTCAAACAGCTGGCAGAAATCGTTTCCCAACATCTGCGCAAAGGCTCTCAAGTTTATGTAGAAGGCCGCATTAAAACAAAGAAGTGGACTGACAAAGATGGAATCGAACGTTACGCAACGCAAGTCGAGGCTACAGAAATGAAGATGCTCGGCAAACGTGAGCGTGATGATGACGTAACCCAACCCCAACCAACCCGTACCGTGTCCGATTTGGACGATGATATTCCTTTCTAGGAGATAACAAAATGAACGCACTAACAAAAGCAGCTTATAAAAATATCAATCGTGAGAACTACATCATCGCCATTGTTTGCGGCATTGTGATTGGCGTTATGCTTGGTCTGGGAGTGTGA
>Ga0075464_10001620_pt1 | contig 10154 bp, 7 predicted proteins | sample DEB19_08_DNA_5_FD_75068 | JGI IMG/M metagenome (GOLD analysis project Ga0075464, IMG submission 75068) | Aqueous microbial communities from the Delaware River and Bay under freshwater to marine salinity gradient to study organic matter... | ecosystem: Environmental > Aquatic > Marine > Coastal ...
CATCCTCATCACCGGCGCCGCCGGCTTCATCGGCTCCCACGTTGCAGACCTGTTCATCCAGCACGGCTGCGATGTAGTCATTATCGACAATCTCTCCACCGGTCGCCGTTCCAATCTAAACCAAAAAGCCAAATTTACCAAAGCAATTAAAGCCGGAACTTCTACCAAGGGGCCAATTACGCCTGCAAATGCTTCGCCGGAGTTGATGCCAAAAACACCGATGGCTACGGCAATGGCCAGCTCAAAATTATTGCCTGTTGCGGTAAAAGCGATGGCCGTAGATTTGGAATAATCGGCGCCAAAATATTTCCCTATAAAAAAGCTGACTACAAACATGATGACAAAATAAATGATCAATGGAATGGCAATTCTAACCACATCCAATGGGATTTGTACGATTAATTCGCCTTTAAGGCTGAACATGAGGAGGATGGTAAATAGTAGCGCCACAAGGGTGATGGGCGATATCAGCGGGATAAATTTGGTTTGAAACCATTCTTCTCCTTTAAGTTTGATTAAACTATAACGACTGATGATCCCTAATAAAAATGGAATTCCTAAATAAATAAACACACTTTCTGCGATTTGCCCGATGCTGATATTTACCGCCAAACCCTTTAAACCAAAATATGGCGGCAAAATGGTGATGAATAGATACGCATAAACGCTATAAAGCAGCACCTGAAAAATACTGTTTAAGGCAATTAAGCCCGCGGCGTATTCTCGGTTTCCCTCGGCTAATTCGTTCCAAACTACCACCATTGCAATGCAGCGAGCCAAACCAATTAAAATTAAACCCACCATGTAAGTGGGGTAATCTCTTAAAAAAGTAATGGCCAATGAGAACATCAAAATGGGCCCGATAATCCAGTTTAAAACCAGCGAAGCACTCAATACTTTGGTGTTTTTAAATACTTCGCCCATGGTTTCGTATTTCACTTTTGCCAATGGCGGGTACATCATTAATATCAAGCCAATGGCTAAAGGGATATTGGTGGTTCCGCTTGAAAAGGAATTGATAAAACCGGAAGACGAGGGGATAAAATTTCCAAAGGCCACGCCAATAGCCATCGCCAAAAATATCCATAAGGTAAGGTAGCGATCTAAGAAACTTAATTTTTTTCTTTCGGCAGCTGGGGCACAATGGTTTGTCATTTTTTACAGATTATTTGCTATAAAATCTTTGCTATAATTCTTAATCATTTCCCTTACTTCCCTAAACTGAGCAGCAATTTCTTCTTCGGTTCCTTGTGCTTTTGCCGGATCTGGGAAGTTGTAATGAAACTGTTTTGCTGAGGAAGGAAAAACCGGACAAGCTTCTTTGGCGTTGTCGCAAACGGTAATGATGTAATCAAAATTTATATCGGCGTATTCGTCTACATGGTTTGAAGTATGGTTTGAAATATCTATTCCATCTTCTTTCATGGTTGCAATTGCTCGTGGATTTACCCCATGCGTTTCTATTCCGGCACTAAAAATAGTGGCCTTATCTCCAGCGAAATATCGCAAATAGCCTTCGGCTAACTGACTACGGCAACTATTGCCCGTACAAAGCACTAAAATATTTATCATAAAATTTAAATTAACAACAGCCAGATCCGGGCGTACAGCTTTCGGAACTCGCTAAATTTTTCATTTCTAATTTGGTTTTTTCTGGACTTGCTGGCGCACAACATTCTTCGCCTTTAATGTTTGTTCCGCAGCTTCCACCGCGATTGATTTCTTTACATTGTGTAGCATCTGGACGAAGATCAACCACAAAATTTTCGCCATCTACAAATAAGTCATTTGGAAACATTTGACGCGTATCAAATTCAGAATTTCCAAACTCAATTTTTACCAAAGCCAAAGGATTTAAGGGCAAAGATTTCTCTACTAAATTCACAATATCCAAAGCCTTTTTTACTTTCATTGGGCGCAATTGCTTTTGCTGCGAAGGCTCCCAAAGTTGTACAATCACCTCGGTCCAACTGCTCATCACGCCGCCACAATCTACCGCCACAATAGGCGCTTGCTTAATTTCCGTGATATGGTAAGAAGCATCCACCCTTTTATGGGCTGCGTATTGAAACTGCAAATCCAAATCTGGGTTGGCAATTAAAGCTTCCTTAAATGCTTTCCAATTCATGTTTTTTGTCGTTTCCATTGTATTTTATTTAGCAATTGTTTAATAATATTTTATCAGCAACAAGTTGTTGGTCCTTTATAAGCGCTCAAAAAAGCACCTAAATAACTCTCTAATAATTTCCAATTTTTAGGATCTATGCAATAACAAACGCTTACGCCTTCTATGGTCCCTTGTATCAATCCCGAGGTTTTTAATTCCTTTAAATGCTGCGAAATGGTAGCTTGTGCCAAACCTAATTCGCCCACCAAATCGCCACAAATACAAGTATTAGACAACATGATGCGCTGTAAAATAGCAATGCGGGCCGGATGCGCCAAAGCTTTCATCAAAGTAGCCAATTGATTTTGCTCGGCTGTAAATATTTCTGTTTTAGTTAATCCCATAATTATATTGCAATATTACGATTAATAGATTCATATTTCAAAATTTATTTTTTAAAAAAGCAAAATTTGGTGGTTTTCGGTTACGGTAGTCAGGCTATCCGCTAAAGTTTTGCCCCATTTCACAAATCCCAAAACTGCAAAAGCTACCGCTGCTATCCTGTTTATTTTTCAAAGAAAGTGCAAAACACTAAGAAAAATTAGGTAGTAGCCAAAGCCAATTTAATGTGTTCAAAATGATGTTTGCAATCCCAATTATAATTGGCCAACACTTGTTTTAGCGCATAATTCATTTTGTATTCGGGATGAAAATAGCTGCGTTCAAAATCATTTTCATCCATGTTTTCTAATAACAAAGCCCATCTTTGGTGTACACCATTTATAATTTCTAAACTTACGGAAATTGGTAATTTATAATCTTGAAGTTCGGCAAAAGCAGTTTCGTTATAAGGTTTGATAGTTAGATTTTTTTCCGTTAAGGTTAATTTAAATCGTATTAAAGCAGTCATGTGGCTATCCGCCAAATGATGAACCACTTGCCTTACCGACCAGCCTTTGGGACGATAAGTTTTATTCAAATCATGATCCAACAAATGCTTTGTTTCCTTAATTAATCTTTCTGGAAATGATTTGATGGTAGCAATAAAAGATTGCATTTCTGAGTCTGCATAACTTTCTTTTGCTGTAAACCTACCGATTGGATATTTTAATTTTTCAAGGGTATTTTCCATATTTCTATTTGTTACTTATTGTCAATTTTAAAGCATAGCTACCCAAATTAACGTCGCCATGTATTTGATAATATTGTGCTGCATCCATCGGATTAATCCCTTTCGAAAATAAAAGCCAAGCAATTTGTTGGTCGATGTAAACCAAAGCGCTTGGGTTATTTATTACTTGTTGAGTCAAAATCCAGTTTTCTTTTTCTTTAATGATGCACCAAACTCCACCAGCCTCACCAACAATTTCTACCTTAACTGTAGCGCCAATGTGGGTTGTCACGTCAAAATATGTTTGTGGTAAAGACTGCATCAGGGTATCTAAAAATGGAAAATAATAAGTTCTTTTTAATAGAAATTGATCGTTTAATGCAAACCTAATTTGTTGTTGTTTTAGCCAGCTTTTGGAATAATGATGATGAATGTCTAATTTATCTTGCTCGTTATTTTCTAGTAAATTGTCGGTAATATTTTTTATTGATAATCCTGAGGGAATTGTTTTTCTATCCCAATCTGGGGTTTTCAAACTTTTTAATAGCTTAATTAAATCATCATTTAAGGAAGATAACAATGGCAATATCTCGGTCATCACTGTAAAAATACCAATTTTAGATGAGGATTGATATCAAACCAAAATAATAATATTTGGCCTGTTGTTTGGGTTAACGAATGTTAAAATCGAACGAATAAAATAGATTTGATACTTATATCGTTAATTTAGAACCATGATAAAAAAATGTATTTGGGCAATTTTCTTTCTGATTTCTGTAAAAGCGCAAGCGCAATATAAGCCAGATGTTTTGGTTTTTGGCAGTTCGGCGGCTGGTTGTGCAGCGGCAATTCAATCGGCAAAAAGCGGGGTAAAAACTTTATTGATTTCGCAAAATGAATATCTTATTGGGGATATTGCTCCCAATATGAAGGTTAAGGCTTTTGATGCCGGAATTTGGAAAGAATGGAAAGATCAATATCAAAAATCGGCAGATACCATAGCAACTGATCCCCGAACAATATTGGCCGAAATAATAAAAAACACCAAAGGTTTAACCTTTATCACTAATGTAGAAGTATCGAATATATCGCAAAAAAATAAAGGTTGGGAACTTAAGGTTAAGATTGATGGTAAGACGGAAGAAATTAAATGTAAGATTTTAATTGATGCTACTTTTGATGCTAAAAATTCGCTGTTGGCTCAGTTTAATGTGATTGATTTTGATAAAAACGGAAATTTTTTAAATATCATTCCTATACCAAGTGGACAGAAATTATTACCAGAAAATACAGCGCAAAAGCTATTCAGAACCAGTGTGGCTGCAGGCTTTGGAAAAGATAGTACCCAGCTAAAAACCATTCCTTTAGGCGTTTTTATCCCACAAGAAAAAGAAAATTTATTGATGGTTTCTGTGGCTTGTTTTAAAAACGACAAAGCTACTGATTTAAATAATTTGGCACTTTGGGTAAATATGGGTCAGGCTGTTGGGGCATTAGCCGCTTATGGGCCATATTTTGATACATCACCAGATAAAGCAAATATTAGAATGACTCAGGGCGAAATGTTTACCCATAAAAGTTTCTTATATCCGTTGATGGATATTGCAATTATGGATGCTTCTTGGGTTGCAATCCAAAAAATAATTGCAGCCGGAATATTAAAATTTGATTACGAAAAGGGAAAATTTAATCCTAACGGGAATGTAAGCGCAACAGAAGTAAAAACCATTTTATCAGAATTATATCCTCGATCTCGGATTTGGTTTATCGAAAATAAGATCGATCAATTTACATTGGCTCAAACTATTTCTTTAATGAGTTTTATTAGTGGGAAAGACCCAATTACCATGCAACAAGAAGCGGTATCCGATTGGAAGACTAAATATAAATTTGTTACAAATTTTGTTGAAACCGATTTAATAAATAGGGAAGAATTTACAGTTTTAGTAGATGCTTATCTTGCTCCATTTAGTATCAGGGTAGATTTTGGAGGCAATTTTTTGAGATAGGAAAAAAAAAATCAGCGTTGTGTTTACAACGCTGATTTTTTACAAATTCAATTCAATTATCCTTTTGGATTTAAAATAGCGTTTATTCTTGCTAATGCATCTGTTAAATGCGCTTTAATGATGGTATTTTTATAGCGAGGAATGGCTTTTTTAATATCCTTTTGTAGGTTGGTTAGGGTTAATCGTGCCATCGGTCTGATATCTGATTGCGCCGCATTAATTCTTGTTCCTAAATAGCTTGAAGCATATTCTGCAGGGATACCAGTTGGAAGATTTTGATCTTGTGTCATCAAAAATTCTAAACGTTCGATATAAGCTCTCTGCAAATTTCTGCGGTAAACATCAATATTTGCACCCGAAGCCAATTCAGACCAAATACCTTGATTTAAATCTTCAAAGAGTTCATCTATAGTATAAGCAGATTTTCCGTTTTTAGCAGAATTATCTATCACACGGGCTAATCTCGCAAAATCTAAAATCCCGTTTAAGGAACCGCTTTGCATTCTTCTAATCCTGTCGACCATTGCTGCATTGTCAAACTTAGAAAGTTCGGCCTTGTCAAACATCCAATTTGGGGTAACAAAAGCTTGATCGATAATAAACTTTACCGCTTCTTTTTGTTTTGATTTAGCGACGTGAGTATAAACCGCACCTTTTTGTTCGTAGGTTTTATCATTTTCGTAGATACCGCCAATATTTGATCTTACATGACCCATATATCGGTTAAATTGCCCCATTACTTCGCCATAAAGTTCTTCTAAATTATCAAATGGTTGCCCTTCTTCAAAAGTCCATTTTTCTATATTGGGCAAAATGCGTTTTAAATTTGCAATACCATAAGCAGAGGCTTTAACCGCATCGTCACCTAAATCTTCAGATTGAGCCCTAGGATCGATAGGATTTCCAGTTTGTTGGCCATAAAAATATAAAGGATTACCCGCTTTTTCTATGGTCCATTTGTTTAAAATGGCAGCTTCATCTTTCGTTAATTTCTTGTCGAAATAGCTATATCCCCATTTTACTGCCCATTTATCGTATTGGCCAATGCTTGGATATAAAACCACATTTCCATCTCCAGGCTGTGCGATATAATTAAATCGGGCATAATCCATAATTGATGGTGCTGTGCCACCCATTTTTTGGGTAAAGCTTGCAGAACGTAAAGAATCTACCGGAAAAGCTACGCTTGATCCAAAATTATGAGGTAATCCTAAAGTATGTCCAACTTCGTGAGAAGAAACAAAACGAATCAATTGACCCATAATTTCGTCTTTAAATTTTGGGCTACGTGCATCTGGATTTATGGCTGCTGTTTGAACAAAAAACCAGTTTCTAACCAAATTCATTACGTTATGATACCAACCGATATCAGACTCCAAGATTTCGCCAGAGCGAGGATCTGAAATATGTGGTCCATAAGCGTTGGCAATATTAGAAGCGAAATATCTGATGACAGAATATCTTGCATCTTCTGGAGACCAGTCTGGGTCGTTTGTAGGTGCTTCTAAACAAGTAATGGCATTTTTAAATCCAGCACTTTCAAAAGCGGCATTCCAATCTTTAACACCAGCAATTAAATACGGTCTCCATTTTTTTGGCGTTGCCGGATCGATATAATAAACAATCTGTTTTACAGGTTCTACCAATTCTCCTCTGGCATAAGCTGCAGGATCTTTGGGTTCTAAACGCCATCTTGCAATGTATCTTGTAACAGTTGCTTTTTGGGCGTCAATTCCGTAATCAGTTTGTTTAGCCGAAAAATATCCAACTCTATCATCGTATAATCGGGCTTGCATTGGAATTTTTGGCAATAAAACCATCGAAGTATTCAGTTCAACTGTTAATGAGCCTAAAGAATTATCTCCCGGAGGCGCTGATGCTGCATAAGTTTTTACTGTTCTTGCTTCAATATTTATGGGATATGATCTTACAGAATCTATGTATGATCTAGTTTCGTCTAATCTTGTGATTTTGTATTTTGTTTTAGCAGATTGGCTTAAGCCTAAAGCCGATACATCTTTTGCGAAAAAATCTGTCACATCAATGAGAACGCCTGTTGAATCTTTATTGAATGCTTTGATATCAAAAGAAGCTAATATTGGAGATAAGTTTGAGTTTCTTACAGACTCGAACATATCAGATCCTTCGGCTGCAATATTGGTATAAGATGGCACTTTAATTAAAATTTGTTTCCCTCTTTTTTCCCAAATCCAAACTTGCTCGTTAATTTCTTCACCACCATAGGTTCCATCTTCTGTTGCTGTTTTTGAATAACGGGTTACAGCCAACATTTCTCTTCCCAAAAGAGAATCGGGGATTTCGTAATAGTATTTATCATCTAAACTGTAAACATTAAAAAGGCCTTTATCGCTTTTAGCTTTTGCGGTAATGATTTCCGAAAAGGCTTTAATTCCTTCTTTTTTAGTCGCAGCGGGTTTAGCAGCTTGTGTGATTTCTGCTGGTTTTTTTGCCACTTCTTTTTTTGCAGAACATGAAAAAATAAAAAGCGTGGTGCAAATGGCACCTGTGATTTTGATGAGTTGTAGGTTTTTCTTCATTCTATTTTGGATAATCGTATTTAATTTATGTGTCTTATTTTTTTTCAATATGACCTTCAGATTCTTCTTCGGGGTCGCCTTTTGCTTCGGGCTCAAAACTTCTTTGACCTTTGCCGCCAGAAATCAAGGTAAGGGGTTTACTTTCATTCGCCCCATTAAGAGTTATCGTAACTTGATATTTTCCGGGCTTTAAATAAAAATTACCATTTTCTGCAATTTTTATGGGATCTTCTGTTTTTAATTCTTTTTGCAGTAATTCTACTTTGGTTTTATCGAAAGAGAAATGATAAGTTGAGTAGTTTAACCCTATTTCTGCATTGTCTATAAAATTACTCAACTCCGTTCCGCCTTCTGTTTTGATAGAAATAATGGCTGTACCTGTTTGGTTTGCATAATAAGGGATTTTAAATGTAGGCTCATAAAACTCACCATCGTACCCTTTTTTACCCCATGATGCACTATAATTCACAGATTCTAAATCAAATAAAGCTATTGATTTGGCCATCATTGTAGAATCTATTTGCTCCAATTCTTTTACACTTGTTTTCCATAATGATCTTCCGTGTGTTGCCACAATTAATTCGTGTTCTTTGGGTTGGATTGCTAAATCGTGAACTGCAACGGCTGGCAATCCTTCTGTAAAACGGTTAAAATTTTGTCCTTGATTTAAACTCACATATAACCCATGGTCGGTTCCTACGTATAAAATATCTTTATTTTCTGGATCTTCTTTAATCACATTCACAGGTTCTGCTGGTAAGTTATTGCCAATTTTTATCCAATTTTTACCATAATCTTTTGATTGATAAACGTAGGCATTAAAATTATCTTGGCGATAACCATTTAAGGAAACATAAACCGTGGCTTCATTAAATTTAGATGGGTAAACCTGAGAAACCCATAAATTTTGTGGTAGTTGATCCGAAATATTGGTCCAATTTACGCCACCATCTTTGGTGACATGCACCAATCCATCGTCGCTTCCGGTATAAATTAAACCGAATTTTAATGGAGATTCTTCAACCGTGGTTAAGGTACCAAAAGTGACATCACCCTTTTTACCACCTTTGGTCAAATCAGGCGAAATGGCCTCAAAATCTGTAGCTTGATTTAATGATCGATATAATCTATTAGCGCCAAAATAAATCACATCCATATGATGTTTAGAAATATGAATGGGTGCTTCCCAATTCCATCTTAAAGGACGTTCGCCCAACTCTGCTTTCGGTTGAAATGGGAACCTTTCTTTTGTTGTTTTATTGTATCGATAATAATTTCCGTATTGAGAACCGGCGTAAACTAAATTGTTATCGCGTGTATCTACCACCACTTGCATTCCATCTCCGCCTCCAACTCTTTGGTAAGGATATGCGCCATCATCGTACCAACCATAATCAAATTTATAGTTCGAAGGGCCCATCCAAACGCCATTATCTTGTAAGCCACCATAAACTTTATAGGGTTTGTCTAAATCATAAGTTACCGAGTAAAACTGGCCAACCGCAGGAGTATTTGCTTTAAACCAAGTTTTTCCATCATCGTAAGAAATATTAATACCACCATCATTTCCATTGATTAAATGTCCATCCTTAAAAGGATTAACCCATAAAGAATGATGATCTGAATGGACATTTTCTTTATCAATCGATTTAAAAGTTTTTGCGCCATCTTCTGATTTCCAAATAGGAACGCCCATGATATATACTTTATCTGGGTTGCTTGGCGAAATAGAAATCTGGCCAAAATAATATCCATAAGTGTTGTATAAGCCTTTTAAGTCCATTACGCTCACTTTCTGCCATGTTTTACCAGCATCATTTGATCGGTAAACTTCTGCTTCTTTTGGTGGCGCAGAAAAAACTGACGTATATGGATCGTCGATATATTCGGCTAAAGCCTGAGGTTTGATTTCCTCTTTTTCTACCTTTGCTTTAACAGATTTGGAAGTATATTTTGAAGGGAACCTATTTTCTTTTAGAAACTCATTTAACTTTTTGTCATCTAAAATAGCGAAATCTGCTTTAGTTAGTTTTGTAAATGTGGTAATGTTATAATCGTCTTTCTTAGCTTCGTCTTCTATTTTTTCTCTTGGAAATTGATTGTCTAATACGGCATAAATCATATCCGGATTTTTAGGATAAATGGCCAAACCAATTCTTCCAACACCATTCCCGGTAGGAAAACCGCTACTTTCTGTGGAAGAAAGATTCCAAGTATTTCCACCATCTATAGATTTATAAATACCAGAAGTGCTACCACTTTCTACAAAATTCCAAGCAGATCTTTCTTTATGCCACGTAGAAGTATATAAAATATCAGGGTTTTTTGGGTTGATGACTAAATCTATTGCGCCAGTTTTATCATCAATA
>Ga0075464_10001622_pt1 | contig 10151 bp, 11 predicted proteins | sample DEB19_08_DNA_5_FD_75068 | JGI IMG/M metagenome (GOLD analysis project Ga0075464, IMG submission 75068) | Aqueous microbial communities from the Delaware River and Bay under freshwater to marine salinity gradient to study organic matter... | ecosystem: Environmental > Aquatic > Marine > Coastal ...
AAAACCGCATAAGCCAAAATTAAACTTGAAACCCAACCTTTTGGCAAGGTAAAAGCGATCAATATTTTTATTTCGTATGCATATAAAATTCCTAAGTAAAGTGCTGCAATAGGTAATAAAATATACTGCGCAAATATTTTTAAAGGATTTGGATATACAATTTGTTCGGCATACAAGTTTTCTTTATTGGTAATTCCTGCTAAAAATATGCACGATTGGAAAAAGATATTGCACCAAAAGAAAATGGTACCATAAACTTTGTCGTTCACATCCAATCCAAATAACTCTTTGCAAGCTAATAATGCACCAAATATTCCTAAAAAAACCACAACAGTATAAACACTTGCTGTAATAAAACGCAAAAACAAGGATTTGTTAAACTCCCAAAACGAACTCAAATTTCCTTTTTGCAAAAAAGCCGAAAATGCCACTGCCAAATGACCAACCAATAACAATACAAAATTCCGTTGTATAATATTTTCAGTCCAAATATTAGCAGTATTATAAATGCTCAAATAAAATAAAACAGGGACCAATACTGCCAAAACATGCTTTAAAATAGTGTTTGATTTGCTTTCAGTTTTTGATTCAAAAAACAAATAAATAGCTAAGCTAAAACACAAGCCAATATAACTTGTTAGAATAATTTTACTGTACCATATTTGGTTGGCAACACCTGCTTCCCAAATGCTGGCATGAGCAGTACTGGCCGCAATTAACGAGCAAAGTACAGTAACTGGAAAACGATGAAATACCTTTAAAAATTCTGTAACAATAAATTTGATAGAAATAAATTTAAGCATAATGATTTGGTTTTATTTGAAAAGTGTTTATTTATTATCTTATAATGGAGTATTTCGAGTCTTTATTTTCTGTGGATTCTGTTTTACATGAAAAACATCCGTAACAAAAATTTGATTGGCTTGAATCTGATAAATAATTTTATAACTACCCTCCAAAACAAACTTACTATGTTGACCAATAGCTTTCAAAAAAGGCTCATCCGTGCCCGAATTGGAAAATTGCTTTAAATGTTCAATTTTTAATAATAGTTTTTGAACATATTTATTTGCTAATTCTTCCGAACCACTCTGTAGCAACAAATACTCATGTATTTTACTTAAAGCATTTAGAGCAAATTGAGTCCAATAAATTTTATGTTCGACCATAACTTACAAACCAAACTTACTTTTTACTGCTTCGTGGTCTAAATAAATTTTGTTTTTTATGTCTAGTTGTGACTGCTCATTGCGTTTGTAAATCTCATCAATTGTAAAAGGTTGACCCGTGTTTTCCAATTTGATTCTATCTTGCAAAATAGTATAAATAGCCTTTAATATATCTTCACTTTCCACATGATCAATTACTTCATGTAGTCGTTTTCTTAATAAAGTGGTCGTCATATTCTTTTTTTAAACAAATATATGTGTTTCTGAATAAAACAAATGTTAAATATTATTTTGAAGCAAGCACTTACTCTCTCATAATTCCTCTAAATCCAACCCAAAATTTCTACACGCCACATGAGTACAAAAACACCGCAAATACTGAGTAAAGCAGCAAAGATGGATTGAAGTTTTATAGTTTCTTTTCCTAAGAAAAATGCAGTTAGAATTACTGAAATAGGCAAGAAAGAAAAAATGGTTTGCGCTATGGAAACATTCATCATTGAAGCTGCTAACATGGACATACTTACTCCTAATACTGGCCCAAAAATAGTTCCGGTAATTATGGGTTTAAAAAACACTTTATTGGTGGTAATATCTTTTAGTTCTTTCCAAACATTTACCTTAAAAATTCCCATGGCATAAATAAAAACTACGCCCACAAACATGCGTATCCAAGTAGCGTGAACAGGCGAAAGTGATTGTCCATTGGAGTCAAAAAGAACCAATCCTTTTTTGGCAAAAACCAAACCTATTCCTTGACAAACTGCACCAAAAACGGCATAAATCACCCCTTTGAACAAATGCTTTTTATCTAATTCTTCGTGGTTATGCGCATTACTTTTTATAAACCAAGCGATGCCAATAATGGAAATAAACATTCCTATAACGCCAATAAAATTGATGTTTTCGTTCAACATAAAAATGCCACCAACCAATGCTGCGGCTGGCGCAAAAGTGTTAAACAAACTGGTGCGGCTGCTTCCTATAATTTTGAATGCTGTAAAAGCAAAATGATCGCCAATACTCAGCCCAATAATGCCTGAAATTCCTAACCAAACCCATTGCATAGCAACTGGTTTTGAAAACAATGCAAGCGGATTTATTTGATAAATAACACACGTTATAAAACTTAATAAAATAAGCGCATATAACAATCGAACCCTATTTACCGAAACTGGCGCATATAACTTGGCTGCTTTGGTAAACGAAAACGTTCCAATAGTCCAACAACCTAAAGTAATTAATGCTGCTATTATTCCTGTCGTTTGATTCATTTTTTTTGGCAGCTGGCGGCTGGCTTCTAGCTCTTGGCTTTAAATTGTTATAAATAATTAGTTTATAGTTAAATGGTTTTTTGTATCTGAGACTTAAAATAGCTCTTCGTTTTTTGCTAGGAGCCAGAGGCTAGCTGCCAGAAGCTAATCTAGTCTTCTTCCTATTATTTCCTTCACCCTTTGATACAACTGAAACGGACTAAAAGTTCGCCAAGGCATGTTGTCAAACTCACCACCAAAATTGATATAATAATCAATATTTGCTTGCTTCATTTCGTGTAACACATGCTCTTGAAAATTAAGTGCTACAATCCAACCTTCGTCTTCCACGTCTTGAAACCATTCCTCGTAATAGCTGTCATCGCTGGTGTGAAAATTCAACACATTTTCGCCAATCAATATAAATTTATCAATGCCGGCAGCGTTAAAAACTTCCATCACATCCCGTTTTAAATACATAATATCGTTGTGCAACGCATCGTTCCATTCGCCTATTAATTCAGCTATTAAGAAGCCGTTTTCATAATCGGCAAAAAGTATTTTTACATATAAAGTTGGGGTTCCAAATTCATCCCATTGTGGGTGAATGAGGTAATTATAAATTTGGTTGGTAAAATCAAATTCGCTGTATTCTTTTTCATAAAATGGGGAGTTTTCATCATCCTCACTTTTATAAATATCTCGCCATAAATAATGTGGCTCAATGTGATCCATAGTTGTCTAATTATCGTTTAAAATCGGTTCTTAAAACCCTAAAAGTTGTTCGTCTATTTACTTGATGTTCGGCTTCGGTACAATCTATTCCATCGCTGCAATCGTTCAATAATTTACTTTCGCCATAACCTACAGAAACCATTCTGCCTTTGGCAATTCCTTTGGTGAGTAAATAATTCAAACAGCTTTGCGCACGTTTTTTCGAAAGTTCTAAGTTGTAATCCGTTGGTGCGCGGCTATCGGTATGCGACCCAATTTCGATGGTAATTGTCGGATTGTTTTTTAAAATAATTGCCAATGAATCCAACACCACTTTTGCCTCAACACGCAAATCGAATTTGTCTAAATCGTATAAAATTCCTTGTAAAGTAAAATCAACTTCGGGCGCGGGAATGGCATCTAAATACAGTGTAAATTCCACAATAGAATCTTTTTGCAAACCAATGCTTGAAATATTAATTGGTGTACTAGCAAAATATCCGCTTTTATTGGCAATTAACGATTGCAAAGCATTTAAAGGAATTTCACCACTAAATTCGCCTTTTTCGGTAGTATTTACTGTAAATAAATTCTTTCCTTCATTGCTTGTTAAAGCCACCAAAGATTTGCTGATTGGCGCATTGGTTTCACGTTCCAATACTTTTCCTTTTACCAAAAACACAAAAGGTTTTATTGAAATGCTGTAAATATCGTCATCACCCAAACCATCCATTCTGTTGGAGGTAAAAAATGCAATGGGTGCATTTGGTTTCTGTGCATTTGCAGGCAAATAAGCAATTCCAAAATCATCACCACCGCTGTTAATTGGTGACTGTAAATTTTGAGGAACTTTATATGTATTAGCCGAATCTTGTGTTTTAAAAATATCTAGTCCACCCAAACCTATTTTTCCTTTGGTGGAATAATAAAGTTCATTGTTTTCACTGATAAAAGGAAACATATCATCATCAAAAGTATTCACCATATTGCCCAAGTTTTTGGGTGCTTGCCAAACGGCTTTTACTTCATCAAAATTACTTACATAAATGTCTTTTTCGCCAAATCCACCTGACATGTCACTGCTAAAAAACAACTGTTTTCCATTGGCACTAATACTTGGTTGACCACAACTAAAACTATCAGAATTAAATGGCAATAAATTGGGTTCGCCCCACAAATTATTTTGCTTATAACTCACATATATTTTGCAGTTAATTCCTTTTCCTTCCGCGCCATTACACTGCGTAAAATACATGGTGTTTTGGGTTGAATCTAAACAAGCTACTCCATCGTTATATGGTGTGTTAATTTTGCCTTGCACGTTTGTTGATTTACCAAATCCTGAAGAATAATCAGCTTCAAAAATATCACTCATTTTTTGTCCTGTCCATTCAAAAACCAATGCACCTGTACTCTCTTTCCTATTCGATGTCCAAAACACTTTTCCATTGCTATAAAATGGAGAATAATCACCAAATTCAGTGTTCCATTCCTTCACATTATTAATAGTAAATTTTTGAGGATTTGCTTTCCATTGCTGCGCAATATTGCACGAATTCAAAGCTATTTTAGCTTTATTGTCGTCAGGCATTTCAAACAAATAATCGCCAAAAGTGCGGCTTGCTTCATCGTATTTTTCAAAATATTTTAGCAAATTACCATAACTGTAAAGTATCACAGGATCGGGATATTTGGCACTAATTACCTCTTCAAACCACTTAAAAGCTTGTGCATAATTATTTCCTAATCGGTAGCTTTCAGCAATGTAAAAAAGCACTTTTTGTTTTTGCTCGGGGTCTTTTATTTTGGGATAAACTTTTTTGTACAAACCCGCTGCGGTATTATATTTCTTGGCATTATAAGCATTGGTTGCTTTATCTAGCTCAAACTGATAAGAAGGTTGATTTTGCTGCGCAAACAAATTTTGCGAAAGCAAAACTATTAATAAAACGGAAACTATTAAGCGTATTTTCATGGCAGAATTTATTATAAAAGCTTCATCAAATATATGGTGTAATCAACCGCTTTGCAATAGTAATTATTGCTACAGGGAAATTTTTACTGTTGCCTATTGGTTTTTATTGCTTCCAGTCTACGCTTACTATAATTTCATTTCTTCTTCCAATAATTTGAAATGGTGGGTTATATCCTAAAAACCGATAGTTTCCATTACTTTTAATGTCGTTTTGTAAAAGTAGTTTTTGAAGTTTTTCAGAATAAATTTTTATGTCTTCATCAGAAGCATAACCACCAAATTTTATAACTGCTACATATTCTTCTGGAATTTTTTTTACCTCTACACTTGCATTATTTGGCTTAGGTAAATTCTCAACTGAATAATTAGATGGCATAACAAAACTCATGCTTGAATTACTGTCGTTAATATCCATTCTAACTGGAGCCGTCATTGCTATTTTAGCTTCTTTATCGTTACCGCCAAATATATATCCTGCTAACTTGTTAAAGCCAGGTCCAGCTAGCTCCTTGTAGGTTTTTGCCTTGGAATAAACAGTGGCCAAAATCGCTGAAGGATGAAAACGAATTTCAAATTCCGGATACTTTTTTACTACTGTAAATTTTTGTTCTTCCACTTGTTGTTTGGTAATGTATCTAAATGCTTGAAAAAGCAATACTAAAACCAATAATACCGATAATGTAATGACTGTTGTTTTCATATTTTTTGTGTTAAATAAATTCTATAAAATAAACACTTTTAAAACTAAGGAACAGGATCAAATCCACTTCCGCCCCATGGATGACAAGAACCAATTCGTTTAATGGCCAAGTAAGTTCCTTTAAAAACGCCATATTTGGTAATTGCATCTATTGCATATTGGCTACAAGTGGGATTATACCTACAAGCATTTGGCAAATAGGGTGAAACCAAGAGTTGGTAGCCTTTAATTAACAGGAGAAACGGGAATTGAATGATCTTTTTCAAGGTGGAGCGCTATTAAATTAATAACTTTTTGCAATGAATTTTCTGCCTGATTGTATGCTAAATCTGTTTTACTAATATAAGCAATTGAAATGGCAATTTGTTTGCTTTGCAATGCAATATTATTCAATAATAAATGCTTATTTAATCGATAAATTTCTCTGATTTGGCGCTTAATTCTATTTCTATCTACAGCTTTTTTAAAATTTCGTTTTGGAACAGTGATTAAAACCTGACAATTAGCTTGCTGTTCAGCAACAAAAACCATAGAAACTTTAAATGGAAAGACAAAAACACTGTAATTCCCTTTAGAATAAAGAGATTCAATTATTTTTAGTGAAATAACTTTTTCTTGTTTGGGAAAACTATAATTCATCATAAAACAAGGACTGTTTAAGTGATTTTTAGATTGGTTGGTTTACAAACAAAAAAAACACATGCATTAATCAAATACGATGTGTGATAAAATAAAAAACAAATCCCGAATTCTAATCCTAAAGAGTAAAACTCGGGATAAGGCTTTCTATTTCTTGTGACGTCTTTCGTCAGAAACTGTTAATTTTTTTCTTCCACGTGCTCTACGAGAAGCAATAACTTTTCTGCCCGAAGCCGATTCCATTCTTTTACGGAAACCGTGTTTGTTTCTTCTTTTTCTTACCGATGGTTGGTATGTACGTTGTGCCATGAGCTTATTTTTTTAGGACTGCGAATGTACTTTTTTTTATAAAAATAAAAAAAGTTATTCGCAAATAATTAACTTTTTTATTCGTTGTAATTCAGAATGTTGTAAAATAAAAATGCCATCCGTTTCGGGATGGCACTTTTTTAAATTTGATTTCTGTTTAAAAGAAAAAAAATTAGTGTGCAGCTTCAACAGCAACAGTTGTATCAACAACAGTTGAATCAGGAACCATAGTTCCTTCTAAAGCAGCTAATGAATCAGCAGCGCGAGTTGCAGCAGCGATTGAATCAGCTTGATGAGCAGCTTCCATTTTTAATTTTTCTTCAGCAGAAGGACCACAAGCTACGATAGCTAACATAGCAGAAGCGGCAACGATTGATAATACTTTTTTCATTTTGTTTGATTTGTTTAATTAAGTGAGTTTCTAATTCGGGTGCAAATATATGACTAATTTGTTAATAACAAAATTTTTTTTATTTATTTCTCATATAAATAATAATTGGCACGCCTACAAAATCAAATTCATCTCTGATTTTATTTTCCAAATAACGCTTGTAAGAGTCTGTAACATATTGTGGATGGTTACAGAAAAACGCAAATCTTGGACTTCTGCCTGGTAATTGCGTAGCATATTTAATTTTAACAAACTTACCTTTTACACTTGGTGGCGGATAAGTTTCAATTTTTTCAAGAATATAATCATTGAATTTACTAGTCGAAATTTTACGTTTTCTGTTATCGTAAACATGTAACGCTTCTTCTATTGCTTTAAAAATACGTTGTTTTGTAGTAGCTGAAGTAAAAACGATTGGCACATCATCAAATGGTTTTAGTTTTTCGCGAATGGTTTTTTCAAACTCTAACGAAGTTTTATGGTCTTGTTCTATTAAATCCCATTTATTTACCAAAATTACTAAGCCTTTATTGTTTTTTACAGCTAAAGTTACCAAGTTCATGTCTTGATTATCTAAACCAACTGTTGCATCAATCACCAAAACTACTACATCACAATCTTCTAAAGCTTTGATACTGCGCATTACAGAATAAAATTCTAAATCTTCTGTTACACGGTTTTTTCTACGAATTCCTGCGGTATCAACCAACACAAATTCTTTATCAAATAATTTATAATGTGAGTTTATGGCATCGCGAGTGGTTCCAGCTACATCGGTTACAATGTTTCTTTCTTGCCCAAGCAATGCATTTATTAAACTTGATTTTCCAACATTTGGTCTGCCAACAATAGCAATTTTTGGCAATTCCACTTCATCAGCATCAATATCTTGATCTTCAAAAGTTAAATGTTTCATTGCTTCATCCAGCAAATCGCCTGTTCCTGAACCACTTGCCGATGAAATATTATAAATATTATCGAAACCTAAAGCCCAAAATTCATGCGCATCTAACTGACGGTTTGAATTATCAACCTTATTTACCACTAATAAAACTGGTTTTTTGCTTTTGCGAAGCATCAACGATAATTCTGTATCTAAATCAGTAATTCCAATTGAAACATCCACCATAAATAATAACACATCCGATTCTTGAATGGCTATTTTTACTTGATTTCTAATTGCTGATTCAAAAATATCTGCACTGTTTGGAACATATCCTCCAGTATCAATTACATTATATTCCTTATCAAGCCATTCGGCTTTTCCGTAATGTCTATCACGTGTTACTCCACTAAAATCGTCAACTATGGCGTGTTTGTTACCGGTTAAGCGATTAAAAAGTGTTGATTTGCCAACATTTGGCCTTCCTACTATTGCTACTATATTTCCCATTAAAGCGGCAAAGGTAGTTTATTTTTACTGTTTTGGTTAAAAAATGTTGATAAGTGCTTTTGAATTATAAAATTACAAGGTTGGAAAATTGAAAAAATTACAAAGTTGAAAAATTTGCTATTGAATGAAAATTCGTTTGATTTCCATTGACTTTTTACCGTTGGCTAAAGCCAAACGGCTATTTATGTTTGACGCTAATTAATCTAATAAAATCTTTAATTTCTGTGTAATCTGTGGCTAAAAAAATTTACATTTGCAATTATGACAAGTGATCAATTAAAAAATTTAGACGAAAGAGTGTTTGCGCTGAGGAGGTATCTTTGACGTTGCTTTTAAATTACAACAAATAAAAGAAGAAGAGGATTTAACCTTAGAACCTGGCTTTTGGGACAATCCTAAAAAGGCAGAAGCAGTGCTAAAAGGCATTAAACAGAAGAAAATTTGGACAGAAGGATTCGATGTCGCACTTGCCAAAGTGGAAGACTTGGCGGTGCTTTACGAATTTTATCAGGCCAATGAAGTAAGCGAAGAAGAACTGAACTTAAACTATTTGGAAACTTGTAAAATAGTGGAAGAATTAGAGTTGAAGAACATGCTCAGTGGGGAAGAAGATATGTTTAACTGCATCATCAATATTAATTCTGGTGCAGGTGGAACTGAAAGCCAAGATTGGGCAGAAATGCTCATGCGTATGTACATAATGTATGCTGACAAAAAAGGTTTTAAAGCTGCAGTAGTTGATGAACAAGCAGGCGATGGCGCAGGAATAAAATCATGTTCTATAGAAGTGGAAGGTGAATTTGCTTATGGGTTTTTAAAAGGCGAAAGTGGCGTGCATCGATTGGTGCGTATTTCTCCTTTTGATAGCAATGCTCGCAGACATACCAGTTTTGCCTCGGTTTATTGTTACCCAATTATTGACGATACTATTGAAATAGATATTAAAGATGCGGATATTGAAATTCAAACTTCTCGTTCGGGAGGTGCTGGTGGTCAAAACGTAAATAAAGTGGAAACTAAAGTTCAATTAACGCATAAACCAAGTGGTATTGTTATTGTTTGTCAGGTTGATAGGTCGCAAAGTGCCAATAAAGACAGGGCAATGAAAATGCTAAAATCTCAACTTTATGAAATAGAATTGCGCAAGCAAAATGAATTAAAAGACAAAGCAGAAGCAGGTAAACGAAAAATAGAATGGGGAAGCCAAATAAGAAATTATGTAATGCATCCTTATAAATTGGTAAAAGACTTAAGAACAGATACAGAAACTAGCAATGTTCAAGCGGTAATGGATGGTGATTTAGATTTATTTATAAAAGCATATTTGATGGAAAACTCTGGCAACTAATAATTATAGTATTGACTTTTATGTTGCTACAATTTTTGTTAGCTTAATTGTATTGTTTTTTATGTAAATAGTTGTTTTATTGATTTGTATTTATAAATTTGTGTCGGCTACTAACTAATTAAATAGTTTTTCATAGGCTTAAATTTTGTTCAATTAAAACCGCCCGTTAGCCACGAGCGGTTTTTTTGTTTTCTAGACATTTTTTTAAATTTTCTTATCAGAAAACTTTAAAATTTCCAGGTTAATCCTACAAATATATT
>Ga0075464_10001623_pt1 | contig 10151 bp, 7 predicted proteins | sample DEB19_08_DNA_5_FD_75068 | JGI IMG/M metagenome (GOLD analysis project Ga0075464, IMG submission 75068) | Aqueous microbial communities from the Delaware River and Bay under freshwater to marine salinity gradient to study organic matter... | ecosystem: Environmental > Aquatic > Marine > Coastal ...
AAACTAATTTGCGCATGTTCATTCACCAAATCTGTTTCAATGATTAAGTAATTTTTAGCTGGATTTGGATATATTTTTGCTTCAAAACTTTTGTTTAACAAATCATCATTAGTTGCCAAACTAATTTTACCAGAAATAGTACTTTTATAAAACCTAAATCCTCCACGTTGGTTGCCAATTATCACTTCAGGATTGGTATCATTATCAATATTTGCAACGCTCACGCTGGTATAAACTCCTTGCATAATGCTATCAACATTTGCAGCTGCATCATCTTTAAAAATACTTGCAAACCTGCGTGCTTTTATATTTGGATTTGAAGTAACATCGGTAAATAAAATAACGCTTTTGCTATAACTTCCAATCAAGGCTTCAAATATGCCATCGTTATCCAAATCGCAAATAAAAGGTGTTGCATTTCCATAAGAATCATCGCGAGAGCGAACATTTATTTTCCCTAAAGTATCAATGGTGGGAGTAACACTAAAATTTGCTTGAGTAATGGTTCCAGTATTTTGAAAATAAGCCAAAGTTCCATTTCGTTTTCCTATTACTAAATCCAATTTTCCATCTTTGTTCAAATCTATTAATTGTGGTGCAATTTCTGTTCCTGCATTGATGCTAAAATAATCACTGTCACGCTTGGCAAAGCTTATATTTGTTCCTGTTGAGGTGTTTTCAAAATAATTTAAATAGCCATTATACCAACCAAAAATCAGGTCTTTTTTACCATCACCATTTAAATCGCCAAATGTAGGTGTAACATTGGTAAATGGTAAGCGTGTATTAACTTGAATATTGGCAAAATTAGTATCAACTAAACTGTAAACCGGATTGGTTTTAGATCCAATGTTTTTATAGAAATACAATAAATCTAAACTGTTTTTTGTACTTAAATAATTGCCTTGCGTAGCTACAATAATGTCCAAATCATCATCATTATCAATATCTACAAAAACTGGTTTTGAATTACCTCCTAAATCAATCATTTCATCTTGCAAAAAGTTTTCCTTTACAAAACTAAAAACAGGTGTTACTGAATTAGTAATAGCCATGTTTTTATATAAACAAACATTGTTAGTATTTTTGGCCGCTGCAGGTTCGTTGGTAGTTATTATTAAATCGGTAATACCATCATTGTCAAAATCTTTAAAGTAAGGAGTTGGCCAAACCATATCCAAAGGACGATAGGTATTTCTAGGAAAAATAGTATCTTCTACAATAAATGAATCACGACCTAGTTTAGTTAATTCTTTGCCATTTTTAGCATAAATAAGTGTGGGAATTGCTCCATCACCAAATATGAAATCTTTGTCACCATCGCCATCCAAATCGTAAGTAGCAAATGAATTACTCACATGCTTTCCGCCCTTAAATAAATAATAAGCGGGTAATCCTAAATTAAATCCATGCGATACTACTTTATAATTAAAATGACCCCAATTATTAGCACTCCATCTAAATGATAGGGAATCACAGTTGTTGTTACCATTTGGTTTAGTATTTTGAAAATAATTAAAATAATTAGACATAGAGGGAGATTGAACAATGTCTAATTTACCATCATTGTTAATGTCGTCAATTACACCAACATCAGTTGGAACAAACTCTATACAATCTTCGGTTCCATCATATTCGAAAACTAAACAGTTTCCTTTTTGTTTAAAAGTAATATTACTTCCAATGGATGTATTTTGAAAATACCTGATTCCATCCGATTTTACAAGTTCACCAGGAATAATAGCATATGCAGGACCAGAAGCCGTAAAAATATCTTCTTTTCCATCGCAGTTATAATCTAATAATTTTAACCATTGAGATATTGGAGGAAAAATATTTTCGTATTGCGGAGCATAAACCCAAGCATTATTTTGCCATAAATAAGTGAAAATTTTATTGCCAACGGCATCAAAAATTACTAAATCTTTTTGATTATCGTTGTTTAAATCCATTTTATTGAACTGTGGTTTTTGAAATCCACTCACAAATGGATATTTTAGGGTATCATTACTATTTTGCTTTAAAAACTTAACATTATTTGATAAAGAAAAATATACATTTTGAGCTTTACTATGAAAGTTTATAAACATTAGTGAAGTAAAAGCAACTAGTAGTTTACGCATAATTTGTTGTTATTTGTTGTTCCAAAAATAGAAATTTAATTAAACAGTTTTTCATAATATTTTATTAAAATGAATATATCCGAATTACATGCGTTGTTTTTAAAGCACCCAATTGTTTGCACAGACACTAGAAAAATATCATTAGGATGTTTGTTTTTTTCCTTAAAAGGCGATAAATATAATGCCAATTTATTTGCTAATGAAGCAATAAAAAATGGTGCTGCTTATGCAATTATTGACGAAAAAGAATTTCAATTAAACGAAAAAACAATTTTAGTAAATAATGTTTTAGAAACACTACAACAGTTAGCAGCTTTCCATAGAGATTCTTTAAAAATACCAGTAATAGCAATAGTTGGTAGCAATGGAAAAACCACCACCAAAGAGTTAATTACTGCAGTTTTAAAGCAAAAATATCATGTAATTGCAACGCCAGGAAACTTTAATAATCATATTGGTTTGCCACTTACCATGCTTCAAATTACAAACCAACATGAGATAGCAATTATAGAAATGGGTGCAAATCATGTGGGAGAAAACGCGTTTTTATGTAAAATAGCAAAACCGAATTATGGCGTAATTACCAATAATGGAAAAGACCATTTGGAAGGTTTTGGAAGTTTGGAAGGTGTGGCCCAATCGAATTCTGAATTGTATTATTATTTATTAAAAAACAATGGAATTGCTTTTGTAAATGCGAATGACGAATGGCTGATGAGAATGGCCAGACAATTGGAAAATAAAATTACTTATGCGGCTAATTTTGAAGGAAGAAATGGAGTGGCCAATACGATTTGTTTTGCTAAAAATCTTCAACCAACTATTAACTTTCATATTGATAATAATAATGAAAATGTTACTGCAAATTTAAGTGGTGATTATAATTTTGATAATGTAACTGTTGCTGTAGCAATGGGTTTATATTTTAAACTAAAACCGAATGAAATTGGGAAAGGAATTGAAAGTTATTTCCCAACAAATAATCGTTCGGAAATTATAAAAAAGAAATTCAACACCATTTATATGGATGCTTATAACGCCAATCCAAGTAGCATGGAAGTAGCCTTAAAAAGCTTTTCGGCCATGCCATTTACAAATAAAACTGTTATACTAGGTGATATGTTTGAACTAGGAAAATATGCGGAAGTAGAACACCAAAATATGGTAGATTTATGTGTGAATTTAAATCTGAAAAACGTGTTTTTATGTGGTGAAAATTTTATGAAAACAAAAAACAGTTTCCATGCTTTTATCACCACAAATGAGTGCAAAGAATTTTTAAAAACAAATCCTTTATCCAACACAAATGTGTTTATGAAAGGCTCAAGAAGTATGCGTTTGGAAGATTTATTGGACGTAATAAATTAATACGTCCTTTTTAACTTAAATTCTTTTAAAGGAGTAATTACCAAAGGAACTTTTTCAATTAATACTGAACTAGTATCAAGTCCAAATGCTTTTGCTTCCGATAAACTTAATTTATCTAAAGTAAAATACACATCCATAATCCATTGTTCAAATTCCGATAATTCATTTTCAGTTGATAAATGACGTTGTAAAACTACAAATTTAAAATCGCCTGTTATGTTTTGCTCCCGCAATGAAGTGTATCTACTTGTAACATCTACTTCTTTGTTTAAAACTAATTCTTCTACTACTCTTCTAAAGTAATAATTAATTTTTTGTTCAACTCTAAAACCTAATTTAAACTCCACTTTTACAATATCATTTGGCACAATATGATCTACTTTATATTCCATTGTATAAGGCTGATCGTCTACATGTATATGCACAAACCAATAAATATCAGCACGTTTTGGTTGCTTTTGCAAAATAGAATACATGACTTTTGATTCAATTTCATTTTTCAAATCAGCACTTGTTAAATAAACTAAATGCGTTGCAAATTTTGAAACAGATTCATCTTTACTCAATTGTTCTAAAATAGGAATATAGGTTTTTAACTGTACAAATTCCGTTAAACGATTTTTGATTTTTCGGCCTTTATACCAAATTAACATGATAAAAATAAATATGCTACTAATTCCTAAACTTACCCAACCACCATGTGAAAATTTAACCAAATTAGCTGCTAAAAACGAACCTTCAATTCCAAGGTAAACCAATAATAATAATGCGACTAACCATTTGTTTACTTTCATGGTTCTTAAATAATTTACTAACAATAAAGTAGTCATTAACATGGCAATAGTAATGGCTAAACCATAGGCAGCTTCCATTGCTTTTGATTCTTTAAAATACAATACAACACCAATACAACCAACCCACAGAATAATATTTGCACTTGGCACATATAATTGACCTTTCAATTCACTTGGATATTTTAATGCTACTTTTGGCCAAACGTTTAATCTGATTGCCTCCGATATTAGTGTAAATGAACCGCTAATTAATGCTTGACTTGCAGTAATTGCGGCCATTGTTGCTATAGCAATTCCAAAAGGTAAAAACTCAAGTGACATCAAATCATAAAAAGGATTTATACCTGTTTCAGCCAACGTTTGTCCTTCATGAGCTAATAAATTTGCACCTTGACCAAAATAACTTAAAAGTAAAGCCGATTTAACAAAAAACCAACTCACTCTAATATTGTTTTTACCACAATGACCAAGATCTGAATACAAAGCTTCAGCCCCAGTTGTACATAAAAAAACAGCTCCTAAAATCCAAAACCCTTCATGGTAATTGAACAACAAATTATAGGCATAATATGGGTTTAAGCAATTCAAAACATCAATATGTGACCCAATTTTACTAATACCTAAAATGGCAATCATTCCAAACCAAATAAACATAATTGGACCAAATGATTTACCTACAATAGAAGTTCCAACTCTTTGAATTAAAAACAGAAAACTGATGATGGCAATTACAATTGGAACGGTAGGAATTTCGGAAAAATTAAATGTGTCAGATTTTATTAAACGTAAACCTTCAATAGCTGAAGAAACTGAAATTGGAGGCGTAATAACACCATCGGCTAATAGTGCACAACCACCTATAATAGCAGGAAAAATTAAATATGGTTTACGTCTGCGAACCAATGCATACAATGAAAAAATACCTCCTTCACCATTATTGTCAGCATTTAAAGTAATTAGTACATATTTTAAAGTTGTTTGAAGCGTTAAAGTCCAAACAATACATGAAAGTCCACCATAAATTAAATCTTTTGTGATGACTTTTGTGTCAACAATTGCATTTAATACATATAATGGCGAAGTTCCAATATCGCCAAAAATAATCCCAAGTGTTACTAAAAGTCCTGCTAGTGATAGCTTATTATGAATGCTTTGATGCTCTCCCACGTAATTTTTTTTTTGAAATAAGAGTGCAAATGTATCAGTTACTTTATATTCACCAAATTTTTTATGAAACATTTATTTATTTGCTTCTTAAATAATTAATTCAAATGCTTTGTGATTTTTAGATAGATAATGTTATTTTGCCAACATATTCATTTAAAAAAATTTTGATTCAAACTATTATCAAAGGATACATAACAGGATTAATTCTTTCACTTTCATTTGGTGCAGGTTTTTTTTCGTTGCTGCATGCAAGCATAGAACAAGGCTATAAAAAAGGATTATTAGTAGCTTTGGGCATGTTATTAAGCGATTTAGTTTTTGTAGCTTTATGTATTTTTGGTGCTAGTTTTGTCGAAAATCAACTAAAAGAATTAGATACTGAAATTCGCTTAATTGGCTTTGTGGCTTTGGTAATTTTAGGAATCAGTACTTTTATAAAAAAAGCAAATGATCCAGAAGCGGGGCATATTCAACCTCGCGGAAACCTAATTTATATAATGAAAGGTATTATGCTTAACAGTATTAATCCTTTAAACTTACTATTTTGGTTAGGTTTAGCAGCATTTGTTAAAAGCAGTTTACCTACTTTATTTGAAGTGGTTATATTTTTTAGTGTAACTTTAGGTGCTATGTTTTTCCATCAATTTGTAATCTGTTATTCCGCCAATAAAGTGAAACATTTGCTATCTGTAAAAAAACAACAATTATTAAATCACATCATTGGAATTGTGTTTGTAATTGTAGCATTTGTATTAGTTTGGCCTTTGGTGCAAAAAATAATTGTTTAACTATTAACAGCTAATTGAACCATATAGAAAAATAGAAGACATAACCTTTGAGCTAAGTTGAATGCGCGTATACAATTAAAATAATCAATAATTTCTTCAAAGTTAATAGCGTAAAAATACAGTTCCCAAACTATGTTTTCTATGTTCCTATGTGGATCAAAAAAATAAAAGAGCTTGTTAATTATTATTTTTTTGAAACTATTTTTTTAAATAGATTTTAATCAAACTATTTAACTTTGGTATATTGTTTCCTAAAATTTACTTTCGTAAAATAATTTTTAAATTACGATGCAAAGAGATACCATTATATTTGATTTAATTAATCAAGAAAAAAGCCGCCAAGAACACGGCATAGAGTTAATTGCTTCTGAGAACTTTACTAGCCCACAAGTAATGGAAGCCATGGGAAGTGTACTTACTAATAAATATGCTGAAGGATTACCAGGTAAGCGTTATTATGGTGGTTGCGAAGTGGTAGATGTTGTTGAAAATTTAGCAATTGATAGATTAAAACAAATGTTTGGTGCTACTTGGGCCAATGTTCAACCCCATTCGGGGGCACAAGCAAACGCAGCAGTAATGCTTGGTTGCTTAAATCCTGGCGATAAAATTTTAGGGTTTGATCTTTCGCACGGTGGACATTTAACACACGGTTCTCCTGTAAACTTTTCAGGTAAATTATACTCACCATCTTTTTATGGTGTGGAGCAAGAAACTGGTTTAATTGATTGGAATAAAGTAGAAGCAAAAGCGCATGCTGAAAAACCAAAAATGATCATTTGTGGTGCTTCGGCTTATAGCCGCGATTGGGATTATGCCCGTTTGCGTGCAATTGCTGATAGTGTTGGAGCAGTTTTATTGGCCGATATTTCACATCCTGCAGGTTTAATTGTTGGAAAATTATTAAACGATCCAATTCAACATTGTCATATTGTAACTTCAACTACACATAAAACTTTACGTGGCCCACGTGGTGGAATTATTATGATGGGTAACGATTTTGAGAATCCATTTGGACAAAAAAACTTAAAAGGTGAATTGAAAATGATGAGTGCGTTATTGGATGGAGCTGTTTTTCCAGGAACTCAAGGCGGACCATTAGAACACGTTATTGCTGCTAAGGCAGTAGCATTTGGCGAATGTTTAACTGATGATTTCAAAACATATACTCAACAAGTGGCGGTAAATGCACAAGCAATGGCCAATGCATTTGTAAGCAGAGGATATAAAATTATTTCAGGCGGAACTGATAACCATTTAATGTTAATTGATTTGCGCAGCAAAAACTTAACAGGAAAATTAGCTGAAGCAGTTTTAGGAAAAGCTGATATTACCATTAACAAAAACATGGTTCCTTTCGATGATAAATCGCCATTTGTTACAAGCGGAATTAGAGTTGGAACCGCTGCCATTACTACTCGTGGAATGGCTGAAGCCGATATGGAACAAATAGTAGATTACATAGACACTGCGTTAATGAACAACGAAAACGAAGCCATGCTTGCTGATATTAGAAAAAATATCAATACTTGGATGGGTAAATACCCGTTGCATAAGTAGTTGATTAGTTCAAATAAAAAAAATCCCTTTCAAGTAATATTGGAAGGGATTTTTTTTGAAAAACTTTATATTTTATCCAATGTAAATCAACAATTTCAGTAACACAAAATTGACTAAAAGCAACATTTAGTTATAAATATTTTGGCTGTTTGGTTAAAATAAAATCTTTGATTAATTTTCCTTTTAAAACAGAAATTTTCAGTTCATTTTTTAGTTCTAGCCTATTTCTTAATTCACAAAATTCTGAACTGCTATACTTACTAGTTTCAATATTGTCAATTTTAAAAATTCTTTGTCCAATTTCAAAGCCTGATTTTTTAGTAAATATACTTTCCCAAATAAAACTAATAATTAACTCGTTAGAATCGTTTAAACCAAAACCAATATCAAAAATATTTGATATAATAGTATCATATTTTATAGGTGTAAAAATCATTTGCTTCTCTGAAAAATTATACACAAAAACATTTCTTTTCAATAGTGCAGAACCAATTGTGGGCTTGCAATGGCAAATATTTGTTGGGATATTTGATAAAAAAGCTAAATTAGTGAATAAAGTATCAATTTTCAAATTATGAACTTCAGAACTATTTGTTGAAAATGCAGTTAAAGCGTATTGTCCAAAACCTTTTTTTCTTTTTATTTGCCTATACTTTTTCGACTTTCTTAAAATATTATCGTTTAGTTCAAAATAATCCGAAAATCCTGAATCAATTAATGCATAAAAAGAAATATTATCGTAACTAAATTTTATTAGTGGAAGTTGTTCATTAGTAAATTCTATATTATATGATGAACTATTTTCTTCTTTTTTAAATGGTTGTTTTGAAAACGAAATCATTTGAGAAGTTGGGTCTAATTTCCAATTACATAATTTTATTAAATTTGTGCCTATAATTCCATCTATTTTTACACAACCAATATCAGACAACCTTTTAGTATTTCCTACTACACATGCTATATTGTTAAATGAACTTTTCCCTATGTTGATATTTTTCAATACCACATTTGCCATTAGTTCTGTTCCATTATTATCATCAATTGGCACACTGTTTTCTTTAGAAGAATTTCCCGCAATTTCATTTGAAATAAAACATCCAGAAGCCCCAGTATCAAATAAAAAAAAATATTCTTTGCTATCAATAATTACTTTTATAAATGGTACATTGTTTCGTTGGTAATTAATAGGTAATGATTCAATTGAATCATTACTTATTATTACTGTACCACTTTTAAATAATTCTTCAACAGTTTTTGCTTTATTCTGAGAAAACACATTGAAGAATATAAATAGTTCAATTATAATGCAAAATAATCTCGTATATAATGTTCTACCTATCATTTAGAAGAAAAAAATCAACTTAAACGAAAAAGTAAATTTATAATTTAATTCCCCTGTTAATGGAGTGTAAGTTCCACCACCTTTAACATCTGTTTTAGCTTTTCTTGGTCTTGCAACGTCTAATGGTGGAACATATTCAGCTGGTGTTTCTAAAACAAACGGTGTATCGTATTGAATAGCTATTCTTGAGTTCAATCCAATTTCATCTATTAACAATTGCGGCATCAAATTAATATATTCAATTTGATCAACATTGAAAATGAAATTATCAATATACCATATTCTTGTAGAATGCTGTATAAGTTCCATTTGTTCTGTAAACTCAACTGTAGTAAGTTGGCTTAACATTTGTCTTTTTAGATCAAGTCCAGCCTGATTGAAAGGTACTTTTGTCATTATTTTTTATTTAAATTGTGAGTACAAATAATTGTTTTTTGATTTAAATAAAAAACAAGTTATAACTTGTTTTTTTCTTTATATTCATTACTTTCAACGTCTAAAAGAAATAAAATAGAAACTCCCAAAGAATCTGCAATCTTCTTTAATGTTTCATAACTTGATTGACTGGCTTTTCTTTCAATTTGCCCGTAAGCAGAAGAAGACATTTCGCATCTTTCTGCAATTTCTAATTGAGTTAAATTATTAGATTCTCTAATTTTTCTTATTCTTTCAGCTAATAACATGTTATAATTTTATTTGTCAAACATATTTAATTAAATATTGTTTTTTTTGAGTTTTGAGTAGTCATTTTAGTTATAAAAATTCCGCTCAAATTTAAAATTTAACCACTTGAGTAGTTTTGCTTATCTGGCTTTTTACAAATATTTAAAATTGAATATAATTTTAAAATATGAAAACACCATACAACAAATTTCTTTACATTGGTTTTATAATCATGGGATTATACCAAACTTTTTTCACAAAAGACTATATGCAAGCAGCATCATCTATGGGAATTGGCTTAGCTTTTGACCCTTTTGATGTGGAGCAAAAATGGAACGAAAGACCA
>Ga0075464_10001624_pt1 | contig 10150 bp, 10 predicted proteins | sample DEB19_08_DNA_5_FD_75068 | JGI IMG/M metagenome (GOLD analysis project Ga0075464, IMG submission 75068) | Aqueous microbial communities from the Delaware River and Bay under freshwater to marine salinity gradient to study organic matter... | ecosystem: Environmental > Aquatic > Marine > Coastal ...
CATCGGCCATGATCGGGTTGTTGAACACGCCCCGCGGCGTGCTCGCTAGACGCGCCAGTTCGTGCATGTTCCAATGATCCTCCGCGTAATTGTAAACCACCACGCGATCATTTTCCGTGCTCGCCGCGCTCGGATAGAACCACCACACCTCCGAAAACTGCGGCTCGTGATGCGCAACCACTTTGGAGCGCTGCGTGTCGTTGAAGTCACCGAACACGCCATCGTGTACGTCGCAGTGCATCTCACGCAGCACGCCGTCGAAGGCATAGAAATGCTTATTGCCCATCCAGATCGCGCGGGTGTCAGCCACCACCGCGGCGTTGCGTGAAGTAATGCCGCAATTTTCCCCGATGCGATCGAACCGGTACACGAAAGGCGGTCCGATATAGGTCGCCATGTGCGCGTCCATGTCGGTCCAAATGAGCGTGCCGCCCCTGATGCGCTTGCCGCACATCAGCTTGCCTTGCGTCTCAATGATCTTGTCGCCGGCCTGGTTGGTCGCGCTCGCCGTCCACGTGCTTAGCGATTCCTGGTCCGGCCATTGCACCTTGCGGTTATCGCCATCCGCGCCCAGCACGAACAGAAACCGCTCCGGCGTCACCACGATGGCTTTTCCGTCCGGCGTGTCGCCGCCCAGCGCTACCGCCGCCACACCTGTATCCAGCTCCCACTTGTAGACGTGGCTGTCTTCCGCCATCACCCCAAGCAAAATCTCGCCGAACGTGTCCAGCGACCACACGCCCGCTTCTTGGATCGTGGCGTTATCGACGCGCGGCGTGCCGTACAGGCCCTCGCCGTAATTGCCGATCCCGTAGCCCGCGCCGGTCGTGGCGTTCTCATCGCCCGGCGTGAACCCCGATGGCGTAATGTCCACCGGCGCGGCAGCGGTCTGCGTCAGGGCGTAGAGCTTCGAGTGGGTGCCGATCGCAAGCCAGCGCAGTCCATCATTATCCACCCACGCCAGCATCGTGCGCGGCTTGCCCGTCACTGCGGTCGTGGTGCGCTGCACCCAGCCGCCAATCGGTTGCATTGCCCCCTCATGCCAGCGAACAAGGCTCGCATCATACCAGCGGCCCATGGTTTGATAGAGCGTGCCCACCCGCTGCAAACCGGGCGGAAGCGCAATCTTGATCAGCATTCAGAGAACGCGCTCGAACCGCACTTCGCGCATGAACCACCCATTGGGCAGGTGGTTCTTGAACCACGGCGGCCCCCAGATCGCCATGCGCTCGCAGCGTGCGCCGCGGGCCAGCTTCTCCAGCAATTCCATGAACGGCGCCACGTCATCGAACTGCGGGCCAGCGACCAGCACCTCAAACACGTTCTCACGCGGGCGCGCCACCACCGTCGCGTCCAGCGTCGCGGACGGCGGACGCAGCACGCCATAGAGCAGCATCTCACCGGACGCCAAGCCTTGCGCTACCCCGGCAACCGTGAAGCGGCCTTTGGAGTGCTTGCACGCTTCACGCACCACCGAAAACACCGCCCGCGTCACCGCCTCGTCACGCATCTGCTCAATTGTGATCGGCCCAAAGATCGGCCGCGGCGGCGCTTCCGTTACGGTCATACAACACTCCTCGGGCGGGCCACCTTGAACGAACCGGATGAACGCCCACGCTGATCGGCCATGTTGAGCGCCTTGATGCCAGCGGCGAACTTCTGCCGGAATTGACCTTCGCGCTGGTCGTCCGCGTACGCACACGCCAGCATCAGGCAACCGTCCATGTAGACCTGCGGCGCGTTGGTGATGATCCAATCCGTGTCGCTGTCACCCGACAGCGCCGTGAACTTCTGAAACCACTTCGCCGCGATCGGCTGCACGGCCGCAGGCGCCAGATAAAGCTTGTCACCCTCAATCGTGTAAATCGTCTGCGGCCCGACCGTCGTGTTGATGGCGTCCGCCTGCTTGCGGAACGCCCACGGCGGCACATAGTCCAGCGCCTTCGCTCCCTGGCTCGTCGGCACAAGCTCGATAAACTCAAGCCACCCCGCATCCACCTGGCTGCTGATGGTGATGATGCCGCCGCTCGCTGGCGTGATCGTGTCGCTATCCACCATCGCGCTGATCCGCAGCGGCGGGATATCCACACCATGGCCGCGGTACATCATCGCCTGCATCTGCGGAAAAATGTCAGCGCCGACGATCGACGCCGTGAGGCCCGATCCGGTCAGCGCCCAGTCGACCACCGCAGTCTTCAGGGCGCCGAATGTGTTCACCGCCATGCGTCAGGCCCCCGGAAATCCGGTATGCACGGCGAAGCTCTTTTCCAGATCATAGTCGCGCACGCGCCGCGCCTCCTCCGGGCGATAATCCCAGTGCCGCGCGATCCAGCCGATATGCGGCAATTCATGCATCTTGTGCTCGCCGTGGAAGTAAACGATGCGCGTCTCCGGCGTCAGTCCGGTGTCGCGCACGCTTGCCTTGAAGCTCACGATCTGGCCTGGGAACAGGTGGTCGAACGTAGTGACGCGGCCCGCCTTCCAGAGGTCGCGGATCCAGTCCATGTCGTTCTGGCCTTCGTACTGCGTCCACAGCCAGTCACAGCCCGCCGGCACAAGCGTCACGCCGTTGCACACCGTTTCCGGCTTGAACGGGTCGAACGGAACCGCGGGCTTTTCCGCCGTGAGGCAATAGTCCGCGATGTGATCGCAATTGCCCACCACGACCGTATCCAGGCCCACCATGATCGTCGGCTCGTTCAGTTCGTAACATTGCGTCAGCGCGCCATAGGAAGGCGTCTCCGCCGCGAGCAAGCGCTGCTCAATGGCCGGTTCCGCGTAGTCGCGCTCCTTTTCACTCCAGCACACGAAGCGGAACGGCTGGGTTAGGTGCTTCTTGAAGCCCCGATACAGCGCGCACACGTCCGCCTCGGTGTAGTGCCGGCTAAACTGCTTGGACAGCCGGTTTGCGTCCCAGAAGGCGCAGGCGATGTTGATCATGCTGCGCGCGCCTTCTGCCCCGGGTAGCGCATGCGCGCCTTGTCTTCCTCGCGGCCAATCGGCGCTTGATGGCCTGAAGGTCCGAACAGATGACACGCCTCCACGTCCCGACTCACCACGGCGCCGGCCGCGATCATGGCGCCTTCGCCAATCGTCACGCCGGGCAACACCACGCAGTTCGCGCCAATGCTGGCGCCGTCGCGAATGATCACTACCGGACGGTCCGGCCGCTCCCATCCGCGCTTGTGCGTCCTGGGCCAGCTATCGTTGCAGATCGTGGCGCCCGGCCCGATGAACACGTTGCGCCCAACATGCGCGCCGGGATGCACGCTGGCGCCGTGGCAGATGATCGAGCCCGCGCCCACGTGCGCGCCGTCCACGATAGCGCATGACGCCACCGTCACATCGTCGCCCAGCACGGCGCCCCGCACCACGGACGCGAACTGCCACACACGACAGCCCGTTCCGAGCGTCGCGTCCTTAACTTCAGCTTTCTTGTGGATCATGCCGCCTTCGTCAGCTTCATTTGATGCAGCGCCGTGGTGACGTGGTTCATCACCCGCTCCCAGCGGCCGTTGTCCTGCGCCTTCTGCCGGAACAGCCGCGCACTTTCGTAAAACCACATGCGATCTTCGCCAGCTTTCAGCGCATAGCGCCATTGCGGGTGCTGGTCCGTCATCACCCACACCGGCACGCCCAGCGCTCCACACAGGTCGACCACGCTCTGCGTCGGCGTGATCACGAGATCGAGATTGCTGACGAGCGCGGCCAAGTCGTCCAGGTCCGCGCCCTTCTTCGTCGCCCAGTGCGGATTGAGCACCTGGGGATACGCCGCCAATTCTTCGCGGCGGTCTTCGTATTCCAGATTAACCCACGTGATATCCGGGTGTTGATCGAACAGCTTTTCCGCGATCAGGCCGAATGGAGTTGAGCGTTTAGCTCGACCAGTGGCCCATGTTCCGCCGGTCCAGGCAACTCCCACCCGCTGGGGTCTATGCGGTACCCCATCACGGAGTATTCGCCCGCAATCAGCGGCGGACCATCCCTTAGAACAGTACTCAGCCCAACGAAGCCACTCGTTCCAAGCGGCAACCCGCGCGGGATCAGCGGTAAGGAAACGCCCGCGAGCAAAAGGCTCCGCCGCGAAATACTCGCCCAGCCCTCCCATCTCCAAGTGCCAATCGGCTTTTTCCTCGATCGGCCATTCCAACACGTTCTGCAACAGCGTGCCATACACCCGCGCTTTCGGAAAGCTGCGCGCGAACAGCGTTTCGTTGCGCGGGTTACACTCAATCACGCCGTCAAAGTCCGCCGGGCACATCGACATGAACATGATCTCATCGCCCACGCCCTGCTCGCCGTGAATGATGACCTTGCCCGGCGACTTACCGTCCCAGCGCGGCAGATCATACGTGCGATCCGTCCGCGGGCGCACCGCGCTTCCCGCACACTTGGAGAACTCGCGCCAGCCTTCCGCCCACCGGCCCAAATGCATCAGCGCAAAACTGCGATTGTGCGCCGGGTTCACCGCATAGGACTTGTCCGCCCACTCCAGCGCTTCCTCGTGGCGGCCGATCTGGCTTGAGACGTTGCACAGATTATCGTACGTGCCTCGCCCTTCGCCGTACTCCAGCGCCTTGCGGAACGCCTTGTAGCTCTCCTCCGGCTGATACTCTTGCAGCGCGCAGCCGATATTGTCCCAGATCGGCCCGAGCTTCACCGGGTCTTTCGTGGCGCAGCGCGCAGAGTTCAGGATCAGCGCCGCCATGCCTTCCTTGCCGCTCAGCAGCATGCACGTGCCGGCGATGAACATGGCGTCGACGTTGGCCGGGTCGCGGCGCAGCAATTCGTCCGCCGCCGTCATGGCGCGCAGCGTATCGCCCGATTCCATCGCACGCTGCGCTTCCAGGTGCAGCTTTTCCGTCTCGGTTTTAGACATGGACGGGCGCCGTCTTCAGCTTGCGGAACTCGTTCGAGTTGAGCCGCCCGTACATAAAGCGCTCCCACTCGTCATTGTCGCAAAACGGGTCGCGCAGCCGCGCGTCTTCCGTCCGGCCCTGATTGAACTCTTGCAGCCACGCGAACAGCAGCGTCAGCGGAATGCGCCCCACGTGCCAGAAATCGTTGTCCTGCCCACGCCATGCCTGCCCGGCATCGTTATAGCTGTGCGTATTGGCGTCGAGAATGTGATCCACGTGTTCCGTGCGTGTGATCGTGAGCCCCTTGCTCACATGATCGTATTGCATCGTCTCCACCGCGCCCGTCAGCGGGTCGATGTCCAGTAAAACGCCCATCGTTTCTCCAAAAGAAAAGGGCGGGGCCGAAACCCCGCCCTCTCGTCATTACGACACGCAGTCTGCGATCTTGCCGCTGGCCGCCTGGTTCTTGGAACACAGCGTCCACTCGGCGAGCATCTGCTTCTTCTCGGCGTCGCCGGTCTTCGCCAGCGTGTTCACCTGCATCGGTCGCAGGTAGTGCAGCGACCAATAGTTCATATCCAGCACAAGCGCGGTGCGTGCGCGGCTGAAGCGGTCCGGGACCACCTTCACCTTGCCGAAGTCATGCAGATAGATATCCGCCGCCGCGATGATCGCCAGCATGCCCGACGAGGCCGGGTTGTTGCCGAAATCGCTGTACTTCGTGGTGATGCCGGCGAAGCCCGAAATCTTCTGCTTGTTGTACGCGCCCACGATCACCGTCGTCGGTTGGCCGCCGGCCACCCAGCAGAGCTTCAAGCACGACTTCAGCAGCGCTTCCGTGATGGTGCGCAGGTTGGACGAAGAGCCGTCCGTCGCCGCCGTCACCGTCCCGGCCGCCGTGTAGCCGCCATTGGCGCCGTCCGTTGCGCCCGCCGTGCCGCCATAGATCGAGTTCGTGGTGAGCCACGCCTCCATCCCCGCCGACACACGCGCCGTCGCGGAGCCCCCCGCCACCGACGCATAGTTGCCGGTGATCGCCGTCTCCATGTCGCGCTTCAGTTCTTTGCCGCGCTTGGCGATCTGGTAGGCCAGTTCCTCCTCGCGGCCGGCGGTGTTCACCGCGTTGGCCGTGCCGGAGACGATCACCGCCTTGCCGCTGATCTGCGTATAGTTACGCAACCGAACGGTCGGCGTTGCCGTCAAATACGCCGCGTCCGCGCCTTCAACCAGGCGGTTCGTGCCGGACGCCGACGCCAGCGCGTCGGTCTGCCATTCGATAAACGTGTTGCGCGCCGCCGCACCGCGGCGAAGCATTGTCACTACCGGCGTTTCCTCGGGGGAAATGTCGGTGATCTCGTTCGTCAGGTCTTCGCGAATGCCCACCTGACGGTAGGTCTGATATGTGGTCGTAACCATGTGGCGTCCTCAGAGGTTTGAGAGCGCCAGACGGGTTTGGAGTGGGGCTTAGAGCCCCTTGGTCACGCCGCTGCGCATGAACAGCCGCGCCGCCGCCTCTACAGAGCCGGTATCACGCAGTTCCTTGCGCGCTTCGCTGGTAAAGCGTCCGCTTTGCGGGTCACGGGTTTGCGATACGCGCCCATTGACGATCTTGGGCTTCGTCTCCGTCAGCTGCTTCCTGACCTCCGGCGCTTTGCGCTCCGCCGTCATCGCCTTCGCCAAGTCGTTCAGAGCCCGCCACGCGCGATGGTCGACGATCTCGTCCAGGTCTTCCTTTTTGAACCCGTACTTGGGCGAAAGAGCCTGCAAAATCTCGTCCTTGCGCGCGGCGCGCGTCTTATCGTCCTTGAACTCCGGGATGTAACGCGCGGCGCGATCGGTTTCCCGACGCACCGTTTCCGCATCCTGCATACCAGCCGTCGACTGGGCTCCTAGCTCGGCCTGCTTAAGCACGCCCGCCACCTTTTGGTAGTGGGCTGCATAGCCATCATAGTAGAGCTTGGCCCGGTGATAGGCCGCCGGATCGTAATACCCGCTGTTTTCGTCCAGCATGATCGGGTCTGGCGGCGCCGGCAGATACTGATCCATCATCGCCAACGCCACGCGCGCCTGCTGCACCACGGTTGAGAACGTGGTGTTGAGCTGCTGCGTGATCTGATCCTGCTTTGCGAACGCCTCTTCCTCGGCGCGAATGACCGCCGTGGCGATCTCTCCGTCCATCTGGCGAACTTTCTGAACCGCCTCCAGCGCTTCGGTCAACGGGATGCGCTCTGGCGTCCCGCCGTCTTCGACCGGCGGCAGTTCGATGTATTGTGCGTCGTCTTCAGCCTCGGCTTCCGCGCCGTCCTTGCTCTCGACCTCCGCGGGCTTTTCGCCCTGAGCATTCTCATCGTCCGCACGCGCTTCACGCTCCAACCGCTCCGACTGTTCCAAGTCCGTGCTGTTCTCGCGCTCGATCGCGTCGCGGTCCTCGCGGTTCTCCCGCGGATCGGGACGCTGTTGTTCGTCCCCTCGAAGCTTGGCGGCGATTGTCGCCACCGCGCTGTCTAGCGAAGCATCTTCGCCCGCCATGTTCGGATTCATGTGTTCCCTATGCTATCGGAGCGGGCTTGCGCCCCTCCAGAATGTCCAGCTCCGCACGCAGAGCCTTCTCCCCGGTCGCGCCGTTTTCAATCGCCTGCTTTGCGTGCCGCGCGGCCTCAATGCCGATTTGCAGCCGATAGCGATTGATGTCGTCGTCCGGTCCACATTTGAGCAGCCGCTCCAGCAGCTCTCGCTCAAACCCGTCCCAGGCGTCACCCCACACCGGGGTCTGCGCCATGTTTTTTGCATCCGCGATGCGCGCCAGCTTCTCGCTGAGCGCCGCGATACGGTCAGCGGCCATTTACGTCCGTATCCACCTTGGGCGCCTCGCTAGACGACTGCGTAGCTTTGGCCTTACCAACCCGCTCCTGCGATTCGATGCGCATGATCTCTAGCTCGCGATCCTGCTGCATCTTCATCACGGCTAAGTCGCGATCGGCGGCCATCTGCTCGCGCATGATCTGGATCCGCGCCGCCGCCTCCTCACGCATGACTTGGATTTTCGCTGCCGCTTCATCGCGCGCCAGCTGCATCTCCATAGCCGAGCGCTGCGCATCCGCCTCCAGCTTGGCAACGGCCTCTTGCTGCCTCAGCTCCTGCTCAGCCGCCTTCATCTGCGTGTTCGTCTGTAACTCTGCCTGCCGCGCCTGTGCGTCCACCTTCACCTTTGCCATCGCCGGGTCTTCCTGCGGCGGCGGCGCCCAGGGCTGCGTCTGCGGCTCACCCGTCTCCGGGTTCACGACAGGCTGGCCATCCGGCCCCGCCACAGGCTGATCCGGCACCTCAGTGAAGAACGCGGCCGTGTCCCGCTGTCCAGCGAAGCGGCAAAGCTCCTCCTGGTAACGATAGCGGTTCTTGATCGTCACGTTGGGATTGCCCGGCCCCAGCGCCTCGATCACCTTTTCCTGCTCTTCCCCGATCAACCGCAAGCCCACAAGCGAGTGCTCGCGGTTCAGACCGGCGACATGGAAGGTCATCTTCAGGTCGCTGTTCCACGTGCGCGGATCAAACGTGCAGTATTCGCCGCCCACCTTGACTTGGCGCGCCTCGTTCTGATTGCGGCAAACGATGCGATAGACCTTGCTGACGAACTCGCTTAGCCCCGCTGCAAGGTTGCGCGCCGTCATCTCCTTGCGCGCATCAGCGCTCAACTGAAGCATGCCCAGCGCCTTGCCGGAATGCTCTTTGCTCAATTGGTCGCTATCCAGCCCGCGCGTCTGCCGCGTCGCCCCGGTGCGGTCCTCTAAGCGTTGCTTGATCACCTCCAGCGCTTCCCAGGCCGTGGTCGCCGTGTTCAGTCCGCCCACAAGCGGCAGGATCGCGTCAGCGGGAGAGCCGTTCACCGGTATCTTGGTGCCCGTATACGTGCTGTTGATCGGCCCGTCCGCGTCGATCCTGGTGGCGTCGAACGCCTCGCGGTTCACCACGCTCTGATAGACCGCATCGAGCCCGGCGCGCGTCAGCACCGTGCTCTGGCGCTGCAGGTCCGCCGTGTAATCATGCACGCTCAGACCCATGAAGCGGTGCGGAATGCGCAGCGGCGTCCATGTGCCGAGCGGGTTCTCCTCAACCTCACTCTCTTCCAGCAGGATATCGCCCAAACGATAGGAGCGGATCAGCTCTGGATAGCCATCGCCGTCCAGGTCGACGCGAAGATACTCTTCCAGCACCTCCAGTTCTTCCGCCGCCTCGTCGCTCGAATCCGTCCAGTCGATGTCGTCGTCCTGGAAGCGCTCGGCGCGCACGTCCTCGGCGCGGCGCGTATGGCCCGACTCTCCGCCCCCGGACCACGCCATGATCTCGTCGCGCTTGGCGGGCCATTCCCGCGCAATCTCGCCGCGCAGCTTGCGCCATACCAGCCCGACATAGCGGTTTTGGTCGATCGAGATCGCCCGGCCATTGAGGCGCACGTCCTCCGGGGCGAAGCTGACAATCTCCAGGCGCGCCGGGCTCTTCACGCGGCGCACGATCAGCGAAATACCGCCCGCTTCGCTCTCCTGGTCAAAATCCTGCGCCAGAATTTCAAGCTCGGGATCGTTCATCAACTCCTGCACTTGCAGGATATTCAGCCCTGTCAGCGTCTGCGGCGCCCGGTATTCCTTGTCGCGCCAGTACGCGCCCAGATAGCCACGCCGGTGCAACAGGCCGTCGAACGTGAAGTCGTCCAGGACGAAAAAACCGGGATTGTCCTGGAAGATGATCCACTGCAAGTAATCTTCCGCCGCGCGCGCCTGCTTGGCGTATTCCTCGCGCGTCTCCTGCGCATAAATGAGCTTGCCGCCGTCGTTCAGAATACGGGCATAATCGTTACGCTGCCACTCAATGGTCTCGAACACCTCACGCGTTGTGACCTGGCTGCGGCCGTCCTCTTCGTCGCCGTACGACAAGCCGAAGTAACGCTGAAACGCCTCCATCTGCTGGGCGGCGACTTCCGTTTGCGCATAGCCGAGCGAATCTTCCTCCTCGGCCTTGAGCATGCGTAAGAGCTTTTCCTCGCGGCGCATCCTGTCTTGATCGGCGCTGAGCTCCTGCTCCTGCGGCTGGTACGACAGCGCCATTACGCCATGGTCCCAAACTTGGGCCGGGGCGCAGCTGTCATGCTCATCTTGGGCTCCCGATAGTCGCACGCCATCAGCCCGAACGCGTCTGCATCGTGCGAATACACGTCATGCTTCGGGCCAAGATCGGCGCCTGTCTCTTTGCTGATGTTCGGGGCGTACATGCCCAAGCTGATCCTTCCGTCCTGCGTC
>Ga0075464_10001625_pt1 | contig 10150 bp, 9 predicted proteins | sample DEB19_08_DNA_5_FD_75068 | JGI IMG/M metagenome (GOLD analysis project Ga0075464, IMG submission 75068) | Aqueous microbial communities from the Delaware River and Bay under freshwater to marine salinity gradient to study organic matter... | ecosystem: Environmental > Aquatic > Marine > Coastal ...
CGGATCACATTCAAAATCTGGAAAGCCCTGGCCTAAATTAACGGCGTTTTTTTCAGTGGCCAGCGCCGACATGACGGTGAAAATCGTGGTGCCGACGTTGGGCAAGCGGCTGGTCAAGGTGGGCGTGTGCTCGCGCACGGCGGGAAGCATTGTCTGTGAATTCATAGGTTCAAACTTCATAGTCATTGAGGCGGCCTGACATGGCCTTAGCAATCTGTTCGCGGGTCAGCTTATCGCTCACCAATTCAGCAAACTTGTAGACGAAATTGCGCAGGTAGGCACTCCGTTTGAAAGCAACGCGTGCCACGTTGACGCCAAAGAGTTGCCCTGCCGGTAATGAGATCAGGTCGGCGTTGGTGCCATCGTCTTTGAGCGCCATTTCCGCCACGATTCCGACGCCTAAACCCAGCCTGACGTATGTTTTGATGACGTCTGAGTCGATCGCTTCCAGCGCAATGCGCGGGTGCAGTCGCTTGGCGGCAAAGGCCTCGTCGATTTTGGTCCGGCCCGTGAAAGACGGGTGGTAGGTGATCAGTGGTTGCTCGGCCAGTTCTTCCAGTGTGATGTTGCTTTGGCGTGCCAGTGGGTGGTCAGCCGGCATCACCAGCATGTGCTGCCATTCGTAGCAGGGCAGGGTGATCAGTTCGTCGTAATGGTCGAGGGACTCGGTGGCGATGCCGATCTCGGCCACCTCGTCGATCAACATGCGGGCGACTTGGTCGGGCGAGCCTTGGTGCAGGCTGACATTGACCTTGGGGAAGGCCTCGCGCAGCCGGGCGACAGGTTGCGGCAAAACATAACGGGCTTGCGTGTGGGTGGTGGCAATCGACAAGGTGCCGCTGTCTTGGGCTGAAAACTGCTCGCCGATGCGTTTCAGGTTGCCTACTTCCCGCATGATGAGTTCGATGCTTTTCAAGACATGCTGACCTGGCTCGGTCACGCGTTTCAGGCGTTTGCCGTGGCGGGCAAAGATCTCTACGCCCAGTTCTTCTTCTAGCTCAATGATGGCTTTGGACACGCCCGGTTGCGATGTGTGCAGCGCGCGCGCTGTCTCGGTCAAATTCAAGTTGCGGCGCACGGCTTCTTGGACGAAGCGAAACTGATGAAGGTTCATAACAAATACTGGCAGATCGGGGTATTCATTATGCCATTTTGGCGCTAAAGAAACCTGCTCAAGCCAAGGCGATATCTGCCATCAGGGCCGTCAATTGAGGCGACTCTCCAGCCGTTGGCAGCAGCTCTAGCAGCAGTCCTGGGTGGGCACTGCGGATCTCTTCAATGATGAGCGGCAGGTCTTCACGTGCATGCTTTCCGACACCCAAAAAGAGCGGAAAGATACGGATGTGCAGCACGCCAGCGGCGATCAAATCAGCCGCGGCTTGAGGCAGGCTGGGCAAGCACAGCTCAAGGTAGGCACAGCACACTTGCGCATTTTGGTCGCGCGACTGGATTTCTGCAGCGACGGCCTCAATGGGAAGACGCCAAAGAGGGTCTCTGGAGCCGTGCGCAAACAAGATGATGGCGGGTTTCATGTGTCTTTTATTCATGCGAAATTGTTTAACGTCTCAGCACCAGCCAGCCAAAAGCGCCCAGCGAAATAACGGTGTAAAGCATGCCCGGCGCTGCCGCTGCCAGCCAAGGTTGCCAGTTTTGCAAGTTGCCAATATAGCCAAAGACATTGTTCAGTAGGAAAAAACTAATGCCAATCATGACGCCGCCAAAAACATAAGAGGTCACACTGCCTGATCGGAAATGCAGGTAGGCAAAAGGCAGCGCTAAAAAGACCATCACTAGGCAGCTCAGTGGATAGAACACCTTTTTCCAGAACTCGATTTCATAGCGTTGGGCGGTCTGCCCATTGGCTTTCAGGTGCTGCACGTAATTGAACAGGTCGTAGGTGGCCATTCGGTCTGGCTTGAGTAGCGCGACCGATACCATTTCAGCGCTGATGTCGGTCGGCAAGCGCATTTCAGCTTCGCGGCTGATGCTCACATTGGCTGATTCGACGGCTTTGTTGATGCCATCGGTGCTGGGCCGAATCTGAAAATCGGTGCGTGTGGTTTTGTTCAGAACCCAAGAGTTGTTTTCACCAAAATTGGCTGATTCGGCTTCAGTCATCGAGACCACAAGGCCTTTGTTGTCGAACTCAAAAATGCGGATGCCCTGCATTTCGTTGTTGGAGGTCAGTGCACGCACATTCACCACCGAGTTACTGTAAGGCTGCTTTTCTTTGAGCCAAGCACCGGTCTGGCCGATGGTGATGCGGCCCTGGTATTTGGCTTTCAGCAATTGCGCCCCGCGGTCTGCGATGGGGGCGAGGTAGTCGCCCACCGCAAAACTGACCACGACAAACACCGCTCCCAAAGAAAGCAGCAGACGCAAGGCCTTCCACGGCCCGAGACCGCTGGTTCGCAAGATGGTGAACTCTGAGCTTTGCGCGAGCCTTGCCATCACGAAAATAGTCCCGATCAACACCGATATCGGTAGCAACTCATAGATGTGATTAGGTATCTGCAGACCCACATAAAGTAGAGCGTGCCGCAACAAGTAGACGTGCTCTTCGCCGCCTAAGGGACTGCTTTTGCCGATGGCTGGCAGTTCGTCGACCAAGTCAAAGAACAAGAACAGCGACAAAAACCCCAGCGTGACCAAGCAAATGGAGGTGATGACCTCGCGGTAAATCAGCTTGCGAACGGTTTTCATGGCCGGATCACCGTTCCGGTCGAAAGCTGGCGGGAGCGGCTGCGAAACAGATCGCCAAGACTCCAGTTCATGTGCCGTTTGGCCAGTAAAAACAGGCTGATGGCGAGCACGCCGCCATGCAGCATCAGCAACAGGCCGCTGAAACTGACCAAGCCGAGGGAGACCCAGCCTTGGCCGAGGCTCATCACATTGGTGTAGACGATGAAGCTGAAAATCACAAAAATCAGATTGCTGCTGCGCCCGGCGCGTGGGTTCACTGCTGCCAGCGCCAGCGCGATCACCACAAAGTTAAGTGCTGCGAAGGCGGAACCTAGGCGCCAAGCCAGCTCACCCAGATTCCTGTTGGTCGGCGACTTGATCAAATTGCGGGTCGAGATGGTTTTGATGTCTCGTTCACCAGCGCCGAGCACACTGCCGCCACCGGTGCGCACGCCATACTCTTCGAAGTCGCTGATTTTCAGGGCTGAGTTGCCGACAGCATTTTCAAGCCGCTGGCCATTTTCGAGAATCAGCATCTGCGTGCCGTTGACCACTTCGATCCGGCCTGAGCGAGCGGTCGTGACCGCGCTTTTGCCTTTGTCTGTCGAGGCGATGAAGATGTCGCTGCTGCCCGTGCGGCCCTCAGAGTCCCGGTCAATGAAAAACACACGGTTGCCGCTGGAAGACTCCTGGAACTCGCCTGGGGCGATGCGGTCAATGTCGCCGCGTTGTTCGTAGCGCTCGCGCATTTCCACGGTCTGCTCGTTCGACCAAGGCCAAACAAAGAGCGACGACAAGGTAATCACCAGCAACACGGGCCATGCAAACCGGAATAAGGGTCCCAGAAAAGCAATCAAGCCGCGCCCACTAGAGAACCAAACAACCATTTCGCTGTCTTTGTACATGCGCGACAGCGTGCTGACCATGGCAATGAACAGCGACAAGGTCAAGATGATGGGGAGTCGGCCGAGTCCCGAATAAGCCATGATGAGTAAAACGTCTTGTGGACTGACGGAGCCACCGGCGGCCTGACCCAGCGTTCTGATCAGAACAATGGTCATGATGATGGTGATCAGCACCACCAAGGTGGCGCCGAATGAGCGCGCCAACTCTTTGCGCATCGAAGATTGGAATAACATGGAGCGACTATCTGCTTTTTTGCGTAACTGACTAGGCTGCAATTATGGACTTCGAACTCAAGACACTGACACGATCGCGTGTTTGTACCGAAAAATGTGACGCCTTGGTCGTCCTCGTACCCCAACATCTGGCCGAAGGGGACGACACTTTGTCAATGTTCATTGAGGCCGCTACGCAGAGCGGCGATTTTGAGCGCAAGCCTGGCAAGCTGTTGCAGGCCTATCGGACTAGCGGTATTGCGGCTACTCGCGTGGTTTTGGTCGGGGCAGGTGAGGGCACTGCCAAACACGTGCGCACTGCGGTCAACGCTGCGATGGGCACACTGAAAGGCAGCCCAGCGCAGCGCGTGGTGCTTTGCTTAGGCCTTTTCAAAGACGCCGACGCATCTCAAATGCATGCCGCTGTCATGGCCTGTGGCGATGCTGCCTACACCTACAGCGCCACAAAATCCAAGGTGCCGCCAGTCAAACTACAGCGCATGGTGCTTGCGGTGGCTGATGCGACAGCGGCCAAAGCCGGCTTTGAAAAAGCGGTTGGCCTGGTCAAGGGCATTGCACTGGCCAAGGAGTGGGGCAACCGCCCGGCCAACTACGCGACGCCTGTCATGCTGGCTGGGGCAGCCCGTGAGCTGGCCAAGTTGCCGCGTATCAAGGCCGAAATTTTGGGGCCTAAAGAAGTTGCAAAACTGGGCATGGGCTCTTTCATGGCGGTGGCGCGTGGCTCTGAGGAGCCACTGCGCTTCATCGTGCTGCGTTATGACGGTGGCCTCAAAGCGGACGCACCGGTGGTGTTGGTCGGCAAAGGCATCACTTTTGACACTGGCGGTATTTCCATCAAACCGGCGTCTGAAATGGACGAGATGAAGTTCGACATGTGCGGCGCTGCCAGCGTGCTCGGCGCCTTTCGAACGCTGGGTGCGTTGCAGCCCAAGCTGAATGTCATTGGCCTGATTCCATCGTGCGAAAACATGCCCGATGGCAAAGCCATCAAGCCCGGTGACGTGGTCACCAGCATGAGCGGCCAGACGATTGAGATTCTGAATACCGATGCCGAAGGCCGACTGGTCTTGTGCGACGCCCTGACCTATGCTGAACGCTTCAAGCCGCGCGCTGTGGTTGACATTGCCACCCTGACGGGTGCCTGCGTGGTGGCGCTTGGCGCCGTGCGCAGCGGTTTGTTTTCAAGCGACGATGCCTTGGCTCAATCCCTGCTGAATGCTGGCGAACGCTCACTCGACCTGTGCTGGCGCATGCCGCTTGATGATGAATACGCCGACGGCTTGAAAAGCAACTTTGCTGATGTGGCCAACGTGGCTGGACGCGCTGGCGGCTCTGTCACCGCGGCCAAGTTTCTGCAGCGTTTCGCCGGCAAATTTGCATGGGCTCACCTTGACATTGCCGGCACAGCTTGGAAAGGCGGTGCAGCCAAAGGCTCAACCGGTCGGCCTGTTGCCTTGCTGGTGGAGTATTTGTTGGAGCAGGCGGCAGAAGCCGCAAAAAAACCTTTGTTCGTCGAGGCAAAAACCGTCAGTGCCGCAGTCAAAAAGGCAAGTGCCAGACCGGCTGTAAAAGCGCTGGTCAAAGCACCGGCAAAAACACGGGTCAAAGCCGTTCGCGCATGACCGAGGTGGAGTTTCACTTCAACGTCGGTGACAAGCTTGCTTACAGCTGTCGTCTGCTGCGCAAGGCGCGTGGTGGCGGTGCCAAAATCATGGTGACCGCCGAGCCCAACCTGTTGGCGCAACTCGACCAGATGCTGTGGACGTTCTCCAGCACAGAGTTTTTGCCGCATTGCCGCGGCGAAGCCGACCCGGTTACCCTGGCCCTGACGCCCATTTTGCTGGCGACGTCACCGGCTGATCCTGTTTTTGCGGCCAGCCCGCACGGCGTGCTGGTCAATCTTGGGCAAGCCGTGCCGGAGGGTTTTGAGCGTTTCGAGCGTTTCATTGAGCTGGTGGCCAGTGCCGAAGATGATCGGTTCTCAGCCAGGCAACGCTGGAAGCACTACAAAGACCGTGGTTACGCTTTGAAAAAATACGACCTGAGCAGCACGGCTGAAAACACATGAACGAGACCCCACGATCTGCGCCGCCGAATTTCGTGCCCACGCTGACCGAAGTGGTTCGCCCCGATCCTGTGGCAAGCCCGCTGGTCTTGCCGGCCGAGTTTGTGAATTTGCTGGAGGGGTGGCCCACCGGTCGGAACACACCTCAAGCCCCGGCCCAAGAAACCGACAATCTCGAGCATGCGGGTCTGGCTCCAGCCATGACTGAGCGCATTCTTTTGCGGGTTGAGCTGGCTTTGGCAAACCGTTTGCAAGAAACCATCGATGCTTTGGTTGAAGCCCAGATGGTTTCATTGAAGCAAGCCTTGCGCGCCAAGATCAGCGCCGAAGTGCAGGTCGCCATCGCCCAAGCTGTGCGTCAAGAAACAAACTCCTGACTCGGTTTTCCAGAGCGTTGACTGCGGCCTTTCTGCAGGCTCAAAAATTGCTGTATCTTTCGGTGTTAGGGGAAATTGTCTTTTCAACTGTTCACTTATTTTACTAATTGGGCTCACCATGAACTTAAAACTTAAATTGACAGTGGCATCCATCATGACGATGGTCGCTGGATTCGCATCCGCGCAAGAAACACAGGTCGTCAAGATCGGCCACGTTGCGCCCATGTCCGGCGGGCAAGCGCACTACGGCAAGGACAACGAAAATGGCGTTCGGATGGCCATTGAGGACCTCAATGCACAAAACATCGTCATTGCTGGTAAAAAAATCAAGTTTGAAATCGTGGCAGAAGATGATGCAGCCGATCCCAAACAGGGCACGGCCGCGGCACAAAAATTGTGCGACTCTAAAGTCGCTGGCGTCGTGGGCCACCTGAACTCAGGCACCACCATTCCTGCCGCCAAGATTTACAACGACTGCGGCATTCCCCACGTCACGGGTGCTGCCACTAACCCAAGCCTGACCAAACCTGGCTACAAGACGACGTACCGCATTATTGCCAATGACGATGCGCTTGGCGCTGGCTTGGCTTTTTATGCTGCTGACACGCTCAAGTTGAAGAAAGTCGCCATCGTTGACGACCGTACCGCCTACGGTCAAGGTGTTGCAGCCGTCTTCAAAAGGACGGCCCTGCAAAAAGGTATGCAAGTCGTGGATGAGCAGTTCACTACCGACAAAGCCACCGACTTCATGGCTATCCTGACAGCCATCAAGGCCAAGACACCAGACGCTATTTTTTACGGCGGCATGGACCCGCAAGGCGGTCCGATGCTGCGTCAGATGCAGCAACTCGGCATGAGCAATGTCAAGTACTTCGGCGGTGACGGCATCTGCACCACCGCGATCGCCAATTTGGCTGCTGGCGCAAAAACATTGGACAACGTGGTCTGCGCCGAAGGCGGCTCTTCATTGGTGAAAATGCCTGGCGGCGACGCTTGGAAAAAGCGTTATGACGCCAAGTACCCGGGCCAGTTTCAAATTTACAGCCCGTACACCTACGACGCGACCTTTGTCTTGGTGGACGCCATGAAGCGCGCCAAGTCGACCGACCCCAAGGTCTACACCCCCGAGTTGATCAAGACCAACTTCAAAGGCGTGACCACCAACATCGCCTTTGAACCCAATGGCGAGTTGAAGAACCCGGCCATCACCTTGTATGTTTACAAGGGGGGCAAGAAGACCGCATTGAACTGATCCTTTTTAATTCTTAAAAAGCCACCTCGGTGGCTTTTTTTTCGTATGAAGGTGCTTGCGTCACGGAGACTTTTGCCGGGTCTTGGATAATAAGGATACAAATGACCTTGAATCTTGATTTCCTCAGTCTGCCCTTGCTCGCGGCTTCAGCATTGATTTTTATCAGTGTGTTGGCCGGCGTCTTTTCAACAAGGTTGGGGTTTTCTTTCTTGTTGGCGTTTTTGTTGACCGGGATTCTTGCGGGTATTGATGGGCCGGGTGGGCTGGATTTCAGTGATTACCGGCTGAGTTTTTGGGTCGGTAATATTGCACTCGTCATCATCCTGCTGGATGGTGGCTTGCGCACCCATTACCCGACTTTTCGCACTGGCTTGAAGCCCGCCTTGGTGCTGGCATCTTTGGGGGTCATCCTGACGGCGGCGTTCACGGCGCTGGCCGCAGTTGTCCTGCTGGATCTGAGCTGGACCAGCGCCTTCCTGCTTGGTGCGGTGGTCGGGTCGACAGACGCAGCGGCGGTTTTTTCGCTGCTCAAGACCTCTGGCGTCCAATTAAGCGAACGTGTTTCAGCCACGCTGGAAATCGAGTCAGGCATGAATGACCCGATGGCCGTGTACCTGACTTTGACCTTTATCGGCTTGGCCACCGCAGCCGCAACAGGTACAGCTAACGACCTGACCTTCACCCTCATTGCCAAGTCGCTGGTTTTGCAATTTTTATGGGGTGCTTTGCTGGGTATCGGTATTGGCCGTGTCTTTGCGCTGTTGCTGCCGCGTTTGCCCAAGATTCAGGAGATCGGCTCCGTCATTGCCTTGTTGCTGGCAATGGCCGGACTGGTGGTTTTTGCCTTCACGACCTGGATTGGTGGCTCAGGGTTTCTGGCCGTTTATCTGTTCGGTATTGTTTTGAACCGACGGGCGCCAGTGATGGTCAAGTCGGCCCTGTCGGCTCTTGACGGCTACGCTTGGCTGTCTCAGGCGCTGATGTTCGTGTTGTTGGGTTTGCTGGTGACACCGTCGGAAATCGGCGGGACAGTCTGGCCTGCGCTGGGCGTGGCGGTGATGTTAATGTTCGTTGCGCGTCCGCTGGCGGTGGCCATCTGTTTGTTTCCCTTGCGGTTTTCTCGCAATGAAATCGCCTACATCTCTTGGGTCGGACTGCGCGGCGCTGTCCCCATTGTGTTGGCCATCTTTCCCTTCATGGCCGACTTGCCCGAGGCCCGCGTCATCTTCAACGTGGCGTTTGTAGTGGTGTTGGCGTCCTTGCTGTTTCAAGGCAGTACCATCGGCTGGTTTGCCAAGCGAATGGGGGTTTTATTACCCGCCCATGACGACACCTCCGCCGTCAGGGCCACCTTTGGCGACTTCACCTTGCAAGCCAACGTGAGCGTTGCTGATTTGTGTGACTTTTATGGTTTGAAAGCGCCCGCAGATGCAGAATTGCCCGTCGATCTCTGGCTCGCCAAAGCCGTCAAACGGCCGCTGGTTGTGGGTGACCGTGCGCCGTTGGACTATGCTGAATTAAGCGTGCGCAGCATGGCGGAGGGCGAGGTGACCACAGTCGGTCTGAAGCTGCCGCTGGCTGCAGAAGAACTGCCGCAAGACCCGAGCTGACTGGCGCCAAGCTCGGGTAGAACTTTTATAGAAGGTGATTTCGACGGTTTGTAAGTCGCCGAATCGCTGTCTCACTTCTTCGTTCGGATTTTGGCCAGTTCAGCCTGAGCTTCATTCCAGAGATCCATGCCGATATCTGCGCCAATCAATGCGTAAACTTTGGTCAGCTTGGCGCGCATACGGGCCGACTCAGCAGCTGACAACTCATTGATCAACATGCCTTTGGCTTTCAGGTCGCCAACCGCTTTGGCGGCTTCTTCACGGGTGTCTTTGCGCTCAAAGTCACGGCTGGTTTTGGCTGCGTTAGTCAAGATTTGTTGTTCGGTTTTAGACAACTGGTCCCACCACTTTTTGCTGACCAAGACGATCCACGGGCTGTAGACGTGGTTGGTCACGGTCACGTACTTTTGTACTTCATAGAACTTACTCGACAAAATGGTGTTGAACGGGTTCTCTTGGCCGTCGACTGTTTTGGTTTCCAGTGCGCTGAAGAGTTCAGAAAATGCCATCGGAACAGCGTTGGCGCCCAGCGTCTGAAAGCTGTTCAAGTAGACATTGTTTTGCATCACGCGGAGCTTGACGCCATCGAGGTCTTCCATCTTTGTGATGGCGCGCTTGCTATTGGTCAGGTTGCGAAAGCCATTTTCCCAATAGACCAGACCGACAAGACCTTTGTCTTGCAATTTGGCTTTGATTTTTTCGCCAATCGGGCCGTCCAGAAGGGTATCGGCTTCCTTGGCGTTGCTGATCAAAAAGGGAGTGTCCCACAGCGCCATTTCTTTGGTGATGCCGACCAGCGTGGCAGTGGAACCCACCATCATCTCTTGCGCTCCGCCGATCAAGGCTTGTTGCATTTGCGTGTCAGGGCCGAGGGCCGCCGCGCCGATGGCGCGAACCCGCATCTTGCCGCCTGAGGCTTTTTCGACCTGCTCGGCAAAGACCTTGGCGGCACGGCCTTGGTTGCTTTGCTCGTTCAGGCCGTAGCCAAAACGGATCAAGCGGGGTTTGATGTCTTGAGCCACTGC
>Ga0075464_10001627_pt1 | contig 10146 bp, 11 predicted proteins | sample DEB19_08_DNA_5_FD_75068 | JGI IMG/M metagenome (GOLD analysis project Ga0075464, IMG submission 75068) | Aqueous microbial communities from the Delaware River and Bay under freshwater to marine salinity gradient to study organic matter... | ecosystem: Environmental > Aquatic > Marine > Coastal ...
CCCAATTGTGCGAACATAAACCATGAGCAAGCGTGGATCTGGCCATGAATCAGAAGATGCATTCGATGACAAGGAACTCATCGATGCAGAGTTCCAATCAATGGTCGAAGGTTTATCTCTCGATGAGTCTGCACCAACCACCTATCTCGATGAGCTCGATGCGATAGATCGTTCCAATAGGTTTTCTCCACCAGCAATCCCAAAGAGATCGCTGATTGATCAAATTAAAGATTTACTCAACGCAATAGTGCGCTGGAAGAATAATCGCAATAACCAGCACCCTGATGATGGCGCTGCTCTGTAAGAAAAGATTACGAACGAGCTAAGTCGGCTACTCCAACAAGTCCTGCTTCATTACCTAACTGAGCTGCAATGATTTCTGGGTAAGGATGTTTGCCTGCAAATGGCATGGCTTGCTCAAGTGCCTTTCGAGTTGGTTCAAGAAGAATCTCCCCAGCATCGATAACTCCTCCGCCAATAACAACACATTCTGGATCTAGAACTACGGAAAGAGTTGCGATTCCGGCACCAAGCCATTGAGCTGTTGTGTTGAAGGCAGCGAGTGCGACCGCATCTCCATCGCGAGCAGCTTCAGTAATATCTTTTCCTGTTAGCCCTTGAAGTGTTCCGTCTCCGCGAGAAAGTAAGTTACGTGCGATATCAGGGCTTGCTGCAATTGCTTCACGAGCATGGCGCATAAGAGCATTTCCTGAACCATATTGTTCGAAGCAACCACGTGCACCGCAACCACAGAGATGTCCCTCTGGAACTACACGAATGTGACCGATTTCTGCTGCAACTCCAAATGCACCGCGGTAGAGCTCGCCATTTACAACAATGCCTCCACCAATACCTGTGCCTACGGTCAACATCAGCATGTGGCGCTTTCCGCGTCCTGCACCGAAGCGAGCTTCGCCCCAAGCAGCCGCGTTTGCATCATTTTCAATGACAACAGGTAAACCAATAAGTGAAGTGAGTTCGTAATCTAAGTCAACGCCATTCCAACCAGCGATGTTGGGAGTAGCAAGCATTGTCTTTCTATCTGATGAGACAAACCCTGCAGCAGATACTCCAACAGAGTCGACCGTAAAATCTTTCTTTAATTCAAGCGCTACATCGGCGATAGTTTGCGTAAGAGCAGCTCCACCTTCACGTGGTGTGTCACGTCGAGCAGTCTTAAGGACAGCGCCGAATTCATCGACAACTCCCCCAAGGACCTTTGTGCCGCCGACATCGACGCCAATCGTGTAACTCATTTAGCCGACTCGCTCAGCCAACTCCTTGAGAGCAGCATCAATGGTCTGCTTCTGTGCCTTTGTGATCATCATCGCGGGAACGGGCATGCCGACAGCCACTGTTAGTTCGTAGGTGACTTCTGTGGAATCTGAATCAATCGCCTTCAGTGTGTAGACGCCATCCATCTGCGTCAACAAGTCAGCTTCATCCATAGAGAAGGAGAGCGTTGCAGGAGCTGCGCTCCAGTCGTAATCGAGAGTCACTCGGTCCTTCATCATTCCGGCATCGATTGCCAACTTGGCTTTGACCACCCGTTGCGAAGAATCGCGTTCAATAACATCGGCCTTTTTGATTGAGCTAAGCCATTCGGGATAGGCCTCAATCGTGAATAGGGCGGCTTCGACATCCGCTAGGGGTGCATCAATGATGACTGTTGAAACGCTCTTCTCTGACATGGGCGCAAGGCTACCAACACTCGCCGGGAAGTAATACGCGCTTGGAATCTTCCCTTTTCACCCACTCGCCCGCTAGCGTTAGCGTCATGAACGAAATCAACAATCCTCCAATCATCCCTGCTGCGACAGCAGGAAACCTCACCAATTTGATTGCAGAACGAGCATGGTTTGAACCAGATCGCGTGACCATGTCACGACCTCTTGGAGATGGCTGGCAACCGCTGACTGCTCGCGAAGTCGAGGAAGAAATCCGCGCTACTGCTAAAGGTCTCGTAGCTGCCGGAATTCAAATTGGAGATCGCGTCGCAATCATGGCGCGCACGCGATATGAATGGACGATATTAGATTTTGCTATTTGGTACGCAGGTGGTTGTGTTGTTCCAATTTATGAAACATCTTCAGCTGAACAAGTTGATTGGATTCTCAATGACTCGGGTGCAGTTGGTTTAATTGTTGAAACTCCAACTCACCGTGAACTTGTAACTCCAGTTCTACCTAGCCATACCAAACATGTTTGGGTGATGACAGAAGATGTTCTTGCCATCTTGAAGAATGCAGGTTCAAACATCTCTGATGAAGAGATAGAACGTCGTAGAAATGCTCTCGTTCCTGCAAGTCTTGCGACTTTGATTTACACATCAGGTACAACAGGACGTCCAAAGGGCGTACAACTCACTCATTCAAACTTTCTCTCAGAGTGTGGCAACGTTGTTGAAGGTGCCAGCGATCTCTTCCTTAAGCCAGGTGGATCTACTCTCCTCTTCCTTCCTGTAGCTCACGTATTCGGTCGCATGGTTCAGATTGGTGCAATCCATGCAGGACTTCATCTTGCTCATTGCAGTGATCCTGTTGGTCGCCTGCAACCAGATCTCGCTTCATTTAAGCCTTCATTCGTACTTGCTGTTCCTCGCATCTTCGAAAAGATTTATAACGGCGCCGAAGCTAAGGCAGAAGCTGCTGGCAAGGGAAAGATCTTTAGAAAGGCTGCTGAAGTCGCTATTGCCTACAGTGAATCGAAGGATAAGCGCGGGTTCAATCCACTTCTCACTCTCAAGCATGGCCTCTTCGACAAGTTGGTCTACTCAAAGATTCGCGCAGCAATGGGTGGTTCCGTTGAAGCAGCAATTTCAGGTGGAGCTCCACTCGGAACACGTCTAGGTCATTTCTATCGTGGCGCAGGAATCACAATTCTTGAAGGTTATGGATTAACTGAGACAACAGCAGGCGCAACCCTTAACCTCACAAAGAAGTTGCGCGTGGGTTCTGTTGGTCGACCAATCCCTGGAACAACTATCAAGATTGCTGATGACGGCGAGGTTCTCATCAAGGGGCCAATTGTCATGCGTGGTTACTGGCAGAACGATGCCGCTAACCAAGAAGTATTTGATGGCGAATGGTTTAAATCAGGAGACCTTGGTCGCCTCGATGATGAGGGTTATCTTTACATCACGGGCAGAAAGAAAGAACTTATCGTTACAGCGGGTGGAAAGAATGTGGCTCCTGCAGTTCTTGAAGATCGCCTACGCGCACACCCACTGGTAAGTCAGTGCATGGTCGTTGGAGATAACCAACCATTTATTGCTTCTCTCATCACCATTGATCAGGACATGCTCAAGGGATGGATTGCAGCGAATAATAAAACTGGGGCGACAATCGATACCTTGGTCAATGACCCAGATCTGATTGCCGTCATTCAAACTGCAGTTGATGAAGCAAATAAGGCGGTGTCGAAAGCTGAATCAATTCGTAAGTTTACGATTCTTCCTAAGGACTTCACTATCGCGGGCGGCGAACTCACAGCCAAGCTATCGCTTAAGCGCCATGTCATCGCTGAGAAGTACTCAGCCGAGATCACCGCGCTCTTCACCAAGTAAATGGAACTCCCGTCACCCGAGAGACTTCGGGTTGCACGGGAGCTCCATGATGGAATTGCGCAAGATTTAGTTGGGGTGGGTTACTCACTCGACCTTCTGCTTGCCGACCCATCTCTTTCCACAAATTCCCGTCAGGAAATCCGACGTACCCGCCTTTCTATAGACGAACTAATAACAAAGGTTCGCCGAGAAATTCTGAATCTGCGCACAAGCACTTCGCATACCTTTAGTAGTGAAGTTGAACGACTCATCAGCGAATTAGCGCCATCCCAAGAGGTAACGCTCTCTATCGAAGAGATACACCTCGATGAAGTGTTAACCACCCAACTTCTGCTGATTGCTAAGGAAATCCTACGCAACTTCATCGCGCACTCTGGGGCTACCCACATTGGAATAAGCCTCTATCCCGTCAACAATCGATCCTGTCTTGAGGTGATCGATGATGGGATTGGAGGGGCGCACGTGAAAGATGGACACTTTGGAATTTCTGGAATTATTGAGCGAGTACATGCAATGAATGGAAGTATCACAATCGAAAGTATTGATGGGACTCGTGTAGCAATATTGATTTGAGCGACCCACTTGTGGCGCTCATCGTTGATGACCATGCCTTGGTTCGCGAAGGATTGCGACGAGCGCTAGAAGCGCGGCAGAGTTTTCTCATTTACGAGGCTTCTTCGATAAGCGAAGCTCGTGCCCAGATTGCAAGAGTAAATCCATCTTTGCTCATACTCGATATCAATCTTCCCGATGGCAGCGGCTTTGAAATTGCACAGTGGGTTCGTTCGCTTTCGCAGTCTGTTGCGATTGTCATTCTTACCTTGAACGAAAAGGACGAATTCGTCATTGCCGCGATGAAGGCTGGGGCCAGCGCATTCGTTAATAAATCAGCGCCGCTTGCAGACTTCCTTGCGGCGGTAGATCATGCGCTTCTATCACCCAACACTTTCTCAGCTCGAGAATTGGCGGGCGCACTTAATCGCAAGATAGAAACATTTGGTCTCTCGCAAAGAGAGCTACAGATACTCGGAACTTTACATATGGGTCAACCGCTCAAAGAGTTGGCAGCGTCGCTATACATTTCAGAATCAACGCTGAAGACTCATCTCAATACAATCTATAGGAAAATGGGCGTGAAGAATCGAACTCAAGCTGTAAAGAGAGCGCAGCAGTCGGGGTTAAGTGAGTAACTCTTCAAACTTCTTTGACCAAATCTCCCATCGCCATTCATCGATAATCCATTGACGTCCACGAGCCCCCATCTGACGTGCGCGTTCCGGATTGCTCAATAATGTGATTGCAGCCTCTGCCACTGCTTTAGATGAAGTTCCATCCACCGCTAATCCTGTCTCGCCTTCAATGACAGCATCAGGGGCTCCCCCTGAAATGCCTCCAATAACCGCTAGTCCACAAGCGCTTGCTTCAAGGTAGACGATGCCTAGCCCCTCAACTTCAAGCCCTGCAAGTCGCGAACGTGATGGCATAGCGAAAATATCTCCCACGCATATATAACGCGGAAGATCTGCATATTGAATTCGTCCAATGAAAGTTATTGCATGACTTACTTCAAGTTCATTTGCTCGCTTTACTAGATACTCTCTATAAGGGCCTTCACCCACAAAGATTAAGTGTGCATCGGGAACTGAGAGCAGAATCTGTGGAAGTGCCTCAATTAACGTATCTTGTCCTTTGCGGTGAACCAACCTTCCGACCGAAATCATCACCTTCTTATCGACAAGCTTGAGTTCATTTCGTAGTTGCAATGAATCCGCGCGCGGAGAAAAATGGTCTGTATCGATTCCGGGTGCAATTTTTATCATTGCACTAGCGGCGCTCTTTGACAGTGCCCGAGAAATCTCTGATCGCGTAAATTCGCCTAAATATGTGAGGTTATCTACGCCATTTCCGATACGTCGCATCGCCCAAGAGAATGGCCAGACTTTTGCCCACCAGACTTCGTGGCCATGAGTAAGGGCAACAATTCGTTTCGCGCCTGCGCGACGCAAGCCGTGAGATAGCAGCCCTAGTGGCGCAGCTGCTCCAAAGAAAACGGTTGTGATGCCACGTTCACGTGCAAGTGTGCGGACGATGCGACCAACGCGGAAGCTTGGCAGCAGAATTTGAGAACGATCTCTGATTACCTCGACGCCAAAACTATCAAGCCAACGTTGATCGAAAGGTTGAGAACCTTCTTGCTTTGATGTGTAGACAACGACCGAACCTTTTGGAAGTCTCTCGATAAGGCCGATGACGAAAGTTTCAATACCGCCTGCACGTGGACCAAAATCATTGGTGATGCAGAGAATCTTTGAATCACTCATTAGAAACGGCGGACTGCAACCAACGGTTTACGTCCAAGCGAATTTGATTCCGCCACTTTCACACGTGAACCGGAACGTGGTGCATGAACCATGCGGCCACCGCCGAGATAAATTCCTACGTGCGAGACCGGGCGGCCGAAGAAGAGAAGATCTCCGGGTTTCTTCTGCCCGAAAGGAATCGATTTACCCATTCGTGACTGAGCTGCCGACGAGTGAGGTAGTGAAACTCCAGCTGACTGAAATGCCCGCATCGTTAGTCCAGAACAATCCCAGGTGGTTAAACCTGCAGCACCGAAGACATATCGGTCACCAATCTGCTTCAGGGCATATTTGAGGGCAATTCCTGCGCGTCCAGAAACACCCGAAGCAGCTTTTGCCGCAACAAGAGAGGATGCCTGATCTGCATTCTCACGCTCTTCTGCCAACTTTGCCAGACGCTCGCGATCTTCCTTCTTGAGCTTTGAAAGCAAGAGTTCTGCTTGAGCCAATTTTCGTTGAGCAAATGCGCTTCGTTCAGCAAGCTTCTTCTCCAGAACTTTCACCTGAGCTAAGCGATCACTCACAGTCAGAGAGGTTGCATTAAGTTGCTGTTCAGCAGATTGAAATTTACGGAGCTGAGTCGATTTACGGCGAGTGATTGCTTCAAGAGAGCCGGCAGATGAAAGATAAAGTGCAGGATCTGAAGAGAAGAGAAGTTCTAGGCTCTGACTCAAAGTTCCAGATTTGTACTGATTGACTGCAATCACGCCAAGTGATTTAGAAATTGCATCGACAGTCTTTCCTTGAATCGCTGCTTGCGCCTGGATACCTGCAAGGCTTCTGGTGAGAGTTGCAAGTTTTACCTTAGCTTCTTGTGCACCTTCTGCTGCAGTTGTTGCTTCTTCTTCAAGTCGATTTACTTGTGCTTGTACCTGCGCCAAAGTTTGGGCGGCTCCAGCAACAGGTGGCTGAAAAATAGCAAGGAGAAAAACTGCGCTCGTAAGCACAGCGCCAGCGCTCATCGCTTTTCTCATGTTTTAAGGCTAACGCCCCAAGTATTCAACTTTCAATTTTAAGCGGGAGATTTACCTGATAAATGGGTGAGAAAGTGAATATTCTTACCTTTATGACGGTCACCGTAACTCTCGTAGTCGGAGCCGATGGATCCACCTCAAAAAATGGAAGTTCTGCCGGGGTGACAACTGTCGTGGATCGTTCTGAATTTCTGGCACGACGTCGCAACGCTGATTGCATTCTTATCGGAGGAAATACAGCACGTACTGAGCCATACCACCGCACGCCAGTACCTGTAGTGGTTATTTCACGCTCTTTGATCAATCCCCTAGCAGATAATCGTTTAGCGCATTGTTGGAATCTCTCCCCTGAAAAGGCGCTCGATCGTGCAATTAAGACTTTTGGATCGAATGTGCATATCGAGGCAGGTGTTGCAATCATTACCGAGTTAATCAGAGCAGGACGCGTAGATGCTCTTGAACTCAGCATGACTGCAGTCACCGGTGGCGAAGATTTTATTGATGTAGAAAAACTACTTGCTTACTTCTCTCATCGCACCCAAGAAGTGAAGTCAGATACGCGATTTATCTCTGCGCGCAAATAATTAAAAGGCAGAGATAAGAGCTACTCCGACAACAGCAAAAAAGATTCCAACATATTGGACTTTATGTAATCTTTCATGAAGGAATTTATAAGCAAGCAGGGCTGTAGCTATCGGGTAGAGCGAGCCCAAGACCATGGCGAGTGAGACAAGACCCTTTGTTGTTGCAACTCCCAGAAGCAAGTTAGCAGCAAAGTCTGCGACTCCAATGAAGATGAGAATCGGTAGTTCGGTCTTTCCTAGCCCGCCAAAATGTCTAAATCGGATAAAGATTGCGATGCCAATAAGAAGAGTTGTCGTGCGCATCGTCGTCATGGTCATCAAAGCGCTGCTCTGCGAACCAATCGCCATAAATACGAGAGCTAAACCAAAGAAGATTGCTGCAGACAAGGCAAGTAGAACTGGTTTGAGTGGAAGGCCTTGTGAGACTTCTGGGCCGCTTGCAAGAAAACCACCGAGAAGGGCAGCTACGACTCCGATGCTGACGATTGTCGAAAGTTGATCGCCCTTAATGAAAATTGCATATGCAAGTGGAATCAGTGCACCCAGTGAACTAATGGGAGAAACAACTCCCATGCGCCCTGTCGAAAGAGCCGCGTAAAGGCTAATCAGGCCTCCATATCCGCAGAGTCCTGCAAGTGCTCCAGCAAGAAGGTAGCCATCGCTTCCGAGCGCTTGCGCATTCCATGAACGACTCACTATGACCAGAAATATGCCAGTGATAAAACCAATCGCCTGACTAGTTGCAAGGACTGCAATCGCCGGGAATCTCTTACTAAGTTTTCCAGCGTGATAATCGGCGCTTCCCCAAAGCGCGCTAGAAAGTAGCGCTAGAAGGCTTGCCATGGAGAGGACTCTACAGGGGAAGAGCATCAGCCTCCCATGCAAAGTGCACCTTGAACTTTAGAATTAACCAGTGAAATCGACATTTACTTTTGAAGAGATGATCGACCTTCTCCGTACCTTCACCCCAAGAAATGAAATCATTCTTGAAGAAGTCCCCGCTCCTCAAAAGCTTGCGGCTTACTCATTTGCCTTCACTGCTGATATCTCAAATGGCGCCCTTGGCGATTCTGAAGATGAAGTTGCCTCCGGACGTTTTGTCATCTTGCACGAACCTGGTGGGCAAGACACATGGGAAGGCGACTTCCGCTGCGTTACCTTTATGCGCGCCGATGTCGATAGCGAGATGCAAGAAGATCCACTGCTTCCAGAAGTAGGTTGGAACTGGCTTCTAGATTCTCTCAACGGAACTGGCGCTATTTACAACGCACCTAGTGGAACAGTGACTCGCGTTTCAAGTGCCTCCTTTGGAAAGCTTTCACCGCGCAATGATGAGTCCGAGATTGAAATTCGTGCTTCTTGGTCACCAGTGATTACATCGCCAACGGATATGTTTGATCACGTTCAAGCATGGTGCAATCTCATGACTGAAGTTGCTGGTCTGCCACCTCTTCCTGAAGGTGTTTCAACAATTGCATCAGCTCGACGTCGTGTCTGAAGTAGAAGAGCTTCCCGCCGCAATCCCTCTGCTGCATCCAGCAGAGGGAGTTCCCGCGATCATCGATTCTGAAGAAGCATTCGATGCAGCCCTTACTCAGTTAGCTTCTGGCACTGGTCCCTTTGCTTTCGATGCTGAACGTGCCTCCGGATATAAGTACAGCGCGCGTGCATACCTGATTCAAATAAAGCGCACTGGGGGCGGATTACACCTGATAGATCCGATTCCATTCGGACCTGGCCACCGCTGTTTTGTGGCACTTAATGCGCTCATTCAAGACGTTGAAGTGATCTTGCATGCAAGTACGCAAGACCTGCCCTGCCTTCGCGAAGTCGGCATATTTCCTAACATTCTCTTCGATACTGAACTCGGTGGTCGTATCGCGGGGCTTCCGCGAGTAGGTCTTGGACCACTCCTTGAAACACTGATGGGTGTCTCTCTTGCAAAAGAACACTCTGCAGTTGATTGGTCTACAAGACCACTTCCCCATGATTGGCTCAACTACGCAGCTCTCGATGTTGAACTTCTAGTCGAGTTGCGTGACAAGGTGTATCAACTCTTAGTCGATGCCAAGAAATGGAAATGGGCCGAAGAGGATTTCGCATCCATCATCGCTGCTCCTCCTGCTCCACCGCGCGTAGACCCATGGCGCAGAACTTCCGGAATGCATAAGGTGAAGAAGCGCAATCACATGGCGGTAATCCGTGAAATCTGGCAGGCGCGTAATGAACTTGCACAAGAATTAGATGTTTCACCGAGCAGACTTCTATCTGATTTGGCGATTACAGAAATTGCACTTGCATCGGATAAAGGTCCGATAACCAATCGCAAACATCTTGAAAAAATTCTGAGGCCGCTGGGCTTGCGAGCGCGCTGGTTAGAAAATGCTGCGACATGGATTAGCTGTATTACCGATGCCATTGCGATGCCAGAAGATCAATGGCCTGAGGCGCGTTCGAAAAGCGATGCGCTGCCACCGATTAAAATTTGGCGCGAGCGCTTTCCTGAAAAGTACGCACCTCTTACCCATGCACGATTTAATCTGCAGGTCCGGGCTGAAGAACTTTCCATTCCTCTTGAAAATATGATCTCCCCTGAACTAGTTCGCCGTATCTGCTGGCAACCTCCGACCTCTTCTGTTCACGAAGCCCTTCTCGCTATGGGA
>Ga0075464_10001628_pt1 | contig 10144 bp, 9 predicted proteins | sample DEB19_08_DNA_5_FD_75068 | JGI IMG/M metagenome (GOLD analysis project Ga0075464, IMG submission 75068) | Aqueous microbial communities from the Delaware River and Bay under freshwater to marine salinity gradient to study organic matter... | ecosystem: Environmental > Aquatic > Marine > Coastal ...
GAAAGGTTCTGGACTCATGTAATACATTTGAATAAATTGAATCTAGGACGATGTGGGTTTGTTGGGCTGCCAATAAATGCGAACTCCATACGAGCAGCATGATTAAAAGTGGTTTCATGTTACAAAGCTGTTTCAATGAGTTTGATTAAATCTTGTCCTTCCTTCTTTAATTTCTCCTCAAAATGCATCACCACATAATTGCTTTTATCCATCGCAAAAAACTGGGCCATCATGACATTGATTTTTGCCCGGTCATAGGTCAACAGGGGAGGGTTGCCCTGTGGGATTAAATTTGACGTATAGTTGCTTACGTTGCTGCCTGCATATTTCATGAGGACTTTTACATCAAAGACTTCTGCATTGGCTTTGGAATATTCACGTAAGTAATTCATTTCCCCTTCTTGGAATTTCTCAATCGCCGAAATCGAATTTTCGTAATGTTGGATGGCTTGAATGATTTTAGGATTATGAATGAGCCGTAATCCTCCTGCATTTTTCATGAGTTGGAATCCAGCATCGGTTCTTTCGAATAAATAGCGGACGTGCAGGCGCCGACCGTTATAATAAAAAGGGCCGGAATCTTTTTTGTATTCGTCATCAGTAAAGTTTTTAGTGAACTCTTTACTGATTTCGGCACGGATATTTCGGTAATATAAATTCGAGTCCACCATCGAAATATCCATTTGAATATCTTTGAAAATGAGGCTCAGGAATTCTTTTTCGCGGGCACGTTCGATGAAATGTTCTCGGTAATTTTCGACAAAAAATCCGAGGGTGACTGCCATGAAAAGCATAAAAAACTCGCTGAGGTATTCTTTCCAATTTTTAGGTGCGTGATGTGGGTGGTGTACTTCCATCTTAGTCAGGGAAATTTGATTTAATTAATTTACGCAGTTGGTAGCTTTTGGCCTTATAAGCATTATAATACCCTGTTTCGGTTACATTCATGAGCCAATCACTGCCACGAAGCATATTGGCTGTTTGTGTGGCTAGATTCTGGTGTTGGGTATCCAAGAAGTAGGGTTTTCCGGGCGCGGAACTTTGGTTTTGTTCTAGCAAAGCCATCATTTTCGTGCGCGAAAGTCCATTGCGATGTGCATCGACATGTGCTAGATTTAAATGATTCACCACCCATGGCTGAATATTGGCATAGAAATATTCCTTTTCGCGGTCCTGTCTGTATTCGATACGCTTCAATTGCATTTTCAAATCTGAGATGGCTTTGGCCAAGGTGTCGTTTTTAAAATAGCGGAGAGAGCCGGAGCTAATGATTTGATCTAAATTTGCTTGACGAAATTCAGGATGCCGCCAAATGAAAACTCCTCGAATAAAGTGATAGTAGAGTGTCGTGTCGGTGGGTTTTAGGCCTTGATTTTCAAGGATTTTTATGGCCTGATTAACCGATTTTCGTTCTATGATTCGGAGTTCTTGGAATTCTTTGAAGTCTACGGAGTCCGCAGCGAGGTCTTTCAATAAAGATTTAGCTAATTCCTTTTCGCGTAATCCTTCGATGTAATGTTCGCGCTGGTTTTCAACTAAAAAACCCAAGGTTAAAGCGACGAATATGACAATGAATTCACTAGCATAATCCTTGAGACTTTTGGGTGGATGATGTGGGTGATGTACTTCCATGGATTTGTTTATATCTCGAAAAGGTAAATAAAAAAATCAAAATTTGGCCTTTTGAAGACCAAATTTTGATTTATCAAGAAAAAATTCTCTTTTATTTCGAAGACAAATCAGGCTGAAGTGTCATATAAACGGATTCGTTTTCCACGATGTAATTACGCATAATAGCGATGTCGCGGTCATAGGATCCTTTGCCATAGATTTCCTCGTAGGATGCTTTTAGTTTGGATGGTTCATCCATTTCTTTCCAACCGTTCGGGAAGCGGCGAGAGAAAATAAGGCGCGCAGCACCAGAGGTTTGATAAGTTGCGATTTTGATTCCTGCTTTGTCCCAGGCTTTTGGTAAGCGTTTTATTACATCCCAAAACTCAGTAGCCGGCGCATATTTCAATGTTAAGATACTTGAACGAATTTTTGCTGATCGTTCACTTGGATTTGAGTTACTATAATCAGCTTGGTAGGAGATGATTTCACCGCCTGTAACGCTTTCGATGTGTGGAGAAACCTTCAGGTAGAAATCATCAGCAGCTTCCGTGTTTGTGGGTGTTGCCCCTAATTCGTCGCGTTTAGCCCAGGACGTACCTATATTGTACAAGGACATAACTTCCCCATGGTGACTACCACCTACGAGATTGAAAATGGCCCATTCGGTGGCAGTACCCGCTTTGCGAAATTTTGTTGTGTGGTTTTTAAGGGCCTCGTTGAATGCGCCGCGGTGACCAGGTTTTACTTTATAATATTGGAAATTAGCTGTATTTGCTTGGCCGAAAACCATTGTGGTAAGCAAGCAAAAAATCGAGAGAATAAATAATTTTTTCATATGAATTGGGGTTAAATGATTTGTTTCTGAAAATTAGGCCAAAGAATTTCTGACCCGTATTTTTTTCAGCCATGCTTTGTCTTGTTTTTTGAAAAATTTGTCTAATTTTCAACACATGTCTAACGAAGCGATCATTTAATGTTTGATTTTGTCCCTTATTTGTCGTTTTTGACTAGTGGTTTCGGTCTGTTTTTTATCTGCTTTTTGCTGATGCGTTTCAGGAGAATCTCGAAAGTATATGGTTTGATATACATCATCTTCGCTGTCGTATTTCAAGAATTTTACATTTATGCATTGACCTCAAAGCATATTTATCACATGCTTTTCATGTTGAGGACTCCGAACATTATTCGTATTTTTTTACCTGTTGCCCTTTTCCTGTACGTGCGTGGTATGTTGTTGCCAGCGAACAAATTAAGAGGTGTTCATTTCTTGCATTTTGTTTTTCCGGTTCTCCTTACAATTGGTGTGATGCCCGATTTGTTTTTGTCGGCAGTCGAAAAGGCCAATAACCTCGATCATTATTATGCACAAAACAAATACTTTATTACTAGGCCTATGGGCTGGATTCCAGCGGGTTTTGTACAGCCTGTTTCCATTATTATTGGGATAGGGTATGGAATATCTACTTTGGTCCTCATATATTTAACGAAAAAAAGGCAGGGGACTAATTATGTGTATTTAAACCAACAATCCTTAGTTTGGTTATACATGTTAAGTGCGGCGATATTGATCTACTTTTTGCTTCAGTTTTATCAATTTGTCAATTTATTTCTGAATAACTCATTTGATCCTCCATCGCAGGTAATTAAGTGTGTGATAGGTATCATGTTATTTACCTACTTTATTACAACACCGAACGTACAGGAGAATATGGATGGCTGTATTCTGCCAAAGGGGAAATCCTTCCCGTCGATTCAAGAGATCTACCCGCATTTAATCCCTGAGTTTAAAGTGGATCAAGTTGCGATGAATTTAGACAAGCAAATTAAAGAATCGAAAGCCTATTTATCTGCTGAATATGATTTGTCGGGAATGGCAAAAGACTTGGAAATACCTATTTCAAAATTTCCAAAGCTGATTAAGAAATATTATGGGGTGTCCTTTGTCGAATTCATCAATCGTTTGCGCATTCATCATTTTTTGGAACAGCGGTCGTATTTTGACCAATTTACCTTAGAGACCTACATGTACCAAAGCGGATTTTCGAATCGGTCCACATTCTATGCAGCTTTCAAAAAATATGTGGGGGTTAACCCCAGTTTTTATTTGAAGGAAATGGCTAATTGAGCTGTGTTTTTGGACAAGAATAGTTGATTTCTAGACAAATTTCTTGGGCTTTCCCCTTCGTATTTTATCCGTTTTAGTCAACTTGTAAGTATATAACAGATAGCCTGATAAGGTGAAAATTATCTTGGTGAAATATTAAATGCATAAATGTGCGATGCAAAAGCTAAGCATTTTGAATCTCAAAATCATTTGAAAAAAATCAAAACCTTTTTTGGAGCACATCCACATCTATCTACAAACTAATTTACCCTATGAAAATCTTACATCTAATTTTTCTTTTACTTTTTTGTGTACAGCTCACGCTTGCGCAAAATTTTGAATTATTGAATCAAATTTCCAAAAACGAAGTCAAAGCCTTGGGATTTGATCAAAAAGTATTGGATGATTTCCAAAATGAGGTCTCCAAAAGTATCCAACAAAAAGAGATAGCTGGCGCAGTTACTTTAATTGCACGCAAGGGTAAAATTGTTCATTTTGAGGCCCAAGGTGAATCGCAAATGGAAACGCATATCCCGATGCAAAAAGACGCCATTTTTCGTTTGGCATCCATGACTAAACCCATAGCTACGCTAGCTCTCTTGCTATTAATGGAAGACGGTAAATGTAAACCGAATGATTCCGTGAGTAAGTACTTGCCAGAGTTCGCATCCCAACAAATCATGCTATCAAAAGATAGTGTGGATGGCATGTGGCTGTATAAAACGCGCGCGGCGACAAAACCGATGTTGATTCGTCATGTATTGACACATACAACAGGCCAACCGAGTGCTTATGGTGGCAATATGCCCGAGGCCTATGCGGCGATTACCAAAAACGCCTATTCAAGTGACATTGAAAATTATGTGAAGAAATTAGCCAAATTACCTTTAAGCCATGAGCCGGGTGAGGGTTGGATTTACGGCCCTGGTCTATTGGTTGCGGGTCGTATAGTAGAAGTTATAAGTGGGATGCCTTTCCAAGATTTTGTGCAGAAAAGAATTTTAGATCCCTTGGGGATGAAGGATACGCATTTTTTCTTGGAGCCAAAGGACGCGCCGAGGTTCACTTCGTATTATCAGCCAGATGGAAAAGGGGGATTGGCATTGATTGATCCTGGATCTGAAAAGAGTATACGAATTAGGGGCTCAAAAACGTATTATTCGGGCTCAGGTGGATTAAACTCAACGGCAATTGATTATTTTAAATTTAGCCAAATGATCCTTCAAGATGGGGAATTAAATGGGGTTCGTATCGCGAAACCGTCAACGATAGCGATGATGAAAACAGATCAAACGCCGTTGAATTTAGAGGCGGCGATTACGCCAACAGATGATTTGAAGAATAATGGCTTTACGTTTGGCTATGCGATTAAACGGAAGGATATTGGTAATGACCCAAGGCCAGCGGGGACCATCTATTGGAGTGGTGCTACGGGTCCAATATTCTTTATTGATCCGTCGCATGAGATGATCGCTATGGTTTTGTATCAACGTCCATCTACTTCGCCAACAAAAATTCGGACGGATTTTAAGTCTTGGGTCATGAAAAGTTTAATCAAATAAACATGAAAGCATTCATTTTTTCGATTTTAGTTTGTTGGGCTGCAGTCGCACACGCGCAGATTCGGTATGGTTCAAATCCAGCTGTGGGCAAACGCATCCAAGTAGGTGACATCTCCATGTACTATGAAACCTATGGTAAAGGGGAGCCCTTGATTCTCTTGCATGGCGGCTATGGCTCTATTGAAACAATGGGAGGAATGATTGCTGCATTCTCAAAAAAATACCAAGTCTTTGCGGTCGATTCTCGCTCCCAAGGCAGAACCACTGATAGTGATGCGAAAGAATTAACCTATGCGCAAATGGCGCTTGATGTCAATGGCTTGATGGATTTATTACAAATTAAGAAAGCTAAATTCGTAGGCTGGAGCGATGGGGGAGATATTGCGTTGGAATTAGCCTTGATTCATCCTGAGAAAATGGATAAAGCGGTCATCATGGGGGCTAATTTTTTAGGGGAATCGAAGGGAGTAGCATTGACAATGGATACGACTTGGAAAATGAATTCCACAGATCCCCTATTTGCCAAAACCCGAAAGCCGCTTGCACAGTATTTTTCTACTTATGAGCGTTTGGCTCCAGATAAAACTAAGATTGCGGCCTCTAAAAAGAAAGTGGCGGATAATGCATTTAATAATCCCAACATCAGCTTGGTTCAATTAAATTCCATTCAGGTACCATTTTTAGTGATGGCTGGAGATCATGATATGTTCACAATCGATCATACAATTACCTTGTACAAGAATCTTCCTCGGGCTTCTCTTTATATAGTACCTGATGCTACGCATATCTCCCCTTTTGAAGAGCCAGAATTAGTCCATTCAGAGATTTTAAGGTACTTGGGTAAAAAGTATCGGCGGTTAGATGCCTTGTATTTTTGGAGATAATCGAAATTTAAAGCTTGACCAAGGATTGAATCTTGCCTTCTATTCCTGGTTTAAGGTGGTAATTGAAAATTCGCTTATCTTCCTCTGATGGCGTTCTTTCGATCGCATTTTTAATACTCAATTGGTTTTCCAATTTTTGATTCAGTTGATTCAAAATCACATACCGGATGCGTCTTTGATTTTCCTGTGATTTAGTGGAGCAATCTAATAATTCGTTTAAGTCTAACGTGCTAATGCTGTGCTCTTTTGCTTGTAATAAATGAGTAAGCAGTTTAGTTTCTACTTCATCTAATTTGAACGATTTTTTGCGTTTTTTTCTAAAAAGAAAAATGGCCAAAACGACGAGAATAGAAAAGATAACAACGTATATGTAATTAGGAAATGTGGTAGTTGAATCACGGTAAAATTCACCTACGTATTTTGATTTCTTTAACAAATTATCAACTGCGATGAAACGGAGATTTCCCTTGTTTTGTGGATTGTAATATAGGACGGTATCATTCGAAATATAATGGTTCCCCGCTTCCTCGAAGTAAGATGTGTTGTCTGAGTAGACGTGGATGGTATTTGCCAAAGGATTTAAGAAATACACTCTATCCCGCTCTAATTGGACAAAGTGTGTGCCATTCCAGAAAATGGTTCTAAAGGCATTATTCGATTTAGGAAAATTGATTTTTCCCATATTCACCCAAGACTTCGATTTAAAATCGAATTTAAATAGGTCTGATAGAGTAATGATTTCTTCGTTTTCGAGGAAGTTCTTTTTTAAAGATCCACCTGAAAAAAAAGCATCAGCCTTTTTTGAATACCCCTGGTATCCATCAGAAATCACCTCTGGACCTTCATTTTTAGGTCGTAGAATCTCCCACTCTTTGCTAGCTTTTTCGTCAAAATAGGTAATTCGGCGATTGTAGGACCAAAAGCCTTCCCCGCCAATAGAGTACAAAATGTTATTTCGATAAAAGCGATGTGAGCTGAAATTATGACCGCTATGGGTGGTTTTGTCTATGCGTGTTAAGTGTTTCTCTTTTTCGTCGAATTCATAAATTAACCCCGTTCCTTGTAATACAAAGCGAGTGATTTGATTTGATTTTTGAAATTGATCTGCATAAATGTATTTGGCTAAAAGCTCCCTTAGCTCAGTGGGTTGAATGGAAACCTTACCTAGTTTAACCCATTCATTTGTTTTTATCTCTGCTTCAAAGCTTAATTCATCTAGATTGATTCTTTTTCTGAGCTTAGTCTGATAATCTGCCATCCAATCGATATTTCTCGATTCAGCCATTCCATTCTCAGAAATAAGCAGGAAGGTTATAACGCAAATAAATAAGAAAAGCTTGTTCATTAGCAACACAAAAATTGATTGTAAAAATAGTTTATTAAACGATTTCTGTGTCACAATAATCGTTTATCACGTTATAATAACGCAATTAATCAAATTTCTAGAGGAATGTACATAAAACAGAATATTCTTTGCTATCTCTCAATTTGTATTCTATTCAAATTGAGATCATAAATATTCGCAACATTGTTATACCACATTTCTAATATTTTATTCGATGAAAAATAATATTGAAAGTAATTACATCTTTATAATTGGAGGAATTAAGGAACATAAAAAAGCTGACGCATCGCACATCAATAAATATGGTATTATTCATATCATTCGACAAATAGATGATTCTGTTAATTACCCTGCAACCAAGCAATTAAAAGAATTTTGTCGTCAAAATGGTCTTGATAAATTAATTAAAATTGATTCTGATTGGTCCTCTCGCGTAAAGAAAATTGTTAATCGAGAGTTAAAGAAAAAGAATCATAACGATTCCGTTCAGATTGAACATACGAATGGAGGCTTGAAATTTTTTGTAGCAAAATTAATTGAAGAGGAATGGACAGATGACTTACGCTTTAATTTAGAAAAAATTAAAAAACTGCATAAAGAATTTTGCGCTTGTTGTTACAAGCTAAAAATAGCGGAAAGTCATATTTCCGAAAAAACCAACTTTGATAATATCCAATTTTAGTACTTCTATTATGAAAATTTGCCTCAAAATTATTTGTATATTTTTAATATCAACATCCCATTTACTTAGCCAGAATTTGGTTCCATTTTTGTTGAAAAATGGCAGATACAGTTACGTATTACCGAAGACTAAAAATGTTGCTTTCCAAAAACAGTTTGATAATGCAATGCCATTTTACAATGGCATTGCATTTGTTAAATATCGCTCTAAATGGGGTGCAATAGACAGTTTAGGTAAATACGTTTTACAACCCCAATTTGACTACATAAGACAAATTCCCGGAGGTTTTATTGAAGGCTATTCTAGCGTTTATGGAGAAGATGAATACTTCTCTGCTTTTAGGAATAACTTCTATTCTTTTGAGGAGTTTTCGATTCCTGACACATTATTTCAATATCCATCAAAATATATTCCCAATTTTAATTTTGTCACACATTTTGGTAATGAATCAAATTTTGAAGATTACGCCATTGTCAAAGTCCGGAATAGTGAGGATTATTTTATTGTTAATAAAAAATTAAATTACGCTGTAAAAATTAATGAAGATAAATTTGAAAGAGTTACTTATAATGAAGGTCGAGCTTATTTAAGATTAGATAGGGTAGATAATTATAGTAATGGCTTTTTTAAAGTTGGATTTAGAGTTCTAAACAGTAATAGTAGTGTGAAATTTGTTAATTATTTAAATGTTAAAGGAGAATTTCTTTTAAATGAAAATTACTATGAATATGATGACGATATTTCAGGGTTTAATAATGGGTTAGCAATTGTAAAGAAAGATGAAAAATATGGATTTATAGACTCGTCTAGGAATGAAATTATACCTTTAAAATATTCTTCATTAAGTAAGTTTTCGAATGGGGTATCAAATGCTAGTTTTGATAATTTTAAAGGATATATTGACATGTCAGGAAGGCCTCTATTCCCTTTTGGGGATGATGAAAAATTTGAATATTTAGGGGATTTTAATGAAGGCTTTGGTTTTGTTTCTGGAAAAAATGGAGAGGCTCGAGTGCTCTCAATTATTGATCCAAGTGGTAAAACGATGTTTTCTATTAATTCAACTTATCAAGACAACTTGGTTAAGTTCTCAAATGGTAAAATCCCCATTTACAATAAACAAAAATCTAGTTATTATGATGTTTATGATACCACAGGGAAAGTTGTCTATAGAATTAACTTTCCAGCTGTTAGTAATTTCAGTAAAGATGGTTTTTCATTGGTGCAATCTGAGCTGTATTCTGGGAAATATTCTTTAATAGAATCGCAAAAGGGTCGGGAGGTTTTTGTAAATAAATATGATAAAATATTATTTAAATATGAGTCGAAATTCTGTGATAGAGATATTTCTGAATATGAAATACTTGATTTTGATAAGGATTTTGATTTTGTTGAAATTAATTTATTTTCAAGTGGATTGATTTTTGTTGAAAATATTGGATTGCGTTTTTATGTAGATAAGGACGGCTTTGAGTATTTGGAGTAGACAAGATTCTGTCTTAAACAGTTTTATTTTGTTGGATTAACTTAGCAGACTTTTGAAATTCGAATTTTCGTATAATTTAGTTGCCTTTAGTTAAGGCCCTATTTTTAGTATTAACAAATAAAAAAAAGCCGCCTTGTCAGAGGTGGCCTTCGTCTCCAATGAATAAGGGAGATTATTCCCCATCCACCTTCTTAATGAACGAAATGACACCGTTCATGTAGACTTTTTGGTCGTCCCACATGGCTAAGTGGCTGCCGTTAGGGCAGTATAAATAGGATCCTTTTTGGACTAATTTACTTTGTTCTTCCATCGCTTTAGGGTCCATCGTATCGTATTTTGCCCCGATCATCAGGGTAGGAACGGAGATTTCTTTTAAGCGATTTTTGATATCCCATTTTTCCAAAAGTCCGCTAATCCCGAATTCACTCGGCCCTTGCATTCTGACATATATCGAACTATTACCGTGC
>Ga0075464_10001630_pt1 | contig 10140 bp, 14 predicted proteins | sample DEB19_08_DNA_5_FD_75068 | JGI IMG/M metagenome (GOLD analysis project Ga0075464, IMG submission 75068) | Aqueous microbial communities from the Delaware River and Bay under freshwater to marine salinity gradient to study organic matter... | ecosystem: Environmental > Aquatic > Marine > Coastal ...
CCTACATCCTGCATCGCGTCAACAGGAGTATATGTCTCTCTTGGCCTGAACATCTCTGCAAGATTATTCGCCATTATGCGTACCCCTGATAGCGTGAGCCTGAATTTTTGCTGCCTGAATCATAATAATTAACGGACTGCCTGCCGGATTTTTTTTCTGCCATCCCCTGCTGAAATAGCTTGTTCATTGATCCGAGCATTTCCTGATTGTAGTCATTTTGAACTCCTATCAGTTGCGCCTTGTTATTTCCTAAATTTGTATACCCCTGAGCCATCCTGTCTCCCTGTCCTTGATTAACCTGCATCATACTGGTGGCCGCATTTTGGCCTGATGATTTAATACCTGACAGTTTGTTATATTGGCCTTCTTGGTCATTGTTGAATCTGTTGTAAGCATTCTGGTATTCGTTAGACGCAAACCCCTGATTGTATCGAGCCGCTTCTTTTGCAGCCGCGCCCGATAACAAACCACCACGCGCAGCTTGGGTAGCAGCTATACCGCGGTTGCCCTCATCCATGCGGAATTGATAGCCGGGATCTTTCTCAAATTCCTGATTGTTGAACCGCTTCATCAGAAATCCGTAGTCTTTATTGCTCGCATCACCAGCAAGACCCATACGCATATTTAAATCAGTATTTGCAAGAGTGCCGCTCTCCATGTATGGCTGCATATCCTTGCGTGACTGCTCGTACATTTTCTTCTGCTCTTTAGCAGCTTTAGCCTGAGCTTTCTTTTGCGCCCCCGCGGCTTTCTTCGCAGAATTATTACCCATCACGCCGCCTACAACAGCAACAGCGGCAGCTCCAGCAGCAACCCATGTCATAGTATTTCTCCTTTCATATCTTCGTGGCTTAATTTCTCACGCTGGAACTCAAGCAGTGAGTCGTAATCTTTTGCGATAACATGATCTTCAATCTTCTCTAGGTCTGTTTCTTCAGTCGGGTGTATAGTTGTCCAAATACAATCCTCAACAATATACACAGCCCGCTTTGTTCCTGCTTCGCTCACAAAAGTACATGGAGCAACCAATTCTTTTTTGCCAAACTCAGTAGAAACAATAACCTTGCCTTGGCTGATAATGTTTAGATGCGCGTGCTTGTGAATCTTTCCTATAACAACAGCACCTGCGGGCATAAATATCTCGCGGGCATAAACAGAAGGCGCAAAGTGATGCGTTACAGGGCAGTCAACCTGCTCATGGCACAGAATCTCATTCTGTAATGCAAACACGCTCTCTCGGAAATTTCCGGAGACTGCAGAATCTTGCATGTCAGTCAGAATCACATCTGCCGCTTCTGACATCACCATCCCCTCTGAATCTGATAACGCTGACCACGACCCGCAGGAACTTCACACGTCAGAATCCTACCCTTGCTATTGATGCGCTTGATATTAGCCTTTGATGCCATCGCCTTCGCAGTAATATCCTGAGCAACAGCAGACGCAACGCTCATATATTCAGGGAGTAATTCAGCGGCAAGGTTCAAACGAATCATCCGCTCGAATCCAGGCTGCAAACTCAGTACATCAGTCAGCGCAGTGAACCGTGTAAACGGCTTATCCATGTTCAGATTAAGAGTACCTGACGATACGACAGGCCACACATAGACTTTTGCTAGCGGGCAGTCGTAATCAATCGCAATAGCTTGAACCACTGAGCCTGTGGTCGCTTTTAACGACAAGGCCTGATACTCAATCATGGTCAGAATGTCCACGCCATAATCAACACTGCCTAGCGTGTAGTAAGCATTCGTTATTTTTGACGGCCTGCCAGTGTTAAATACGCCACCTGTGCCGATTGTGTATGAAGTCGCGCCGGTCAGAGTAAAAGACTCTAATCCCACTTCGGAAATAGTCAGACCTTCGTTACTGAGCGATTCCATCAAATCATTCAGACTGACAAGACCATCAGCCGCCTCTTGAGCGGTAGGTGTCTCACCAGCCTGAATTGCATTGATAGTAACAAGCGAGCGGGTAATTATGTCGAGTGCCGTTGTCATAATCCCCCCGAAATTAAACGATGACGAATATCACCGCTGTATAGAATAAGTGGCTCATCCGTGAGCCTAGATCAATCAAGATGTAGCAAATGGGTCAGCGTTAGTACCTGAACCACAGTTAACGCCAGTGATTGCCCACTGAGTCGCGCTGATTGCAGTAACAGTAAACACGCCACCAATAAGACCACCTGTATCAGTACCATTCTGGCTGATAGCAACGTGAGTCGTGCCGTTAGCAACAAAGAAGTCACCGGAAGCCGCTACAGTCAAGTTGGCAGACATTACTCCACCAACAAGGAACACTGTAGATGCGCCAGTAATTACTTTTGCAGCGTTAGATGTTACCGATACAGTCTGCACGAAGGTGTAAGATAAACCGACAACAGGTGTAGGAAGTGTGTAAACATTACCAGCAGCAGCATCAAACAAGCAGGTAGAACCATGCTCTGATTGCAGCAGCGTACGGGTTGCGCCTACGCCAGAAATGACGTTACGCATGTAGTTAATAGGATTAGCCATGTGTGTTCTCCTTAGAAAAGATTCCCGCCGTTTCCAGCGGGGTTATGATTAGGCAGATGCGATACGGCAAGCCAATTCTGGACGAATCGCTTTGAAGCCATAAAGAACATCAACACGGGCTGGGAAGCTACGATCAGCGATATTGAAATCGCGCACGATGCTCATTGAGATACCATCCATTACTTCACGAGCTGCGAAATCAACACCAGAAGGCATTACCAAGTCAGCAGTTGCGAAAGTGAACGCGTCTTTGTGGAACACAAGTGACTGACCATAAGCAGTGCCAGCAGTGCCAAGGATAGTCAAAGCCTTGTCATTTGCAGCGCCGTTAGTCACGTTCTGATTCGCACCAGATGCAACGATGGCCGGTGTGAAAGTTATGCTAGTTGCGTTGGTTGCGTTGGTAGCAGTAGCAACGAACTGCTGCAATACACCAGTGTCAACCTTAGTTTCAGGATGTACACGATACACGCCGTCGATGGTGAACACAGAGCCAATATCAATCAAGCCAGTACCAGTATCAACTACCAGAGTCGATCCAGTCTGAGCGGTTGCGCTGTTAGTCTGATAAGACGCACCAGCGCCACGAGCCTGATTAGCAAGGTGAGTTGATTCGTAGAAATCAAGACCACCCATGCGGCTCATATAGCCATCAATGTACTGCTTAGACAGTGATTTTTGATCGTTGAAATTAGCCTGCAATGCAGTAACCAACGCAGCAGAATCACGGCTAGACAGCAAGCAAGTACGGTCATCAGGTGGAGCAAGTGCATCCTGCAATTTCTGACGAGCAAGCAAAACTTGGCTCATAGTGATAGCACTGTTCGCAGTAGACTGATAAACCTGTTTGATCATAGTCTGCAAGCAATCCGCTTCGATGGATGAAGCCAACACGCTCATAGCAGGTGCAATGATTCGCTTGCTGAAATCATCCAGTGACAAGGTTAAATCTTGTGAGCTGAAGTTAAGATCAACGCCTTTTACAGTAGCAACTTGCAGAGTTGTTGAACTCTCAGTTGTATCCTGTGCAACCATGTTCAGACCATTACGGACTGTATATTGATTGGGCAAGCGGATTTTCAGCGAGTCGCCGATTTTAGCGCCCTCTTTTGCAAAGCTGGAATCGTATTGACGATTAATATTGCTCAAGAAAGTACATTTTTGATGCAGGATTCGTAACGCTTCACGAGTCACTGCGGTAGGGGTAAGAATTGCATTAGCCATGAGTGTATTCCTTATCTGCCATAAAGTTGTTTATTGCGCCTTGCCATCCATTCATCTGCGCTGAGTGTGTCAGAAAGACCTATTTCTGCCTTTCCTTTGCCTAGCGTTTTTGAAATCGGAGCAGGTGCAGCCGATTTTCTTGGAGGTGTCGTGCTAGTAAGCGATGCTTCCAGCTTGCCAATCTCCACCGCTTGCCTCGGTAAACTTAAAGCTGCGATACGGTCAACATCTTTCGGGTTATCACTGAAGTGAACCAGTAGCTTGGCGCTTATGTCAGATTCAATAATGGCATCAGCCATCAGATTCGACATCTTCGGAGCGATGACAGTGCGGAACTCATCCGCATCGAAATCCTCTCCCTCTTCCTCAGCCTCGGCATAAATACTATCAACCTTTTGCGCTATGGAAGCCCGCGCTTGTTCCTGATTCTTAGCCTCTGCACTCTGTCTCTCTCGATCCAGTCTTTGCTCGACTATCGCTTCAATGTAATCAGCCTCACTATCAAACTGACTACGGTCTAACCCTTGTTGCTGTTGACGCGTTTCAGGCTGTTGGGTCAATATCCTTTCTAGATACTCTGCCTTGGCCTTTAGCTCGTACTTTTCACGAGTTAAACGGTCTATCCGCTTCTGAGCGCCTCGCTTTTCTTTCTCTTTAGCGGCTTGCTCTTGGGCTTCTACTTCTTCCGGTGTCGGCTCGGACTCTTTATCGACAGTTTCAGCATTCTCAATTTCCGTTGTTTCAACTTCATTGACTGGCGCTGCTTCCAGTTCGTTCTCAATCTCATTACTCATACAATCCCCAAAGGATCATTCAGCACTGACCGAGTGCAGGCGGTTCTCATGATTATAATTTGATTGGCAATCAATACATAATTGCACTAATATACAGTGCCAACATAAGGGGATAGCAATGATAAGACTAACGAAGCAACAACAGAAAGTCGCTGAAATGATATGGGATGGTTTCAACTATGATGAGATTGGAAACATTCTCGGAATCACGAATAGGACAGTAGTTGCCCATCGTGAGAACATCATGCTCAAGACTGGCGAGAAGAAAACGATTCTAGCCATCAGAAAGTTAATCGAAGTCGGGCTTATAACAGTAGAAGCAGGATAGTTACAGCCCTATAACCCCGCTACCATCATCAATTTCAGGATATACAGTAGGATCAACTTCAAGCTGCCTTGCTTTAATATCCATCAGCTTCAGGTTTTCAGCCGACTCTATTTCCATCTCTTTCAGCCGGATTTTCAGTGCAGCGTCAAAGTTTAGCTTCTCGCTCTCGGTTACATCAGGCTCGACTTCAGCTTGCGGTTGCATCTTGGCTTGTAATTCCATTGCCTTAAGCTCTAGCTCACGTTCAGCCTTCATCCGTGCCGTTTCAGCTTGGAATTGTTCAATCTGAACCTTCTGCGCTGCAAGTTGGTCTTGCATCTGCTTGTCTTTCAGTGCCGCATCCATCTGACCAATCTGTTTCAGCATCTCATCCATTTGTTGCTGTGATTGTTCAAGCTGCGCCCTAATCTCAGGAGGCATGGTATCGCCTTCTTCATCGTCCACTTCTTGCAGCTCAGGTGGTAACGCCTTATGCAAGCGTTCGGCAATGTCATCGGCATTCGGGAAGTCATAGCCGCGCATGATTAAATCACCAGCTACCTGCATCAACTGAGGATTACCCTGAACCATTTGCGTCATAGCCTCGGCAGCTTCCTGCCTGAGAGTCTGATAGGATGCACCTGCACTAACTACTACATCATAGGTTCCGACTGAAAGATCATATATTTTCTTTATGGCCCGACCATACTCGTCTTTTTCTGTTACATTCTGATTGATTTTTTTAAGACGTTCCTTGCCGTCAAGACCAAGAACTCGAACAGCTCTAGGGGTGTCGTAGATTTTAGGTATCAGGTCAACAAGTATCCGCGCACAGTGAGCAACTGAAATCTCTTTGTTGTGGGCATAGTGAAATGTGGCGTTGTCACCCTCTTTCTGACGCGCAAGTATTGCTCTTCCGCTTGTTTCGTTTGATCTAGCGCCAAGCCCTGCCTCGTGGATTGACGTTATATCCATCATGTCCTGTGCTGCGTTTTGCGCACCCTGCAACACACCAGACGGAGGCGGCTGAAACTGTGTCCGCTGCGGCATTGGAGCAGGACGGCCTTCTATGTCTGTCTGTTTGTACTCAAGATACGCATGATTGACGTTGTTAGCAGTTGCCCACTTATCCTCGTACCCTTCAAGCTGGCCTTCGGCAACCAATATCGGCGCTTTAGGTGTGAGTGCGAGTAATTCCGTTTCAGTCGAGCGATAATAGTTGAGCATCCGCTGTGGATCTTTAATCGCCCGTACCATGCCCTCGTATATCTGGCGGCCTTTGATTTCTACAGTGTCGCCGTAGATTGGAATAATCGGGATGTATTTACCTGCCCACTCTTTGCGGTCTAGTATTCTATCGCCACCAATCAAGCACCACTTTACTACAGGATATTCTTCTACTCTTTCCGCTTCAATCTTGGGATTCTTGGCATTTGCCAGCCCCTCATCATCAACAACATCGCCATTAGACAGCAGATACAGCTTCTTGCTCTTCATCTCGATGTAGAAGTATTCCGCACGTATGACAGTGTCTTTCGTCATCCAGTTGAATACATCATTGGTCTGGAATGGCGCGCCACCTACGTCTGAATCGTCTGGATACTCTTCCTCGTGTTGGTCTCGTGATACTTCCTCAGCGATTATGTACCACTTGGAATCAGAGCCATCAGGTTCACGGCTATCAGGGTCACGGAATACAGTCAGAGAGTTGGAAATCTTGTTTATGTAGATTTCTTGGTCGAAAGAGCCTGGCAGATAGTCAGTAGTAACACGGAAGTAACCAACACCACCGACCACAGAATAAAAGAAAGCATTCTGATAGGCGATGTCGGCATTTGAATTTGACTCAATGTGTCGGATAATTCCAGCGAATATCTCCGCAGTTTCTTCGTCAGCATAGTTATCAACAGGGCGAACCTTGCAGCTAATAGGGTTCTGTAGTGCGTCATTTGTGACCTGACGAACAAAGGACTTGGTGCGGTTGACCACCAAGCATGGGCGGTTTTCCAGCTCTCGATCAGCCTTGACGCGATTAGGCCACTGACCGTCACCATTGTAGAACTCGACATCTTCGATAAATAGATTGCGATTGATTGAGTCGTAATCCAGACTTGCAGCGTGACGCTCTTTGCATAGCCTAATAATTTTATCATCCGGTGATAACCCCGCTTCTATTTCTGCCGACATGGTAATCACCCTGAATCAATTCTCTGTAATTGTACAGGGTAGGGGTTTTGTTGGTTATTGTAGGTTGTTACATCATTGTAGTTGTTGCTCATCAAGCACGATGCCGATTAGAGCCGTTAGCTGTTCTGCTGAAAAGTCGCCATCTATTCTCATCAATCCTGAATCCAGCACATTGAACTCTCGCACCCTGACAAGGCGCTTGATGTAGAATTCCAGCTTGTTGTTTAGCTCTTCGTTTGTCATAAGCCACCTATAAATCAGTTGAATATGGGCAGTGATAGCCATCAACAACGATAGTGAACACCATCCCGCTATTGGTTGAATACTCGCACATTGTACGCAAACCGCCTAGATACTCACTACGTCCGGTGAAGTATGCCTTGCCATAGGCGTAAGCACTCGTAACCCATAGTAACATTGCTATAACTGCTATCTTTTTCATGACAAAACTCCTGTGTTAATCACTAACCACGTCCATCCGTTCTTAACCTCAACTGAAATGCTAGGGCATCCTGCCAATCCAGCTCTAATCTCCTCAATCTTGCGATTAGTCCAGTCGAAATAAGACTGGTTCTCAATTTCTGGCGCTATTCCTATTCTTAGCTTCTCAATCATGGCTAAATCTCAATGTTTGTTAAGAATTCGATTCTTAACGTACCATTGACAACTGTAATCCGTGGAATATACGTAGAGGGCAAGACAATGGGCGATAGAAACTACAAGGCAAGCGGTCAGAAATTCGGCGGTGGAATGAATGCGCTAGCTCGCAGCAGCGTATCGGCAGGCGTATCATCATATTCAGGATCAGGCGACAGCACAGCAGACGCGAAGGCAATAGCAGCAAACCGCGCAGCAATGGCTGGTAATGAAGACCCGATTGCGCGAGCAAATAGAATCTCAAAGGAAAAGAAAGCACAAGCTGAAGCGAAGGCAAAGGCAAAAGCAGCGGCTGACGCTGTTGCAGCAGCACAAGTACAGTAATCATCCCATCCAGCCTCCTGAACCCCTGCTACGATTAGTGGCAGGTCTTCTACCCTCTGTAGTACGTTCATCCCTCATCGACACAGCTAGATAACGAAACGCATCCGAGGCATGAGAAGCCCAATCGTGTTTTGGCAATGGCTTGAATTCGCCCATCTTGTCGTTGAACTCGCGCTTGTAATTGGTAATACACTCCCAGCCCCGCTCAGTCTTGAGTTTGTCAAACCAGCACCGAGGCAATAACATTCTGACCGCATGAATACCATCCTCAATAGGTATATTGGGCACAGTTTGGAAATTGATACCTAGCTGCCTGGCAGTTTCAATCCGTGAACGTCCAGAGCCAAGCTCTCTCACCTGTATATCGTGAGGCGCATAGTGCTTTCCGTAGACGTATCCCCTAGCTGTCAGCACGTTGGCATAGTGAGGTAATCCCTCACCTGTAGCCTCGTAGTAGTCAATGATTCGTATCTCTCGACCTACTGACTGATAGAACCATATCGTTGTCGAGTCTGATACGCCCAAATCCCACACGGTATGAACAGGCATAACAGGGTCATAGGGTATTCCTGTTCGCCTTGCACCTGATTCGACTAGCTGTAATTCACTCGCCCATATTGCGCCATCCGCTACCGCTTTTACATTGCCTTCCCATACATTGTCATAGCTATCAGGGTCTGTTTGCTGCATATGCAAGCGTTCAGACTCCAATTCTATCGGAAACCATGGATTATCGTGATAGTTGACCTTGACAGTTATGCAATCAGGTGGCCGAGATTCTACAAATCGTTGATATGTATTGTCATATTTTGTGGCAGGATTGAAGCTGACCCATATTTCTGACCCTGATTTTCTTATAGTTGGAATCAGAATATCCCATGATTTTTTGGATACTGTCTGTCCTTCTTCCACCCAACATATATCGACACCTTCGACAGACTTGATCGAGTCAACAGTATGGGTAGCTAGTCCTGAGAATATGATTAGAGTGCCATTGCTGCCTCTTATCTCTGTCTCGAGTACTTGATAATCGTCACCAAGTCCTAGCGCCTGTATTTGGTCAGCTAGTAGTGAGTGTACCGACTGTTTGATGGATTTCTGAATCTCACGGGCGCATAGTACGCGGATTGTCCTAGACTTTCCTATCAGTAGGATAGCTCTAGCGAATGACCAGCTCTTACTTGAACCTCGACCGCCGTATGCTACTTTGTAACGGTGTGGCTCAAACAGAAAGGCTAGCTTTTCGGGGAACTCAGCTTCCAGAATCATTGCTAGGCTTGATTAGCTTGACCTGTATCTCACTGACTATCGGGTTATCAGAGTCACCTGATAGCTCTAGGCTTTGTGCTGCTTTGCCATCTATCCGGTCGAATATCTCTTTTGCCGCAGGCAGGTCGCCATCAGCAGCCTTGTCTATCATTGCGTCAACGATAACAGCCAACATCGCCCGTTCAGCGAGTCGTTGCTTGATAACGCTACGAACAATTTTACCCTTTTCAGAGTTTCTATTTCCTATTGTACCAGCCATAAAGCAGCCTCAGTCAGTTTTGACAGGGATTCATTGTATCATGGTAGGTATTATCCACAAGTTACAGGTATGCACTCACAATACATGCACTTCACAGCCAGCCGCAGCGCGTCACCCTCTCCCGTTGTTTACGCTGGCAATCATGCCGACTATCAGCGCCTTGGTATATACGCAATATGTCTAATGCGGTCATTTGTCCATGAACCATAGCGGATCTGGATCGGAAACATAGAACCCCATCTCTGCTGCCCGTCGCTGCACGAAATTGTAGAACTTAGCGAATAGCGCCGCTGGTATCACGTCCCGCTTGCCGTCAAACCCCGTCGTTGTTGTCCGTGCTGGTACACGCATAGTGCCGCCCATCACTGGCTTGTCTACCCAACCGAAGAATTCCCCGCAGAACATAAAGTGTAAATCATTCTTTTCGTTTCCTGTCTGCTCTTCCAGCTCAGCATAAGCCACCCCGAACAGTGCTTTATTTTGTGGCGGCGTCCGGTCTTTTTTAAGCGGATCAATCGTTACCTGCCATGCCTTATCAGCTGGAAGCCGATCCACAAAGGCAAAAAGATTAGCCTTGATCTGGTCGCGCTGTTTGTCTGC
>Ga0075464_10001631_pt1 | contig 10138 bp, 13 predicted proteins | sample DEB19_08_DNA_5_FD_75068 | JGI IMG/M metagenome (GOLD analysis project Ga0075464, IMG submission 75068) | Aqueous microbial communities from the Delaware River and Bay under freshwater to marine salinity gradient to study organic matter... | ecosystem: Environmental > Aquatic > Marine > Coastal ...
ACACGCGTTCAAGTTCAATGATGCTGTGCTGCGTCACATGACTGTGGTCAAGAAAAAGGCTGAAACCGGCCCATCCCTCATGATGCGCAACGTCGAGAGAGAAGAAGCCCGTAAAGCCCAGCAACAGGAATACGCTGCTTAATCAGCCGCTAAAACCACTGCTGCACGCGATTGAACGCTGCCTAACTGATTTGTTGATTTGAGTGAACCATGTTGATTTGACGGCGAGTATTGTGGAGGTCAGTCCTCTGCGCTACACGCCAGCTGGACTACCCGCTGCCAATTTTGTTCTCGACCACGAGTCTGAAGTTGAAGAAGCAGGCAGTACCCGGCAAGTCAAATTAAGCATCAAGGCGGTTGCCTTTGGAAAGATGGCTGAACAAACAAGCCAGCTTCCTCTGGGAAAAGTCTTCAGGTTTCGCGGATTCCTCATCAGTGCACGCACCAACAAAAGCGTCATTTTTCATATTCAAGAATTGAACCCTATTTAAGGAGTCCTTCATGCCCGGACCAAAACGCTTTAACAAAGACAAGCGCCCTAAGCGCAACACCCAATCTCTGCTGTTCAAGCGCAAGCGCTTTTGCCGCTTCACCGCTGCTGGTGTGGAAGAGATTGACTACAAAGACATCGACACCTTGCGTGACTTCGTCGCCGAAAATGGAAAAATCATCCCTGCACGCCTGACCGGCACGCGCGCGATTTTTCAACGCCAAGTCAACACCGCCGTCAAGCGCGCTCGCTTCCTCGCGATGTTGCCTTACAGCGACCAACACCGTAGTCTGTAAGGAGCACAAGCATGCAAATTATTCTGCTCGACAAAGTTGTCAACCTGGGCAATCTGGGTGACGTCGTCAAAGTCAAAGACGGCTACGCACGCAATTTCCTGATCCCATCGGGCCGTGCACGCCGCGCGACCGCTCTGGCCATCAAAGAGTTCGAAGTCAAGCGCGCTGATCTTGAAAAAGTCGCCGCCGCTAAATTGGCTGAGTGCCAAGCCCAGGGCGCTAAGCTCGGCGGCACTGTGGTCAAGCTGACACAAAAGGCTGGCGTTGATGGCCGTTTGTTCGGTTCAGTGACAAATGCTGACATCGCTGCCGAACTGACCAAGCAAGGCTTCGCGGTCTTGAAGGCTCAGATCCGTATGGCCAACGGTCCTTTGAAGATCGTTGGCGACCATGCGGTCAGCGTTGCACTGCACACGGATGTGGTGGTTGACGTCACCGTGACGGTGTACGGCGAATCCGCTTAAGAGAGCTCAGGCTCCCTTGAAAAAGCCGCTCTTCGGGGCGGCTTTTTCTTTGGCTGAACGCTGGGCACTTGCGGTAATTTGATTTCAACCGTCTTTGCACCCTCTATTCACATCAGACGCACCTGTTATGCACAGGTTTATCCCAAGGCATTTAGCGACTCTGGCTTTAACATGGTCGTGTTTACAGGAAACCCATGTCTGCCGTACTCTCCACCCTTGATGACGCTGGCTACAGCACCGACCGGCAAATAGCCCAACTCCGCATTCCTCCACACTCCATTGAGGGCGAGTCCAGCGTGCTCGGCGGTCTGCTCCTCGACAACAGCGCTTGGGACCGCGTCGGCGACCTGCTGGTCGACGAAGACTTTTACCGCTACGAACACAAACTCATTTACGCCTCCGTGGGTGCGCTGATCAATGCCAGCAAACCAGCCGATGTGATCACGGTGTTTGAGCACCTGCAAAGCCAAGGCAAGGCCGACGAGGTCGGTGGCCTGAGCTACCTCAATTCATTGGCTCAGTACGTGCCTAGTGCCGCCAATGTGCGGCGCTACGCTGAGATCGTGCGTGAGCGTTCTATCTTGCGCAAACTGGTCAAAGCCAGCGACGAGATCGCCACCAACGCCTTCAATCCGCAAGGCAAGCCCGTCGCTACGATTCTGGACGAGGCAGAGCAAAAAATCTTCAAGATCGGTGAGCAAGGCTCGCGCATGAAGCAGGGCTTTCACAGCATGGACACGCTGGTGGTCGAACTGCTGGACCGCGTCACCGAGATGTCGGAAAACCCGAACGACATCACCGGTGTGCCGACCGGTTTTTACGATCTAGATCGGCAAACATCCGGCTTTCAGGCCGGTGATTTGATCATTCTGGCGGCGCGTCCTTCAATGGGTAAAACCGCACTCGCCATCAACATCGCCGAACACGTCGCGCTCAACGAAGGCCTGCCGGTGGCGGTGTTCTCGATGGAGATGGGTGCCTCGCAACTGGCGGTACGGATTGTCGGTTCGATTGGCCGCATTGACCAAGGGCATTTGCGCACCGGCAAGCTGTCCGACGAAGAATGGCCTCGCCTGACAGAAGCGATTGAAAAGCTGCGGAACGTCTCTTTGCACATTGACGAAACGCCTGGCCTGACGGTGAGCGAGTTGCGCGCCAATGCACGTCGCCTTGCCCGTCAGTGCGGCAAGCTTGGTTTGATCGTGGTCGATTACTTGCAGCTGATGAGTGTGTCGAGCAGCATGAGCGACGAAAATCGCGCAACCGCCGTGGGCGAAATTTCGCGTGGTCTGAAAATGCTCGCCAAGGAACTGCAGTGCCCGGTGATTGCCCTGTCTCAGCTCAGCCGCGGTGTGGAGTCACGCCCGGACAAGCGCCCGATGATGAGCGACTTGCGCGAGTCGGGTGCGATTGAGCAGGATGCCGACGTGATCATGTTCATCTACCGCGATGAGTACTACACCAAAGAAGCCTGCAAGGAGCCGGGCGTCGCCGAAGTCATCATCAGCAAGCAACGAAATGGTCCGACCGGCACCGTGAAGCTGGCCTTCATCAGCCGCATCACGAAGTTTGAAAGTCTGGCCAGCGGGAGCGGTAGCGGCGATTATTGATTTTGCTTGCGCTATGCTTTGCGCATGAAGTTGCACAACTATTTCCGTTCTTCGGCCTCTTACCGGGTTCGCATTGCCCTGAATCTCAAGGGCTTGGACTACGACTACGTGTCGGTGCACATTGCCCGCGGCGATCATAAAAAGCCGCCGTTTCTGGATTTGTCAGCCGACACGCTGGTCCCTTTGTTAGAGACCGACAACGAGCGTTTGTCGCAGTCGATGGCCATCATCGAATACCTCGACGAAACGCATCCTGAGCCGCCTTTGTTGCCGGCCGATGCCTTGGGCCGAGCCAAAGTTCGGGCGCTGGCGCAGTCAATCGCTTGCGACATTCATCCACTCAACAATTTGCGAATGCTCAAATATTTGGTGCGCCAACTGAAGATCGACGACGACGCCAAAAACACCTGGTATCGGCACTGGTGCCGTGAGGGTCTCGAAGCTTTCGAGCGTCAGCTAGCGCAGTTGCCAGATTCGACTTTTTGTTACGGCGACACCCCGTCTTTGGCGGACTGCTGCTTGGTGCCGCAGATCTTCAATGCCAGCCGTTTTGATGTCAGCTTTGAGGGCCTGCCGCGCACCCTACGCGCTTACGAAGCCTGCATGGCATTGCCCGCCTTCAAACTGGCAGAACCCGCCGCCTGTCCGGACAGTGAATAAAAACGACTGGCTGATCCCGCAATGGCCTGCGCCGGAAGGGGTTCGCGCGGTCTTCACAACGCGCCAAGGCGGCGTTTCTCTGCCGCCCTACGACACGATGAACTTGGGTGATCACGTGGGTGATTCGGCTGCTGCCGTCGCGGCCAATCGACTCATCTTGCAACGAGCCATCGGTTGCCCTCCGGTCTTTTTGCAGCAGGTCCATGGCACCGGGGTGTTTGAAATTAGCCATGACAGCGTGGATGGTTTGATTGCAGATGCCTGTTTGACAAGGCAGCACGGTGTTGCCTGCACGGTCATGGTGGCCGATTGCTTGCCGGTGTTGTTTGCGCATCTGGACCAGCCCGTCGTCGCCGCAGCGCATGCGGGTTGGCGTGGCTTGTCGGGTGCTGGTATGCCGGTCGATGCTGACGCAGGAATACCGCTGTTTGAGGGCGTCCTCGAGGCAACCTTCAGACGTTTTGTCGAATTGGTTGGTACCGCCCAGAGTGCCGTGGCGCCCCGAACCATCGCTTGGCTGGGCCCTTGTATTGGGCCGATGGCCTTTGAGGTGGGTGCCGAGGTGAAGGCCGCGTTTGAAGCCCTGCATCCAGCTGCCGGCGCGCTGTTCGTCGAGCTATCCCAGCAGTCAGATAAAGTTCAGCAGACAAAATATGTGGCTGACTTACCGGGCTTGGCACGCCTCAGATTGCGCGCCCTCGGCATCACCCAAATTTATGGCAACGACGGCACGGATGAGTGGTGTACCGTGAGCCGACCTTCACGGTTCTTTTCGCACCGTCGTGACGCTGTCGGTGGACGCAGCACCGGCCGCATGGCCGCTTGCATCTGGCAAGTCTGAGTTGCGCATGCTCCCTTTGTGGATGTCGGCATCCATTATTTTTTGCATGACTTCAGCTTTTTCTCGGGCCTTGATGGCGCGTCGTCTCGCTGGCGTTCGCATCAGGTAAAGCACCAATGTCAAAGGCAGTGCGCCATAGAGTACAAACGTGATCAGGGCGCCAAGAACGGTGCCTGTGGAGTTGGTGGCTTCGGCAATACTCATCAAAAGCACGACATAAATCCAGGCGATGGCAATCAAGTACATAAAAATTTTTGCGTAGTAAGCTGAGCGAAATAAAATCTGTCCATAGTCGGGTAACTGTAGACGCTGGCATGAGACTCTTGCTCAAAAGATCCCCAGTTCTTCGCGCATTGAAGAGGCAATATGAATTCTGAAGCAAAGTGGTCTGAGATGGCTCGGCAATTCCAGGAAACCTTGGGTTCGAGTATGCAAAAGATGGTGGCACCGAGTGTGCTGATGCAGGGTTTGCCCCATGCGAATGACGCATTGCCAGCATTTCAATTTGATCCGGCCAAGCTGCTAGAAATTCAGCAGACCTACATCCAAGAAGCCAGTTCCTTGTGGAACCAAGGACTTTCGCCAGAGGCTGCGCCAGTCGCTGCGTCGACAGACCGTCGCTTCGCCGCCGAAGCTTGGCACGCCAACCCGTTGGCGCACTTTTCTGCATCTTCTTACATGCTCAATTCGCAGGCCTTGATGGGCATGGCGGAAGCCGTTGAAGGCGACGAAAAAACCAAGGCGCGTGTGCGTTTTGCGGTTGAGCAGTGGCTGGCCGCTGCGGCGCCCAGCAATTTTCTGGCACTCAACGCTGAGGCGCAGAAAAAAGCCATTGACACCCAAGGCGAAAGCATCGCGCAAGGCCTGCAAAACCTGATGCACGACATGCGTCAGGGCCACGTCTCCATGACTGATGAAAGCATTTTCGAAGTCGGTAAAAACGTGGCCACCACCGAAGGTGCTGTAGTTTATGAAAACGCTTATTTCCAGCTGCTTGAATACAAGTCTCTGACGGCGAAGGTGTTTGAAAAGCCTCTGCTGCTGGTGCCACCTTGCATCAATAAGTTTTACATCTTGGACCTGCAGCCAGCAAACTCACTGATTCGTTACGCCGTTGATCAAGGCCACCGTACGTTTGTCGTCAGCTGGCGCAACCCAGACGAGTCGATGCAGGACAAAACCTGGGACGACTACATAGAGCACGCGGCCATTGAGGCCGTCAAGGTGACGCGTGAGATCACCGGTGCCAAGTCCATCAACGCGCTCGGTTTTTGTGTTGGCGGGACGATCCTTGCAACCGCCTTGGCCGTGTTGGCGGCGCGCGGCGAAAAGCCGGTTTCCAGCGTGACGTTCTTGACGTCTTTGCTGGATTTTTCGGACACAGGCATTCTTGACATCTTCATCGACGAGACAGCCGTTAAATTTCGCGAAATGCAAATGGGGCAGGGCGGTCTGTTGAAGGGGCAAGACTTGGCCTCGACCTTCAGTTTTTTACGGCCCAACGACTTGGTTTGGAATTACGTCGTCGGCAATTACCTCAAGGGTGAAACACCGCCACCGTTTGATTTGCTCTACTGGAACAGCGACTCGACCAACTTGCCAGGGCCGTTTTACGCTTGGTACCTGCGCAACACTTACTTTGAGAACAACTTGGTCAAACCTGGCAAACTGAATGTCTGCGGCCAGCCCGTTGATCTGTCCACGCTCGACATGCCTGCCTATATTTACGGTTCGCGTGAAGACCATATTGTGCCGATTCAGGGGGCTTATGCCTCGACCCAAGTGCTGAAAGGCACAAAGCGTTTTGTCATGGGCGCATCCGGTCATATTGCCGGCGTGATCAATCCGCCGGCCAAAAAGAAGCGCTCGTATTGGACCAGCGACAAGCTGACGCCCACCCATGACACATGGCTGGCGGGTGCTGCTGAGCACCCCGGCAGCTGGTGGTCGGACTGGTCAGCTTGGCTCAAGCGTCAAGCTGGCAAGCAAATTGCTGCACCTAAAACGTATGGCAGCCGCAAATACAAAGCCATCGAGCCAGCGCCCGGTCGCTACGTCAAGGTCAAAGCTTGACCGGTTTTCCGCTTACGTATTCGCTAACCACTATCAACTAGAAGAAAGAGACAAAAATGGAAGACATCGTTATCGTTTCAGCCGCTCGCACGGCAGTCGGCAAGTTCGGCGGTTCGCTCGCTAAGACGCCTGCGACCGAGTTGGGTGCCGCTGTCATCAAAGCCTTGCTGGAGCGCTCGGGCCTGCCTGCCGATCTCGTCGGTGAAGTCATCATGGGCCAAGTGCTGGCAGCCGGCGTGGGACAAAACCCAGCGCGTCAGTCGGTGCTCAAGTCGGGCCTGCCACACGCTATTCCCGGTCTCACCATCAATGCTGTTTGCGGCTCTGGTTTGAAAGCCGTGATGTTGGCGGCGCAGTCGGTGGCCACCGGCGACAGCGAGATCGTCATTGCCGGCGGTCAAGAAAACATGAGCGCCTCACCGCACGTGCTGAATGGCTCGCGCGACGGTCAGCGCATGGGCGACTGGAAGATGACAGACACCATGATCGTCGACGGCCTGTGGGACGTCTATAACCAGTACCACATGGGCATCACGGCTGAAAACGTCGCCAAGAAATACGGCATTGACCGCGCCATGCAAGACGCACTCGCGCTGTCCAGCCAAACCAAGGCGGCGGCGGCTCAAGACGCCGGCAAGTTCAAAGATGAGATCGTGCCGTTTTCGCTTGCCCAGAAAAAAGGCGAGCCGATTATTTTTTCGGCTGACGAATTCATCAACCGCAAAACCAATGCAGACGGCTTGGCTGGTTTGCGTCCAGCCTTCGACAAGGCCGGCAGTGTGACCGCCGGCAACGCGTCGGGCATCAACGACGGTGCCGCCGCGGTGATGGTCATGACGGCCAAGAAAGCCGCTGCGCTGGGCCTGAAGCCGCTGGCGCGCATCGCCAGCTACGCCACCAGCGGTCTCGAACCGGCATTGATGGGCATGGGCCCGGTGTCGGCTTCAACCAAGGCGCTGCAACGTGCTGGCTGGAACGCACAAGACTTGGACTTGCTGGAAATTAACGAGGCCTTTGCTGCCCAGGCTTGCGCTGTCAACAAAGAAATGGGCTGGGACACCAGCAAGATCAACGTCAATGGCGGCGCGATTGCGATTGGCCACCCGATCGGTGCGTCCGGCTGCCGTATTTTGGTGACGCTGCTGCACGAGATGGTGCGCCGCGACGCCAAGAAGGGCATTGCCAGCCTGTGCATTGGCGGTGGAATGGGCGTTGCGCTGACACTGGAGCGCTGAGTTCAGGGGAATACTCTCGGTGGAGACAATCATTTTTAACAAGAATCAAAGGAGCGAGACATGACACAAAAAGTAGCTTACGTCACAGGCGGGATGGGTGGAATCGGAACGGCTATTTGCCAGAGACTCGACCAGGACGGATTTAAAGTCGTCGCCGGTTGTGGCCCAACACGGGACGCCGACAAATGGTTGGCTGAGCAAAAATTGCTCGGTCACACTTTTTACGCCTCCGTCGGCAACGTCGGTGACTGGGACTCCACGGTGGCGGCTTTCGACAAAGTCAAAGCTGAGCACGGCCCGGTCAGTGTGCTGGTCAACAACGCGGGTATCACGCGTGACGGTCAGTTCCGCAAGATGAGCAAGGCCGACTGGGACGCCGTGATTTCGACCAACCTGGACAGCATGTTCAACGTGACCAAGCAGGTCATTGAAGGCATGATTGAGGCGGGCTTTGGGCGTGTCATCAACATTTCGTCTGTTAATGGCCAAAAAGGCCAGTTTGGCCAAGTCAACTACTCGACGGCCAAGGCCGGTCTGCACGGTTTCACCATGGCGCTGGCGCAAGAAGTGGCCAGCAAAGGCGTGACCGTCAACACCGTCAGCCCTGGCTATATCGGCACCGATATGGTCAAGGCAATTCGGCCTGACGTGCTCGAAAAAATCGTCTCCGGCGTGCCGGCCAAACGTCTTGGTAAACCAGAAGAGATCGCCTCAATCATTTCGTGGATTGCTTCCGACGAAGGTGGTTACGCGACCGGTGCCGACTTCTCGCTCAATGGCGGTTTGCACATGGGCTGAAAGCTGTTGACGCTGGAAAAAACCTGCGAAAGCAGGTTTTTTTTTCGACTGTATTTTGTGGCCGATGGCGAATTTGTGGCCGTCGTTCGCGTAAGACGAGTCTGACATGAATCTATTGGTTTGGCTGATGCCTCAACAGCTGGTGATGGATCATTATTAGACACTGTCAAAAACGTCCAGTCCAGTCCGTGCCGAGTCTTTGGGTCGTTGGATTTTCAATCCACTGGTTTTTGCATGTGCTGGACAGCTGGTTAAAGGCGTTCAACATTGAAAGGATGTGCCATGTTTTCATGTCATCTGTTGCCTGGTCAAGATGCCCCTGCAGGTCCGAAAGACCCCTCAGAATCGCGCTCGGGTTCGCGTAAAAAAGAGCGCTCACATCCTCGCTTTGAGTGAGGTCTGACAACGGGGCTCAAACGCAATGGTTGCTGATTTAGCTGTTATTAGGGTTGATGACGTGCATCTGCGAGAGCGGGTCGAGAACTTATTGGCGCAGCCCGATAAGTACATGACCATGGTGGACTGATTGATTGATGAGCTTGAACGGATTCAGCTCGACATCAGAGCTGTGCTGAGCATCAAAGGCAATAACCCCATGAATAATGCACACTACAGTGTTTAGGCAGGTCGGAGGCATCTTCTAGGTCAATACCCTCTAGCCAGTCTGCATTATGTGGAAATGGTGAAAATACCCTCTTTCGAAACACACGGTGCGTTGCTGTCATGCGCTACAAAGGATGCTTTTTATGCAAGACGATGAACGCTGCTGTGGAACCGGCACCTGCATCATTGATGCGCAGGGTGCCTGCTGGTGCGGTCAAGTCTGGGATGGGGAAAAAATGTGCCTTCCCGTGCAAGTGTCTCCTTCAGTTGATGCCGAAACCCCGCAATGAACGATCTACTTCTGAATGCTGATGTGGCACAACGCTGCATCCTGAGCAGCCATGCCTTGCCTTGGCTGCCATCTCCGTCGCCTCTGGTGCACCGCCGTTTGTTGGCGCGTGATGGCGGCGAAGTGGCCAAGGCGACGTCCGTTGTTCGCTATGACGCTGGCGCTCACTTTGACATGCACACACATGCCTTAGGTGAAGAAATTTTGGTGCTGGAAGGCACCTTGAGTGACGAGTCGGGTGACTACGGCCCCGGCACTTACATCAAAAATCCACCGGGTTCTGCGCACGCGCCTTTTTCTGACAGTGGCTGTACTTTGTTCGTCAAGTTGCGACACATGGACCCGCTTGACCTTGAGCGCGTGGTGGTTCCGACGCGGCAAGCCCCGTGGCGCCAAGGCATGGTGCCCGGCCTGAAGGTGTTGCCACTGTCTGAGTTCGGGACGACGCATACCGCCATGGTGCAGTGGGCGCCAGAGACTTACTTCAATCCGCATCGGCATTTCGGCGGTGAAGAAATCTTTGTTGTCGAAGGCGTCTTTTCAGACGAGCATGGCGACTACCCGCAAGGCAGTTGGCTGCGCAGTCCGCACCTGAGCCAGCACCAGCCCTTCAGCCGTGAGGGCTGCTTGATTTTGGTGAAAACCGGCCACCTTTTAGATGCGTAGCCGCAACGCCCCCATGTCAGACATGCCAGAGCTGATAGACGCCGACATCTCGCGCATCATCGAGTTGGGGTGGGAAGACCGCACGCCTTTCGAGGCGATGTTGGTGCCATTCG
>Ga0075464_10001633_pt1 | contig 10137 bp, 7 predicted proteins | sample DEB19_08_DNA_5_FD_75068 | JGI IMG/M metagenome (GOLD analysis project Ga0075464, IMG submission 75068) | Aqueous microbial communities from the Delaware River and Bay under freshwater to marine salinity gradient to study organic matter... | ecosystem: Environmental > Aquatic > Marine > Coastal ...
TCCAGACCTTGTAGACAGATCTGCCGGTTTCGCCCAGACGCGCGCTCAGCGAGGGGTAGGCGGGTTTCGGGTTTTGCAGGTAGTCGGCGTTGCTGGACGGCTGTTGTACGACGGCTGCCGCCGCCGGGGCAGCAAGCGGCGGTGCTGCTTGGACGGGTGCAGCTGACTTGGCCGGTGCTGTCGGCGATGTCACGGCGGCTAAGGGCACGGTTGCCAGATCGGCTGGCCCAGCAACGGCCAAGGGCTGCACGGGTGTTGCCACAGGTGGTGAGGTGGGCTTGATCGGAGGTGCAATTTTTGTGGACGGTTGAGGCGCGGCTGGCAACGGCCGTTGGGGTTGCATGGGTGCCGGCGGTTCGACCCACTGCGACAGCAATTCGACCGGTATCAAGATCTCGGCCGCCCGGATCAGCAGACCGCTTTGCAACGTCCAGATCAGAGCGACGTGAAACAAGACCACGCTCAGCGCAATGGTCAGGTTGCGGCTGAGCAGGGGTTTGGCGGGCATCAAAGAGGACAAAAAAGACATCAGTTCAGGGGTAGCGTTCGGTGCAGGTCAAGTGCTTGGCATTATAAGGTTTTGGATGCGAATAATTCGCATTTAAGGGGGTCTTTACATCGATCATCAAACGTCTGCCCACATGCGCAGCAGGTTGTGATAACAGCCGGTCAGTGTCACCAATTCTGGCCTTTCGCTGTTCACAGTGCTGCGGTCGAGCTGGCTATTTTGGGCCATATCTTGCCGTCTCAAGGCGGTGATGGCCATGTCCATGTCGTACAGCAGGCGGCGCTGGGCGTCCGACCTGACCATGCTTTCGACCCAAAAAAAACACGCCAAGCGTTCGCCGCGTGTGACCGCCTCGACCCGGTGCACCGAGGTGCCGGGATACATCACGAGGTCGCCCGCGGCGAATTTGATGCGCTGCTCGCCAAAGGTGTCCTCGACCACCAGTTCGCCGCCGTCGTAACTGTCGGCATCGCTCAAAAACAAGGTGCAGGCAATGTCGGTGCGGATATGGCGGGCCGTGGCGGCGTGCGTGCGCACGGCGTTGTCGATGTGGTTGCCAAAGGAATTGGCGTTGCCGCTGTAGCGGTTAAAGAGCGGCGGGTAAACCGACTTCGGCAGTGCGCCGGTGACAAACAGCGGATTGCGCGCCAGCGCGATGGAGACGATGTGCCGCGCTTGTTGCGCGGCCGGCAATTCTTCCGGCAGCTGCCGGTTGTTTTTCACGCTGCTGCTTTGACTGCCCGCCGTGATCCGGCCATCGGCCCAGTCGGCACCGAGGACGAGTTGGCGCACTTGCGCCAGTTCTTCGGGCGTCAAGACTTGAGGAATTTTCAGCAGCATGGAGGTGTCCGTTTTTAAAACTTGCTGGTCAGTGTCACATGCACCGAGCGCGCGAGTCCCGGTGCAGCAAAGCCGCGGTACAAGGTGTTGTAGTAGACCTTGTCGAACAGGTTGTCGATGTTGAGCTTGATCGCGTTGGACTGGTTGATGCGGTATTCAAGCAGCGCGTCAACCTTCGCATAGCCTGGCGCGCGGTTCAGCGTGGTGACACTGTTGGCCGGTTTGTTTTGGCTGACGGCGGTCATGCCGCCGCCGATACGCCATGTTGGGTTGATTCGGTAAGTGGTGAATAGAGTGGCTTGTCGGCTCGGGCTCAAACCTGGGTTTTGGCCGACTTCGGTCTGACCGGCGACGTTAGAGCCGGCTTGGTCGATGACGGCCCGCAGGAACCCCAGTCCGCCAAAAACATCCCATTGCGGGTTGATGCGGCCAGCCACTTCGAACTCCAGCGCGTCCGTGTGCCGTTTGCCGGACAACAGGTAGGAGTTGGTCGCGGTGTCGATGTCGGTGTTGCGCTCGTTGTATTTGTCGGTGCGTGCCAGTGCCGTGCGCAGGGATAAATCGCCTTCGTACAGCTCCCACTTAGCGCCGACCTCCATGTTGCGACTGCTTTCGGCCGGTGTGTTGGCAGATTGCGGGTCGTATTGGTAGAGGTCGCCTGAGGTGTTGAAAGAGGTGCCGTAGGCCGCGTAGTAACTGACTTCGTCGGTTGGCTGGTACATCAGACCGAGTCGTTTGCTCAACAACGTGTCCGATCGGGATAAAGGCGCCAAGCCTTGACCGGTTCGGTCGTAATCGCCGGTGAAATTGTCCATTCGCACGCCGCCCACCAGTTTCCATTGCGGTGTCAGGTCCAGCGTGTCTTGCAGGTACAGACCCAGCGTGGTGGCTTTGAATTGGGTGGCGACTTGTTGCTTCAGGTTGCCGCTGATGGCCGTGCTGTCTGGATTGCCGACGGTGGTGGGGGCTTTGGTCGTCAATAAGTACGGGTAGGTCGATCGGCTGGAGTTTTCGATGGCGTATTCGGCGCCAATCAGAATGTTGTTGTTCAGACCCAGCCAGCGCGTGCTGGTCAGGTAATCAGTCTGCAAAAAGGTGTGGTGTTCTTCGCCGGCTTTGGCGTTGGTCCTTCGATTAACCACGGTCGATGGGCTGAAGTTGTTGGCCGTGGTGCCGCTGGCGAATGACGATTGTGTGGCCCACATGGAGCGGGTGTAATAGCCATCGCGTACGCTGGTTTTGAGGCTGCTGCCGTCGTTCCAGCGGTGAATGTGGGTCAGCGTCATGGCGTCGGCCTGGTCTTTTTGGAAGTCCGAATCCAGGCCGTACCAATAGCGGTTGGTCGGCGCCGGGGCAGGCCGGTTGTTCAGCCAAGACGTGCCCCAGTCGGGCTTGTCGTTGTAGTTGAGGTGGTAGTAACTGAACTGAAATTCGTTGGCGGTGCCAACGCCGATGCGGTAGTCGATGGCCAAGCCGCGCCGCTGTGTGCTGGCACTGGCCTTGTCACCGCGGCCGTCTGCATCGGTGCTCATGGCGTTGATGCGCAGTGCGGCATCGTCATCGAGTTTGAAGTTGAAATCGCCTAGGTAGCGTTGGTAGCCCTGCGTGCCGACGGTGGCACTGACTTCATGCTCGGTCATCAAACGCGGTTGCTTGCTTACTTGGTTGATGATGCCGCCGGTGGAGCCCCGGCCAAACAACATGGAGGCCGCGCCGCGCAAAACTTCGATGCGGTCGACGTTGAAGGTGTCGCGGTTGTACTGCGCAATGTCGCGCATGCCGTCCTGGTAAATGTCGCCAGCCGCACTGAAGCCGCGCAGCCGGATGTTGTCGCCAACGCGGCCACCTTCGCCGGCTTCAAAGGTGATGCCGATGACGTTTTCCAAGGCACTTTTCATGCTGTCTTTGCCTTGGTCGTGCAGCAGTTTTTCGTTCACGACGGTCAGCGACTGTGGAATGTCTTTGGCCAAGACCGGCACTTTGCCCGAACTGGTGATGCCGCTTTGGTAGGTCTGCTGATCGCGCTCACGCGCACCGGTGACGACCACCGGCGCTAAGGTTTTTCCTTCAACCGGGGCAGCTTCTGTTGCAGGTAAAGTGCTTTGGGCCCAGCTTGAAACCGACATGGCCAGCATCAGAGCGCCCAAGGGCAGAAGCGTCTTTTCAGAACCAGATTCTTCGCTGGTTCCGGTAAATTTCGGCGGTTTTCGATGTAACAAGGTGATCTTTGAGTGAGCGGTCTGCCACTGGCAAACTAGGAAAATAAGAGCCTGCCAATCGACAACATCTCGGTAGTGCCCCTGGCTGGCAGTCAGTGGGTAGTTTAATCTAAATGCGAATGATTCGTAATTAAATTAAATGTGAGGGCGAAAAAAAAGGCCGAAGCCCATATGTTTAATTCCCTTTGAGCCATGACACCGTTAGCCAGGCGGAAGGGGCGTCGAAGTTCGGCGAAAGACCCAACATGCGGCGCCCACCACCAAAAGCAAGCTGACGGGAAGCGTGATGAGCATCAAGGTGAGTCTCTTCATCCGTGGTTTTCTATTTGATGAGTGGCCTGCTTGATGTGGGCTGTTGGGCTGGTTGCGCTGCACTGGTCGACCACATCACGGGCGCAGCCTTCGCAGCGGCCGCATTGGGTGGCAACGCCGAGTTCGAATTGGATCTCGTCGAAGCCCATGCCTGCGCGGGCGTGGCGGACGATGTCACGGTCAGAGATGCGGCGGCAGACACAGATGATCATGGCGGTGGTTCGGTAGTGGATGGGTTCGATCAATTAGACAGATTATAAATACGAATGACTCGCATTATCAATAAATTTTAAGCTTATATTGATGAGGCTGTAGGCGGCGGCTAAGGCATCGGCATCGTCGGCCTGTATCAGCGCCGCATGCGCGAACGCCGCTTGCGCGCCCAGATCACGATGCCAGTGACCGACAGCATGGCAACCATCACGCCCATCAGCGACATCAGGATACGACCTGGCAGCCCGAGAATCCGGCCTGAATGCAAGGGCAATTGCAGCTGAACGAAAACGTCGGCGGCGGTTCCCTGCCAAGGTCGGTACTCGCCCAGTACGCTGCCATTTTTTGCATCAATGTAGAGGTTGGACAAACCCATGCCCATCGCCCCCATTTCATTCGCAGGGTCGAAAAAAGACACGTTGTAGAAAGCGAAGTCACCGCCGTAGTAAATGCCACCGGGCTGCGTGTCAAAGCCGCGACGAACAGCTTCGGTTCTGGCCACCTGAATCGCTTGCGCAAACCCAAGCGTCGGCTCGATGTAAGTGCCGAAGGGCGCCGGTGTTTGTGTTTCGTAAGGTCCCGGAGTGGTTTTGGACACCAGCGACATCACAGGGTAAAACACCTCGCGGTAAAGGTTGAGTGAGAAAGAAGTGAACGCCACCACCATGATCACGCCCCAGACCCACAGGCCACCAGCGCGGTGCAGATCGAAATTGAGCTTGTAGCCGCCGACCTTCCAGCGCAACAGCCATGATGGTTTCCAGCGTTGCATCCAAGTGGCGGGCTCTCGGCGCACCGGGGCGGCGTCGCTGTGAGTTCTCAAGCGGCGCGGCAGGGTGAGGTAAAACCCGACGAAACTGTCCAGCAGCCAAACCAGTGCGATGCCGCCCATCAGCCAGTAACCCCAGCGATCGGTGCCCCAAAAAGCTGGGATGTGCAGGCTGTAGTGCACGGTTCGCAGAAAAGGCATGAGGCTGCGCCGCGACAGTGACACGGCCAGCGAATCGCGCTGACCGGTGATCTCTGCTGTGACAGGGTCCACAAACACATTGTTGTAGTCGAGCAGGTAAGGCTTGCCCGTGGTCGGGTCGGTCAGCGGACGGACTAGGAAGGAGGCCGCATGCCCTTCCTCTAGGCCAAGTGAGATGTAGCTCACTTGCACGCGGGGGTCGGCAGCCTCCACCACGGCTGCCAGCGCCAGAGGGGCGCGCAACTCGCCGCGACCGGGTGTGGCCATGATGTCGGCGTTGAGCCATTCGTCTAGCTCGTGATCCCACGATGTCACTGCGCCAGTCAACCCGGCAACGATCAGGAACAACGCTACCGTGAGTCCAGTCCAGCGATGGACCAGGGTGGCCAGCTTTCGCAGTTCGCCGCTCAAAACTCGACGCTGGCTGTGAGTGAGAAGGTGCGCGGCGCGCCGAGGACCAGATAGCCTTGACCGGGGTAACCGCCCGCCGAGGCCCAGTAGCTTTTGTTGGCGACGTTGTCGATGCGGCCACGCAGGGTCAGTAACTTCCCAGCGACTTCTGTGAGGTAGCGGGCGCCGATGTCCATCCGTGTCCACGACGGCACGGCTTGTGCGTTGGCCGAGTCAGCGTATTGTTTTGAGGTGTTCAGCAGGCGGGCATTCATGGCAAAACCTCGCATGCCTGGCACGTCCCAGTCGCCACCGATGTTCCATTGCTGGCCTGGCACGCCTATGGCGTCGCGTCCATCGGTGGCGCCACTCGGGCTACTGATCTGTTTGGCGTCTAGGAACGTCACGCCGCCTAGCAGGCGAAGGCCCTTGGTAGGCTCGCCGAAGACTGACAGCTCCACCCCCTCGTTGCGCTGCTCACCATAACGGCCATAGGTCTGCGTCATTGGGTTGACGAATGCGGTGGGCTGAATGGTGGTGAAGAATGCTGCACTGGCACCGAACATGCCGGCGTCGTACTTCACGCCGAGTTCTTTCTGCTTGGACACATAGGTCGACAAAGCTTGATTGGCGTTGGCAATCGGGTAGAAGGGGACGAAATTAAACTGAGGTGCGTTGTCGCCTTTGACCAGGCCTTCGGCGTAGTTGGCATAAAACGACAGGTTTTTGTTCGCCTTGAACACCACCGCAGCCAGCGGAGAGGTCCGGCTGTCGTTGTTACGGGTGGTGGCCGGGCCCAAGTAGTCGTAGTTCTGCTGCTTGATCGACTGATACCTGACGCCCAAGGTCAGCAGAACGTGATCCTCTGCAAAGGCCATTGTGTCCGCCAGTGCCAGGCTCGAAGAATTCATCTTGTTTGTCAGCAGTGGGTTTGAAAGCGACCCGCCGCCAGTGCTAAGGGCCGAGTAAGCTGGTGCAGCGATAGGGGCCGGGGTGTAGATGTTGGACGCAAAGGAGTCCGAGAACTGGTAGGCATTGCGCGACTTTTGCTCGAAGGTTGTGGCTGAGGCGCTCACGGTATGTTTGACGCCGAACGTATCGAACTTGCCACGAACACCGGCTTCAGCGGTTGTGACGCTATCTTTGCGGCCATTGTCGAAGCGGAACTGGGTGGTTGCCCCATGGGTGGACGTGGTCGTGACGGGGTCGGTCAGCACATTTTTTTCATTGCCTTCGCGCATACCGATGGCTGCCCATGCCGTCACTTGCGGGCTCAGATCGACTTCACCGCGCACCGTGGCGAAGGTGTCTTTTGAGTTGGAATTCGTCCACGTCTGCGCAAAGTTCGACGATGCACTGGGCGCTGCAGGGACTGGCAGCCCGGCGCCTATTGTCACGCTGGGGCGGGGCTGGTTGAGATTGCGTTCTTGGTAACCTAGGTCGGCCGACAGGCGGACTGTGCTGCTGTGCCAGTCAAGGCCTACCGACAGGCCGGTTGCCTTGCTTTTTTCGTTGTCGACGCCAGTACCACCCGATCCGGTGATGGCATTGAGGCGTAAACCAGTGGACTGATCAGGGCCAAAACGGCGCCCCAAATCTGTTGACACAAAGTTCTGGCCGTCGGTGCCTGTGCCGAACGAGACCCGTGAAGTGGGCTCACCACCAGCCCGTTTGGGCAGGAGGTTGATGCTACCGCCCACGCCGCTGCCGCCGGGCGCTGCGCCATTGATGAAGGAATTAGCGCCGCGCAGTACTTCTACACGTTCGATGAACTCGGTCAGCATGTATTGGCGCGGCACCAGGCCGTAGAGGCCGTTGTAGGAAATGTCGTCCGAATACAGCGGGAAGCCGCGCACGACGTAAAGCTGTTGGTAATTGCCGTAGCCACGTGACAGTCGCACGGACGGGTCGTTCTGAAGCACGTCGCCAATGCTGCGCGCTTGCTGGTCTTGGATCAGTTCGCTGGTGTAGTTGGTGCTGGAAAACGGCGTTTCCAGGATGTCCTGGTTGCCAAGAATGCCGACTCGCCCGCCACGTGCAACTTGGCCACCAGCGAAGGGCTTGGTCAGGCCTTCTGCAGAGGCATCGGCACTGGCGTTGACCGTGACCGTTTCAAGTGTTGGTACGTTGCTGTCAGCGGCTACCGAAGTTTGAGCGTGCGAAAACGGAATCCAGAGCCCAAGCACAGCGGAGGCGACTGGTGTGAAGGAATAGCGCGAAATCAACATAGCATCCAGTTCAAATCTAAATGAGAATGACTCGTATTATTGCTTTATTTTAAGAGTTTGCTTGGCTTTGATAAAAAAATTTCACACGGATGCTTGTTGCAGGCTGATGCCCATCCTTGATGGGGTTGGATGTGGTGGTAGCTCGCGGCTTTAGATGCAAGTCGCTAAACGCATTATTTCAAAGGTCATATTGCCGCAGGGCGTGACCCATGAAAAAGGGCCCCTGAAGCTCCGTATTTTTTGCGCGTCGCCAGCAGACAGCCCGCTATGCAGATGACTTAACTGAGTTCGCCCATCTGGCTTTGCAGGTAGTTTTGAATCCCGACTTTGCCGAGCAACTCAATCTGGGTTTCTAAAAAGTCAATGTGCTCTTCGGTGTCGTCCAGAATCATTTGCAGCAAGTCCCGGGAGACGTAGTCACGTACCGACTCGCAGTGGGCAATGCCGTCCTTGACGGTGATCTGCGCCGCACTTTCCAGTTTTAAATCGCAGCTCAAAACTTCAGGAACGTCTTCGCCGATCATCAACTTACCCAAATCTTGCACATTCGGCAGGCCGTCCAGCATGAAGATGCGGTCCATCAGCTTGTCGGCGTGCTTCATTTCGCCGATGGATTCTTCGTATTCCTTCTTCGCCAGCTTGTCCAAACCCCAGTGCTTGTACATGCGGTAATGCAGGAAGTACTGGTTGATCGCGGTCAGTTCATTTTTGAGCTGAGCTTGCAGGAACGCGATGACTTGTGGGTCGCCCTTCATGGCAGTCCTTTGTTTAATTTGAAAGGGTGAATTGTGCTGACCGCCGCGAGGCAGGGCAAGGAGATTCTCCATAACCCTTCAAGCGGCGGGATTCAAGCCTCGGTTCAAGGCTCAGGCTGCCGGCGCAGATGTCCGGATCAGGTGGTCAAAGGCACCCAGCGCTGCCTTGGCACCGTCGCCGGCAGCAATGATGATCTGCTTAAACGGCACAGTGGTGGCGTCACCCGCGGCGAAGACGCCCGGCACCGAGGTTTGCCCTTTGGCATCGACGACGATTTCGCCGTGCTTGGACAGCTCGACCACGCCTTTGAGCCAGTCGGTGTTGGGCACCAGACCGATCTGGATGAACACGCCATCCAGCGCGACCGTGTGCAGCTCGTTGCTGGCGCGGTCTTTGTAGACCAAGCCGTTGACGGTTTGGTCGCCGGTGATCTCTGTGGTTTGCGCGTTGGTGAGGACGGTCACGTTTTTCAGGCTGTGGAGTTTGCGCTGCAACACGGCATCGGCGCGCAGTGCTTTGTCAAACTCGATCAGCGTCACATGGCCAACCACCCCAGCCAAGTCAATCGCCGCTTCAACGCCAGAATTACCACCGCCGACCACCGCCACATGCTTGCCTTTGAAGAGCGGGCCGTCGCAATGCGGGCAGTACGCAACGCCCTTGTTTTTGAATTCAGCTTCGCCGGGCACGTTGATGTTGCGCCAGCGTGCGCCGGTCGAGATGATGATGGCTTTGCTTCTCAGGGAGGCGCCACTTTCGAGTTGAACTTCGATCAGGTTGCTGTCAGGGCCGCTGTTCGGAATCAGCGCCTTGGCGCGCTGCATGTTCATGATGTCGACGTCATACGCGCGGACATGCTCTTCAAGCGCCATGGCGAACTTCGGGCCTTCGGTTTCTTTGACAGAAATGAAGTTTTCAATGCCCAGCGTGTCGAGCGTCTGGCCGCCAAATTTCTCTGACGCGATGCCGGTGCGAATGCCTTTGCGTGCGGCATACACCGCAGCGGCTGCGCCGGCTGGGCCGCCGCCAATGATCAGGACGTCGAAGGGTGCTTTAGCGGCTATTTTTTCAGCTTCGCGTGCAACGCCGCTGGTGTCGATTTTGGCGAGGATTTCTTCCAGGCTGGAGCGACCTTGGCTGAACTCAGTGCCGTTCAAAAAGACGGTGGGCACAGCCATGATCTGGCGTGCTTTGACTTCGTCCTGGAACAGGCTGCCGTCGATCATGGTGCTGCGGATGCGTGGGTTTTGCACCGCCATCAGGTTCAGCGCCTGGACCACGTCGGGGCAGCTGTGGCAGCTCAGGGAGACGTAAATTTCAAATTCAAAGTCGCCTTCGAGTGCGCGAATTTGCTGCAGAACTTCTTCTTCGACCTTTGGTGGGTAGCCGCCGATCTGCAACAAGGCCAGGATCAGCGAGGTGAATTCATGGCCCATGGGCAGTCCGGCAAAGCGAGGACCGTGGTTTTCGCTAGGGCGATTGATCGAAAACGAGGGCTTGCGCAAGTTGTCGTCGCGGCTTTCCGTGACGCTGACCAAGGCTGAGGAATCAGTGATGTCTTTCAGCAGCGACTGCAGATCAACCGAGGCCTTGCTGTCGTCGAGCGAGGCGACGATCTCGATCGGCTGTGTGGCGCGTTCGAGGTAACTCTTGAGTTGGGCTTTGGTGGCGGCGTCGAGCATGAAGACTCACTTTGAAAAA
>Ga0075464_10001634_pt1 | contig 10137 bp, 12 predicted proteins | sample DEB19_08_DNA_5_FD_75068 | JGI IMG/M metagenome (GOLD analysis project Ga0075464, IMG submission 75068) | Aqueous microbial communities from the Delaware River and Bay under freshwater to marine salinity gradient to study organic matter... | ecosystem: Environmental > Aquatic > Marine > Coastal ...
CCTATGTCTGGTATCGGTTCACTCGTTACTTTTCAATCTTTGTTACCTGGCGTTTTAGATACTGGCGCTCGCACAATTACTGCAGCGTTAGATTTAGAAAAAGCGGCAAGTGTTGCAGCTGCAACTCCAATGCCTACAGGATTTATTAAAAATAGCGGCGCTGATTTACCAGAGCAACAGATAAGCGGATTACTAGCAGCGTGGAAAGCAGCGCGTAGTAGTCGCAGTACAGCATATTTAACTAGCACTTTAGATTATCAAACTACAGGTTTTAGCCCTAAAGATATGATGTACAACGAGGCTAGCCAATACTTAGCTACACAAATTGCGCGTTTAATGAACGTGCCAGCTTATTATATTAGCGCAGATATGAATAATTCTCTTACATACCAAAATATATTAGATGGCCGTAAAGAGTTTGTAGCATATTCATTACAGCCGTTTATTAGTGCTATTGAAAATCGTTTATCTATGGACGATATTACACGTCGCGGTAATGTAGTGAAGTTTGCAATAGATGAAACTTTTTTACGTGCCGATACTGCAGCTCGTTTAGATGCGTTAGAGAAAATGTTAGCGCTTGGTTTAATTGATTTACCTACTGCTCAATCTATGGAACAACTATCCCCAATGGGTCTACAGGAAGGTATGATGACTAATGATATTAACATTTAGTGGAAATGTAGAGGCAGTAGATAGCGGCGAGCGCCGTACGATCTCTGGCAAAATTGCACCCTATGGCGAGGTAGGCAATACCTCTGCAGGCCGTGTAGTTTTTGCTAAAGGTTCAATCGTTGCAGCTAACCCAGATAAAATAAAACTTTTAATGTCGCACGATAACAGCAAGCCAGTAGGACGTATGAAAAGTATCCTATCGAGTGAGGACGGTCTTTACGCTAGCTTTTCAGTTAGTCAAAGCTCACGCGGTAGCGATGCGATTTTGCTAGCCCAGGAAAAATTGATGGACGGCCTATCCGTTGGGGTGGAAGTTACAGCCTCTAAGCCTGAGAACGATTATCTCCTGGTCACTGCAGCGGTACTCCGCGAGGTTAGCCTGGTCGAGTCGGCCGCATTTACCTCGGCTGCAGTGCAAAAAATTAGCGCAGCTGAGATGGCAGCTATAGAAGCTGCTAACTCAATGAGCGTTAAAACTACAGTAAGTAATACAGTAATAAACACAACCACAACCGAAACCGAAACAGAGAGCGAGGCAGCTGTGACTACAGCCCCCGATACAACTACTCCTGATGCAACAGCACAGGAAGAAACGGCTGTACCTGCAGTAGAGGCAGCCCGTCCGATTATCCGAGCTAACCCACTAGATAGCCAACGTGTACGTCACGATATTACTTCAATGGGTAAGTACACAGAGCACAAAATTAAAGCCGCTTTAGGTAATGACGAGTCACGTCTTTACGTCACTGCAGCCGACGATTTTTCTAGCGCTGGTTTAGGTTTTACACCTACACAGTATCTAAAATCTGTAGTATCTACACAGGGTAACTTCGGTCGCCCAGCTATGGAGTGCGTAGACCGCCAAGTAGCACCTGAAAAGGGAATGGTTATCAATCGGCCTAAATTCACTACTTACCCAGCTGTAACAGTTGAGGCAGAAGGCGGCGCAGTACAAAATACCGACGCGGTTTCTGAATATTTATCCAGCACTTTACAAAAATATTCAGGTATGCAAACCCTGAGTATAGAGCTTTATGAGAGGTCTGACCCTGGCTTCCTAGAGGCTGTTGTTAATGAGTTGGCCAACAATTACGCTAAGGTCACAGATGCCGCTGTTATAACAGCCCTTACCGCAGGGGGTACTCAAGCTGCAGCTACAGCTGCAACTAGCGCGGGTATTATCAGCTTTATTTCAACTGAGGCACCTGCAGCCTATACAGGCTCAAGCTATTTTGCTAAGAATTACCTAGCTGGTAGTTCCCAGTGGTCTTTACTTCTCGGCGCTACTGATTCAACAGGCCGTCCAATTTATTCAGCTGCTAACCCAATGAATAGCGGCGGCAACGCTGCAACTACCTCTGCTAAGGGGTCCGTACTAGGGTTAGATTTATATGTGGACCGTAACGTAGTTTCTACTACTATTGACGAGTCAGCATTTATTATTGCCCCAGAAGCATTTACCGTATTTGAAAGCCCAACGGCTTATATGTCAGTAAATGTAGTTGCTAATTTACAGGTGCAGATTGCAATTTATGGAATGATGGGAACAATGGTCAATATTGCAGGCGGTATCCGTCGCTTTAATTTGACATAGTTTCAAACCCTAATAGTGGGTAGGGCAGTAGCCCTTGCCCTACCCACCTAACGTAAGGAGTACCGATATGGCCGCTACATATTGCACGGCCGCAACTCTTAAAGCGAGTTTGGGTGTCGGTACTCTTTACGATTCTTATAGTTGGATAGAGGACACCTGCCAGGCGGCTCAGGATTTAATTAACGGTTTTTTATGGTTTGATGTTGCTCCTGTAGTAGGTACGGCTTTATCTAATAATGTTGCTACAGTTATGGTGGCCAACCCTGGCATATTTACTACGGGCCAATCTGTAACTATCGCTGGGGCTGGCTCTACCTTTAACGGCACTTACACGATTACGGGTACCGTGCCTTACCCTGCACCTAATCTGTCTGTACCTGGCTATGCCTTTAATATGATGCAATACCCTAACGGCTATAGCTTTATACAATATGCCAAAACTGCTAGCGACCAGACATTTAGACGAGTATTACCTTATGGCACTGCTCTAGGCGATGATACGAAAAGTAGTACATACGCGAACACGCCAGCTATCAATGCGGCGGCGCTTATCCTGGCTGAGAATATCTGGACTGCTCGCTTTAGTACACAAAACGGCGGCACCGGCGTAGACGGCTATAGTCCGTCACCCTTCAAGATGTCAAATACTTTAATCGCGTCAATCAGAGGCCTCTTAGCAAATTATTTATCGCCAATGGGAATGTTGGGATAATGACAGCGGCGATTACCACACTACGCAGCACTATAGCTGCAGCCTTATCTAACCCTGGGGTTTGGGATACTCTGGCTTTCCCAGCTAGTACAGTTTTGGCTAACAGCGTAACGGTGGCACCCTCAGACCCCTACATAACACCTACTAATAACTCAAGGGCAACTATTTCGCCCTTAGCTAATTTTAAGATTATTATGTGTGTGCCTATGTTTGATAATCAAGGGGCATTAATAAATATAGAAAATACAATAGTGGCAGTGTTTAATAAACTGGCCTCTAGCTCTATCGTATTTAACGTGAGTGCAGTATCAGCGCCAAGCGTACTAAGCGTGGCTAGCGGTGACTTATTAACAAGTGATATTACAATTAACATACTATCGAGCTGGGAGTAAAGACTATGAGCTTAACCGATGAAGATAAAGCGTTTTTAATCAAGATAGGCCAAGAGTTGCCTGTTGAGGTTAAAGAAACAAAACCACCTAAAGAAACACCGAGCGAAAAGGACGAGGCATAAGCGATGGCCGTATATCTAAGTAATGGGGTAGTGGTTACGCTTAACACCGTAGCACTTTCAGACCACGTAACGAGCGCAACAATTAACCGTAGCTTTGACGAGCTAGAGGTTACAGCTATGGGCGATACCGCACATAAGTTTGTAAAAGGCCTAGAGGCCAGCAGTATTACGCTTGACTTTTTATCTGACACAGCTGCCGCTAATGTCAATGCGACACTACAGGCAGCCTGGGGTACAACAGTAGCCCTAACACTTAAGCAGACAAGTGCTGCAACCTCGGCAACTAACCCGCTATACAGCACTACAGTATTAGTAAATAACACTACAGACATTAACGGCGCAGTAGCCGATATTGCCACACAGTCGATTACATTTACCTGTAACTCAGCTATCGTTATTACTACTTCATAATCAACTAAGACAAGGGGCTAACACAATGGCAAGATTAAAAATAACAAGAGCCAACGGTAACATTACCGAGCATCAAATAACGCCACGAATTGAATATACTTTTGAATTACATTACAAAAAAGGATTCCATAAAGCTTTTCGTGATGATGAGATGCAAAGTATGGTTTATTTCCTGGCCTGGGAGTGTATTAGGAGCAGCGGCGAAACCGTCCCAGTATTCGGCCCAGAGTTTTTAGACACCTTATCTAAGGTGGACGTGCTAGACGATAACCCTTTGGAGTAGTGGGGCGGGGTAAATATGGTTATCTGGTCGCCCAGATTGCCGTAGAAACAGGGATTCCGCCCCAGTACCTCTTAGATTTAGATAGCAGTATGTTTGCCAATATGGTTAAAGTTTTAACCGACAGAGTGAAAGAGGCGCAAGATGCCAACAGAACTAGAAGGCGCTCTTGAACTTCGCAGGGCTATTGCATATCTTGAGCCTGATTTAGCAGTAGAAGTGCGTAATGAGTTAGCAAAATTATTACGTCCTATTGTGGCAATAGCTAGAGGTTACATACCAAGTACTACACCTTTAAGCGGTTGGCGGCCTCGCAGTTTTAGTGAGGCTACGTTTCCCATTTATGACGGCGCTGAGGCTAAGCGCGGTGTTGGTTATCGTACTTCACCCTCAAAACCTAACCGTGAAGGTTGGGTAGCTCTTGCTCGTATCGTTAATCACTCTGCAGCTGGCGCAATTTATGAAACTGCAGGCCGTAAAAACCCTTACGGTGCGCCTTTAGCCGAGATGGATTCGCCTTTTGCAGGTGGCACTTATGTAAATAGAGTGACTGGTAAAACTGAAATCATTAAATACGTGCGCGGTGGCCATAAATACAGTAGGCGTTCGGCTCATCAAGGTAAAGATTTTATCGCTGGCCTTCAAGATTCAAGCCCTCTTACTAATGCTAGTAACGCAACTGGCCCAGGTAGGCGCAGCCGTATGATGACAGGCCGCGCTATTTTTAGAGCGTGGGCTGAAGATGGCGGCAAGACTAATGCGGCAGTTATTAAAGCGCTAGAAACTAGCCGCGATAAGTTTTATAGTAATAGTAAGAAGGCTGCATAATGGCTCAGGGTGTAGATGTATCCATAAATATAGCATCGGCTTTTAAGGGCAAAAAAGCATTTAAGCAAGCCGATAACGCTGTAACAAAATTGATGTCTAGTACTAAAAAACTAGCAGGGGCTATAGGCATAGCTTACGGTACTAGGGCTGTTTTGGCTTACGGCAAGGCCTCAATGAAAGCTGCAGCCGACGACCAAAAAGCTCAAAAAATACTAGCTAATAATCTTAAAAACGTAGGCCTGGCCTATGCCTCGGTAGATGCTGAGAGTTTTATTCAGTCAATGGAAAAACAGACTGCTATATTAGATGACCAGTTACGGCCTGCATATTCTCAATTAGCTACAACTACGGGCAGCGTTGCTAAAACTCAAGAGTTAATGGCTTTAGCTTTTGATGTTTCTAGCGGCAGTGGTTTAGATTTTGCCTCTACTGTAGATATTTTGAGCCAAGCTTATGTAGGTAATACAAAAGGCCTAAAGCAACTTAATCTAGGACTCACTCAAGCCGAATTAAAGTCTATGAGTTTTGCAGAGATTCAAGACAAGTTAAAAGCTAATTTTGCTGGGGCTGGCGCAACTGCCTTAGATACTTACGCTGGCTCGATGGCTAAATTATCTGTAGCTACCTCTAACGCCAGTGAAACTATAGGCGGTGCATTATTAGATGCTGTAGTCAAAGTTAGCGGCAGTAAAGGCATAGACGGACTTATCAGCAAAATAGATACTTTAGCTAGTGGTATTGCCTCAGTTATTACACAAATAGGCAATATGGTAGGCGCGCTTAACGGTACTGAAGCGCAAAAAGCCTTTAGCGGCGGTTATATGGTTAGCGGCGGTAGAGCTGGCAGTTTTCACGTAGGCGCTACTGGGGCTGGTAATTTAGCATTAACTGGCGGCTCTAATATGGATACGCAACGCTCAGCGTTAGCAGCTTCTAAAGCAGCCGAAACCGCTGCTAAAAAGCGAGCAGCCGATTTACTAGCAGCTACTAAAAAAGCCTCTGCCGATGCTGCCGCTGCAGCCAGAAAAGCTAAGTTAGATGCGAAAAACCAAGAATTATTAAGTAAGGCCGCTGCAGCCTTTGACATTAAACAAATCTCAATAGCTGCAGCCTTAAGAGAAACTTACGATAGCCAGACAAAACTGCGCCTATTAGCGATGCAAGCTATAGAGGACGATAACGGCCAAGCTGCTATAGATTACTTAAAACAGTTACAAATACTACAAACAGCCGTACAGGCAGACAAACTTAAAGGCCTCACTGGCATATCAGAGACTCAGTTACACCTTATAAATACAGAGTTATTAGCAGAGTTACAGTCTATTGAAACCTCTAAAATGTCTGAGGCTGATAAAGATGCAGCAAAAATGGCGGCGTGGGCTAAATATAACGATGCCATAGCTAAACAAGGTGAGTTAATGGCGCTTGGTTATTACTCTGAGCGTACACAGATTGAGTTAGTTTCTATCGCCAAACTAGCTGCCTTATCTGAGTTTGAGTCTGCCCAGACCACTTTACGCAAAATTGCTCTTAGTGCAGATATGGCTGCTATAGATGAGGTTTCACTGGCTCAAGCTTTAGCCGATGAGTCACGAAATAATAATATGATTGCTTACATAGCCCTGATAGATGAGGCAAAATACGCAGCCTTTGATTTAGCAGCCGCTACAGCTGCGGCGGCCTCTGAACAGGCCTACGCTATTACTGCACTAGCTGAGGCAAACGCTGCAGCTCAAGCCATAGCCGATGCGGCAAACGCTGCCTCTGTTATAGCTGCCGCCGATGCTGCCGCTACTGCCGCAGCTATTGCTGCTAGTGCTGCCGCTGCCGCTGCAGCTGGGGCAGGTGCAGGTTCTACGGGTGACGCTAACATAGGTGATGGACAGATATCAGTACCAGATTACGGCGGCGCTCTTAGCGGTATAAATCTTAACCCTGGCCGCGCTAATGATGCCTATAGCGCCCCTGTTATTAACATTACTACTGGCCCTTTAATCGGCACCGAAGATACGATAGCCGATGCAGTACAGGCAGCTATGCAGACTCTTAACCGTCGAGGCAGTAACGTATCTTACGCGGGTGCTATCTAATGGCAGTGCCAGTAGTTAATGCTTTTATAAACTTTAGTACTGGCCCAGCTTTTGCTCAAGCGATGATATTAGACCAGGGGCAATTAGATGTAAATGTATTGGCAGATGCGGTGGCAGTAATTGTAGATGTAAGTGACCAAGTAAATACAATTACTACTAATAGAGGCCGTAACGCTCAGGCTGACCAATTCCAAACAGGCACACTTAGTTTAAGGATTGTGGACCAAAACGGAGATTTTAACCCGCAAAACCCAAACAGCCCTTATTACACCTTGCTATCTCCTATGCGAAAAGTACAGATAACAGCTACCTATGCAAGTGTGACCTACCCAGTCTTTCAAGGCTACATAACGAGTTATACAACCACTACACCCTTAACGGCTAATGATGTTGTTTATACGACTATTACAGCTGTAGATGCTTTTAGACTGGCTCAAAATGCCCAGATAGCTACAGTGGCAGGCACTACCGCTGGTCAATTAAGCGGCGCCAGAATAAATAACTTGCTAGACGCCATATCCTGGCCTAACTCTATGCGCGATATTGATGCAGGTTTAACTACTATGCAGGCTGACCCTGCCACCCAGCGCACGGCGCTAGCTGCTATGCAAACAGTAGAGACAAGTGAGTACGGGGCGCTCTATGTCAATGCGGCGGGCAGTTTTACGTTCCAAGACAGATTCATTACCTCTACCTCAGTATCAGGCACCCCTACAGTATTTACAGATGATGGCTCAGGTATTGACTACTCTAATGCGGTATGGGTCTTAAATGACACCTTGATTTATAACCAAGCCAATATAACCAGAAGTGGCGGCACGGTGCAGACGGCAGAAAACACAGCCTCAATAGCCCAATACTTTTTACACAGCTACAACCAGCAAAACCTACTTATGCAAACCGATGCCGATGCCTTAAATTACGCTCAAGCTTATGTAGCAAGTAGGGCAGAGACTACTGTACGCTGTGATGCTATTACCCTAGACCTCTACACGGCTAATTATAACGCTGGCATAATCGCAGGGCTTAATTTAGATTTTTTTGACCCTATTACGGTAACTACAACCCAGCCAGGTAACTCTACTTTGACCAAAACTTTACAGATTTTTGGCGTGGCTATGACTATCACACCTAATAAATGGCAGGTAACCTTTACTACGTTAGAGGCGATTTTGGACGCATTTATATTAAATGATATTTTGTACGGCAAACTTGATACAGGCGTATTGAGTTATTAAGGAGTGAGAATATGAGCGCAGGTCTAGGATATAAACTATTCGTAACGGGTGAGGTACTGACGGCTGCCGACACTAACGGCTATCTAATGCAAGGTATTTTAGTTTTTGCTAGTGCAACAGCTAGAGATGCAGCTATTACTGCCCCAGCTGAGGGCCAATATGCTTACCTTAAAGATACTAACGTTACTTATTATTATGATGGCGCTACTTGGGTAGTATCAGGTGCAACGGGTGATATTACAGCCGTTACGGCTGGTACAGGGTTATCAGGCGGCGGTGCCAGTGGAGATGTAACTCTTTCAATTAATACAGCCGTTACAGCCGATTTAACTACTGCTCAAACTTTAACTAATAAAAAATTAAGTGATTCCAGTACAACAATCGTCGATGTCACCGATGCAACAAAGGCAATCAAGTTTGATGTCGCTGGAACAACTGGAATAACTGGGACAATAGCAACAGCTTTTACAACAGCTAAAACTGTCACCATTCCTGATACTACGGGTACTGTTGCATTAACTAATGGTGTTATTAATAACTCCTTAACTACTACAACTGGGGATACTATTTATGCCAATGCTGCTAATACTCCTGCCCGTCTAGGCATAGGCTCTACAGGCCAAGTACTTACAGTTGCAGCAGGGCTACCCAGTTGGGCAACGCCAAGCACAGGGGCAGTAGTAGCAACTGTGAGAAAATCGGCAGACCAATCTGTTACTAGTAGTACTACCCTCGTTAATGATTCGCAATTAAAATTTGCAATCGCTGCAAGTGAAACTTATTTATTTCAATTATGGTTATATGTTTATACTGCCGATGGTGTCCCAGATATAAAACTAACTTGCACTGGACCAAGCGGTTCAACATTACTTTGGTCACCTGGTCAAGTTATTTTATTACCTGATGCATCTCAAACAGCCGGAACGGTTCAGACAGGTGGAACTACTGCTAGTTATTTTGTGGACTCAAATTTACGTCTAATTACATTGTTTGGAAGTATTTTAAACAGTACAACTGCTGGCGATGTGCAATTACAATTTGCACAGAATGTTAGCAGCGCAACTTCAACGACAATTAAAGCCGGGTCATATATTATGGGAACTAAGGTGGTCTAATGAGTCAAGTAATTACAACAAAAAAAATCAACCTGGACCAGTTAGGTTATGAATCAAAAATAGATATGAACACTATTTTTGAACCAACAGGTGAGGTGACTATCTGCTCATCTGTGGAACAAAGTATTTTAGAGTCGTTTATTAAAAACCACACTGCCGATGATTTATGGCAAAATCCCACGCCTATTGAGTCAAACCCTAACGTCGCTGCAAAATTAGCTTTACTAGCCAAACTTGGCATAACTGCCGATGAATTAAAACTATTGTTTAGCTAATGACGCTCACGAGTTATAACGGCTGGCCAGCCAGTAAAGAGCCTGCAGAGATAGGCATAAAGTCTTACGCCGTGCCTGGCACTATGCTCAAACTAAGGTGCGCTGAAAAGGTAGCACCATTACTTATTGGTTTTGCGGCTGAGTTTCACGAATTGATTGAGCCGCTAGATGAAGGTGACCTCGATGATTGGGGTAGGTGCTACAGAGACGTAAGAAACGTACCAGGTACATTAAGTAATCACAGTAGCGGTACGGCCACAGACCTTAACGCCAGCCGTCACCCGTTAAAATCTATTGGCACGTTTGAAGCTGGCAAGGTACCAATGCTTAAGGCCCTGGCTACAAAATATGCTCTTACCTGGGGTGGGCAGTGGACACGCCGAGATGAAATGCACTTCGAGGTAA
>Ga0075464_10001635_pt1 | contig 10126 bp, 9 predicted proteins | sample DEB19_08_DNA_5_FD_75068 | JGI IMG/M metagenome (GOLD analysis project Ga0075464, IMG submission 75068) | Aqueous microbial communities from the Delaware River and Bay under freshwater to marine salinity gradient to study organic matter... | ecosystem: Environmental > Aquatic > Marine > Coastal ...
ATTTTTTTAAAAATATTTTTACCGTAATGTTTACCAACCACAGTATGATTTAATCCTTTTTGTTCCAATAAAGCAACAGTGTTCGCAAGAGGCCTAGAAGTAATAATTACTTCATGTCCATCCGATTCTAATTCCCTAATTAAATCGTAAAACATATTAATATGTGGAGAATTAGAAAGTTCAAACCAAATTCGCATAAAATTAATTTAAAGATTAAGAGAAAAAAACTAAGGTGAAAGGTTTACAACATGTCTATGCTTGGCATTAGAGGAAGTAAGAAAAGGTGTATTGAAATAAAATTTATACTCATGAAATTTTAAATGGCTCTTAATTTCGTTAATTATTTTATCGTAGTAACTCATATCACTAATACTGCCATCTGTATTTATATACACATTCAACCTTCGTTTATCAAAAGTAATCTGGTACTGTGTTATGGTATTTTCAGGCCTAAATAATATTTGAAAAAAGGCACAATGAATAGTATTATTATTGGTGTCTATAATAAGGTCGCCAGAACGGCCCAAAATATTTGTTAAAACAGGGAAGTTTCGCTTACAGGTACAAGTAACCGTATCAGAAAATTCAACAATATCGCCAGTATTGTATTTTATCATTGGGAAACCCTCATTGCTTAAATCAGTAGCTATTAAATTGCCATGGGTATCTGTTTCGATATAGGCCCGCGTATTTATTAAATGTAATTGATGCGCTTCGCATTCAAATGCAGAAACTCCTGCCTCATTGCATCCATACTGGTTGTAAACTTCTGTTTTAAATGCTTCTTTAATATTAGTGCGCATAAATTCTGTTAACATTTCTGAAGTACAAATAATCCCTTTTAAGTGCGGAAAAACATACTCTCCATTGTTGGTTTTGATATAAGTAGCAATCTTATCAAGCGCTGAAGCATAACCGTAAATTATTTTCGTTTTACGAGTAATAATTTTATGTAAATATTTATTAATATGATCGTCTGATAAAGCAAAAGCAGAATAACCATCTATATTTAACAACTTATAAAAAATAGCATGTTTAAATTTTGAATTAGGATTAAGTAAAGCTGTTCCTGCAATAAAAGCAACCCTATCCCCTAGTTTGTACCCTGCAACTTCCCAAGACAAGATAATACCTGTCCATAAATATGACCTAGCATTGGAAGTAGTAAAGTACCGTAATGGCGTACCAGTTGATCCACTTGTAGCTTTCGGAAAAAGTTTATTTGGATAATCGTTTACAATAAAGGCATCCATTTGCTGTCTTATGTCGTTTTTTGTAAGAATTTCCAAAGATTCATAAGAACTAGCATTTTTATAGTAAGTAGTAGCATTTTTAGCAAGATTAAATAACTGACCGAGTTTATCCTTTACTATTTTTTGCAAAACTTCTTTAGGGTAAAATTGTTCTTTCCTTGTAGTATCAAGTACTGCCTTAATATTAGTATGCCCTAGTAAATCAACTAGAAAAATTCTGATTAAGCCAAGGGAGGTATAATTAGTTGTCATACTTAATTATTGATCATTGAAAGGTATAATTGGGATAATTGTGCTTTAATAACTTGAGTAGAGAATTGCTTTGCGGTATTATGTGAATTCAATCCGTATTGAGCTAAAATGTCCTTATTCAAAAAAATCTGTTCCAGTATAGGGTCAAGTTGATTAAAAAAACCAGGTTTAAACAGCCAACCATTGTGGCCTTCCTTAACTATAGAGGGGATTCCTCCTACATTTGTTGCAATCACAGGCTTACCAAATGACATTGCTTCTAATATAGATACCGGCAAGCCTTCAAAATAAGAAGGTAAAATAAACATGTCGCAAGCAGTAAAATATTTATGTTTTTGCGTTGAAGTCACCCATCCCACAAAGTTAACTTTAGAAGCAAAAATGGGATTTGCTAATATTGAATTAAGCCTGTACTCTTCATGATGTCCCCCAATAGTGAGCCTTATTTTATTATTTAAAAAAAGGGGGTTGTCACTAAGGTAGTTGAGTAAATCAAAAATGCCCTTTTCATCACAAATTTTACCTAGAAACAATAAATGCAAAATATCGTCATCGATATATGGTTTATATAAATCATGAATTTCAATTGGATTTCCAACAACTATCACATTTTGAAGTCTAATTTTTTGTATGTAAAATGATTTCCATTCCTCAGAAAGACATATTACCATGTCCATCTTTTGGAGTAAATACTTTATAACTATTTTTAAGACCCCTGCTTGACTATAATATTGATCAAATGAACCACTATGGATATGAAAGATTACTTTTTTATTGTACATTTTTCCTAATATCGCTAAGAAGGATTTTCTAATGAAACTTCTTTTTGATGCACTGTGTATATGTAATAACTTAATTTCCTTGTCAGTAATTAAAGCTTTATTAACATCATAAATAACTTTTAATAACGCCTTAAATTTAGATCCCTTTTGTACCGTATTTAAGGTAGAAACTATTTTTATATCCTCGATATATTTGGCATACATATTTAATACAGCCCCCATGCCGCCAAAATCACTCGTAGGGCCAATATATAATACCTTTGTAAAAACAGAACTCATGAATTTTGAACTTAGTGATTTAAACCCCTTGATTGCTTAAAATTAACTTTTCATAATCTAGGTACATTCTGTCTGAGGTGAAATTGTCTAAAAAATATTGCCTGATATGATTACTTTTTGTATTACTTCCAAGTAACTTATTCCAGCTTTTAGCAATCGAGTAAGCATCGTTCACATTAGCTAATTCTCCAGTTACGCCTTCAATAAGCATTTCCCTGGCGCCGCCAACATCAGTAAGCGAAATGGGCAAACCAAATGCCATAGCTTCCAATGCTGCAAGTGAAAATGTCTCACTTGTTGATGTAAGCGTAAATAAATCAGAAATGCAGTAAAATTTTCTTACATCAGACTGTACATTCGTAAAATGCACATAATGCTGTAAAGATTTGTCATAAACCTGTTGTTTCAAAAGTGCAAGGTAATTAGCATTACCATCCCCTACAAAAACCAAATGAGATTTACTATTAAATTCTTTATGTAAAATGTAAAGCGCATCAATTGCACAGCTATGACCCTTTTCACGACTAACTCTAGCTACATTAACAATTACAGTTGCACCTTTAGGGATATTATAAGTAGCCCTAAGGGTATCATAATTAAATTCAGGAATTGAATTTATATTAAAATAGTCTTTATCAATACCATTGTTAATTACAGAAACGAATGAATTAGGTATAAAGTATTTTTTTTGCAAATATTGTTGCTGGTTCTTACATAAATAAACAATTACATCGCGTTTTGAAACTAATCTATAGCAAAAAAAGTTTTTAATGAAAATATTGGTAGAATTAGGAATAGTAGAATGCAACGAAAGGTAAAACTTAGTTTGCCTGTCAAAAATAAATGCCAACTTAGTCATGAAAAAAGGATAGGCATTGATACAAAAAACTTTATTGATATTATGAGATTTTATAAAATACCTAATTCTAAAACTAACAAATAAATCAAACCTATATTTTTTCTTGATTGTTTGAATTTGGATATTAGGGTTTAATTCATGTAATAATGCTATTTGATCATTTAATAAAATTACGATTGGCTCATAGCCTATACTAAAGAAATGATTCACGATTGAAATTAAAAACTTCTCGGCACCGCCTACAGGTAGGCCGTTTATAACAAATGCAATGCGTTTAGGATTGTTAAGTAACATACTATTAATGGATAATTTTTTCGTTAAAAATAAATTCGATGTATTTATCTGTCGGGTTTTCAGCAGGAATAATTTTGGCAGGGTTCCCTATTACTAAGCTATGATGTGGGATATCGAAATTCACATATGAATTGGGAGCTATTAATACATTATCACCTATTGTTATTCCTCCAACAATAGTTGCATTAACTCCAATCCAAACTTTATTTCCAATTACAGGTACTCCTTTCTTTGACCCTCTATTAGTTTGGCCAATAGTTACCCCTGCAGTTATATTACAATTATTCCCGATAATGGCTTTGGGATTTATAATTATGGTGCCAAAATGACCAATATATAAACCTTGACCAATACGTGTATTAGCCGAAATTTGAAAACCATATTTGAAGGAATACCTCTTTAGTAATAACCAGTAAAAAATGTGAGCAAAACTATACTTTGTACAATTTGCTGCATTTCTTAATAAATAAGTGTACCTAAAACCAGGTATAAAAAGGCCATAAATCAAGCCTTTGAAACCGGTTTTACCTTCATACCGATATAAATCAGCCTTATGGTAATTATTCACTTACTAAACTTTTACTAAGTTGTTTACCAGAAAATATGTTATTATATGCATTAAGTAACATATCCTTGTTCCATAAACTAACGTCCTTATTAGTCTCAGAAATGACATTAGGTTCTAGTTGTTTATAATAATTATTGTTTAAGGCTTTTATTATGGTGTTTGCTAAATCAAAGGCATCGGGACGAACCAATAATCCATTATAACCATCAGTGATATACTCCGGGAAAGCGCCAACGTTGGTCGCTACTGTTGTTTTACCCAAAGAATTGGTTGTCATAAGTACCCCACTTTGCGTAGCATCCCTATAAGGACAAACTATAAATTTGGAATTAAGTATACACGTTGCAAGATCTTCTAAATCTAAATAACTGTTAATAAATATGATATTATTTATATATTTATTGGAAAGTATTTTATCAACATAAAACCCGTCACATTTTCCTGCAATTAAAAATTTTTGAGTTGGAAAGCTTTTTAAAACAAGTGGAATGGCCTCCAATAAAATATCAATCCCTTTGTATTTTGAAATTCTTCCAAAGAATAAAATATATTGATCAGAAATGACATCAATGTTATCAGTATATTGTTTAATAAATGTATACGGCTGTAATCGTAAAACACTTATTGGAATATGAGAACTAGGATATTTAGCAGAAAATTGTTCATTGGCGAAATTAGAATAAAAGAAAAATCCATTAGAAATTGGGAAAAATATAAATTTTACTAAACGTTGTTTCCATGAATCTTCCCCTGAGTGTGGGACAGGATCATGTATAGTAATAAAACTTTTTATAAAAAGGATAAATGGAAACAAACCAATAGCCCTTAGTGAAATAGTATCAAAATGGATAATGTCTGGTTTTAATTTCTTTATCCATTTACCTGCAGTCCTTGCAACAAGTAAACTTTTAAAGGATAAACTTTTTTTGTGTTTATGTATTAAAAATTGAACACTAGCGACTCCCGAAAAATAAGGGCTAAGTTGTAACCATTTGACATAGTCTAATACCTTCTCAACTGGCTCAAGTGTGTTAAAATGGTCAATTTTATCAACATTTACAACAGTACTGTTTCTTGATTCAGGTGCCAATTCTATAACTAAATGTAATTCAACGTCATTTTTAATTGACTGTATTGTTTCCAATGTAGCATCTAAAAAATACGTGTGTGTATAATAAACAACAACCGGTTTTGGATTATTCATAATATATATTATTAGATAAGGGATTCTTATTATGGAGATTAAATATTAATTAATGGCTCTTTATAATTAGTATTTCTGATTGAAGTATTATAGTATATGGTACCTAAAACGCCCAGACAAATAATCCAAAAAAATACAAATAATAAACTACTATCCCACAAGGTAAAAAGTAATCTAAATGCGCTTATTGAAATGACAACAAAAAAGAAGTAAAGAAAAACATGCATAAATGATATAATCTTAAGTTTAACTAAGTATATATCCTGAATTATATGAAATAATAAGAAAGAAATGAAAATTGAAAGATTTATTATAGTGAGTGATTTATAAAAATATAACCCAGCAAAACTAAAAATACAATTAGCTATTAAACTAGTAATATTCAACCACATATCAATTTTTTCTTGCTTTATTGCAATAAGTACGTTTGCTTGCAATAAGGCAGTGGGGAAAACAAGCATGGTAAGGAACATCTGTTTGCTATAAATAGAAGTACTAGTAAATTTTTCGCCAAAAATAAAAGGAACAAAGCTATCGGCATAGGAAAAGATAAATGTATACGCCATAACGCCATATAATGCATATAAGAAAAAAACTTTCTTATAATATTTAGTAAACTTGCCCATATCCTCCCCTGCAAGCCTAATTAGTACTGGGAAAATTGAAGTGGAAACAATCACAGGTAATATTTGTACAATTGAGAAAAGTTTAAATGAAATTTCAAAATTAGCTACATCATTTATTGTTAATAATTTAGAAACAATAATGTTGCCAATTTTCCAATAGATAACAGCAACGCTTCCAATAACTATAAAAGACCAGTTTGACAAAACGATGCTTTTAATTTCTTCTAATTTTACTTTAATTTTCAATATTTGCCTTAGGTTAACTAAGTATACATTACCTAATCTTAAAAAAAGATTTAAAGTTATAAACCTAAAGCAAATAAGCACAAATGCTAAATAAAGTATAGGGAGTTGATAGATAAATAATAAACATGCCGCTAGGAATTTAAAAATAGCCTCGATAGTTAATATTAAAAAAGTTCTTTTTTGTTCATAGGTAGCAATATTTACAAATTTAATAACATAGATAATGTTGTCGAAAATTATATTAATCCCAATTAAAATAGAAAGTTTTCTGATTACTATATTTTCATATAATGAAAAACTAAGTAAAATGTTGACAAAATAGAAAAAAACACCTGCTACTAATTGAATTTTAAAAAATTGGTTTATTAAAACTTGCTTATCTGTAGTATTCATTAATTCTCGGATAAACCACTGACCAAGTCCTAGAGAGGAAAAAGCAAGTACAAATCCATACAATGTATTAGCAATTATATAATTACTAAAGTCAATGGTTGCGTATTTCCTTGCAAGTACAACAAAAAAAATACTATATAAAATATTTTGAAGAATATTTGAAAAAACTCCCCAAAAACTATTGCTAAATACCTTTGATTTAAAACTATTTGAAATTAAAGTTAACAACGTATTAATAATCATTTACTATACCACGTTTATATCGATCAATTAAGAGTATTATAATAGTCATTATTAATAGGCGTATTCTTAAATCGGCTAAGGAATAAACAGTGTAAAAACCAACTAACCAACTTGCAATAGCAGCAATCAAGAGTATTAAGTTCATGTCTTTATTCTTAAAGAATAAATGAAATCCTTTATATACGGGGATTACAACAAAAGCAAAAACAGATATAAATCCAATTGCACCAAATTCAGTCAATAATTTTAAATAACCGCTTTCAGGAAAGTCGAAGTAAAATATTTCGGTTGGGCTTTCAAAAAATTGGTCTGGATTGTGAATAGACACGTAGTTTGAATAGTTACCAAGCCCAATTCCGAAAAAAGGATGGTCAAGAAATATGCCAAAAGCATCGGTCCAAATGGCATATCTAACATCATATGCCTCTGATATATCCGAGTTTCGGTTTAATAAGGCAAAACTATCTCCAAAATTATAGGCTAATACAACTATAGATAGTATAGTAAAGAATATAGCATACCTAATTTGCGCCTTTCCTAATAGTGCAATAATAGCTACTCCCGCAACCCAACCACCGAATGCAGCCCTCCCTCCACTAAACAGTAAAGCTAAAATGGATAATACTAATAATGAATAATTAAAGTATAACATTTTATTAGTCAGGTTTCGATTAATTAATAATAAGAAACTAGTAGCAGCAACGAATTGAGCATAATTTTGTGGATCTTGGAAAAAACTTGGTAATCTATCCACTGCATCCCCCACTACGGTTGATATTACATTCATATTTGTTGTTTTTTCAAATGTAAAGTCAGATCCAAAAACAAATTGTAACCCCAGAAATACAAACGACGTAACTAGGGTAATTTTTAAACAATCTATTATCGTATAAAAAAAGCCTGCTTCATGGTTACACTCATCAATAAGTAGTTTAGCGAAAATAGTTGTAGAAGCAAACTTAATGCCCATACAAAGTGTTTCTATAGTTAAGCTTTCTGCAAATAGTATCCCACAAACAATAACTAAACACAATAGTAAAAAGAAATTATAATAAGTCCCATTTAATTTTAAACTTGAAGCCTTAGGGGTATAAAATAAAATTAAAAAAGAAAATGTTATGAAATCGAATACAGCTATTTCAATTAAATTGATATTTACAGTTATAGACATAAACGGGAAGGCCAATAAGACAAATTGTAAGTATTGTCTATTTTTATCTTTGCTTGTAAAAACCATTATTGCAAGAAATAATAAAGCAAATAGTGCATAAAGTAATTGGAATACATTAAAACCCATTTATATAGTTATTTATTTTTATACAATAAATAGTTGTCAAACCAAATCCCAGTCATTCTACAAATATTTTCGGTAAAAGAAGCATCTTCTAGCATCCCATACCTTGGCAAGGAATACCTATTGCTAATATTATTATTTGTGATTAAACTTGGTTTTGTTGTAAAAGCAATCTTATACCCAGCATTTTTTAAATGTATAATTTCTCTATCCGAAAAATCACCATTAGGGTATGAAAAACAATCTACATTAGTATTTTCGAGTATTACTTGTAATTTTTTTTTAGACTCAGTAATCTCGTATAACGATTCTTTACTTGTACACCTTGTTAATATAGGATGGTTAACAGTGTGACTACCAAATGTTACGTAGCTAGATGTGTTAATTTCCTTTAAATCATCCACAGAAAGGGCTTCTGGCGAGAGGATTAACCTACCCCTTACTTGCGCTAGTATAACATTCCTTTCCTCGTTGTTTATTCTTTTTAAAGCGGGGACAGTTGTATTTATGATATTTTTACTATTTGCCACTTTAATATATGACCACCAATAAGCATCTCCCTTCTCAATAGGTGCCGTGGAAGCAAAAATGGTTATTGGCACTTTAAACTCATTAGCTATCGGGACAACATTTTCTTTGTTATTTCTCCAACCATCATCTAAAGTGATTAATACTGCCCCCATTGGGAAATCAAGTTCTCCCTTTGAAATAGCTAAAAGTTCGTTTGTTGATATAAAACTAAATCCATTTTTCTTTAACCATTGAATACATGATAAAAAAAACGACTTTGATGGATTATGAAAATATAATGGAATTATACAGGAACTATGTAAAATTTTATTACGTTTTATGCTCACCATACCTGAAAACAAAAATACATTTGACAGCAAGTAGCCTAGTACATTTCTTACAGTAAGTTTCATTTGTTGAAATTTAAGAAACTAACTGATCAGTCCTATAAACTGTATTTAATATGGAAACATTTGAAACATTCGTTTCAGCAGTCATCAAATAGCCTAATGAAGGAATTGCCAACCTAACTTTATTACTATTAATTGATGTGACACTTCCTTGCCTATTCATTAAAGGACCACTTATTATACGAACATTATCACTAACTCGGATATCACTTTTTTCAAGTTTAACATTCGAATAAGCATTTAAAAATGCTTTAATGTTATTTATTTCAGATTCCTTTACAATTGCAGGTTTACCTAGCCAATATACAAAGTTTACAATATCATTTGTGATTTGTGTTATTCTAAATACATCCTCCAGGTTGGGTCGTACAAATACATAGGATGAAAATAGTGGTTCAAATACAAGTTTATGTCTATCAGACCACTTTCTTACTACCCTGTTCAATGGACAGAAATTTTCAATTCCCCGTTTAGAAAGTAATGCGGCCACCTTTTTTTCACATCTTGACCTAGTATATAAAACATTCCAATTAGTTTCCATGTGATTCAATTTAGGTTAAAGAATATAGATGCTCATTTAGCCATAAGCGTGGCTCCGCCCACTTCAACTACAAGTATAATTGAACAAAAAATTTAAAAGCGTATAGATATATTTTATCCGCTAGCTAACAGTAATCGCTTTTCTACCATAGGGCACTGTGTAGCTATAACCGTAACTGTATTTGTTGTTTAAAAATCCTCTGGTTTTTACACCGTTAAAAACAATTAATGGGTCCTTTAATAAATAAGTTTCTGAATTTAGTGCTAAACTTCTTATTATCTTTTTTGGAGAATACCCATGTTTTACTACAAATAAAGTGGTGTCGCAGTAACTTGTTAAAACATAAGCATCGGTAACTTGTATAACTGGAGC
>Ga0075464_10001636_pt1 | contig 10123 bp, 9 predicted proteins | sample DEB19_08_DNA_5_FD_75068 | JGI IMG/M metagenome (GOLD analysis project Ga0075464, IMG submission 75068) | Aqueous microbial communities from the Delaware River and Bay under freshwater to marine salinity gradient to study organic matter... | ecosystem: Environmental > Aquatic > Marine > Coastal ...
AAAGATAAAGAATTAAATAAAATTTAGACAATCTGAAATTTATTAAAATATTTATTGTGATTCTAAGGAATTGAATACTAATAATTAACGTTGCTAATGAGGCTATCAGCCAAAATATGATTTGCTGCTCTTTGATATCAACAAGGCTAAACCAAAAGATGATGGGCAACAAAAAAAACAAAAAATTAAAGTATGTAAGATAAATTACCTTCGTATATTCTTGTTCTAATTTTTGAACTCTGAACAGATATCCCAATAGTTTTAATGAGAAAACTTTGACACTAAAAACTAAAAATGCCAAAAGTGAGGTAAATAAAAAGGTGCTAAATTCTAAGACCTTACCTAAGTTGTTGGTTTTAATTAATATCAAACAGATTAATAAACCTATTGAAAATGAGAATATCAGATAAAGAAAAATAAAAGGCCAAGATGCAAGTGCTTGATCTTCTTTGCTTATTTGGTGTAGTATTTTCGGGTCGTAAAAAGCCATAAAAATCATAGAAACCTGCTTTTTAAATACCACTTTTACAATCACAAACCCAAAAATTAAGGTAACCATACAAAGTAATATCCATAAAGGTATTTTATATACTGGTTTGCCAAGGCCGTAATTCATCTTTCGAACAAAAATTGATTTTGCAGGATGTAATAGTAAGGTATCTTTGACAATAAAATTTTCTAGTAAATGTTCAAAATAGAGATTTGGTCTTGCTTTATTTGGGTTTAAAAAGTAAAAAGAGATAGAATCTTGTATATTCTTCTTTTTGATGATATTATCCGAAATATCGAAATATCCATGATTTAGATTTGATATTTTTAGACTATCAGGGTTTCGTAAAAGCGTATCTTTTTGATTTCCAGCAAAAATCGGCGGGACCAAACAAAATAAAACGAATAAAACGATAATAAATCTCATGTATTAAAAGTAGCTGATGATGCCAAAGTGGATTTTTCCTTTTTGCAAATCTAAAGGAATATTTTTTTGTTTTCCTAAAGCATAATTTAAAGATACAATTCCAACCTTAGTTTGAAAGTTTATGCCCGCCCCAAAACCTAATGGATGGTCGCTAGATTTGGTGCTTACAAAATCTCTATGAACAAAAGCCTGATCGTAAAAGGTACTTATAAATGAGTTCTTTTCTATGATATATCGAAACTCAAATGTTTGAATCATAAAATTAGTTACCGTTAAAGATTGTTCATCAAATCCTCTTAAACTTTTAAATCCGCCAATTCTAAAACCCTCATTTTCGAACAAACTCTTACCGCTTAAATAGGCTGCATAATTGTGTAAATACAAAACAGAACGAGCGCCAAGTTTGAAATAGTATTTCAAATCTGTATTGATTTTGATTTGTGTAAAGGATTTTTCTGCATCATAATTATCCAAATTGAATTTTTTTGTGGAGCCTCATTTTCTAGTTCCAATACCGGCTTCAAAATTAAAATCGATTCCTTTAAGTGGCGTAACCCGGTCATCGAGGTTGATCAACGAACCCGCAGCGCCATAAAAAATAGATTTGATATTCGCTATTGGCGGAACGCCCGAAGAAGTATTCATATTTTCGCCAACCTGATTTCCTTTAAAGTTTTCTACATAAAAACTCAACTTTTTAAAGGTGTTTAATTGGTAGCTAAAGCCAATTTTAGAGTTGATATTTAAAAAACTGGTATCTCTTTTAAAAAGCTGAAAATCAAAATCGAACCCGATTTGGCTTTTTAGTACATAAGGATATTTTAATTTTACGCTCAATTCTTGCGATTGCGAGGGTAATCCTCTAAAATTAAAATCAAAAGACTCGCCGTTTTTTAAAGCATTTTGCAAACTCAATTTAAAATCCCCCGTCAATTGTAATTTTCCATTGTTGCTATTGGGCAAAAAACCTAAAACGCCATCAAACTGATTCGCATTTTCTTTTTCTAAAAAGAGGTTGATTTTTGCAGTTTCGCCAAAAAAAACCACTTCCGATGCCTTAGGAACGCTTATAAAAGACAAAGCATCCAACTGTTTATCTATCTGTTTGATTTTATTTTCATCGTAATTTTGCTTTTTCTTGATGCCTAAATAGGAAGCGATAAATTGCTCGCTTACTTTAACATTTCCCACCAAATTTAACGTGTCGATGGTGATTTTTTGATTTGGATTACTAAAAATTTTTGCCGCTAATTGCTGATTTTCTATTTGTAAACTATCAGCCCAAACTTCTGCAAATGGATAACCATTGTTTTCGTAAAAGCTTAAAATTTGGGTGTAAATTTTGGTTAAAGTAGAAAGTTTTAAAGGTCTATTTTTTTGTAATTGATCCTTTAAATTAGTTTGATTAACTAAATCTTGCGGTAAATTTCCATTTCTGAGGAATAAACCCTTGCTCAAATTTCCCGACGCAATGGTGGTTTTAAGCGTGTCTTTATCCCAATTGATAGTCGCAATATCAGCATCAAAATATCCAATAAATTGTAAGGAAGAAATTTCTTTTTTTATCGCCTTTAAGGCTGATAAAGAATCAGGAAAATTTTCTGGAATTGATCTTTTAATTGCAACAGGAAGCCCTGCAATTTTTAAATATATCTTTTGATTTTGAGCAAAAACTCCGCAACTAAAAAAAATTAACAACGCTAAAAAGGCAATTCTCATCTTCTCGCTTTGCTTAAAATCATGTTCTAAAATTAGTATTATATCATCGAACAAAAAAATAAAGCTTTTTCTTAAATGTTGTTTTACAAATTAGGTATTGATTTGATTTGCCTATTTTTGCAAAATGGCAGGTATTTATATTCATATTCCATTTTGCAAACAGGCTTGCCATTATTGCGATTTTCATTTTAGCACCTCTGTAAAATATAAGGATGAAATGATTTTGGCGATCATCAAAGAATTGGATATTCAAAAAGAATATTTAGGCAATCAGACCGTAGAAACCATTTATTTTGGTGGCGGAACACCTTCCTTACTTTCTGGCGATGAAGTTTCTCTAATTATTGAAGCCATTCAAACCCGTTTTAAACTTTCCGATTCTCCCGAAATTACTTTAGAAGCCAACCCCGATGATTTAGATCTTCAAAAATTAAGGGCATTTAAAAACACTTTAATCAACCGTTTTAGCATTGGCGTTCAATCTTTTTTTGATGAGGATTTAAAATGGATGAACAGAGCCCACCAAGCTAATGAAGCCGAAAGCGCCATTAAGCGAGCACAAGATTTTGGTTTCGAAAACATTACCATCGATTTAATTTATGGATTTCTATTGCTTAGCGACCAAAAATGGGAACAAAATATCATTAAAGCCATTGATTTTCAAATCCCACATATTTCCTCTTATGGTTTAACTGTCGAGCCAAAAACCGCCTTGGCTAAGTTTATCCAAACAGAAAAGCAGATTCCTTTAGACGAAGGTCAAAGCGCTCATCAATTTCAAATGTTAATGCAAACATTGGTTTCTGCGGGCTTTGATCATTACGAAATATCAAATTTCGCCAAGCCAAATCATTATTCAAAACACAATACTAATTATTGGAAAGGCGTTCATTATTTAGGAATCGGTCCTTCTGCGCATTCTTTTAATGGGAAAAGCAGACAATGGAATTTACCCAACAATGCCAAATATTTGGCCGATTTGGCGCTAAATAAAATCCCTTTTGAGATGGAGATTTTAAGTTTAAACGATCAATTTAACGAATACATTATGACAAGCCTTCGCACCATGTGGGGCATCGATTTAAATAAAGTAGCAATTGATTTTGATCCGATAATGAAAACTAAATTATTGGCTTCGGCCGATAAATATCTTTCTAAAGATTGGTTGGCTTTGGCCGATCATAAACTCATTTTAACGCCAAAAGGCAAATTGTATGCAGATTTAATTGCATCAGAATTATTTATTACAGAAAATGAATTTCAAAAATAAAATCGTTTGGATTACTGGCGCTTCCTCTGGAATTGGCGAAGCTTTGGTTTATGCGCTCCATCAGCAAGGCGCAAAATTGATTATATCGTCTAGAAAAGCCGAACAGCTTTATATCGTGAAACAAAATTGCAAGAAAAATCCTCTGGATATCCATGTTTTGCCTCTAGATTTAACACAAAAACAAAGTCTTTTTGGCAAAGCCGATGAGGCGTGGAAGATTTACGGAAAAATTGATATTCTGATTAATTCTGGCGGAATCAGTCAGCGAGGATTGGTTTTAAATATGGATACAGCGGTAGAAGAAAAAATTATGGACACCAATTTTTGGGGAACTGTAAATTTAAGTAAAGCCTTAGTTCCAAAAATGATTAGCCAAGGAAACGGCCATTTGGTGGTCATTAGTTCCTTGGTAGGTAAATTTGGTACCCGATTTAGAAGTACTTATGCCGCATCAAAACACGCTTTACATGGTTATTTTGATTCTTTACGCTGCGAAGTTGAGGAGGATGGAATATCAATCAGTATTATTTGTCCAGGTTTTATCCATACAAAAGTGAGTTTAAATTCGCTGAACGCAGATGGAAGTACCTATAATGTGATGGATGAAAATCAAGCCACGGGAATGAGCCCCGAGGATTGCGCCACCCGAATTTTAAAAGCCATTGACGCCAAAAAAGAAGAAGTATTTTTTGGGGGAAAAGAAAAATATGGGGTATATATTAAAAGATTTTTCCCTAAATATTTTTCTAAAATGATGAAAAAGCGTAAAGAGATTTAAATATCATCAACTCGAATGATCTACAATAATTCGCCATCCTGATTTAAATTTTTGGAGCAATAGCGTAAAAAAACCTTTTGGTTCGTCTTTGGCTCTTTTTAAATGCCAAGCGCCTAAAACAAAGGCGTGGGTTTGGTCAATGAGTTTGATTTGTTGGATATCAAAGGTTAAAAATCCCATTTCGGTTTTGTTGGGATAACCTTTTTTATAGTTTTCGAGGGTGTTTTTCCACCCGTATTTTGGGCCGTTTTTACCTACAAAAAGTAAAGAATCTGAGACTGAATAACCTTGCATATAAGCTTCGATATTTCCGGCGTTCCAATCTTGGCGTTGTTTTTCTAGTAAGGCTTTGATTTCTTTTTCTTGAGCGAATATTGCCGAATAGGTAAGCGATAAACAGAAAATGAGTATTATTTTTTTCATGGTTGTACGGTTATTGATTATATTTTGTTTTTCCGATTTTTAGTGCGTTAACGATTGAAGCGGCATCCTTTTTATTTGCTTTTGATATGATGATGTTCTTACTAATTTGCTGTTTCATTTTTGATTTTTTCTGTTAATTAAGTAGATAAATTTGCAAATAAAAAGATATAGCGTAAAGCGTGTTAAAACGCCGTCATAAATCCGAAATTAGCCTCAATAAATATGACAACAATATAACGCATAAAATGAGTTTTAGCAAATTCAAAAAATTAAATTAGCGGATTATAAAAATCACATAAAATTATAAAATGAGGGGTTTCTCTTTTTCACAATATATCCAAAATGAACTTCCTAATGGGGGATTTGATGAGCTGTTGAAATTATTTACAGAGCTGTTAAATTATACTGCTGGCGATGCAAACGAAGCCTTAAGTTGGATGAATGAGCTGGATAAGCAACACAATATCACTTCTAAGGATTACGGAATGGGTGATTTTATTGAGGATTTAAAAAGCAAAGGCTATTTAAGCGATAACGAACCCGAGGGCGGATTTAAAATTACAGCAAAAACTGAGCAAACTATTAGGCAATCGGCTTTGGAAGAGATTTTTGGCAAGCTTAAAAAATCAGGAAAAGGAAATCATAATGTGCCGCAATCTGGAACTGGTGAAGAGAAAAATGCCGACAGACGCGAGTATCAATTTGGCGATAGTTCTGATCAAATAGATATGACGGCTTCTATCCAAAATGCGCAAATTAACAACGGAATTGGCGATTTTATGATGACTGAGAGAGATTTAGAAGTCGAAGAACGCGATTATAAAACGCTGACTTCGACGGTTTTGATGATCGATATTTCGCATTCGATGATACTTTACGGCGAAGACAGAATTACGCCCGCCAAAAAAGTGGCTATGGCCTTAGCAGAATTAATTAAAACAAAATACCCAAAAGATACTTTAGATATTGTGGTTTTTGGAAACGATGCTTGGCCAATTAATATTAAAGATTTGCCTTATTTGCAGGTTGGGCCGTATCATACCAATACATATGCCGGTTTAGAGTTGGCTGCTGATATTTTGCGCAGAAGAAAAACGCATAACAAGCAAATTTTTATGATCACCGACGGAAAACCAACGTGCTTAAAAGAAGGATTAAAGTATTATAAAAATAGCGTTGGTTTGGATAAAAAAGTGATCAACAAAACGTTAACAATGGCTGCGCAATGTAAGCGATTGAATATTCCGATTACCACTTTTATGATTGCACAAGATCCTTATTTACAGCAATTTGTAAGAAAATTTACCGAAGTAAACGGCGGAAGAGCTTTCTACAGTTCGCTAAAAGGCTTGGGCGAATATATTTTTGAAGATTATATTAAAAACAGAAGAAAAACGGTGAGGTAATTTAAACTCATTCAAATTAAAAACAGCTAAATGGTAAAAACATTAGGAGAACTCAAAGCATCGGGTTATAAAAGTAGATCAATAAAAGAAGAGTTAAGAGAAAATTTAATCGAAAGATTAAAGAATAAAGACTTGGGTTTTGAAGGAATTATTGGTTTTGAAGATACCGTAATGCCCGATTTGCAGACCGCTATTTTAAGTCGACATAATATTTTATTATTGGGATTAAGAGGTCAGGCGAAAACCAGAATTGCCCGATTAATGGTAAATTTATTGGATGAGTATATTCCATACATTACCGGAACAGAGTTATTTGACGATCCTTTAAACCCGATTAGTTGGGCTGGTAAAAATGCCATAGAAATTCATGGCGACCAAACGCCAATTTCTTGGTGGCATCGATCTGAAAGATATACCGAGAAATTAGCCACTCCAGATGTAACCGTGGCCGATTTAATTGGCGATGTTGATCCAATTAAAGCAGCAACTCAAAAACTCAATTATTCTGACGAAAGGGTGATTCATTTTGGTTTGATCCCAAGAGCGCACCGAAGTATTTTTGTGATTAACGAATTGCCCGATTTACAAGCTCGTATTCAAGTGGCATTGTTTAATATTTTGCAAGAAAGAGATATCCAAATTAGAGGATTTAAACTCAGATTGCCTTTGGATGTACAATTTGTATTTACTGCAAATCCAGAAGATTATACCAATAGAGGTTCTATTGTAACGCCTTTAAAAGATAGAATAGAAAGCCAGATTTTAACCCATTATCCAAAATCGTTGGCTATTTCTAGAAAAATTACCCAACAAGAAGCCGCAATTACCGAAGCCCAAAAAGTGGTAGAAGCCGATGGTTTGGTAAAAGATTTGGTCGAACAAATTGCTTTTGAAGCCCGAAATTCAGAATATATTGATAAAAAATCTGGTGTTTCGGCTCGTTTAACTATTTCGGCCTACGAGAATTTAATTTCGCATGCCGAACGTAGAATGTTAATTAATGGCGACAAATCTACATTTGTAAGAATCAGCGATTTTCTTGGTGTGATACCAGCCATTACGGGTAAAATAGAATTAGTTTACGAAGGCGAATTGGAAGGCCCCGCAAAAGTGGCCAATATCCTCATCGGTAAAGCCATCAAAACTTTATTGCAAACCTATTTCCCCAATCCCGAGAAAAGTAAAAAGGCAAAAACGGTAAATCCTTATACAGAAATCATAGGCTGGTTTAGCGCTGGTAATAGTATAAATTTATTAGACGATATTTCGGATCAAGAATATAAATCGCTGTTAAATACCGTTCCCGGATTAAAGGAAATCGTAAAAACCTTCCATCCAAAAATTAGTGCAAACCAACAATTGCTATTAATGGAATTTGTGTTGCATGGTTTGTCGGAGTTTTCGTTGGTAAGCAAGGGTTATTTAGAAAAAGGATTTGAGTTTAAGGACATGTTCAATAGCCTTTTTAGTTCAGAGTTCGACGAATCAGACGAGGATGATTTCGACGATAAATATTAATAAAAACTAATTTTTAAGCCAATATGGGAAGAGTATTTCCTTTAATCATCATCAGTATTTTATTATTGATAATCGATTTGTATATCTACAAAGCCATTCTCAATATTTATCCAAAATGGAGCGAAACTAAAAAGCAAAGGTTTTCATTTATTTGGTGGGGATATAGTATTTTGCTCATCGCTGGGGCTTTTGTAAGTATTTATTTTAATATCCCTTTGGGGATAAGAGCGGTTATATTGGTGAGCTTTTTTATCACATTTGTAACCAAAGTATTCTTTATCCCAATATTATTTATTGATGATATTAGGCGAGGAATTGTTTGGTTAACAAGAAAATGGAAAGGCAAAACAAAGCCAGAAATTGTAAAAACCGAAAACCCCATATCAAGGTCAGAATTTTTGGTAAAAACCGGAATGACCGTTGCCGCACTTCCCTTTGGCACTTTAACTTGGGGCATTGTTTCTGGCGCTTATGATTATCGCGTTAGAAAACAAATTCTATATCTCCCAAACCTGCCAAAAGAATTTGATGGGATTAAGATGGGTCAAATTTCTGATATCCACTCGGGTAGTTTTTACAATAAAAAAGCAGTAGCCGGCGGGGTGGATATGTTGCTCAAAGAAAAGCCAGATTTTATTTTCTTCACCGGCGATTTGGTAAATGGTAAAGCTTACGAAATCAAAGATTACCAAGATATTTTCTCAAAAGTAAAAGCTCCTTTGGGCGTTTTTTCTTCTTTAGGAAATCATGATTATGGGATGTATGAGGTTTGGTCTTCGGAAAAAGCTCGTTTGGCCAATGTAGAAACACTCAAAAAAATACATGGTTTAATGGGCTGGAATCTTTTAATGAACGAGCACAAAAGATTAAAAGTAGATGGGCAGGAAATTGGTATTCTCGGTATCGAAAACTGGGGCGCCGGACGCTTTCCTAAGTTTGGTAAAATGGAAGAAGCCATTAAAAACACCGACGATTTGCCTGTTAAATTGCTTTTATCTCATGATCCATCGCATTGGCGAGCAGAAGTTCTGCCAAAATATCCAAGCATTGATGCCGTCTTTGCAGGTCATACCCATGGTGCACAATTTGGAGTAGAAACCGAATATGTAAAATGGAGCCCCGTTCAATATATTTACAACGAATGGGATGGATTATACAAAGAAGGTCATCAACAACTTTATGTAAACGTAGGCTATGGATTTATTGGATATCCTGGTCGAGTTGGAATTATGCCAGAAATCACCATGTTTGAATTAAGAAAAGGATAAAAAAATTCACCAAAATGAATGAATAAATACATCACAAAACCTTTAGATTTTCTTTTATTCACCAATCTTTTTGTTGCCCTTGCGGCCATAGCCCAAGGCTTAGTTTTTTATCATTTGTTCCGCTTAACGCCTTCTTATGTCGTTTTGGCTTTTCTTTTTTGTGCTACAATTATCATTTACAACATCAGCATTTTAGTCCATCCACCAAAAAATCATCAAACCTCAAAATATAAACGCATCAGGTGGATATTTGCACATTATAAATTAAATATCATCATCACTATTTTGGCCATTATCGCCATAATTCCACTTTTTTTTCAACTGTTATGGCCCGCAAAAATACTAGTTGCTTTTTTAGCGCTATTATCCTTAGGCTACGCATTACCCATATTCTCATTCAAAGGAAAAAAAGTTGGCTTGCGTAAAATTGCGGGGCTAAAATTATTTTTAATTGCCTTTGTTTGGGCATTAAGTGTGACACTATTACCATATTTCGAGTTAGAAAAGCAACAATTTTCGGTCATTTCAACCACCGATATTTTTATGCTCACCATTCAAAGGTTCTTATTTTTTGCCGCCATCACCATCCCTTTTGATATCCGCGATATGTTTCAAGACAAAGCCTTTGCACTAAAAACCATTCCTATAATTTTGGGCGAAAAAAAAGCATATCTATTATGCCAAATCATGCTTATTTGTTCTTTGGTATTACTTTTTTTCTTTCAAATGGCTGGGTTTAATACCGATTTTTTTGCTTCAGCTATCACCATTATTTTAGCGGGCTGGCTTATTTTTAAATCAAAATGGGAGAAAAACGAATACTAT
>Ga0075464_10001637_pt1 | contig 10113 bp, 9 predicted proteins | sample DEB19_08_DNA_5_FD_75068 | JGI IMG/M metagenome (GOLD analysis project Ga0075464, IMG submission 75068) | Aqueous microbial communities from the Delaware River and Bay under freshwater to marine salinity gradient to study organic matter... | ecosystem: Environmental > Aquatic > Marine > Coastal ...
AGGGTCTGGGCCCGGCGCACCAGGGTGGTAGATCCATTTGCCATCGCCGACCTGATCACCCATGTTGAATCCGGGGTGGTACAGCTCGTGAATCCACATTGTGATGTTCAAAAAGCCAGCGAAGTTGTTTTGTTGATACTTCTTGAAAGTTGCCGGCGAGACTACGCTCATGTTATGGATTGGCCCCTCAGCACTGGTTTGCTCGCCGAGCGCTCCCTGCCCAATGACATCATGAGGAGTTCCTGCCGGAACTACGACAATCACATAGTCAACATCTGAGTAATTGACATCGGCGTCGGAAATTTCAATAACTTTGCGACCAAATGCCTTCGACGCCTCTCCATAGCTGTAGTGGGAAATTCCTAGTGGCTTTAGGGGGCTTCCATACTCGTACCACTTATCAGCGACACGGACTGTAACGGGCGTATTGGAGTTATTCACGTTTCCAAGCCAATCCTTGAATTGATCTAGGTGATATTTGTATTCCTGACTAGGAGTCCCGTTCGTTGCAGGGGTGTCCGGAGCAGCAACACCAATCACTTGGATAACCGAACCGGCACCCGGATGTCTTTTTTCTGCATATCTCGCATCTGCAGAAACCGGGAAGCCCCTGAACGATGAAAGATTGCTTGGCTGCGGAAGCTTACATTTTTCTAAATCTCCATAAGCAGAAGCAGAAGAGAGAGCCGTCTTGGGCTTAGCGACTGGCATTTTCGAATTCACAACACGATTTGCAGTAATGCAGTTATTAATCGACTTCAAGTAATCCTGAACCACCTTCGCAGTTCCCTTAACGTTGCTTTCAGCGTCACACCTTGCAAATGGCCCCGCACTTGGGCTATAGGCCACTAACTTAGTCGCAGCATTACTTGCCGCCCCCGTGAACAATAACCCGATGGTGGCCACAACTGCCAATACTCGCTTCAGCATTACTCTCCCCCTCGAAGAAACACATTGATGTAACAGTACTTGGGTTGGGGCTAATCAATCCCCCTTGATTTCTATTTCTCGACACAAGACTTAGTGAAAAAAGTGACGATCGCCAGTGACGTAAATAATGATTCTGGCCGACTCCAGTTCCTTCATTGATTTACAGTCGGCCTTCTTACCTGCAACCAGCTTCCAACTGCACGAGTCTTCTTCAGATTTGACCTGCCAAACCAAAGGTGAATCCGCGTCTAATGCTTCCCGCTCCGACACCTAAGTGGTTGCCGCAAATGCATCCTGAAAGGTCTTAAGAAGTTCGATCCTCTTGCCCAAATAACCACCGTCAGGTTGCACTACTAGCCCCCTAGCCAAAAGTTTGAGAAATTCGTGTCCCAGATTACATTTGTCAAACTATCGGGCATCACAATGATTCTGACGATTGTGCAAACCCAGATTCCTCGACGTGGCTCCCGATGCCCCAGGGGGCAAGAATGCTCTCTAAGGTTCTGGCTGCCTGGGTAACTTGACCCCGTTAGTTAGTTGCTTCTCTGTTACTCCAACGAGCCTTACTTCTCTTTCAAGAGTTTTGACCAACATTAGTGACAATCTTGCGGAATAAGGCTCGGGGAGATGACCAACTTCTGAAATCCTAAACGGGCTATTAGGTGCCTCTTTAGAGATGCACCCACAGTTCTCTGGCAATTGGTTAACTAGTATCACTAACTCCTGATCAGTAGGTCTGTTGCCCAGGACAAAGAAAAACCCGCCATTTCTGGCGGGTTTTCAGCTGGTGCACCCCCTCGGACTTGAACCGAGAACCCACTGATTAAGAGTCAGTTGCTCTGCCGATTGAGCTAGAGGTGCGTGCCACGCTTTTCAGCGCAACGAGAATCAAGAATAGCACCACTGAAGCCTTACTCGCTACCCGCGTCGTAATGCTCGCTAGGCGCGAACATAGCCGTAATTGAGCGCTTGGCTCGCTTAGACTTTTGGTATGTCAGATGAGAAAAAGTTAGTCGTTGGCGACGAAGCCCCGAATTTCAATGTTCTAAATCAAGATGCCTCTTCGGTGTCTTTGGCCGACTACAAGGGCAAGAAAGTCATTCTTTATTTCTACCCAGCAGCCTCAACCCCAGGTTGCACCAAAGAAGCCTGCGACTTCAACGACAGCCTCAACCCACTAAAGGCAGCCGGCTACCACGTGCTCGGCATCTCCCCAGATGCCCCTAAAAAACTTGAGAAATTTCACACCGAGCAGTCGCTGAATTTCCCGCTGCTTAGCGACCCCGAACTTGGTGTTCACAAGGCTTTCGGCGCCTATGGCAAAAAATCCATGTATGGCAAAGAGTATGAGGGCGTCATTCGCTCAACCTTCGTCATCGACGAAACCGGCAAGATTGCCCTGGCTCTCTACAATGTGAAGGCCACCGGCCACGTTGCAATGTTGCGCAAACAACTAGACATCTAGTCTTTTTCTGGGTCAAGGCCGCGCATTGTGGCGGCAACTACCGGCTTGGTGAAAAGCAGCACCAAAACAGTCACCGATGGAATGATCAGCGACCAGCCAATCGCCTGACTGCCAAACTGTCCCGAAAAACTGCCGGCTGCTATCGACAGCTGAATCAACTGCCAGAAAAGCGCCGCGCTGCGAGCCCAGCGCTTGCCTTGAAATAGCCCGAAGGCGAAGAATAAAACCGCGGCTGCGACGCCCGCCACGATAGCAAACAGGCTGACTGCTGTTGCAAGGCTGCGGCTCTCGCCAAGAAAAATACCCACCAAAAGTTGGGCGGCAAAGTATGCGAGAACTGAACCCTCGATGAAAACAATTCCGATAATCACCTTGAGTGCGAACGGTCGTTTTTCTGCCTGAATACTCATTGGTCCTCAAATTTGGGTCTTGCCAAATGGCGGTCGATGTGAAACGATTTCGTTAGATAAGTTCTTCGCTCTCAAGCGTAAATCACCCAGAGGAATCAACTTTTCACTTCCGTTCGGCGTGGACGCCGTAGTTTTTTCAAGATAAAGGAATATCTCTTATATGGACATGCAGTGGCTGAACCAAGCACGATGCCTCACCGAAGACCCAGAGCTTTTCTTCCCGGTTGGCAACACAGGCCCTGCAGTAGACCAAATTGATCAGGCAAAATCTGTTTGCCGCGAATGTGGCGTTGCCACCCACTGCCTTGAATATGCAATCAAAGAAAACCAAGACACCGGCGTTTGGGGTGGCCTAAGCGAAGATGAGCGAAAGTCGCTCAAGCGCAAATATGCTCGCGCACGTCGCGCCGGCTAAAGCGGCAAAGAAATAGCAACTCTGGCGCCGCCTTCTTTTGGCGAAGACCAGTGAATTGTGCCGCGAAGTTCACCCTCAATTAGGGTGCGAATAATCTGAGTTCCCAGTCCTGGACCAACTTTTCCGTCGGGCAATCCTCGACCGTTATCCGAAACCGTAATGAGCAATTGCTTCTGCTTGCGTTCGGCATTCACAGCCACAACTCCGCTTCGGTCGGCCAATCCGTGTTCAACAGCGTTGGTGATAACTTCGGTCAGGGCTACCGCTAGCGGGGTCGCAATTTCGCTCTTTAGCTGCCCAAATTTGCCGTCGATAATAGACGTCACCTTGGTGTTAAGAGTCGAAGCCACCTCTGTTGCCAGCATCATGATGCGGTCAAAGACCTCATCGAAGTTCACATCTTGGTTGAGCCCCTCAGAGAGGGTGTCGTGCACGAGCGCAATGGCCGAAACGCGGCGCATGGCCTCGTTTAGCGCCTCTTTTACTTCATCGCTCTTGGTTCTGCGAGCCTGAATTCTCAATAGGCTGGCCACTGTTTGAAGGTTGTTTTTCACCCGGTGATGAATTTCACGGATGGTGGCGTCTTTCGTAATTAGCTCACGTTCTTGGCGACGAAGTTCGGTGGCGTCGCGGCACAAAATGATTGCACCGGTGCGGTGGCCACCCTTTTTGAGAGGGATTGCCCGAACAGTTAGGGTCACGTTTCTCGACTCCATGTCGGTTCGCCAAGGTGCGCGCCCAGTAACCACCAGCGGCAGAGACTCATCGACATTGGTCTGGGTCTTTAGAACTGAACTTGAAGCCTGGGCCAAAGATTTGCCTTCGAGCTCACCTGGGATGCCAAGGCGGTTGAACGCCGACAGAGCATTGGGGCTAGCAAACAACACCAAACCCTCTTCATCAAGACGGAGGAGGCCATCGTTGGCTCGCGGTGCGCCACGCTTTGGGCCGGTTGGGTTGCTGAAGTCTGGGTAGGTGCCATCGGCGACCATCTCGAGCAGGTCATTGCCGCAGCTGAGGTAGTTGAGGCTCAACTTATTTGGAGTTTTCGCCTCAGCCAGGTTGGTTAGGCGAGTAACTACGGCGATTGGAGCGCTGGTGACTTCCTCGGATCTGGTGGAGAGCCGACGCCGCACCGGAATGGCACTGAGTTTGGTGGGCAGGTCATCGTAGGAGTCGGGGTCTTCAACGTGAACGATCTCGCCACTGGTAAAGGCCTTTTGAATTGGCCCAGCCCACTCTTTGCGAACTTTCTCACCACTGATGTCGCGGTAGAAAATGGTGGCCGCACTTGAAGGTCGGGCATGGCCGGCAGCCACGAAACTTCCATCCGGGGTGGGCACCCAAAGAACTAGGTCGGCAAAGGCCAGGTCGGCAATTAATTGCCAGTCTGCGATCAGCAGGTTTAACCACTCGATATCGGCGGCATTCGCCTTGCCGTGCTTTCGATTTAGCTCACTTAGTGTCGACACCTAATCGAGTTTAGCCAGTCTCTCATCGAGGCGACTTCTGCTCTTCAGAAGATGAGTGCGAACCAAGAGCGCAATGGCCTGCTTAGCCGGGGAGCCGCGCTTTCCCATTGCCATCGGCAACGAATTGTGAATGGCCAAATCAGCCGCCGTCGGGTCATCTGGGATGAACGCGGCCACGTTTAACTGACCCAGTCGAGACAGGGTTTCGACGAGCTGTTGCTTAGCGCCGGCGCCCAACACCGACTTTCGGAGGCGGTTGACAACGGCTATCACCTCACCCGTTAAGGCAATCTGCCTGAGGGCCTGCAGCGCGAGCAAAAACCGATGCACCCCCACAGGGTCAGCTGCGCAAACCAAAATCACTTGGTCGGCCCGAGCCAAAATCTCGCGCGTTAATTCGTTGCGATCGGGCCCGCCGAGACCTGGTCTAAGGCCGCTCTCAATTGAGGAGGCAAGATCGATGACTACAGAGTCAAAAGCTGCTCTGGCAACTTCAAGAATTTCACCAACTCGGTCGCTAGAAAGTTCGGGCCAGCGTTCGGCATCGCTAATTCCGGTCATGAGAACAACTTCGCCTCGGCCGGTGGTCAGGCCAACGCTCAGCCGCTCAAGTTGCTCTAGATCGAAACGACCCTGGGCAACCAATCGACAGGCCGCAGCCACTCCAGCGGGATGATCGGTGAGCCCAAGCAGCAGGTTAAGACTGGGGCTGAGGTTATCCGCGTCAATTAGAAACACGCGCTGGCCAGCAAGCGCCAATTCACTGGCCACGCTCAGTGCGATCGTGCTTTTTCCCGGCGAACCGGTGGCACCCCAAATTGCAATCAACTGGCCGTTAGCCATTGGCCGCAGTCGGTCTCAGAATTAGTGAAATCGAGTCACCTGCGTCAACGGCATCTAAGACCGGCGCAATGGCGTCAGTGGGCACCCAGAGCTCCACCGGCGCTACATCCTCGGCGAACATGCCTGTGGTTTCGAGAATTTTGGCAACTTCGGCGCCGAGCACCAACACATATGGCGGCGCAAAGGTGTTGTTCTCAAGTTTCTCTGAGACCCATAAATCAACCGAGCCACCGGGCCCAGCGCTGTCGGTAGTGGCATTTTTGAAGTGATAACGAGAGGCACACGGGCATCGATGATGTCGCTGGCCAGCATGCTTTTGATTATTAGTTGCCCAGGTACCACCGGCCCCAATAGATAAGAACCCATCGGCAACTCCCCCACACGAAGATATTGATCGGAGCTGAGGCCGAGGTTTGCGCTGATTGGCTCAAACATTGAGTCAGTTACCGAACTGCCGGCCGGCAGGGCCTGGGCACTCACTAAAAACTCATCGGTGCGATTATTACCCTCGATGGCAACCCAAACTCCGGCAACCGAAAGGGCCACCAGCCCAATCGCCAAGAACACGTTCTTGCGTCGAGCGAGATAAGGAGATTTGAGTTTTCTTGATGTTGTCATGACCAGAGTGCAACAAATTCTAGAGATCTCTGCTCAAGTTATCCACAGCCCAAATTTGCAAACAAGTCACCTGCTCCAAAGGAATTGCCCGAAACGATTGACCATCATCTCGGTGCATAAAAACCAGGCCTTGGGAAACGCCGAGGAGAGTCGAGTGCATCAAACCTTCATCTGGGTTGAGGGTTCGAAAATTGCACTTCGCCGGAAACGGAAGTTGCCCAAGGTGCTCTTGGAAATTTGCCTCTGAAAATTGCAGCGTTGGAAGGCCAAAGTTTGTTTCAAACTCAAAACCGATGCTACGGATAGCCCCAGCAGGCACAACCAGCCAATTCGGGGAGACAGGATGGACCCCGGCTGCAAAGCCTTGGCCGAGGACAGGAGAAATCAGCGTTTGGCGCTGACCCGTTAGCAAGAGCAACTCGATTGAGGTCGCGCGGTGAATCGCTCCGGTTGAAAAACCGTCATTGGTGTTGCTCTCTGCGGCGATAAATCGAGCCTCAAGATCTTCAAACAGCGGGTCGAAATTCATAACGGCGATTATCGAAGAACTTCGCGACCGCGGTCGCAAGTTATCCACAGGTAACGAAAGAAACCTTGCCAAGCATCAAATTAAGAAATAGTTTTACATTCCCTCGTTAGAGGGAGAAGGGACGTGGGGGAAATGTCCAATCAGGCACCCATCTCTAAAAAGAAAGTTGAAGCTAAAGCCACAGCACAAGGACCGAAAAACCAACTCAAGAAATCACCGGCCAAGAAGCGGGTGGTTAAAAACTCAATGGAGGCAGCAGCATTTTTTGGCAGGCAATACACCAGCTCAGCTGACCTTCCGAATCCGGAACCAAGCCTTATTTCTTTAGCAACCGGAGTCTTCGAAGTGATCTCCGGAACCCGCCAAGTAGAACAGCTGGCTCGAATTCTTTCAGATGGGGTCTATCAGACAATTGCTAAGAAAGCGATCGAAGCAAGAGCAGCACGCGAAAGCCGTGGCGAAAAAGCCAGATACGAAAACATCAGATTTCACGCAATGCGAAACCAGTCGCCAAGAGATGGCGTCATTGAATCCGTGGTTCTAGTTGATATTCATCACCGAACCAAAGCCGTGGCAATTCGCCTAGAGGGAATCAACTCTCGATGGCGCGCAACCTCGGTCTCGGTGCTCTAGAGCGAACCGACCAAGCAATATTTAGCTCTTGAAGAAAGAGCTGCCCTGGCCACCCTGCTCAGGTTTCTGAGTGTTAGTGGTCGGGGTTTGCTTTTGCCTAGAAGCTGGGGCTTCGTCGGCTGAGTGCGATTCGGCGGCGCCATCTTCGTTCGGTGCAATGTAAGTCAGCTGTGATTGATCGATGACCGGCGCTGCGGCAGCCTCAACCTGAACTTCTAGGTTGAAAATGAAACCGACAGACTCTTCTTTAATGGCACCCATCATCTGCTGGAACATTGTGTAGCCCTCACGCTGGTATTCAACTAGTGGGTCACGCTGCGCCATGGCACGAAGGCCAATGCCCTCTTTGAGGTAATCCATTTCGTAGAGGTGGTCGCGCCATTTGCGGTCAACGACAGAAAGAACTACGCGTCGCTCGAGTTCGCGGATTGCAGCCTCGCCAATTTCTTCGGCGCGCTTTGCATAGGCAATCTTGGCATCGCTGACCAGCTCACGGGTTAGCCACGCTTTGGTCAAGCGAGCACGGTTTCCGGCTTCGGCAAGCACTTCTTGAATCTCAAGGCCGATCGGGTAGATTGCCTTGAGCTCTGCCCACAACGCCTCTAGGTCCCAGTCGTTTCCTGAGTTGTCCGAAATGTGGCCATCGACAATTGCTTCAATTGCATCGCCCAAGAAGGCGTCTACACGAGCAGCGATGTCATCGCCTTCGAGAATGTGTCGGCGGTCGCTGTAAATAGCTTCGCGCTGACGGTTTAGAACGTCGTCATACTTCAAAACATTCTTGCGAATCTCGGCGTTGCGGCCTTCGACCTGCGCTTGAGCGCTAGCAATGGCTCGGCTGACCACCTTTGACTCGATAGCCATTTCGTCTGGCACACCAGAACGGTTCATCAGTGCGCTAGCGGCGCCAGAGTTGAACAGACGCATTAGGTCGTCGGTTAGCGATAGGTAGAAGCGTGACTCACCCTTGTCACCTTGGCGACCTGAGCGACCACGAAGCTGGTTGTCGATGCGGCGTGATTCGTGACGCTCGGTGCCCAAAACATAGAGGCCACCCACTTCAAGAACTTTGTCTGCTTCAACAGCAACTTCGGCACGGATTTTTTCGAACTCGGTCGCCCAAGCGGCTTCGTATTCTTCAGAGTTTTCTTCAGAATCTAGACCGCGCTTGTTGAGAGCGTCTACGGTCAAGAACTCAGCGTTGCCACCGAGCATGATGTCGGTGCCTCGTCCGGCCATATTGGTTGCAACAGTTACGGCGCCTAAGCGGCCGGCCTGCGCAACAATCGCTGCTTCGCGAGCGTGATTCTTGGCGTTCAAAACCTCGTGACGAACCCCAGCCTTAGCCAAAAGCTTCGAAAGGTATTCGCTCTTCTCAACGCTGGTGGTGCCGACGAGAATTGGTTGACCACTCTTGTGGCGCTCAATAATGTCTTCAACAACTTGGCTGAACTTGACCTCTTCGTTCTTGTAGATCAGGTCTGGCTGGTCGATTCGAACCATCGGCTTGTTGGTCGGAATTGAAACCACACCAAGCTTGTAGGTGCTCATAAATTCGCCAGCTTCGGTCTCCGCGGTTCCGGTCATGCCCGAAATCTTCTTGTAGAGACGGAAGTAGTTCTGCAGAGTGACGGTGGCCAGAGTTTGGTTCTCGGCCTTGACCTCAACGCCCTCTTTGGCCTCGATGGCCTGGTGAATACCTTCGTTGTAGCGTCTTCCGGCAAGGATGCGGCCGGTGTGCTCGTCAACGATTAGAACTTCGCCGTCGATGACTACGTAGTCTTTATCGCGCTTGAAAAGGGCCTTGGCGCGAATTGAGTTGTTTAGGAACGAAATCAACGGTGTGTTTGCCGACTCGTAGAGGTTGGTGATGCCTAGGTGATCCTCGACCTTTTCGATGCCTGGCTCAAGAATTCCGACGGTGCGCTTCTTTTCGTCGATTTCATAATCGATGACTGGCTGAAGGTTTTCGGCAATCTTGGCAAACTCACCAAACCAGCGGTTGGCATCGCCAGATGACGGGCCCGAAATGATAAGTGGGGTTCTGGCTTCATCGATGAGGATGGAGTCGACTTCGTCGACGATGGCATAGAAGTGGCCGCGCTGAACTAGGTCGCTTTGCTGCCAGGCCATGTTGTCGCGCAAGTAGTCGAAGCCAAATTCGTTGTTGGTTCCGTAGGTGATGTCGGCGATGTACTGCTCACGACGCTCAGCTGGGTCTTGACCAGAGATGATGCAACCGGTGCTCATGCCTAGGGCGCGGAACACGCGGCCCATTAGGTCGCTTTGGTAGCCGGCTAGGTAGTCGTTTACGGTGACCACGTGAACTCCGCGGCCAGCGATGGCGTTTAGGTATGCCGGGAAGGTGGCGACGAGGGTCTTTCCTTCACCGGTTTTCATTTCTGAGATGTTGCCGAGGTGCAGGGCTGCTCCACCCATCAACTGAACGTCGAAGGCACGGAGGCCAAGGGTTCGGCGAGCTGCTTCGCGAACAGCCGCAAAGGCTTCTGGCAGAAGATCATCGAGGCTTTCGCCGGCGCCGTAGCGGTCGCGCAACGTGGCGGTCTCATTGCGAAGTTCTTCATCGGTCAGGCCGGTGAAGTTGTCTTCTAGCGCGTTGATCGCGTTCGCATAGTTGCGAAGTCGAGCGAGAACTCGACCCTCGCCAGCGCGAAGAAGTTTGTCGATGATGTTAGCCAAGATTTGCTCCAAACCGATTGAGTTGGTTGTGCTTCAATCTTAGAGGCGAGAGACCCTCGAAGCGCTCCTGAGGGCGCTCCGAGGGTACCGCTTACAGC
>Ga0075464_10001638_pt1 | contig 10113 bp, 10 predicted proteins | sample DEB19_08_DNA_5_FD_75068 | JGI IMG/M metagenome (GOLD analysis project Ga0075464, IMG submission 75068) | Aqueous microbial communities from the Delaware River and Bay under freshwater to marine salinity gradient to study organic matter... | ecosystem: Environmental > Aquatic > Marine > Coastal ...
AAACATGGCATTGATAGACATCAAGGTTCCCGATATTGGCGACTTCGACGAGGTGACAGTGATCGAGATCCTGGTCAAACCGGGTGACACGGTCAAGGCCGACCAATCACTTCTGACCGTCGAGTCCGACAAGGCGTCGATGGAAATCCCATCGAGCCACGGCGGCGTGGTCAAAGAACTCCGCGTCAAGCTGGACGACAAAGTCAAGCAAGGCTCGGTCGTGCTGGTGCTTGAAGCTGAGGCGGATGCCTCTGCCGCACCTGCGCCTTCTGCTGCCCCTGCAGCCTCGCCAGCACAGCCAACGCCCGTAGCGCAAGCCGCAGCAGTGGCTGCGCCTGTGGCCGTGGCGAGCGCAGCCGCTGCAACCGTCCCGCCTGCGCTGGCAGTCCCCGCGCATGAACCGACCGCGGTGTCTGGCCAACTGCCACATGCATCGCCTTCCGTGCGCAAATCCGCGCGCGAAATCGGTGTGCCGCTGGCCGAAGTCAAAGGCAGTGGGCCCAAAGGCCGCATCACGTTGGACGACGTGCAAAGCTTCGCCAAGTCGGTGATGGCTGGCGACGTGCGAACCGAAGCGCAGACGGCCAAAGCACCCGCTGGTTCGGGTGGATCTGGAGGCGACGGCGCTGCTTTGGGCTTGCTGCCATGGCCGAAGGTTGACTTTGCCAAGTTCGGACCGATTGAGCGCAAGGAGATGAGCCGCATTAAGAAGATCAGCGGCGCCAACCTGCTGCGCAATGCGATCATGATTCCGGCCGTCACCAACCACGATGACGCTGACATCACGGACCTCGAGGCCTTCCGTGTATCGACCAATAAAGAGAATGAGAAATCTGGTGTCAAGGTCACCATGCTGGCCTTCTTGATCAAGGCCTGCGTGGCCACGCTCAAAAAATACCCGGAGTTCAACAGCTCCCTCGACGGCGATGCGATCGTCTACAAAAACTACTGGCACATCGGCTTTGCAGCTGACACGCCCAACGGTTTGATGGTGCCGGTGATTCGCGATGCTGACCAAAAAGGTGTCTTGCAGCTCAGCCAGGAAATGGGCGAGTTGGCCAAGAAAGCCCGCGATGGCAAGTTGAGCTCGGCTGAAATGTCCGGTGCCACGTTCACCATCTCCAGCCTGGGCGGCATTGGCGGCAAGTATTTCTTGCCGATCATCAACGCCCCAGAAGTTGCAATCATGGGCGTGTCCAAAAGCACGATGGAGCCGGTGTGGGATGGCAAGCAATTTGTGCCGCGCCTCATGCTGCCGATGAGCTTGACTTGGGACCACCGCGTCATTGACGGCGCCGCTGCGGCTCGATTCAATGCGTACTTGGGTCAAATTCTGGGTGATTTCCGCCGCGTCTTACTTTGAGAATCGCCACATGACAACGCTGGTCATTGTGAAAAAAAACGGTCTGGTGGCGATCGCTGCTGACACCTTGGTGACTTTCGGCGACACCCGGTTGAGCAGCCGCTTTGAGTCGAACAGCAAGATCTTTAAGATCGATACGATGACGGGTAGCAGCTACATTGGGATGGCCGGGACCGTGGCGCATTTTCCTGTGTTGCGCAAAGCGCTGGCCTCCTTGCCGCGTGACCAACTGCGCTTTGGCAGCAAGGACGAAGTGTTCGATACGTTCACGCTGTTGCACCCAGTTCTGAAAGAAAGTTTTTTCTTGCAGACCAAGGAAGATGACAACGACCCCTACGAGTCCAGCCAGTTCAGTGTGGTCATCGCCAACGCAACGGGCATCTACGGGCTTTACAGCTACCGCGAAATTTTTGAGTTCAAAGAATTTTGGGGCATCGGCTCTGGCCGCAGTTTTGCGCTCGGTGCCATGCACAACAGCTGGGACAAAGCCAAAACAGCGCGCGAAGTCGCCTTGGCCGGCATTCATGCCGGCATCGAATTTGACAAAAACTCCGCCGGACCGGTGGAAGTGTTCACCCTCAAGTTGAAAGCAAGCAAATGAGTCAAGCCCATCTGATCGAAGTCAAAGTGCCAGACATCGGCGACTTTGCAGAAGTCACCATCATCGAAGTCTTGGTCAAGCCAGGCGACACCATCAAGGCTGAACAAAGCTTGATCACCGTTGAGAGCGACAAAGCCTCGATGGAAATTCCAGCGAGCCATGCTGGCGTTGTCAAGGAACTCAAAGTCAAGTTGGGCGATGCCGTCAAAGAGGGCTCGGTTCTGCTGATGCTGGAAGTCGCTGATGCGACCGAAGTCCCAGCGACTGCACCCGTTGCCGTCGCTGCGCCGTCTGCCAGCGCGCCAGTTTCGGCCAGCCCAGCTGCAGCCCCGACAGTGGCTGCACCCACCGCTGCCAGCTTTGCCGGCAGCGCTGACCTTGAGTGCGACATGCTGGTACTAGGCGCTGGCCCCGGTGGTTATTCGGCGGCTTTCCGCGCGGCGGACCTCGGCTTGAAAGTCATCTTGGTTGAACGCTACGCCACCCTCGGTGGTGTTTGCCTGAACGTTGGCTGCATCCCATCCAAAGCGCTGCTGCACGTCGCCGCCGTGATGGACGAGGTCAAGCATTTCGACTCGCTCGGCGTGAGCTTTGGCGAACCCGTGCTCGACATCAACAAGCTGCGCACGCACAAAGAAAAAGTCGTTGGCAAGCTCACCGGCGGTCTGGCCGCCATGGCCAAGATGCGCAAGGTCACCGTGGTTCGTGGCTACGGTAATTTTGTCGGTGCCAACCATGTGGAAGTCAATGAGACCTCGGGCGACGCGCAAGCGCAAACTGGCAAGAAGCAAACCATTGCGTTTAAGAAGTGCATCATCGCCGCCGGTTCCCAAGCTGTGCGACTGCCGTTCATGCCGGAAGACCCACGCGTGGTTGATTCGACTGGCGCGCTTAACCTCAAGGAAGTGCCCAAGCGCATGCTCATCTTGGGTGGCGGCATCATCGGCTTGGAGATGGGCACGGTTTACAGCACCCTCGGTGCACGCCTTGACGTGGTCGAAATGATGGACGGCCTGATGCAAGGCGCTGATCGCGACTTGGTCAAAATCTGGCAAAAAATGAATGCACCGCGTTTTGACAACATCATGCTCAAGACCAAAACCGTGGCCGCTAAAGCGACACCGGCCGGTATTGAAGTCACCTTCGAAGGCGAGGGCGCTCCAGCGCCGCAAACCTACGACTTGGTGTTGCAAGCGGTTGGCCGCACGCCGAATGGCAAGAAGCTCTCTGCCGACAAAGCGGGCGTGAGCGTCAGCGACCGCGGCTTTATTCCGGTTGACATTCAGATGCGAACCAACGTGCCGCACATCTTTGCCATCGGCGACATCGTCGGCCAGCCCATGCTCGCGCACAAAGCTGTTCACGAAGCGCATGTGGCCGCTGAAGTGATCGCGGGTGAGTTGCTCGGCAACAAGGAATTGGCCAGTGCGGCTTTCAATGCCCGTGTGATTCCGAGCGTTGCGTACACCGATCCCGAAATCGCTTGGGTTGGCCTGACCGAAGACCAAGCCAAGGCGCAAGGGATCAAGGTTAAAAAAGGGCTGTTTCCTTGGACGGCATCAGGCCGCGCGATTGCCAACGGTCGCGACGAAGGTGTCACCAAGCTGTTATTTGACGACAGCCCGGAAGCGCACGGTCACGGCAAGATTTTGGGTGGCGGCATGGTCGGCACACATGCTGGCGACATGATTGGTGAAGTCGCCTTGGCGATCGAGATGGGCGCTGACGCCATTGATATTGGTAAGACGATTCACCCGCATCCAACCTTGGGTGAAAGCATCGGCATGGCCGCGGAAGTCGCGCATGGCAGTTGCACTGATTTGCCACCTTCACGAAAGTAATTGAGAAGCGAACTTCCATTCCTTGGAATCATCTGACTCTCAAGTGAAAGAGCCCGGATCTGGAAAGCTCTGGGCTTTTTCTTTTTTCAAAGGCACAATCATTAAAATTACAAAAACCGCTTCTGCGCTTTAAAACGCGGGTGGTTTGCCAGTCGCTTGTTTATCGGACGTTTAAGTCGCTCAACCCTCGGGAGCCCCATGGACACTGCTCTTCTTGTTGTCATCTTGCTGCTCATGCTGCTGTTGTGTTGTTTCTTGTTGTTCTATTTTTTTACGCAACAAAGTCTTCGCGACATCACCGTTCGCTTGAACACCATGCTGCAGCCGCCACCCGCTCCGCCAAAAAATCCAGAGTCGATACGCCGTGATCGTGCTATTGCGCATGACAAACTGGTGCTGCTGGAAGCCGACCTGACCAAGAACCCGCGTGAAGACCTGACGGCAGAAGAGCTCGCCAGCATTGACCAGCTCAGCAAAAGTATCAGAACGTGTATTGCTCAGCTCAAGAAGTCGGGCGACTGGGTCGGTATGCCGTTTGATTTTGAATGGTCGGACATCCTAGATCGGCTGCCCAATGTGAATCAGCTCTACCGTAAGGCGATAGCGATGGAGAGTGAGCCTGAGATTCAAGCGCAGGCTGAGGAGAGTCAGACAATGTCCAGCAGGTCGGGATCCATCGGCCAGCGCCGCTGAGCATAAATGGTCAGCGGAGGGACCGGCTGAGGTGGGACTTGACTAGCGCTTGGAAAAAGATCCGGCGATGGGGTCTGGATTGACCTGGGAGCGGAGTGTCGCAGCCACGGATTGACTGGCGTCATCTTGGGCGGTGTCGACCCGGCGGGCGCCATCAAAACGTCGGTTCCAATACGCCGCAGCCAGACTTTCTACGCGCACCTCAGCGCCAGGCTTTGGCGAGTGGATGAACTTACCATCGCCGATATAGATGCCAACATGGCTGAAGGCTCGGCGCATGGTGTTGAAAAAAACCAAGTCACCCGGCACCAAGTCTTTTTTCTCGATATTTTGTGTGGCCGCCGCCTGTTGCTCCGCGCGTCGTGGCAGCACCAAGCCGATGGCCTGTTCGTAAATCGCTTTGACGAAGCCGCTGCAGTCAAAGCCGGTTTCCACCGTGTTGCCGCCGCGCTGGTAGGGGACCCCAAGAAATCCGATCGCGTGCACCACGAGCTCGGAGGCTTTCAAGCTGACGTTTTGCCGAACTTGCTGGATCTGTGACAGCAAGCCTTTGTCGGCGAGCCACGTGTCCAGTTCGTCTGCGGGTGCCGCTTGTGCGCCCGTGTTGAGAAAAACGCCCAACATCAAAGTGAGGCAGGGAGCAAAAGAGAGCTTGACCAGTCGAAAACGCATCGACGGAGCTTACTGAAGAGGCGGCCCAGCGTCAAGCCCGAATTCAATCTTTGCACAAGGGCGACCCACATCCTGACCTTCGGTTATTTCAGCTTCCGCCAGTGGCGCATGCCTGTGTCGTCAAACTAACCTGATCCGCATCTCTATAAAATGGCCGTCGTCCATCCACTTTCGTGAGTCCGTGTGTCTGATCGTTTCAAAGTCCTTTTTCAATACGTCCTGCCAAAGCAGGCCATCACGACTTTTGCTGGCTTTGTGGCTTCGCGCCAGCGCGGTTGGATCACCACGGCGCTGATCCGCTGGTTCGTCGGTAAGTATGGTGTCAACATGAGCGAAGCGGCTAATTCAGACATCACCAGCTATCTCTCGTTCAACGATTTTTTTACCCGAGCCTTAAAACCAGAAGCGCGCCCCCTGGCCAGTGCTGCTTGGATCTGTCCCGTTGACGGCGCTATCAGCCAATTTGGTCGGATTGAGGATGGGCAGATTTTTCAGGCCAAGGGGCATCATTATTCGACCACCGCGCTGGTCGGTGGCGATGCGCAGCTGGCCGCACAGTTTCGACACGGCAGCTTTGCCACGATCTACCTGAGCCCGCGTGATTACCACCGCATTCACATGCCATGTGATGGTCGCTTGCTGCGCATGATCTATGTGCCGGGCGATCTGTTTTCCGTCAACCCCGTCACTGCGCGTGGTGTGCCCGGTCTTTTTGCGCGCAACGAACGTTTGGTTTGTGTCTTCGACACGCCGCATGGGGTGATGGTCTTGACGTTGGTCGGTGCGACGATTGTCGGCAGCATGGCGACGGTCTGGCATGGCGTTGTGAATCGCTCGCGCCAAGGCACGGTGCGCGAATGGCACTACGCGGAGCAAGCACCGGTGGTCCTGAAAAAAGGGGATGAGATGGGCCGCTTTTTGCTCGGCTCCACCGTGGTGTTGCTGTTTCCAGCGGCTCCGTTGCAGTTCAACCTTGACTGGCAAGCTGGCGGGCCGGTGCAACTGGGCGAAGCCATGGCGACCGCATGAGCTATAGCGTTCGTTTGTTTGCGTATGAAGATGTCAGTGAGCTTGAAAAGCGCGCGGCAGAAAAGCGTTTTTGCACCGCCTTGAATGAAGCCTTGGGCGATGCTGCACTGGTGCTGCCTGTGTATTTGGTTTACCGCAAACTGGTGGCGGTTTATGGCGAGTCGCCATCACCGGATGTCTTGAGCACCGAAGAGCTGGAAATTTTCAACCAATGGCAGGCCGCTGAATCGGCCGCGCTGACGGCGGCCTTGGGTCCGCATCGCTACATGGGCGAAGCGGAGTTTGATATCAGGGCGTGAGGTCGTCGTCACCTTCATCGAAGCCATCGGCATGATGCGCTGGCATTTCACCGGCAGGGCGAACTCGGCGGTGACCGTCTTTGGCAACGACCTCCACAAAGAACTGTTCTGCGCCTTCAGCCACAGCGGCGTCGATGCGTGTGATGATCTCTGCCAAATGCACGGTCTCAGCTGATTCTTCAGTGTTGCCGAACTTGCAGTCAAAGTCCCAAAAATCCACGCCTGTTGGCAACGGAACACGCCGTTGGCGTTTGACGTACTTGCGGATCTCGTGTTTGTGGGCGTCCAGCACGCGGTCCGGGTTTTTGCCTTCGACCTGAAGTTTGAACGTTTTTCTCACGGGCGCCTTTGATTGGGTGTTGATGTTGTGTGGTTGCGGTCTAGCGCAGATGGATGCAGTGCGGTGCTTTGCGCTCGCCTGTCGGAAGGCCATGATTATGCGGCCTCAAGCGTCGACCCGATCGGCGGGCGCTTAAAATCGGCACTTTCGCTCTCAGAATTCCTCCCGCATGTCTTTTTCCACACTTGGCTTGTCGCCGACACTTCTTCGCGCTCTGGCCGGGCTGAACTACACGCAGCCCACCCCCGTGCAAGCGGCAGCTATTCCGCAAATTTTGGCTGGCCGCGATGTGCTGGCTTCAGCCGAGACCGGTTCTGGAAAGACGGCTGCGTTTTGCCTGCCGATTCTGCAAATGTTGGCGGCTGTTCCGAGCGGCCGACCAAGGCGGGTGAGGGCGTTGATTCTGGTGCCAACGCGTGAACTGGCCGTGCAAATTGGCGAGGTGGCACGCCTGTTGTCCTTGCAAGTGGCACCCGAGCTCAAAGTGACCGTGGTCTTTGGCGGGGTTTCTATCAATCCGCAGATGATGGGTTTGCGCAGCGGCACCGACTGGGTGGTGGCCACGCCCGGTCGCCTGCTGGACCTGATTGACCATAACGCGCTCGACTTGTCGGCGGTGCAGACGTTGGTACTTGACGAAGCCGATCGGCTGCTCGACCTCGGTTTTGACGAGGAGCTCAAGCGGATTTTGGCCTTGCTGCCAGTCCGCCGACAAAACTTGTTTTTCTCGGCCACTTTGCCCGCACCGGTGCAGGCTTTGGCTACCGGTTTGCTGCAATCCCCGGCGCGCGTTGAAGTGCTGCCAGAGGTACTTGAAATCAGCGCTATCGCGCAATTGGCGATTGAAGTCGACAGCAGTCGGCGCACTCAGTTGCTACGTCACCTTATCGCGCAAAAAAAATGGAGCCGCGTGCTGGTTTTTGTGGCCACCAAACACGCCGCCGAGATGGTGGCCGACAAGCTCCGCAAGGCCGGGTTGCAAGCGGAGCCTTTTCATGGCGAGCTGAGCCAAGGGAAACGCACGCAGGTACTGCTTGATTTTAAAAATTCAGATGTCAAAGTGGTGGTGGCCACCGATGTAGCGGCTCGCGGCTTGGACGTGGCACTGCTGCCGGTGGTCGTCAATTACGACTTGCCTCGCTCGGCGGTTGACTACGTTCACCGCATTGGTCGGACAGGGCGGGCTGGCGAGTCTGGCCTGGCGGTGAGCTTTGTCAGCCCCGCCACAGAGGCACATTTCCGATTGATTGAAAAGCGTCAAGGCGTGAGCGTGGCGCGCGAGCAGGTGCCTGGTTTTGAGCCGATGGAGGTAGCGCCGGTGTTAGCAAGCACTGAAAGTCGCAGTGCTGCGGGCGAGTCTACGGGTGGCATCAAAGGCAAGCGACCGAGCAAGAAAGACAAGCTGCGCGCGGCGGCCCTGCAGGCGACTGGCGAAGACGCCTGACATCAGTTCATCGGTGTTGTGCCAACTGTGACTGCGTCCAACGCACGATGTCAGCCGTCCCCATAGCACCCGCTTGACGGGCGATTTCCCGGCCATTCAAAAACAGCGCCAAGGTCGGAATGCTGCGGATGTTGTAGCGTGCCCCCAAGCTTTGCGCTTCTTCGGTATTGACCTTGGCCACCCGGACCTGAGGCTCAAGTTGTTGCGCGGCTTGCTCATAGGCCGGTGCCATCTGCCGGCATGGCCCGCACCAAGGTGCCCAGAAATCCACCAATACCGGAATTTGATTGCGCTGCAAGTGTTTCTCAAAAGCAGCTTCAGACATGGCCACGGACTGGCCGTTGAACAGCGCTTGGTGGCATTGCCCACAGTCAGTCGACTTGCCCAGATCGGCCTTGGCAACGCGGTTGGTGGTCTGGCAGTGCGGGCAAACAACGTGCCAAGTTGCAGGGGGTGTGGAAGCCGTCTGAGTTGTCATGGGACTTTTTAACGCTGAGTAAAAACGTATTTGGGGACGGCCAGCCGCGCTTCAAGCCTGTGCGTTTGTTGGTATCCAGACCCCAAGGCGTTCCGTTGTTCTATAGACCTTTAAAATCAAGCGCCCTGAGATCTGGTCTGCTGTTTTAGCGGCGCTGGCATATCGCCTATTTTTCTCGTCTACTTTTCACCTGGATTGAACCCTTGAACGCTTCCGATTCGCACCTCCCGCTCAATGATGGCACCTTTGCCGATGAGCCCAGCCTTGTCCAGCAGCCGCGTTTGTGGCAAGACGATGGCTGGACGGCACGGGTGCTGAAAAATGAAGACGATGACGGCTGGGCCGTGGCCATGATCAAAGACGGCGAACCCGAACCCGCCTTGATCGGGCCTTGGACGATGGGCCGCGACAAGAAAAATCCGAAGCCGCTCGACGGCACGGCTTTCAACACACTGGTGAAGACGGCTTCTGAGTTTGTTCGCCGCCACGAACAGCAATTGCATGCCTCGCTTCACCAGAGCATCACCGTCACCGCCGGTACTGCACGTGTGACGGTGTCGCTTGACATCGTGCCTGACGAAGACAACCCCTACGGCACCCTGAGTGCTCATGATGACGCTGGCGAGTTACTCGCCGAAGTGCGTGTGTCGGCATCGTTCAAACTCAGCCGCAGCAGCGCCATCGCTTGGGCTGAGAAGCAATTCAAGAAGCCGAGCTGAAAGCAATGGCCACTGTGAAGGGTGCAGCCCGTGCCTGCGGCATTGACTTCGGCACCTCCAATTCAACGGTCGGTTGGCACAGACCGAGTCAGGCCGCGCTGCTGGCGCTTGAGGGCGACAAACTGACCTTGCCATCGGTGGTATTTTTCCACGCTGAAGACAGCGTGACCAGCTACGGTCGTGCGGCTTTGGCCGACTACCTCAGCGGCGACGAAGGCCGCCTTATGCGCTCCCTGAAAAGCCTGCTCGGGACGTCATTGATGGATGACTTCACCGAAGTCGCAGGTCGGGTCCTGCCGTTTCGGGAACTGCTTGCGCTTTTCATTGGTGAGCTCAAAAGCCGCGCAGAGGTGTCAGCTGGACAAAGTTTCAGCAGCGCTGTGATCGGGCGTCCGGTCTACTTCGTTGATGACGATCAACAAGCAGACAAGGTGGCCGAAAATACACTCGCCGAGATCGCCCGCGCGGCGGGTCTGCGTCACATCGAGTTTCAGTACGAGCCGATTGCCGCTGCGTTTGATTACGAGTCACAGATCAGCCGGGAGGAACTGGTGCTGGTGGTCGACATTGGCGGCGGCACCTCAGACTTTGCACTGGTTCGGCTGGGACCTGATCGGGCTGGCAAGCTTGAACG
>Ga0075464_10001639_pt1 | contig 10112 bp, 11 predicted proteins | sample DEB19_08_DNA_5_FD_75068 | JGI IMG/M metagenome (GOLD analysis project Ga0075464, IMG submission 75068) | Aqueous microbial communities from the Delaware River and Bay under freshwater to marine salinity gradient to study organic matter... | ecosystem: Environmental > Aquatic > Marine > Coastal ...
AGCTATTTGACCATTATGTTCGACAATTTCACAGAAGACTTTTGGGTTCTCACCAAAAAAAGATTCTTCAATCTGCCCGGCTGTCGCCTTTGCCTCATCAGGGGCTTTTTCATAAACCGCTAATTCATAAATCAAGGCAAGGATTTCTTCTGTATCTTCTATACGAGCGGGTCTAATCACGTCTGCGCCTGCTTAAACTTTGGAAGATTGAGATCGAATTGAATCGAAAGCATACGCACGAGTGCAACGACGACTCCGCCAATGATTGTCGATACCGCGGTATCAACGTTAAGGGCGACAAGAGCGACAAATGCGATGGCGCCACAGAGTGAAGATGTTGCAATCGTCTCTCGATGTAACAACACTGGCTCGAGTTGGCATAAAACGTCGCGCAGTAAGCCACCTGTGACCGCAGTAATAACGCCCAAAATGATCGTTGCATACCAAGGACTATTGAAATTATGGGCCAGCTGAACCCCAGATGCTGTCGCTATTGCCAAGCCGAGAGTATCCATAATTAAGAGGGTCTTACCGATCTTTGTAACACGTCGTACACTCAGAGTTATAGCAACTGCAGTGACGATGCTGCCGATGACCCATGGATCGGTAATCAAGATTGGCTTTAGACCAAGGAAAATATTGCGCAGAGTGCCACCTGAAACTGAGGCCACGATTGCGACGAGTGCAATGCCACCATAATCCAACCCACGATCTGCTGCTACACGTGCTCCAACGAGTGCGAAGACGAATACAGAGAGCAGGTCAAGAATATGAAGCAGCGTCACGCTTTATTACCTCGAATTAAGAAACTGCGATGATGTCGACAGCAAAGATGAGTGTGTCCTTCTCAAGTGGGTGACCGGCCATTGGGCCGTAACCGAGAGCAGGTGGGATCACCAAAAGGCGACGTCCACCAACTTTTGCACCGGGAAGACCTTGCTGCCATCCCTGGATTACACCTGATAGTGGGAATGTTGAAGGCGCTCCGCTTGACCAAGAAGATTCAAGAATGCTTCCATCGGACCACTTCATCAGTGTGTAGTGAACTGTCAGTGTTGATGTTGCCACAACTTCTGTACCGCTACCAACAATTACATCCTCGGCTACTAGCTCGGTAGGAGCATCACCCGTGGGTGCGGTAATTGTTGGTGCTTCACCGGCATTTGCGGTGACTTGAACGAGTGTGTTTGATGACATGCTATCTCCGATTTCTGAACAGCCTGTAAGGCCAATGACGAGTGAAAGTATGAGCGCAACTTTTTTCATGGACAGATCCTAACCGTAGTGATGTTTTAATTTTGAATTACTGGTTGTCGATTTCACGAATCAGCGTAAATTCACCCTGACCTAATTGCCCCTGAGAGCGATATAACTCTAATTTTTCACGAGTATCTGCAATATCCAGATTTCTCATTGTCAGCTGACCGATGCGATCTGTTGGACCGAATGCGGCATCTTCAGTGCGCTCCATCGAAAGTTTATCTGGGTGATAACTCAGGTGTGGGCCAGAGGTATTGATGACTGAGTAGTCATCACCGCGACGAAGTCGAAGTGTGACCTCACCGGTAATCGCTGAAGCAACCCAGCGTTGTAGTGATTCGCGAAGCATTAATGATTGCGGATCAAGCCAACGTCCTTCATAAAGCAGGCGGCCCAATCGGCGACCTTCCGCGTGGTAATTGGCAATAGTGTCTTCATTGTGAATTGCGGAGAGTAAACGCTCGTAACCAATAAAGAGAAGCGCCATTCCTGGTGCTTCATAGATACCTCGGCTCTTAGCTTCAATAATTCTATTTTCAATCTGATCTGCCATACCCAGACCGTGGCGCCCACCAATAGCATTGGCCTCGTTCATCAACTCAACAACATCATCAAAATGTTTTCCGTTGAGCGCAACAGGGCGTCCTTGTACATATTCGATCTTTACATCTTCACTTGGGATAGTTACTGCAGCATCCCAGAAGCGAACTCCCATAATTGGCTCGACTATTTCGATTGACGCATCAAGGCTCTCGAGATTCTTTGCCTCATGCGTTGCGCCAAGAATGTTGGCATCAGTTGAGTAAGCCTTTTCAGTGCTGTCACGGTATGGAAGATTATGCGAAACGAGCCACTCGGACATTTCTTTTCGTCCACCGAGTTCGCGGACAAAGTCAGCATCTAACCATGGCTTATAAATTCGAAGATTTGGGTTAGCAAGAAGTCCGTAGCGATAGAAACGCTCAATGTCATTTCCCTTATAGGTAGAACCGTCGCCCCAAATATCTACCTTGTCAGAGAGCATTGCACGAACGAGAAGGGTTCCAGTGACTGCACGCCCAAGTGGCGTTGTGTTGAAGTATTGCTTTCCGCCTGAGCGAATATGGAATGCGCCACACGCTATCGCTGCGAGCCCTTCTTCAACCAAAGACTGCTTGCAATCAACAAGTCGTGAAATTTCTGCGCCATATTCTTTAGCGCGCACTGGTACTGAATCAATATCCGGCTCGTCATATTGACCAAGATCGGCTGTGTAGGTGCAAGGAATCGCACCCTTCTCTCGCATCCATGCAACTGCGACGGAGGTATCAAGACCACCAGAGAATGCGATTCCGACCTTTTCGCCAACAGGAAGGCTTGCAAGTACCTTAGACATAGTACGTAGTCTAATGGTTAAGCAGTCGTGCTAGCGCAGGCTTTACCTTCCAGGCAGCGATCATCTCCTCATATCTGGTGACTTCAATAGGTTCGATAATTGCACCAGTCTTGACGGCTCTAATCATGAGATTCCGAGGAGTGTGCTCACCCCCGATAAATTCGATCGCTTCAACTCGATACCCACGGAGTTTGAGAATCTGCATCCGCAAAGAATCGGTCAAAAGATCTCCCAGTCTTTCACGCATGATTCCATAACGAGTGATCAGTGACCATGGCTCAGGAGAATCAGATAACTGGGACTGAATGTCATGGTGACAGCACGGCGCGATCATCAATAATTTAGCGTCGGCTTTCACAGCCCACGCAATTGCATCATCAGTTGCAGTATCGCAAGCATGAAGTGCGATCGCCACATCAGCTTGAGTTAGGGAAGTTTCATTTATCTCTTCGGCTCTAAATTCAATCGTCTCTGTAATCCCGAGTTTTCTCGCAATTTCATTGTTGCGATCACGAGATGCGACGCGAACGTCGATACCAATAACTTTCACATCCATACCTAAGATGCGCAGATATTGATGTGTGGCAAAAGTTAAATATGCGTGCCCGCATCCGAGATCGACTATTGACAGTGGCTCGGCGCTCGTTGGCTTCTTGATCTGCCCTGCTTCGATCGCATTAGTCAGTGTTGGTGTGAGCAGACGCAAGAACTCCTCAACCTGGCGATATTTATCGCTCTTAGACGGCTTTATCTGGCCAGAAGCATCACTAATCCCAACCTCACGCAGAAACGGATCTCCAGAATCTAGCAGTCGTTCTTTTTTCTTATCGTGTGCAAGGTCTACAGTCCCTGCTCCTGAAGTAATTGAAATTAATGGTTCATCTTTCTTCGTGATGCGAAGCGTGAAGCTCTCTTCAATACACTGGATCAAAATGTTTGCATATCCTGAGCGAATGAAATCACTTATAGGCAGATCTGATGGTGTGTAGTTTTTAGAAGTTACGGCTTGTCCATCACTTGTACTCACTTGAAAGTGAAGCTTCTCTTTAATTGAGACTGGGCGTATATCTATTCGCTCATAGTCTGTCCGCATGTTTCGTCGGCGTCCCGAAAGCACAATTCGAGCGATTGCCTCAGGATTCGCAAAATAGAGAAACGCCTGAGAAAAAGCCTCTTCAAGTGAGATGCGCGCCACTGGTGACATATGGCTAAATTACCGTAGATCAAGCAAGTGTTAGGCTCTAGGCATGACACAGGTTGCAACAATTTCCACCACAAACTGGATAATCACCATTGTTGCCCTGCTCGTAATCATTGGAATGGATTTTGCTTGGGCTGTTGCACGCCGTGAGAAAAATACTTCGATGCGCGAGGCGACAGTCTGGAGCGTTTTCTATGTATCTCTGGCTGTGGCCTTCGGACTCTTTCTTAGCCAATGGCTCACATCGAGAGAACAGCAGGAATTCTTTGCTGGATGGCTCACTGAATATTCACTCTCATTCGACAATCTCTTTGTATTCGTACTCATTCTTACACGCCTGAAGATAGATAAGAAGAAGCAGCAACTAGCCCTCCTCATTGGAATCCTCATTGCTCTGGTTCTTCGCATCATCGCGATTACTCTCGGCAAGGCAGCGATTGAAAGATTTGAATGGGTCTTCTTTATCTTCGGCGCATTTCTTGTCTATACCGCCATCTCATTATTTACGGAGAGTTCACATAAGGAAGAGAAAGAAGCGAAAGATAGCAAGCTTGTTCAATTCTTACAGCGTAGAGGTTTGAAACCATTTACGATCGCTCTACTCGCACTGGGAATGACTGACCTACTCTTCGCATTAGATTCAATCCCTGCAATATTTGGTTTAACTGAAAATGTTTATCTCGTGATTACAGCAAATATTTTCGCCCTCATGGGACTGCGCCAGCTCTATTTCCTGATCGGCGGTCTGATGAGTCGCCTTGTTTACATTGGAAAAGGGCTCTCAGCTGTTCTGGCCTTTATTGGATTTAAATTACTATTCCATGCATTTCATGCGGTTGATATTCATGAAATCGGTGGATTTCACATTCCAGAAGTTACGATCACCCAAAGTTTAATTGTTATTGTTTCGTGTATTGGGCTTGCCACCATTGCCAGCCTATTAAGCACTCGCGATAAAAATCCTACAGAGTAATTTCCACAGCTAAGCCACCCAGCGTGCTTTTGCGTAAAGTAAGCGTTCCATCGTGTTCGTGCACAATTGCGGCGATAATTGAAAGGCCAAGTCCAGAGCCACCGGTTTCGCGTGAGCGTGCAGAATCAAATCGATTGAGCAACGCTATTCCGTCTCGGTAGGAAGAGTCAGGTAAGCCCGGTCCCCCATCTTCTAAAGTTAGCAGCGTCTTCCTTCCACTTCGTGACAGCTCAATTCTTACTGGAGCCCCTTCTGGAGTGTGTCGAGAAATATTATTCAGAATGTTCTGAATCAAGCGACGCATGTGGTCTATAGAACCTAAACAGATAATTCCATCCTCGATTTCCATGGTGACCTCGCGCTTAGGATTGAGTGTCTGGAAGTCGCGGGAAAATGAAGTGAGAAGTTCTGAGAAGTCGATATCTTCGCGAATCGGCAGAGATGTCTCCCCTAGCTCAGCTAAAAGCAAAAGATCGTGGATGAGATTTTCCATACGCACGATCTCCGAATTAACTCTTGCAAATGCTTTCTGGCGATCACTTTCTTCTGAAATCTGACCTTTAGATAACATCTCTGAGTAGCCTTTAATTACAGTGAGAGGCGTACGGAGTTCATGAGAAGCATCGGCTAGGAAGCTCTGCATACGCGCGAGCGAATCCGCCTGCAATTTTCGATTGTTTCTCCGTATCACCAGGTACGACAGAGCAATAGCAACTACATCGGCTAAAAAGGTGAAAAGAACTAGCCGCTTTTGATTTTCAATAAAGGTTTCATTTGTGGCTCTTAGTGAATCGGCGATAAGTAAACGATCGCCGCCTGAGATATTGAGAGAGACGAGGCGATAGCCTTGCTCTACATCAACGGTCACAGCTCCTTGAAGTGACTTATTGATTACAGACTCAGTTGGTGGGTTTCTTAAATTGAGTTGTGATTCGTTGATTATGGTGAGATCGCCTGAGGATGAAATCAACGCGATAGTGACGTTGAAATCTTGGTTCGCCGCGCTGTCGAGTGCGGCGCTTACCGGAGCTTCCGAGTTTTGACGCACAGAGTCGGCGATGATGTTAAGTTGAGAATCAATCACCGCGATCTGCGAGTTCTTCACCGAAATTGTGGCAAATCCTCCAATAAGAAGCGAAAGTGCAGTCGTGATAATTGCACTTGCAAATAAGGATCGAAGACTTTTCTGCTTCACTATTTCTTTGGCTCCTGAATAACAAAGCCAACGCCTCGAATAGTTTTGATTCCTTCAAAACCATCTCTGTGAAGTTTCTTGCGTAGATATGAGATATAGGTATCTACAACTGTGCTCTCGGATTCGAAGTTAATCCCCCACACATCATCCAGCAGGAGAGTCTTTGAGAGAACGCGATTCTTATTCTCGATTAGAACCTGAAGCAAGCGATATTCTGTTGGAGAGAGATCAACTGACTCTTCGTTAAATGTGACTGAGTGCGTTGAGTCATCGATAGAAATTGGCCCGCACTTAAGCGCTGTATTTGTCACGGCAGATATTTGTGAACGTCGCAAAATTGCCTTAAGCCGAAGGACAAGTTCCTCAAGACCAAAAGGTTTAACTACATAATCATCGGCCCCAAGAGTTAATCCTCTGGTGACATCCACTCGATCTGCGCGAGCACTCAACATAAGAACTGGAACTTCGTTTCCGTTCTTTCGTAAGCGCTCAACAAGTTCGAAGCCATCCATTAACGGCATATTGATATCAATAATCATAATGTCTGGGGTATAGCTCCGGAGAGCGGTAAGTGCGCTCATCCCATCATTTGCCGCTTGTGTTTCAAAGCCTGCCAACTTCAACGCATCTTTAAGTAACTCGCGGACTCCTGCTTCATCATCGACAATCAGAATCTTGATTGGCGCTGTATCGGCTGAGGTCATACCCGTAGCCTTACAGGTCTTGACTTACATTTCCACCTTCGCCCTGACACCCCCTGCGCGTCGAAAGGATATTCACAGAGACTTCACAAAGTCGACTGGCATCCTTAACCCAATCGGATTGGAGGAGATATGCGCAAAGTAGGCCTTCTTGTAGCTTTACTTTCCCTTTCCCTCATCACGGTTCCAGCATCTGCTGATGTAAAGCCAGCTCCTACCCCCACTTCAACTCTCTCTCCAATGGCTCAGTATCAATTAGATCTAGAACAATTTAAGATTGATATGAAGGAATACCAAGAAGCGCGCGTACTCCGCGAACAGCAGTTACGTTCGATACTTATTGATTTTAATAGAGCGCTCAAGAAAGCTTCTGACGATGCGCGCGTTGCCGGTAAGAGCGCTGGAAGTAAGGCGGCACTATCTTCGGCTAGAGCCGCAGCTGCCACCGCCCGAGATGAAGCGGTAGAGCTGCTTGGACCAGAACCAGTTGCACCTACTCCACCAATCAAACCCATGAAGGGCCCGAAGTCATCAATCCAGATGCAAAAGCCGGGAAAAAAGAATTAACTTTTTTTAGAACATTCAGTGAGAATTAACTGTTACCAGATAGAAGTGGGTAGCAAATACATCACAGCTGTTCCTGCTGCGGCGTAGATAAGTGCCTGCACTAAGATTGAAATTGCGGTCAGACGATCTGCACGCTTTGCAGATTTATCGGAGACACGTGAGAGTTGACCGAGTTTTCCAAAATTGAAGGTACCCATAAATCCATAAGCCAGGCAGAATTTTTTCCGTGATTGCACCCAACCGATGCTTGCAACCATCAGAGGAAAGAAGAGTGCCAATCGCGCTCCGCGTGGTGCATCGATTCCAAAGAGAGAGATGGATGAGGTAATAAATAGTAGAAATCCGACAGCTGCGACAAATTGGCGACGCTTTACTTCGCCAGCTCCGATATTGCAGGTACCTGGGATGTATTCGGTACTCATTTACGCTTCTTCGAGTTCAGAATCATCCAACTCGTCTTCATCAAGCCAAGCTTCTGCTGGTTGATCATCTTGTCGCTCTACCCATGAAAGAAATGATGCAACGCCCTTAAAGGCCAAGGCGATAACAGCTAGCCCGGCGAGGATTCGTCGAATGATTTTCATGTCTTAAATTTACCCCTCTTTGCGCAAAAATGTCTTCCACCGAGTTAAATGGTAGAGAGCGCCTTCTGGATATCTTCCCAAAGGTCTTCAACATCTTCGCAGCCAACGGAGAGTCGGATGAGAGTCTCCGGAACAGAAGGGCTCTCGATAGGCCAGCGACGACGACGTTCCCAGAGAGATTCAACTCCGCCGAGGCTAGTTGCATGAGTAATAATCGCGGAGCTATCGCATACGCGGTCTGCATCTGCCCCACTTCCTTTAACTTCAAAGGAGAGGACTGCGCCGTAGGTGGCCATGAACTTTTTTGCACGCTCATGTTGGGAATCAGTAACAAGGCCTGGGTATCGCACTCGTGAAACTTTCGGGTGGCTACTTAGGCGTTCTGCCAACACTTGTGCGCTCTTACATGATTGAGCAAATCTAAGGGCAAAGGTGCGAATACCTCGAAGGGCTAACCATGCCTCAAATGGACCGGCGATAGATCCGTTGAATTTCCGAGAACTCTCAAGTGAGGCAAAGAGTTCAGCGCTATTTGTGGAAAGTGAACCCATAAGGAGGTCGCTATGTCCTGATAAGAACTTAGTCACAGAATTCATTACTACATCTGCGCCCATTTCAAGGGGGCGTTGCGTCAATGCAGTCGCAAAAGTGTTATCGACCATCACAAGAATATTTGCAGCTTTAGCAGCAGAAATTAATTGAGGAAGTTCTGCAACATCAAGACATGGATTTGTTGGAGATTCCAACCATAACAAATCTGCGCCAGGCAGTGCCGCAAGAACCTCTTCGGTATTTGCTACATCAACCAATACAACTTTGAGGCGACCGCTTTCGCCATACTGCTTAAGGAGAGTCATCACTCCGCTGTAGCCTTCATGTGAAGCGACGACGCGAGCTCCCCAAGGAAGAATTGAATAAGCAGCAGTGATCGCAGCCATTCCGGAAGAGAAAATTAGTGAGCGACCGCCTTCGAGTGCGCTAATTGCAGACTCGGTGGCGCTCCATGTTTCGTTGCCATAGCGACCGTAACCAATTGGACCGCCAGCGGTGAAGGTACTGTTGAGTGAGATAGGAGCATTGAGTGGGCTATCGCCGGCACGAGGCGGACGGCCCGCAGTAATTGCTCTCGTTGAGATATTTTCCTTCGATGCATCGTGGCTCATGGTGCAAGCCTAATGCAGACTATCGGCGAGAGAGAACTGACGCTGCAGCGTTATGTCCTGCAATACCGCTGACGCCTCCCCCGCGACGAGCACCTGCTCCGGCGATAAAGATATGCGGGTCATCGGTTTCACTACCCCACTGCGGGTGTTCTGAGGCTTGATCATCTTCGATAAATGGGAAATCAAGATCGCGGTGAAAAATATTTCCACGAGGTAAGCCGATTGCTTCTTCAAGATCGAGCGGTGATTTTGCCTCGAGCGCAAATGAGCCATCAGAGTTTCTAGCCAGAACACTCTCGATTGGATCTACGAGATACTCGTTGAGGCTAGCTAGTGCACTCGCTACTGCAGCATCTCGAGATTGTTCTGGATTGGAATCAAAGAGTGATGCATCAGTGTGCAAGCCAAAGAGTGTGAGTGTGTGATATCCCTGTTGAACTAATTCTGGCGAGAGAATGCTTGGATCAGTAAGCGTGTGACAGTACATCTCTAATGGAAGGCGATCTGGCATTTTTCCACTCGCTGCTATCTGATAAGTCTGATTGAGGTGCGAGTAACTCTCATTGATGTGAAAAGTGCCAGCAAAGGCAATGCGCGGATCTACACCCGACTTCAATCGCGGCAAGCGAGTGAGCAACATATTCATTTTAATCTGCGACCCCTGTAGAGATTGCGGCGCAGTCTTTCCTCGTAGCTTCGCCAATGTTTGTGGTGCTGCCGCAAAGAGAAGATCGGTAGCTTCGAAGTTACGTCCATCAGAGGTAGAGATCGTTACGCCATCATCATTGCTTTGAATGTCGGTCACTTTTGAATTAAGTTCTATCTCAACTCCGTGACTACGAGCGATACGCTCAAGTTCTGTGACAAGTGCCCCCATTCCACCGCGTGGTACTTTCCACTGGCCTATACCGTTACCAATCAGGTGATAAAGAAAACAGATATTTGCCTGAATACTCATGGAGTCAATGAATGTTCCGATGAGCGCGTCGGTGAGAACGACTCCACGAACAAGATCGTTGGCAAATCGATCTTCAATCACTTCACCGATGGGACGTTCAATCATGTAATCCCAGACAGAATCCATCCCTACAGC
>Ga0075464_10001640_pt1 | contig 10107 bp, 16 predicted proteins | sample DEB19_08_DNA_5_FD_75068 | JGI IMG/M metagenome (GOLD analysis project Ga0075464, IMG submission 75068) | Aqueous microbial communities from the Delaware River and Bay under freshwater to marine salinity gradient to study organic matter... | ecosystem: Environmental > Aquatic > Marine > Coastal ...
ATAGAGATATACCAGACCCGTTATGACGGCATACCCCCAGTCATCAACACGGAGAATACGGACATAGTTTTGTGTCGCACACTACACGGATTGCGTCCGATTGGGACTGCAACCGAGGCGCGCAACGAATCGCCAACGGCGATGAGATTGCGCGCGCTCACAAAACGGATATAACAGATACACGCAGCGAAGTCAAGATCTAACCGACTTACCACGAGCGATCGGTTTTTTTTTAGGGCGCCTGGGTCACACGAATACGGCACAACTAGATCGACGTTCTCGAGTCGGTCGAGTCCTCGAGGTTGCCTAGTCGAGTTGGTTGGTTGGTCGTCTCGACTTTTGATCGTGTTGGTTTGTCCTGGGTGCTTGTCGCGTGTTTGTTTTTTGTTGTGTCCTGGTGTTTCTGTGTGCGTGGTTTTTTTAATGTGGTGCGTGTTTTCGTCTAATCGACTTAGATGAATCTAGCTGCGCTCGGGCCGGACGTTCGCGAGTTCTAATCGAGTTAGTTTGTTGCGTCGAGTTTTGTTGCGCGCGACTCGAGGTCGAGTGTTGTGTCGGGTTTTGCCGTGGGGGATTGTGTCGAGTTGTTTGTTTGCGTCGCTCTAATGCGTTCCTATTGCGTGTTTTTTTGTCCTGGAACGCGAAACGACCTCGAATCCGACTCGCCAGGGGATTAAGCGAATTGGACTCGAGGTCGTCGAGTGTTGAGACGTGCGCCGATTAGTTGTCGGGGTTGTTGTCTCCGAGTTTGTTTCCTGCGACTGCTGTTCTAATAAAGAACGTCGCGAAGTGTTCGGCGAGTTTGCCGTACTTCCCTTTCATCACGTCGAGGACGGCGTCGAGTGTTCCTTCGTCCTGGGAGATTGTGTTGTGTAGTGGTTCGTCCCAGTCTGTGCCGTTGTCGACTCGAGCGAATACTTCCATTCCGTACGGGTGCGCGATGAGAAGCGTGCGAGCGCGTACTGGTTCGTCGATGTGTTCGTTCGTGTTTGGGTCGACGGCTTGCGCTTTGCCCCAGGTCAATAGTGCGACGATGTCGGGCGCGTACGTTTTGCCGAGTTGTTTTGAGGCTTCCTCGCTGTCCAGTAAGTCCATGAGTTCGTTCTGATCGGCTTCTCGTAGTAGTTCGATCGAGACAGCAACGGACTCACCTCGACCGAGGTCGGGATCGTTGAGTTGTTTTCGTTCCTCGATCGTGACCTGGAGAAGCGCGTACTCGTCGCGTTCTTTTTGTGGGAACGCGTCGAATAGTTGACGGTCGACCTCGGGCATGAGTAGACGATGAATCGCCCGAGACTTGCGTTCCTCATCGCGTGACGTGTTCGACATTTCCTCGATTTGCTCCTCGGCACTCATCACCTCGTAGGCGTCAAGCGCGTCGAGTTGTGGCATGTTGTCGAGGAACGTGTCGATCATGTCGACGGTTTTCACGTCGTCGAGTTCGATCGCGAGGTTCTTTGCTCGGTTCGCTACCTGGATTAGTTGCGCCCGTAATGCGACGATGCTCGAGTGCCGATCCCGAGCGTGTTCCTCGTTGTCTGTCGACTTGTGCTCGAGTGCTTCGCTGATCGTGTTCATTGTTGTCTCGGTGAGATCGCGTAGGCGTCTCTTGGTGTTTTCGAGCGTGGCTCGTTTTTGGTTGTCGTTGGTTGTCATTTTTTGTCTGCTTTCTTTTGTTGGTTGTGGTTTATTTTCTCGCGCCTGGCTCTGATGAGTTCGGCGTTTCGATTTGTGCGCTCCTCGAGTGTTGGTTTGTTTGCCCACTCGATCACCATGCACAACGCGATCGCGCTGGCTGGTGGTGTTAATGCGATGACCCAATATCCGAGTTCCATATTTTTATCCTTTCCAAATATCTTTGAGGTGTCGAAGTCCGATCGCGACGATGATAATTATGAATAGTCCGAGGTCATTTGTTGGCATTGCGTCGCGTCTCCATGTAGTGAGCCGTTGCGATGTCGTTGGACCTAATTGTCGCTTCTCGTGCGCTTTGTGGAACGCCGATTTGCGCGTGTTCGTATAGGTGCGCGTGAATCTGTGGCGCGACTCGATGACCTCGCGACATTTTGTCGATCAGGTGAATCGCTTCGCGTGAGTTCAGACAATGAATCGCTCGAGCCTGGCGCAATTTGTCGATCATGTCTCGAGCGAGTGCGCCTGTTGAGTAGTTGCGCGTTCCCGAGATGTCTCCGTCGCTGACCCAGATAACTGGCATAGATGATGATTTGCGATATTTGTCGAGCGCGTATTGGAACGCCGAACCGTCGCAGTCGTTGCCACCAGGTACGTCGGGAAGTTCCTCGACTCGATGTCCGTCCTTTGCGAGAATCCAAACGTTCGGAGAATCTCCACCAGTTCCCGAGTAACCGAGGACGACTGCACCTCGAGCCGACTCGATCATCTCGTCGAGTTCCTCGGGTGTGTAGTCCATGCTTCCCGACATATCGAGCACGACGAGCGCAGACTTGCCTCGTCCTTTTGTGCCGTAAATTCGACGCTGTGGATCTGTCATAAGTCGCGACGGATAACGAACAGCACGACCTCGATCGGTCGAGGTTCGCTTCGTTCCGATTTTGCCGACGTGTTTTCGCTTGAGGTTTAACGGTGCGAGTACGACGTCATGCCATGCCGAGCCGTCGCCGAATTGTGGCGCGAGTTTTGCTTTAAAGTGGTCGAGATCCGTCGAGTTGTTCTCGTCGCCTGGCTCGACTTGTGAGCCTGGTTTTCCTCTCAAGGCTTCCTCGTAGCGTTCTCGACCTGCCGAGATCATCTCGCAGAGTTTGACGATGAGGTTCTCATCGCGACGGCATGGTGAGCCGTCTACTCGTCTCGTGTGAGTGATCTCCGTCGACGGCTTCGACATATATGTCTCGAGAAATACGGTCGCGTCCTTGCGTAATTCGTTTAACGCTTTGACGGCGTCCTTGTTTGTTTCGCCGATCGTGCGAAGTATCGCTCGAGCCTGTTGCGTCATAAGGTGAGGCAACGCACTCGAGAACGCTTGCTCGATTGGAATCTGTGACACTTGCTCGGCGAGTGCCGAGCCTGTGCCGTCGATCCATGCGTCGCGCTTCACGTCGAGCACTAAGTTCGTTAGATGTTGAGTCCACCAAACTCGAGCGATTTGCAAGTCGCGCTCGTTCACTCGTTGTTGTTTTGCGACCTCGACAGGATCGGTGAAGTCGTAACGCGCCTGCACGAGTGCAAAAGTGCGTAACAATTTCCCTAATCGAGTTGGGTCGTTCGGTGCGATGAGTTGCCCGAGTTTCGCGTTTGCCAGGACGCTCGAGATGAGTGGAACGCCTGTCGAGACGCTCCACGAGTTTGGGTTCTCATCTTGTCGACGCGACAAATATTCGGGTCGTGGTCGTTGTGGCTGTGTCATGTCTACAACTCCAACGAGTTCACGGCGTGAGCCGTTGTCAATGTCTCGACGTGTTGAGGTGCGACGAGTTCGACGGCACGTTGTACGCCGAGCGTGTTCGACAAGTGAGCGATTGCCATGAATGCGCGAAGTGACAGACGATCGTCGTCTGTCGATTTGCAGAGTTGACGCGCAGGTTCTTGCAACCAGGTAGGCAACTGTGCGATCGCGTTCGGGTGCGCTTCGTTAATCTCAATGCAGACGGGGAATCGATCTCGTAGTGCTTCATGCAACGAGTTTGGGTGCGAGTTCGTTGTCACGACGACGGTGAATCCCGACGCAGGTCGAACGATCTCGCCCGTTAGTGGGTGATCCCAACGTGCTGTTGCTTCGCTGTCGCAGAATTGGAGCAACGAGCCGAGCGCGTCGCCTGACGCCTTGTCGATCTCGTCGATGATGAGTCGACCACCATTGCGCCACGCTTGAGGTGCAGAACCTTCGAGGAACGCCGACTCGGTGAGTGACGGCTTCATCATTCCCTCGATCTGTGCTGTGGTCATGTCATCGGTGCAACCGATCTTGAATGATCCACCTGTGCCGAGGTGCGCTGTCTGTGCTGTGTATGTTTTGCCGATACCTGGCAAGCCGTAGACGAGGACGTGGTCGAGTTTTGCTCGTAACGTGTCCTCGAGTGCTTGCCAACAGGCTGGCAGAGTTTGAGTGTTGTTTAGTGTTTCCAATGTATGTCTCTTTTCGTGGTTGGTTTTCGTGGACGTTTGCCCACGTCGTTAATACTAACCGATTTAGACGCCCAGGACGTGCATAGCTGCAACGTTGGCGCGAAGTAATCGCGTTAAATAGCCTTATTCCATTGGGTCGAATCGTCGTCGAGCCTGGCTCGAGCCGTCCTCGAGCGAGGTCGAGGATCTAATCGACTTAGGTCGAGCGCGAGGTTTCCAGGTCGGTGGCACGTCTAAGCGCGTTAGATGAATTTCCCAACGGTGCTCGAGCCGTCTAATCCCATTAGTCGCCGATTTTCTTCGCTTGGGGCCGGAACGCTGAGAGTGAGATTCCGAACGCGCAGAGTGAAGTTACCGGCCAGTAACCGAACGTTTGTTCGCGACCTGCCAGCCCCCTGTTAAGCATACATCGGTAGCGCAGATATCGGTAGCGCCGGCATCGGTAGCGTACTAATTTATAAGTTGATTAGTTGTTCTGCTATCCATTTTGCTACTGGTGATGCAACCCCGTTACCTATCTGTTTAAATCTTGCGGTGTCTGATTGTTCTGTTCCGTCAGCACGGTACTTTGTGTGATTGTCCCGCCAACCCATTAGCCGTTCACACTCTAATGGTGTTAGTCGACGGACTGCCATCGTTGGTTCAGTTATAAACATTTGTGCGTGATGTGATTGAGTTGAAGGTTGTAGTGCAGATAGCGAGTTTGAGTAATCTAATTCGGTTGCACTGAAGTTCTTTGCTTTTGCATCTTCTCGAATTGAGTATGCGATAGCGGTGGTGGCACGAATATCTCCAATGTCAAATTGATTTAGTGTTGGAATTATTTCTCCTTCAACCCAAGTTTCGTGGTCGTTTACTGATTGTGCTCTTCTTGACTTTGTAAATGTAATGCTCTCTCCAATTGTTGTGGCAGTTTTTTCCCGTGTCGTTGTGCTCTTTTTAATATTCCCTGACAGGCTTCGGGCGACAGGTAGTATCGGATTGGGACATCTATCGGCGATAGTAGGATCGAACGCAGCGAGCACAAAAACTCTTCTCCGTCTGTGGGGTACTCCAAAGTGTTGTGCGTCCAGCACTGCCCATTCTTGGACCAACGCCCCTGCTTTAGCCATTTCGTCGAGGATAACCCCGAAGTCATTGCCGTTGTTGGAAGTGAGTGCTCCGACGACGTTTTCCCAAATAGAGATTCTTGGATACTGTCCATTAGTTAAGTCCCTTAGTTCTTTAATGATCCGGATACCTTCGTAAAACAGGTTAGATTGTTTTCCGTCTAAGCCTTCTCGTTTTCCAGCCACGCTGAGGTCTTGACATGGGCTTCCCCATGCAACAACATCTATGACTGGTACGTGTTCAAGTATGTATGCACCAGTTAATGTGGATACATCGCCCCATCTGGGAACATCAGGCCAGTGACGCTCTAAGACGCTTAGACAGTGCTTGTCGTATTCACATTGGAATACTGTTTCCATCCCTGCTGCTTCTAAGCCCATGTCGAATCCCCCCACTCCCGAAAAAAGTGAGAGGACTTTCATACTAAGCAATCTTCTGTGATTGAGAACCAGTCAGTCCATATTTCTGATGGGTGCATACCTAGTTTGCATGCGTATCTGTCTGCTAGGTAAGCGTTGATCCATGCATCTTTAGCACACCAGTACGACACAGTTGAGTGCTCTATGCCAAGTGCTAAGGCAATGGAACTATACGATGTATCTGACGGGAATGTGGAGACGATGTTTCGGGCGAGATATGTACGTCGGGGTTCTCGTCTTTTCCTCATTAGAATCCCTGGTTGTTTTCTTTTTCCCAGACATCTAATGCGTAAAAGATTTCTTCGTCGGTGAGTTCTTCTTTAACGTATTCAGTTTTGTATATCGGCATGCATGGCATGACCGGAATCGATCTCATGCTTGGGTGGTTGCGTCTTTTGTTTGTCATGTTTTTCTCCTAGTGGTTGCATCTCAACAGGTGTACTGCTGTGTGTTTTTGGGTTTTGGCATATTGGTTTATACGACAGTGTTATGTGTGTGAGGATTGTCTCCCCACACACAGGACACTGCCACTTGGTTGATTTACTTTTCAATTGACCAGAGTTCGGCATCTTCAAACTTCGCTGCTCGTTCTCCGAGAATTGCTTGTTTGACTTCGCCTTTGCTGTTGGTTACATCAACTGTTTCTCCGACCATTCCCTGGTGGCGTACTTTGACTCCCCAAGTTTCGTCTTTTAGTTTGTACCATTGCGCTGGTTGGCTCATTTGTTTCTCCTCTATTGTTTGGTTTATGTATTACAACTCTACGCCTTGTGCGATGTGATTACGCAGGCGTGATATGACGGATTCTGCTTGCTTGATTGTTGCTTTGCATGTGTCTAGTTCTTGTGCTAGTGATTCAGCTGCATCCATGTAGCGATCGCGTTCTTCTTGTAATGCTTGGTTGGTTACAGCCAATGCATCAACTCGATCTTGCCAGTATTCCAGTTCAAACTCTGTATCTGTGCTCATGTATTACACAATACCTGGGTGTCTAACATTTTGCAAGTATTGTCTACGTTCATTTGCTGATCGTCCTCCCCAGACACCTTCCATGATTTTGTTAGTGATAGCGAAGTCGTAGCACCGTTTCTTTTTAGGACACTTAGCGCACACAAGTTTGGCTTGCCTGCAGTTGCCGTTGTCAGGGAAGAAGGCTTCTAATTCTAAGCCTTTGCATAGTGCCCCATCCATCCACGACATGTCTTTATCTATTAACGCAAAATCCGAGAATAGTTCCATATAGTTATAGTCCCCACGGTCTGAACCCACTGCCTGTTTTTTTGGAATAGTCATAAAGAGCCTTTGCCGCAGTCAGGTTGACTAACGGCTTTAGTAAATCTCCACAGTATTCTATGATCCCTAATGCTTGCAAGTAGCCGTCTTTATAATAGCGACTTGGCAGACACCATGAACGGTCGTTGATCTGTGTTAACCCGTAATCTTCTGACCCGTCACGGTTCAACGTGGTGTTATGGGCTTTGGGTTGACATTTGGATTCCCGGTTCATAATTAGGTCTAAGGTCATTAGATCTTCTTCGGCCCATCCAGCTGCTCTGGCCGTGTCCCAATGTTGAGGGCACTTGGCTGTTTTTGGCACACGGTGGGTGAGTTCGTATGCCCTCTCAGACGCGTTGAGAGCCACGCTAAGAGGTTGTGGGGGCAACAATGGGGCTTTGGCTGCCGAAACAAGGCTGCCGAAGGTGATAATCCCTACCATGGAAACGGCAAATAGCCGTACAAGGTTTCGCATTAGTGTCTCCAATCATAGCAAAACTGTCGGGTTGCTTACTGGTAAAGGGTTTTAAAACTCTGTGATGTTAAGTAACCGCATTAGATCTTTCACGGTTAACACGACGTACTGATCCTCGGCTTTACCGTAGCCTCGTCTCTTTGCAACAACAACCCCAACTTCTGCGTTGGCGTTAATTCTTTCTATCTCTGCTTCTTTAAGCCAGCCAGAGAAGTTAAGGGTGTTGTGCGACTTGCATTCAAAGACCAGCCTGTTGTCCACACCTGTGATGTCTCCTTTGTCTAGCGCACCTTGTAGGGCACGCCGTTCGCAGTTCGGATAAAACTGTTTAAGGTAGTCAACTATGAGTGTTTCAAAGGCTGTGCCTTTAGATTTGTTTTTACTCACTAGGTTTTTTGTTTTTCAACAGTTGCATCAACGCAACACGAATCATGTATGACCTGGATTGTTGATGTTCAATCGAATAGGTGTCTAGTTGTTCTGCAATCTCTGGCTCAATGCGGAACGCTATGAGTGCTCGTTTCATCTCTTTCATTTGGTTGCCATGCTTAACAGGCTGATGAGTTCTGATGCTTCTTGTTTGTTGAGTTGTTTCATGTCTGTGATGGTACGACCAGCGTGTGATGATGCCAACTCCAGGCGTTCTTCTTGCTTGTAGTTCTGGCTCATGCACAAACTAACGATCTTGCCCACCTGAGCCGCCGACGCTGGATCATTTACTTTTCTAACGCGGTTAGATCCTGATCGCTCGTTGTACACCGGCGGTGTACCAATGGTGTTGTACACCTGGCGCAACGCGGCAACGTTTTCCGTGAGGGGTATCTCTGGTGTTGTCTGTTGTCCTCGTGCAACCTTTTCCATTTCCTCACGGCTTGGTCGTGCACCCTTTGGCGCGTAGCCACAGTTGGCTAGTCCGCGTCCCGTCGAACTGGTTTCCGCATTTTCGAGGTGGCTTGTCTTGTTGACAGGACTTGCTCCTCTGACTTCTTCGGCGAAGCCTGTGGCTTTAGGGAACTCGTCTGCTGCGTCAAAGTAAATGGATGTCTTGAACACCACCTTGTTGTCGTCGTAGTACGCCATTTCGGTAAAGATACGACCGTTTGGGTGGTCGTTCCAAAATCGGACTAGACGATCCTCGACTGTTTCGTAGTTATCTAAGTTGAATCCCATGACTATTTTGCTCCTTTGATGTTGAATGTTCGGTATGTGGTTTCTTTTCTGAACTTTGCTACTAACGCTGGATGTGCTGCTTCTAATGCTTTGCTGTCCAATGAGTTACGGCGTGATGTTTTCCATGTGCACACGACGTTCCCATCTATAGCACCGTATTGTGCATCGCCAAGAGCAGCACACACAGTTGTTTTTAATGTTTCTTCCCTTTCTTCTAACTCTTTTATAATCTTTTTGGTTTCTGCCAATTCGGACAGCACCTCTTTAAACTCGTCAGGGAGCATCATGGTTATGTCTTGGCTCTCTGGGTGGTCGGCAGCAACATGGCGGTATTCCACCGTGCAGTTCGCCGGATAGTTTCCAGTGTCTATCGCACTTAGAAATTCGCGGCACGCATCTATGTGCATTTGACGTTCATCAGATGTAACGATCTGGGTGTGACGCTTCAGTTCCATTTCACCGTCAAAGATGACCCATTCGATCTTGTCTACGTCTGCACAGATTGCTTGCTGGATTCCTTGCCAATACCAGTAGCGCGGTAGCACTCCTGTCCAACGGGTCTTGGATGTTTTGACTTCGTACACATCACCGTTCTCATCTATGGCATCAAGTGTGGCGATTAGGCGCACTGCTGGTTCGTCGTATGCGTACATGACTTCTGGTGTGTGCAGTTGGATGTTCTCTAAGTCGGCAACCCATTCAACCATTACTGGCTCTAAACGGTTGCCACGTTCCATGGCTTTGTTTGGTGCTACTGGTTCTGGTGGATGTATTGCCAATAGTTCGTTTGCAAGATCTGCAGCTGATTTAAACGGATGTTCGTTGTGTACTGCTGCTGCTACGGATGCTGATATTCGAGCAACACCGTGTTCGTTTTGCCATCTGACTGCCAGCCATGCTGGACTTCCGTGTAGTGGTTTGCTAATTGTGTAACGCATGTTGTCCTCCTAGTAGTTTATGTATAACAGCGTATAACACCGAGATACAAAAAGCAACCTACAGGGTGGGTGTTACAGGGTTAGGTCAAGTTAATTGTTTGGATTGTTTGAATCATGTCTGTAGGAATATGCAAAACATGGTCAATGTCGTCATTTGGGGTGCGTGATTGATATATTGTGACATGATGTGGTTTGCCTTCTGGTAACAAAAATCCTGCTGTTTTTACAAGACACCCATCTTGGTCTAGGTTGGTCATTTGTGTCCATTGATCTGTACCAGAATGCGCATCAAGCCAACTAACACATACAAAAGCGTGGTCAGTCGTCATCTTCTACTCCTCGATCACCACAGAACGGTTGTTGTGGCAGGGGTGTCTTGCATGGGCAAGGGTTGTTGCGACGACCAAAAATAGTCATTCTGGGTATTCAATCACGGATATATCGGATTGTGAATAGTGAACTAGCCGACCATCTTTGCCAATACCAACCCACGTCGGAGCGTCCGAATCGCACAAACAACTGGTCAAATAATCCTTGCTGTGGACTACCGCAGCCTTACATGTGTTGCAACGAACTTGGTAGATCATTGTTCGTCCGCCATCCATGGTTCAATTTC
>Ga0075464_10001641_pt1 | contig 10103 bp, 19 predicted proteins | sample DEB19_08_DNA_5_FD_75068 | JGI IMG/M metagenome (GOLD analysis project Ga0075464, IMG submission 75068) | Aqueous microbial communities from the Delaware River and Bay under freshwater to marine salinity gradient to study organic matter... | ecosystem: Environmental > Aquatic > Marine > Coastal ...
AAACTAAACTACGAGGAAGCGCGAAATGAAGAAAACAAGCATTGCGGTTCAGTTGGTGGGGGTTCGCCCTTTGATGACGGACAGGTATGCGGGAGACAACAACACCAAGTTGCCGACGCTCGAGCGTCTGTATCTGGACAGCGAGCAGCGGCTGATTATTCCAGCAATCAATATTTTTTCGCTGCTCTGCGCGGAAAACACCAAGTCGGTGTGCAAGATGTTGATGGGCAAGCAGGGTAAAACTATCGGTCTCGGTATTGCGTCGTACACGACCATCCGAGAGTTTGAAATCGCAATCATGCGGAACGGAACTCAGCTGACGCTTGCCGATTTTGGAAGCCACATCCACGAACACGTTTCCGTGGCTCGTTTAGCAAAGGGCGTTCCAAATCCAAAAAAGCGTCCGCTTATTACGTTGCCGTGGTCGCTCGATTTTACGATTGACCACTTCGAGAATCAGTTTTGCACCATCAATAATTTGCGTCAGGTTATGGAGCTAGGCGGCATTCTTGGCCTTGGCACGTTCCGGCCATTTTTCGGGCGGTTCAATCTGACGCGCTTTGAGGTCGTTTGACTCGTGACCACTATCCACCTCGTCCGGACGGTTTCAGGCTTCAAGGCGGCAGACGAAGCCGCCATCGAGGCCATGCGGAAACTTGCCCAGGGCGAGGTGGTGCGGGTCGAACTGCGCCGGCCGAGAAACCCGCAGTTCCACCGCAAGTTCTTTGCGCTGCTCCAGCTCGTGCGCGATGCCACCGACCAGTGGCCGACCGTGGAAGCCCTGCTGGTGGCGCTGAAGTTTCACATGGGCTGGGTCGAGCATTTCCGACTGGCTGACGGCACCGAGGTACAGGTGCCGAAGAGCATCAGTTTTGGGTCGATGGACGATATCGAATTCACGCGATTTTACGACGGCAGCCTGCGGGCGCTCGCCGAAATAGCCGGAGGAATACCGGAGGACCATCTAAGGGTTGCGGTAATGGAGGAGATAAACCGTGGCTGATTTCATCTGCTGGGCTGCCGTGATTTTCTCGGCAATCTGCACAATCGTTTGGGCATCGGTGGCAGTTCTGCTGCTTCTGGTCATCGGTGACAAGCTGCTCGAGCTCGTCAGCGACTGGCTGAGGGAACGCGAATGCTAACCGCATTTAGCCGCATCGACTGCCCGAGCTGCGACGGTGACGGGTATCACGGCGACCCCGAGTACGGGAACGCGAGGAACTGCCGGCGCTGCAATGGCCGCGGCACCTTGCTGGTGAGCGACCTGACCGACGACGAGCAGGACGAGCTGGAGATTGAGCCGGAAGAGGAGGGCGAGGAATGAACCGCGATGACATCATCCGCTTTGGCGAACAGGCCGACGAGGTTGCCGACCGAAAGATTAGGATGCGTGGCGAGTTCCATCCTGAATGGCACGAGGTTCGAGATGAAGCCTTCGCCGCCCTTGTAGCTGCTGCGGAGCGAGAGGCAGCAATCAGCAAGATTGAGAACGAGACTTGTCACGCTGAAATCAACAATCTGCGCCTTGCTCCACTATTCGGACAACGGCATGGACCGCTTGCTGTTCGTGTCGATTCTCTCGAAGCGGTGATAGATGCTATTCGTGCGAGGGGCAAGAAATGACCCGCGAAGACATCATCCATATGGCTTTGGAAGCGGGGTTGCTTCGTTCCGGCGAGGACTGGACGATGCCGCTGCGCTGGGGCGTGACCGAGGTTGAACGCTTCGCCGCCCTAGTCGCCGTTGCGGAGCGCACGGCGTGTGCGCGGATTGCCAACTCCTACGGTGGCCCTAAGGAACCCATGATGGTGGGCACATACGAGGCAGGGTGGTTCAACGCTGCCGAGGCGATTGCGGCTGACATCCGTGCGAGGGGCAAGGCGTGAAAGCCTGCACGCGCTGTAAGGAGGAAAAGCCGCTAGACGACTTCGCGTGGAATGGCCGCAGCGGCAGGCGTCCTGTGTGCCGGGTTTGCACCTATGCCGCAAAAGCCAAAACGGAAAGCGTAAAGGTTAAGCCGGAGAACAAGCCCTTAAATGCGGTTCAGGCTCGACGGGAATACGACAGGCGACGCCGTGCCATTGATGCATTGCGGGCTGGTAAGTTCACGGGCGACGGCCCTTGCTGGTGTTGCCGTAGTCAGGCAGTCGGGGAAACGCCGTATCGGCTTTGCATAATTTGCAGCGGGTAATGCATGAAAATTCTGTTTTTACCGTTTAGGATATTGGCGGTTCTGGCGCTGATTGTGGTCGGCTTTGTGGTTCTCACAATCTGGTGGCCATTAGCAGTCGGCAAAGCAATTTGGGGGGATTTTCGCGATGAGAGTCGATGAATTGACTGACGCGAGCCGACCGGCATTCGAGGCGCAAATGCGCCGCGGTGGCATAGAGGACATTTGGTTACGGCGTCGTGGCACCGGGTACGCTTTTTTGGAGGTGTCGGCCAAGTGGCAGCTTTGGTGCGCCGCCCTCGCCTACGCCACTGAGCAGCGGCAGGAATTCAAGCGCTAAGGTCGGTTAATGCGACCAACCCATGTTTGCAGGTCGGTCAGCCGCTGGGCGTCGTGTTCACAGGCGGCGAGGTGGTCGGCAAGAGCTGCTCCAAGCGTTGCCTGGTTGCCGGGCTCTTCGCCGGCTCCATCAGCCGGACTGGTGGCATTACCGGGCTGGGGCAGGGGACAGGTTCCGGCGGTGAGAGCGTCGCGCAGCCGGCGAGCCAAGTCGCGGCCACGAGCATCGGCAGCATCCAGCCGAGCCGTAAGGTTTTGCTCAACGTCGAGAGTAATTTCACGCTGTCTCCTTAGTTCTTCTTCAGCCGCAGCCTGAGCCTGCTGGCGGGTCTTTTCGCGCAAAGCGTTATTTGCGTCCCAAGCAGCCGTAATCTCGGCGCTAGCGGTCTCGTAGCCCGCCGTATACCCATGCCGATGGATTCCCCACAAGCCAGCCGAAACGGCCACCAGCGCACCGCCATACAGCCAGAGGCGCCAAGGGACCAGCCCCATCATGCAAGTGTCCTCGGGTCAGTGCCGGCCAGCCAGCTCGCGTACCACGCGGCCTTCCGGTAGTCCTCGGCGCCGCCCTTCAGTTCGGCTCGGCTGAGGTATTTGATGACGTTGCCCTTGCAGAACCCGGCGAACTCCTCCGGCGTCAGCTTGGCTCGCAGAAAGTCGATGGTCTCGACGCCGCCGGCCTTGTAGTGCGTTGGGTTGATGTTGTCTGTCATTGGAAATTGTCCAACAGGTGAGCGATTTACGAGGATATTGCTCTCTATAGAGCGTCTATATTTAACTCTATTTGCTCGCCACGGAACCACGCCTTGCCGTTCACGACCTCGCACAGCTCCGGCGGCAGTAACTCACCGTCGCGGTAGGTCAGGACCGCGAAACCGGAGCACCAGTTCAGCGGCCCGCCTTGGGTGTAGCGGAACTGCTCGCCCTTCGGTTCCGCGAGCGTCCCAGTGTCGATGCCGTAGCGCCTGCCTCGGTAATCGCCATAACCCACCACTTGCAGCTTGTGCAGATGGCCGTGGACGTAACTCACGCCAGCCCGCAGGGTTGAGTTGTACGCAGAGTGGACGCCACCGGCAACATGAGTATGTTTAACGACTGTCCAGCCCGGTAGGTTGGTGTTTAGGTGCAGGGCATAGCAGCCGCGCCACGCTGGCAGGAAGTCGAACAGGGAAGTGCCGTGGACGCCTTCGAGGGCTGGGGCGTTGGCCGCGATGTAGGATTCAAACCGCAGGTCGTGATTCCCGAACGTGCGGATGAGCTGTGCGCCACTGGCTGCCAATTCCACCTCGCGCATTCGCAGGCACATGGCCTCAATTTCCTGCTGCACGGTCGGTCGGCTTTCCCAGCCGATACGCGGGTGACGCGAAATGGTCGCGCCGTCGAGAACGTCGCCGTTGGCAATCACCATTTGCGGGCGAAGGCGCTTAATGACTTCTACCAAAGCGCGATGGGCGACCGTCACAATGTCAGGCCAATAGTGGGCGTCCGAGAACACCACCACCGTGCCATCGGCGACCGCTACTTGCGCCTCGTATTCCGCGTGGGTGAATCGCTGCTCGTTCAGCTTCTCAACGCGCTTGCGAACGTCGTTTTTTCCGCTCGTCCTTACCACATCGTCATCGGTTTTTAGGGAGATTCCCTCTTCCTGTTCAATCAGCGTTCGCCGCCGATAGACGTTGCGAATGTGAAGGTTGAGCGCTTTTGCGACCTTTGCGGGCGAGCGTAACCGCTGCCATGCCATTATAAATTCGGCATTCGTGACTTTTTGTGACATCAGAACACCGAAGTAGAGGTGATTTGGTGAATCAGGCCGCCGAGCTGGTCCACCAGCGCCTCGTTGGCGTAATCAGGGCTGCCGAGGCAGTAGAGCATCGCGTGCGTGGCCTCATGCCAGAAGCACTGCTCCTGCGCGGTCACTGTCGACGCGGTGCAGATGGCAATCACCATTTTTTGAGGGTCGAAGTAGCCCACGCAGTCGGCGTGTTTCCAGCGCGACAAGGGAAGCCGGCGCACGGTAATGGTGTGACCCATCACCTTGAACCGGCGCGGTATTCTCGCCTTGGCAAGCGTTGTCACCTCACACCGACGCGGCCAGACGCCAGCGCCAGCAGTTTCGGCCCGAGCGACGAGCCCATGTAGCCAGCCAGCAGGCAGCCCATTGGCGTCTGCCCGATGGTGAACGGCAGACCGGAGAGCAGCTTGTCCACCTCAGGGAGCGCCAGCCAGAACCCGACGCTGCCAGCAATAGCGGCCAGCCAGCCCGGCGGGTCGAGCTGGACGTAGTGCCAGGCGTTGATTTTCTGGACCGTGCGCCAATGTTCGCCCCAGCGCCCGAGAAAGTGCAGAGCGATTCCCAGACCGCCCATAGCCAGCATCGTAAGCATTACGCCTCCTTGGCCGCGATGGCCTTTGCGTTCGGGTGTTGGAAATGCGGAAACTCGCGCATTCGTTTCCACTCGCCGGCCCATTCCAGCCCGCAAGCCTTACCGATGCGCCCTACGTCCTGCCAGATGGCGTCAGAAGCCGCCCAGACGGGCTTCCCGAGCCGCAGGGGTACAACGTCAAGGGCGAGGCTTGCCGGGCGTCCTGCGAGCGTGTGGTTGTGCTTGGATTGGCCAGCCTTGGCGCGGGTAACAATCCGACCAGGCGTTGTTCGGCCTTGAGCGTAGAGCGCATCCTGCTCGGCACCGCTGCGCCATGTGCAAGTTACCAGCAGGTCAATGCCCGCGGCCTTGCAGTTGTTCAGAAACTCAGCGGCCATCGGCTGCATTGCCGGGTGCAGGTCGTTGAGCGAACGGCTCATCGGAAGATTCGCTTCCAGTGGTAGGCGATAGCGAACAGGCCCGCCACAATGGCCACAATGCCCGCCATAGCCTGAATGATGGGCAGGGCGTCAGTTGCCCACGAAGCAAGCCAGCCAAGAGTGGAGGTTGCCGCTGCGGCGTCTGCCGCCCTTGTGTTTGTCATTGTCATGCCCCGTCTGTTCGCTCGATAGTTACAGGAACATCAGCCGTTGCCGTCAGAGGCGTACCGCCCGTGGAATCCGTGACAGTGCAGCGGTAGGTCGCGTCGAAACTGTCGCCAGAAATCATTCCCGTTTTACTGAACGTCGTGGTCGCGGCTGACGGACTGTTCACCGTCAACGTGGAGCCCGAGAGCAGGGTCCACGCATAGGTGTATGGCGACACGCCACCGGACGGAGTAACCGTAACCGAGGCAGTGGTTTGCGAGGCTGTCGCCCCCGACTTGTACAGGTAGGTCGGCGAGGCCGAAGCCGTCATCGCCAGCCGAATGATTTCCACGTTTACATCGACGGTCTTGGTCGCCGCCACGTTGTCAGTGACCGTGCAGCGGAACACCGCGTTGTAGGTCGTGCCAGACGCCAGCGAAGTTCCGGTAAAGGTCGTGGTAGCAGAGGATGCGGAATTCGCCGCGATAGAGGTCGAGCCCGAGATGCGCGTCCACGCATACGTATACGGAGAGGTGCCGCCAGTCGGGGTCACGGTCGTGCTGGCCGTGGTCAGCGATGTGGCTGTGCCGCTGGTTGAGAGCGAGGAGGGCGACGCGGCAGCGTTCAGGGCTGTGGAGATGGTCGCAGCAGCAGCCGCAAGCCCGGTCGTGGTCGGATTGGTCGAGGAAGTGCCGCCGTCGCTCGCCAGCAGGCGCACCCAGTAGTACCGGGTGGTCGTGTCGGTCTTGGCAATTACCGTGTTGGTGCTGGAGCCTGTCCAAATAAGAGTGGCCGAGGCGAACGGCGTCGAGGCGGTGTACTCGTACAGCTGATAGGCAGCGCCAGTCGGAACCGTGCTGGGCGCGGTCCACGAGAACTGAATCAGGCCGGCGAGGCCGTTGGCCGTTAGAGCTGTCGGTGGCGCCGGCGTGTAGCTTCCGGGTGTTGGTGACGTAATTGTGCCAGGCACCACATAGTCACCAGTCGCCGGGTCGCTCCAGTCTGTCGAAGCCTCCTCGCGTAGCACCAGCTCGACGAAGCCCTGCTGGTCAAATCGCCAAGACTCACAGCGAACCGTTTTAGCGCTCCAGCCAAGTTCGGAAATGGTCACGGTGCCAGTTTCAAACGGGCGAACCTTCCAAGCCGACATTCCACACCGGACAACCGCAGATTGGCCATTTCGTGACTTGCGAAGCATTACGATTGCGTTGCGCTGCGCCTCGTACTGACTGGCGCAAGTAGGTTGCGGCATATCCCGCCACGCCTGCTCGCCATCGTCAGTCGCATAGGTTGAATTTACAATTGGCTCAAACTCAACGAGCTGATAGTTTCGGCTCGTGTCCAAAAAGGAGCCGCGCACCGCATTCCATCGGTCGTTATAGGGATAGGCCGTGGTGACATCAATGCCAGCGTCTACTAGGTCGGCATCCGTGATAGAGAAGGCCGAAGCTGACCAAGCGCCGGCAAACATTCTCCATTTCCCGCCCGAGTAGTAGCAGACGCCCTGCATGGCGGAAACGATGGTTTGAATGTTTGACTGGAACGCCTCGAAGGTGTCTAAAACGCAGTTTATGGTGTAACGCTTTTGCGTTGTGCTGCCGGGAATGCTGACATTCTCGTCGCAAATGTCGGCGGCATCGGCCACGAGGTCAAAGTCGATGCGGCTGGTTGATTCCTCCATGCCGTAGCGCGAGGCAATCAAGTAGTTGGTCAGGCACAACGCCGGGTTCGTCGAGTAAGTCCATGTGGTCGAATCGTTGACGCGTTGAGTGCCGGAGCCGGGAATGGTGGTCTGAGTCGAGTCTAGGCGGGGGTCATAGACCTTGGCGCCCTCGACCAGGCAGGTGATTTCAGGTTTTCCGGTCTTGTAGACGTTCTGGTCAAATTCAAATTTAAGCGCGATGTACGCCACGCCACGGCCTCGATGCGCGGTTGTCCACTGAAACGGGTTGTCGGTTGTAAGGATGTAATCGACGGTCTGCGCGTCGGTGCCGGTATATCGCCGGACCCATGCCTTGTTCGCAAAAGTTCCGGTTGTAACCTTGCCATCGTCAGCCGTGCCGGTAACGGCAGTGATAGTGCCGACCGCTGTTTCGTTAAAATAGACCGTTCCTAGGCTGTTGCATTCATGCGTGGCAACGGCCAGAACCTGATGAAGGTAAGCCGAATTGGTGCCGGATGTCATGGGCGGGATGACGTTCATCCCGGCGACTTTCATCTTGCCGTAGATGATACGGCGCGGCTCGATGGTGCCGGTGTACTCAACGTCAATTTTGGCGCTCGGTTGCTTGGCGCGAGGTGCTAATGCGCGAGCAGCAGCGGAAAGCACGAGATTGATTGCAATCGTCGAAAGGATTTTCGACGCGGCAATATAGGAGACTGCCTTGACCGCAACAAGAACGACTGCCTGCGGCATTAGATTTCCCACCGTGTCGTGATGTCTTGTCGAGGCAGAAAGACGAGGCCATTTTGACCCATACAGGCGACATTGCCGCCGACACAGATGCCGACGCAAGGGTTGCCGTTGTTGGCGCACATGACGGCATCCCCACGCTGCGCCCTGCCTGAACTTGGGTTCCCGAGATGAAAGGAAACAGCGGCCTCAAGGGAACCGTAAGAGGCGATGTAGCCCAGCGCCGTTGCCTCGTCGGTGTACTGCGAGGCAAGGTCGAGTTCGTGGCTTGTTTCTGTCATCGCGTCGATTACGCGGGCAACAAACAGGCAGCAATCATTTAAGCCCCACGCGAATGGAGCATCGGAGTGCTCCGCAACCTGCGCCCACATTTGCGCGGTCCAGTCGTTGCGCCGGCTCAATTTCTGGCTTCCTTAACTGGCTGCTGCCACCAAGGCTCTAAAGCGCCACCGCCTCGGCCGGTCCATGCGCCCCACGTTCCCATGCCGCCTACGCTGGCATCGCCCCATTTGCCCACGAAGCCCTTGATGCTGGGAATGAGGTCAAAGAAACGGTCGCCGGGGAAAAGCAGCTGCTGGTCCTCGTTCGTATAGCGCGCAATGCGCGGTTCACGCCGTAGGCGGTGTTCGCAAGTGAGCCGAATCGCCGCTGTGCCTGATGAGGAGGAAATTGACATCTGGTTCATTCGGCCTTCCCAGACCGTCTCAGGAGTGTCCACAACAGCCCCGGTCGCTTCGCTCACAAACCCCACGTATAACGTCGCGGAGCGATTCTGGTAGACCTCGGTCAGCGTCGTGTTTACCAAAGACGAATCGACGCCTGAAAGCGTAAAGCTGATGCTGCGAGCGATGATTTCAATCGACTCTGTAACTACCTCAATGTTGCCGAATTGGCCGATGCCGTAGTACGTGTTTCCGCCCCACACCATATCGCCGATGCCGTCGTGAACCCGGACAAAGCCGGAGGAGAAATCAAGTGCAGCAGCTGCGAACATCCGAATCGCATTTTTGTCGGCCTCCGTCGAGTTGCTAGCAGACGCGAACCGGGTCATGCGATGTCTTCCACGAAGGAAATCGAGAAGTCGGAAAGTACGCCTGGGCGACTGCTCCAGCCCACCTCCTCCTCGGCCAGCAGGAATCGGCCCAGCGGGCGGTGAATGGAAATCGGGGCGTTGTCAGCCGGGCTCGACCTTAGCGCGGGCTCGAACATCATGTGACCTTGCCCGCTGGCGTTGCTGTTGAGGTCTGCCGTGAGGCGCTTCAGTTCCCAGCCGCTGGTGTATACGGCCACGAGGTCGCCAGCCTTTAGCAGGCCTGTGGAGCTGACTGGGAGGGCGTCAATCCACAAGGCCGAGCCTGTCTGACTGGCGCCGTTGACCAAGGCGCAACGAGCCACTGAGGGCGAGTCGATGATTTGAAAATTGTCGGCTGCGCGGCCAGAGATGAAGTCGCCCACGCCCGCGTAGGTCAGAACGCCAGTGGCGGCCGCCGTAACGTGTTTTAGTCCGGCAGTTGTCTCGGTTGCGCCCGTGACCAGCTCGCCGCCGCCGGCAGTGGTGCCGAGCGTGAGACGCATCCGGACGTTCCCACGGCCAGCGATGACACCAGCGCGAAACAGGTACTGAACGGTGTTTGCCGTGGTGGTGGTGGCGTAGGCGGTGCGGTCGGCGACAACGCCAGTTCGGGTAAGCCGGAGCTTCCCGGTGTCAGCCGCGAGCACCAGCTCGGCGTTGGAGGAGGTCCAGCCGGTAGTTGCCGCGAAGGTGACGTTAGAAAGCAGCTCCGTCGATGCGATGCTGCCCTGTTTGGTGTACGAGTCGTCCTCAATCCAAATGCGATTCGACCGACCGCGCAGGCTTGACAGAATCCCGACAACGCGAGAACGGTCGGAACCAGACAGCGCTTGGAAGTTCATCGTGCAGCCGAACCGGGTACCAGGGCGCGAGACAGTGCGAGTGACGCCGGACAGCGCCGAATTGAAAACGGCAGTGCTGTCGATGATGCGCCATTCCATAGACGAAGGAATGATGTCAGCCGGCCAGAAGAAATCAGCCATCAAGCTCTCCCAAACGCGCCGCGCGAATAGTCGTCGTAAATGGTGGCCCGAGCTAGTTCGACTGCCCGGCGGGTGTTGGCCTCGAGGATGGCCGGCAGTGCTTTCACGAGGTCAGCGGTTGCGCCCCGAGCATCGACATTATAAACCGGCGCGACCGTTACTCCACCGCCCATTCG
>Ga0075464_10001642_pt1 | contig 10098 bp, 8 predicted proteins | sample DEB19_08_DNA_5_FD_75068 | JGI IMG/M metagenome (GOLD analysis project Ga0075464, IMG submission 75068) | Aqueous microbial communities from the Delaware River and Bay under freshwater to marine salinity gradient to study organic matter... | ecosystem: Environmental > Aquatic > Marine > Coastal ...
ACGGTGAGGCCAAGAGCCTCATTCGGGCCAACCCAAGCGAAGTAAAGCTGGTCTTCACCGCGCACAAATCGTTGAGCGCGAACACCACCGGTTGCCCGGCCCTTTGCAGGGAACTCGGTTAGGGGAGTGCTTTTGGCGCTACCTGAATCGGTGCCAGGAATTGCAGCCGAAGAGTTGGCAGCTGTAATCACGACTTGATCGATGTTTGGTGAAGCCACGAAGAAGCCTATTGCTGACGCCAAGTCAGCCAGATTAATGCCCGCAACTCCGCCAGCTGGGCGACCCTGGGGCCTTACCGAGGCCGCCGGGAATCTGAGAAGTTGCGCGTCGTTGGAGACGAAAATCAATTCGTCTTCGTCGGCAGCGAGACCGGCTCCGATAACTCGATCGCCTTCTTTTAGCGAGATTATTTCGAATTCATCCTTGGCTGGATAGTCGGCAAGAACACGTTTTACGACGCCATCCTTAGTGCCAATCGCAAGAGAGTTAGTTTCGTTTATCTCAAAAAGCGCTAAGACCAATTCGTCCTTTGAAAGCCCCAAAAACTCAGTCACCGAAACCGAGTTTGCTAGGTCTAAGGTGTCTCCCGTAGAGGGAACATCACCGGCGTGAATTCGGTGCACAGTGCCGTCGGACACAACGAAACCAAGATCCTGGCGCGTGGATGTAGAGACTCGATTCATGACGGCATCGTGTTTTGTGCGTTTGCCGCTGGTCGATACAGATTCGACCCCGTCAACACGAGCTAGTCGACCGGACGAAGTCAAAACTATTAGACATGGGGTGTCGGCCAGTTCTGCCGAGACGCTGGCCGCCTTTGCCATCGTCATGGGTTTCACCTCTTCCACGTCGCTAATAAGCGTGGTCCGTCGGTCATCACCATATTTATCAGCCACAGCGCTTAGTTCTTCGGAGACCAAATCGCGAAGATTTTGCACGTCGCCCAAGATGCCTTCAAGAACCGCAATTTCTGACAGGAGCGTCTCTCGTTCGCTCTCCAGTTCAATCTTTGAGAACTTGGTTAGCCGCCGGAGTCTCAGCTCGAGGATGTACTCGGCTTGAATCTCGCTCAGTTCAAAAATTTGCTGAAGGCGGGTTCGCGCTTGGTCGACTTCCTCACTGGTGCGAATCACCTGAATGACTTCGTCAATTGAGACGATGGCAATCAGCAATCCGTCCACAAGGTGCAAGCGCGCCCGACGTTTGCCTAGTCGGTTCTCGCTGCGTCTCCTGGTCACCGTGATGCGATGCGCCAGGTAGACACCTAGGAGATCACGAAGACCTAAAGTCTGTGGGCGACCATCCACTAGGGCAACATTATTGATGCCAAACGAGTCTTCCATGGGAGTGAACCTGTAGAGCAAATCGAGCACAACCTGAGGATCGAAACCGGTCTTGAGCTCAATCACTAAGCGAAGACCGTTGGTTCTATCGGTTAGATCGGTGACAGCAGATATACCTTGGAGCTTCTTGCTGTTGACGCCATCCTTGATTTTCTCAATAACCTTCTCAGGCCCGATTAGGTAGGGAAGTTCAGTTACTACCAGGCCAAGCTTTCTTGGAGAGACGCTTTCTATGTTCACCCGAGCTCGAGTCTTGAAGATTCCTCTTCCGGTCTCATAGGCTTCGCGAACGCCATCAAGCCCCATGATGATGCCGCCATTTGGAAGGTCGGGGCCTGGGATGTACTGCATGATTTGCTCTGTTGTTGCCGCCGGGTTGCCCAACAGAAATCTCGCTCCGGCAATCACTTCTCTCAAGTTATGGGGCGGCATGTTGGTAGCCATTCCCACGGCGATACCGGATGACCCATTGACGAGAAGGTTTGGAAATGCAGCCGGCAACACTTCTGGTTCGGTTAACTGAGCGTCATAGTTGGGCTTGAAGTCGACGACATCTTCATCAAGGCCCTCATTCATCAGAAGTGATGCTGAGGAGAGTCGCGCTTCGGTGTATCGTGCGGCCGCTGGGCCGTCGTCAAGGCTTCCAAAGTTGCCGTGTCCGTCAATCATTGGCACTCGCAGGCTGAAAGGCTGTGACATGCGAACCAAAGCGTCGTAGATGGCGCTGTCGCCGTGTGGGTGCAGCTTTCCCATGACTTCGCCGGTCACTCGAGCCGACTTTACGTGGCCGCGATCTGGTCGAAGGCCCATTTCGCCCATCTGGTAAATGATTCGCCTATGAACGGGCTTCAAGCCATCTCTGGCGTCCGGGAGCGCACGGGCATAAATAACCGAGTACGAGTATTCGAGAAAGGATTCCTGCATCTCCTTCGATAGATCAATATCGACGATGCGTTCTTCGAAGGGCTTCTCGGTGCTCATGTTCTTTCTCGGGTTTTGGCTGCTCTGTGGCAGACTGTGCTGATGCCTACGATGCTACCTTCGGTTCCGAAATCCCTCGGGAGGTTGTCTGATGTGTTCATTTCTGCACTCGGCTCCATAACCGGCTTAGATAATCGCCTTAAACTACCCAGGGCCAACAGCGCCTGCGTCGTTTTGGTGGATGGACTGGGTAGCTACAACCTAAAGGCGAACGCGGGGCATGCTCCATTTTTGGCCAGACAACTTGAAGTCAATGGCTCGATTCACTGTGGCTTCCCAAGCACCACGGCAGCGAGCATCACGAGTTTTGGAACGGGTTTGAGCGCGGGGGCTCACGGAATCATTGGTTACCAAGTGCCGAACCCTGTTGATGGAAAAATCTTCAACCTTCTGACCGGCTGGGGTGTCGGCATCGACCCTAAGATGTGGCAGCCGCACGCAACGGTCGCTGAGATGGCTGAAGACTTGGGAGTGGCCGCATTTGTAATCGGCCCTCCAGAATACGAAGGCTCGGGGTTCAGCGTCGCTTCAATGCGAGGGGCGAAATACGTTGCGGCCAAGACCTTCGACGAGCGGGTTTCCAAGGCACTTCAGGTTTTAGCAACGAAGCAAAAGAGTCTCGTCTATCTGTATTTTCCTGAGCTTGATCAGAGAGCACATGCATTTGGTGTCGACTCCAAGCAGTGGAGAGAAAAACTTGAGGATCTTGATTCAGCCATCAGAGATTTAGAGTCGGGATTGCCCAAGAACGCGGGACTGTTGCTGACGGCAGATCACGGTGTCATCGATGTTGCGAGAGACAGACACGTTTACCTAGACGAGTATCCAAAAGAACTTGAAGGACTCACAGCAGTCGGTGGAGACCCGAGAGTTTTGTTTCTCTACTTCAACGGTCTTAGTGATGTTGAGCAAGAGCTGCGAGCAGTCCAACTCAATACGGCCATTGGCTCGGCTGTAGCGGTTCTCACAAAGTCGCAAATTATTGCGAGTGGTTGGTACGGTGACGTTTCTGCTGCTGCATCTGAAAGGATGCCTCAACTATTCGTGGTAGCCATCGGTGCCTGGGCGCTTTACCACCGCGATCACGCCAAACCTAAGAGTCTCAACATGATTGGCCAACACGGTTCAATCTCCGTTGAGGAAATAACTGTCCCACTACTTCGATTTGGCGCCTTCAAAAAAGGTTAGTCCTCGGTTTTTGTCCCGAAAACTATTTGATCCCAACTGGGCATAGCAGCGCGACCCTTTTTCGCAGGAACCGGAGCCTCCGTCTCGGATTGCGCTTCTTTTACTGGGCCAGTTTGCTCAGCAGGGTCGCCGCTTGATTGACTGGACGCCGGATTGTCGCTCGAGTCGACGTTTCTCAAAGAGCTCTCGGCAGCAGCTTCGCGCTCGCCTCGTTTAATCCTTAGAGCCTGAAGCAAGTCAGCGGTCGCGCTAAGTGGCGACTCGGGTTGTTTGCTCTCCTGCGGCAAATTCTCAACCGGCTGTGGGTCAATCACTGAAGCAAGCTGGGTGACCCACGGTGTTTTTGGAGTGGTTTTATGGTCTTCTTCGGCGGCGACCAATGCCACGAGGGGCGCTGTGAAGGGGCTTGACTCAATGTCGAGAGCATCTGAAGGCTCAGTCTCGGCCTGAAGAACTGGGCGCAGTTTAGGAATTGGAGTTGAACTCAGCGGGTCATTGGTGGACAGGTTGACTGCAGATTCGTTTTCAGGCGAAAGGGTGAGTTTGCGAGGGTCAAAAGACCAAGCGGCAAAGGACTCTTCAGCTGCTAGAGCGAATGAAACTGACACTATCCAGGAGTTGTAGTCGCCGCGTTTGGCAGACCAAACAAAGTTACTCGCGCCACTTTGGCCCAATCGCGCTTCAACTAATTCACCAAATTCAACATGCGTGCTGTCGCTGTATCGATCGTGTGAAGTTGTGATGCGAACACTCTTGGCGCTGTCAACCATGTGTGCCAGTTCATCCAACACCGGCGCCGCAAACTTTTCAATGAAGGCCAGGGGGGCACCAGATTCGCTAGCAATGTCTTCGATGGACATGCCGTTGCGAATGTGATCCTGAATTTCACGCGGCGTCACAGAAACAGAACCGAGCTTTGAACTGACATCCTGCTTGATAGCCGACCGCAGCGCCTCATCGGACATCAGCCGAAACTTCTGCCCGTCTAGGGACTCCAAGATCAGGTAGTCCCCGTCATTTCCAAAAAGTCTGATGTCTTCCATTGATCGATCCTCCCGTTCAATACAGAGTTTGCCACTGGTTCAAAAATATATTGGAAGGCTGCTGGGTGTGCCGTGGACGCAATTCGAAAACATTTCTGAATAGACTCGGCGTTGCATGGTTGCTATTCACTAGATTTTGTTGCACACTATGCACGCCAATAGACAAACGACCGAAAGGGTGGGCATGGCTACCGATTACGATGCACCTCGTAAATCCGATGACGATACCGAGTCAATCGAGGCTATCAAGGACCGCATCCCAGACAAGCTTTCAGGCGTTGTAGACGTTGATGAAGGCGATCACGGCGAGGGATTCTCAATTCCTGATGTGGTTTCTGAAGACCTCGATGTAGTTGTTTTGCCACCTCAAGATGATGAGTTCACTTGCTCCGAGTGCTTCATCGTGAAGCACCACTCCTTGCTTTCTGCAAAAAAGGGCAAGTATGGCAAGGTTTGCGTGGAGTGCGAGGCTTAGCCCTCGAATTCAGTCCTTTACTCGAATTCAGCTATTAAGTAGTTTCGCGAGGGCATCAGCCCTTCGGGTACTAAACAGCAAATATGGAGTCGGATCGCTGGGGTCCGTCACTTCGACTTTCAGCAAAGTCTTTACTGTTGGTTGAAATTTGATGAATGCTAGGGCATTCAACTTTGGTCCCCTCTCGTCAAAAGCATCCGCAGCCGAAATGGCAGTGGCCTTGCCTAGGGCACTCCTTGGAACAATTGCTTTTCCGACCCTCAACGAGTCTTTTGAGAGTTCGATTTTTGGCGCGAGCCAAATAAGCAGGCCAACAGCGAGAGCAGTGCCGAAGACTCCGATGAAGACTCCGAGTGTTTCGTTTATTGGCGTGAGCGTCAGATAACCGGTCGGTGGAATTAGAGCCAACGGTATAAATGCACCAGGGCCGGGGAGAACTCGCTCCGAATAAAGAGGCTGACTGTGCGATTCATTTGCTGGGGTTTTCATGGCTTTAGATTACGCTCAAACAATGACTTCTCAACTTCCGGTGCTGATTGTTGCCACCGATGAACTAATGCCTTTCTACGCAAAACCAGGAGACGCCGGGGCAGACCTTCGCTCGAGCATTGAGACCTTACTCCTTGCCGGCGAAAGACTCACGGTTCCAACTGGAGTTTCGATTGCCCTTCCTAACGGCTACGTGGGATTGGTGCACCCGAGGTCGGGGCTCTCAGCAAAGTTCGGCATTACGGTTTTGAACGCCCCTGGCACGGTTGACGCTGGGTATCGAGGGGAAATCTCGGTGACCCTTTTCAACAGTTCAAAAGAGGATTTTCCCATCGCAGTCGGGGACAGAATTGCACAGCTGGTAATTCAGCAGGTTGAGGTCGCCAAATTCGTTAGAGTCGATAGGCTCCCAGATTCCCCTCGGGGCACAGGCGGCTTCGGATCCACCGGACAGAAATAGGCCCTCATGAGCGAAGAACTATATTCAACAGACAAATCGGCTCCGAATGACCGTGCCACGGCTGGTCCCTTTGACCTCAGTGAGGTAAATGATGTTCGTCCCTTTATCGATTTGGGTTCGCTTCACATTTCACCTCGTGAAAACATGCAGATGAAAATCGAAATCGAGGACGCCACTCAGCGTGTCATAGCAGTGAGCATCGAGTACCAAGGTTCGACTCTGCAGTTGCAGGCTTTTGCAGCTCCTCGGTCTTCGGGGCTTTGGCATGAAATCCGTCGTGAAATTCAGGGCTCACTCGACTCCCAAGGTGGCGAGACAGAGCTGCGGGTTGGCTCACTCGGGCCCGAATTGGTTGCCAAAATGCCAATCAAGAGTGAGTCTGGTGCGCCGGCAGGGTTCAGGCTCGCGAAGTTTGTCGGCGTCGATGGGCCACTCTGGTTTCTCCGCGGAGTAATCGCTGGTGCAGCTCTGAACAACCCGAAGGCGGCCGCAGACATCGATGACATCTTCAGATCTGTTGTAGTGGTTCGTCAAAATGTTCCACTGCCTCCTCGCGACTTGCTGACCCTGGTTGTTCCTGGAGGAACCGTGGCACCACCGAGGTCGATTTAGTTGACTAGCGAGCCACAGGGCGACATCGAGCCGACGGAACCAACTGGAGATCTCTCCAAGAGCCAAGCGGCGGCAAAACGACTTGGGCTAAAGTCCGAAGACGGAACCACTTCGTTCGACCGCCAGTCTCTCTTGGCTGGTATTGGTGGATGGCTCGGCGTAGTCGAGTCAATAACCCCATCATTGGCTTTTGTGGTTTCTTTTTCACTCACTAAAAATATCGTTTTGGCGGTGGTGATTGCTGGGTCTCTAGCGGTCGCATTTATTGCACTCCAGTTATTGAAGCGGAAGCCAATCACTAACGCGATTGCCGGCGCAGTCGGCATAGCAATTTCGGCATATCTGCCCCTCCGAGAAGGAGGCCAACCAGCAGACTATTTTGTTCAGGGTTTCTTCACCAACGCAATCTATTTAGTGGTGCTCGGAGTATCGGTTCTTCTGAGGTGGCCAATTATTGGAGTGCTTGTTGGGTTACTCAACGGTTCGGGTTCTAAGTGGCGCAAAGATAAATCTCAACTGAGAAGATTTTCAGTAGTCACCGCACTCTGGATGGGACTATTCGGTGCCAGACTGGCAGTGCAGTTGCCGTTATATTTCGCGGGCCAAACAGAAGCGCTCGGAATAGCCAGAATAGCTATGGGAGTGCCGCTTTATGCCTTCTGTATTTGGATCAGTTGGCTACTTCTAAAGGGTGTTTTAACCACTCGTCGGTAGTGGTAATTTTATTTCAAGGCAAAGACGCACCGAGTTAGGAAAATTCGCATGTCAAAAGTAAACAGTTTCGCATCCTCAGACATCCTCGAAGTGGGATCCAAGAGCTACCGGATATTTAAACTAAATTCGGTCGATGCAAAGACGCTGCCATACAGCCTTAAAATTCTTCTAGAAAACTTGCTTCGCACCGAAGACGGTGCAAACATCACGTCGGACCACGTGAACGCTTTGGTCAACTGGGATCCATCCGTTGAGCCAGACATCGAGATCCAATTCACCCCGGCGCGAGTCATCATGCAGGACTTCACCGGAGTTCCTTGTGTTGTAGACCTAGCAACAATGCGAGAAGCAGTTGCCGAGCTTGGTGGAGACCCAAAGAAAATCAACCCACTTGCACCAGCAGAGCTCGTTATCGACCACTCCGTGCAAATTGACGTCGCTGGAAGCCCAGACGCCTTCGAGAAAAACGTTGAATTTGAGTACGCCCGCAATGGCGAGCGCTACCAGTTCTTGCGTTGGGGCCAAACAGCCTTTGACGATTTCAAGGTTGTGCCACCGGGCACCGGAATCGTGCACCAGGTAAACATCGAGTACCTAGCTAGAACCATCATGGCTCGTGAAGTAAACGGCGAGCTGCAGGCATACCCGGACAGCTGCGTTGGCACCGACTCGCACACCACCATGGTCAATGGATTGGGCGTCTTGGGTTGGGGCGTCGGCGGAATCGAAGCCGAGGCGGCAATGCTAGGTCAGCCAGTGTCAATGCTGATCCCTAAGGTCGTTGGCTTCAAGTTGAATGGTCAGATTTCTACCGGAGTTACCGCAACGGATGTTGTGCTGACCATCACCGAGATCCTTCGCAAGCACGGGGTCGTGGGTAAGTTCGTTGAGTTCTATGGTGCTGGAGTTAGCTCGGTGCCATTGGCCAACCGTGCAACGATCGGAAACATGAGCCCTGAGTTTGGCTCCACAGTTGCCATCTTCCCGATCGATGAAGTGACACTGGACTACCTAAGAATCACCGGTAGATCACAAGAGCAGATTGACCTAGTTGAGGCCTACACCAAGGCCCAGGGCCTATGGCACGATCCAAGCATCGAACCACGCTACAGCGAGTATCTAGAACTCGATCTCGGCACGGTTGTTCCTTCAATCGCAGGGCCTAAGCGCCCACAGGACCGCATTGTTCTGAGCGAGTCTAAGAGCAAGTTCTCGGAGATCATTAAGACCTACTCGGATGCGGTTTCAAAGCCGACAGCTGTCAAGGGTCAAGATTTCGCGATGAACAACGGGCACGTTGCCATTGCGTCAATCACATCTTGCACCAACACCTCAAACCCATCAGTGATGCTGGCAGCCGGTCTATTGGCTCGCAAAGCAGTGGCAGCTGGCCTTAGCTCCAAGCCTTGGGTCAAGACTTCTCTTGCACCAGGTTCAAAGGTTGTCACCGAGTATTACAACAAGGCTGGGCTGACCAAGGATCTAGACGCTCTCGGATTCAACCTTGTGGGCTATGGCTGCGCAACCTGTATCGGAAACTCTGGTCCTCTGACCGATGAAATTTCGGAAGCCATTGCGCACAACGACTTGGCTGTCACAGCTGTTCTTTCGGGCAATAGAAACTTCGAAGGCCGAATTAGCCCAGACGTAAAGATGAATTACTTGGCGTCTCCACCGCTGGTTATCGCGTATGCACTAGCCGGAACAATGGATTTCGACTTCGAGACCGACTCTCTCGGCGACGGAAACGACGGACAACCGGTGTACCTAAAGGACATCTGGCCTACTGCCGAAGAAGTTCAGTCTACGATCGACTCGTCAATCAACTCAGACATGTTCAGAACTCAATATGCAGGAGTATTCGAGGGAGACGAACGCTGGAAGTCTCTTCCAACACCTGAGGGTGCCGTTTTTGAGTGGGATGAAAATTCGACTTACGTTCGCAAACCGCCTTACTTCGACGGTATGAAGAAGACACCTGACGCTGTAACCGACATTTCATCGGCACGCGTTTTGGCAAAACTGGGCGACTCAGTAACCACCGACCACATTAGCCCTGCAGGGTCGATAAAAGCCGATTCACCCGCCGGAAAGTACCTCACCGATCACGGTATTTCGCGTGTTGACTTCAACAGTTACGGGTCTCGACGCGGCAATCACGAGATCATGATTCGCGGCACCTTCGCGAACATTCGTCTGCGCAACCAACTACTCAATGACGTTGAAGGCGGTTACACCCGTGACTTCACGACTGCCGCTGGAGAACAGGCATTCATCTACGATGCTTCCAGCAACTACCAAGCTGCTTCCACTCCGTTGGTCATTCTCGGCGGCAAGGAATATGGTTCTGGTTCTTCCCGCGACTGGGCGGCTAAGGGCACCAGCTTGTTGGGAGTCAAGGCTGTAATCACCGAAAGTTTCGAGCGAATTCACCGAAGCAACCTAATCGGAATGGGTGTTCTACCGCTCCAATTCCCTGCCGGCTCATCGGCTGACTCCCTTGGGCTTGACGGCACTGAAGTATTCGACATCAGCGGAGTTACCGAGCTAAACAACGGAACCACTCCTAAGACACTCCGTGTGGTTGCATCTCCATCCGAGCACTCACCAGCCGGAAAAGCTACCGTATCCTTCGACGCTGTTTTGCGAATTGACACACCTGGAGAGGCCGATTACTACCGTAACGGCGGAATTCTGCAGTACGTGCTTCGCAGCCTCGTCTCCTAAACGGAAATAAGAGTAAGGCCAACGGAGTTTAGTTTCTTATGACTTTTCTTGAAAACATCAAGGGCC
>Ga0075464_10001643_pt1 | contig 10092 bp, 23 predicted proteins | sample DEB19_08_DNA_5_FD_75068 | JGI IMG/M metagenome (GOLD analysis project Ga0075464, IMG submission 75068) | Aqueous microbial communities from the Delaware River and Bay under freshwater to marine salinity gradient to study organic matter... | ecosystem: Environmental > Aquatic > Marine > Coastal ...
CTCCCGGGAAATAGCATTCGCCATCCTCAATTGAGTACCGTAAGCAGACTTAGCTTCCACAGCCCCGTAGCTCATGGTCAGCCAGCCAGCACAGCGCCGACGCGTTCCTGGATAGCGTCGTTGTACAGCTCGTGGTTGATTTTCACCTTGACGGTTTTGCCCTGCAGCTGGCGCCAGGACCACGGGACTCCGGCGACGTTGGTTCCAGTCGCATCGCGGTAGTCTTTCTGCCTACGGTTCTTCCCCTTCGTGTTGTCGAGGCCGCCTTGGGCGTTCAGGTCCAGGAACGCGCGGTCAGTCAAGGTCAGCTCGGGCGGGATGCCGAGGCCTTGGACTGACGGGGGGACTTGAATCCGCAGGGGGATCAGCATGGAAATCCAGGGCTTGCCAGCATTGTCGCCTTTGCTGATGGTCCCGGAGTCCGTCTTGATTTCTCCAATCACGGCGAGGTAAAGGCCGGAAGGATCATCTGGATTCTCCGTAGGGAGGGGAGGGCGCTTCTCGTTAGCTTCGTTGATCTGGGCATCGAGGAATACGCTGGGATCGAAAACACTTGTACTCATTTGAGTAACTCCTAGGTTGGGTTTTTGGGGACATTCAACGCAGTCCCCGGCGCGTTACTGTTGGGTGATGTAGTGGGTTTCTCGCTTGAGAGGCTTGACGATGACAGTGCCGGGATGGAAGGGATGGCCCGGTCCACCGAGGCTAGTCTTGATTAGCTCGAGCGTCTGCGCTTGGGTCTTACCAGCCGGGATAGCTAGGGTGACGGAAGCGGTGAGGACGGTGTAGGATTTCTGGCTCATTTGCCTACTCCCGCGCGCTTGGCCCAGATGTCCATAATCAACGCGAAGTCGGGAGTGATCTTGGACTTGTAGCCAAGGGAGCGCGTCTTGGTGTCGACTCCGTAAGCTGCGGTGTCCCAGAAGAACTTGTCGGCCTCGCGTGTGGTGTAGATCACATCGCTGAACAGCGTGGGGATCTCGGTCGCTAGGGCCTTGCCAATCGCCTTAATCATCACCTTGGTAGATTGAGTCACCGCGTCGGTTTCCCGGTCTACGTGCGCTGTCATCACGAAGGGGCAATCCATCCCCTGAGTGCAGAGGCGGAGGAAGTTCATCAGGTTGTTCTGAGCCACGCCGTAGTCTCCTGGGCTAGCCATTGGGCGGGAGCCGATCTGCATCTTCATCGCGGCGTTAGCTGTTTCCGTGAGGGAGTCCATCACGAATATGCGCTTGGAGGAGAACTGGTCGATGGGGCCGAGAACCTTCCCTGTCCGATCATCCGTGAAGTTAGAGCAGGATTGCAGAATCTTGAAGAAGGCGTTGTTATCGCCTCCGCGATTGGAGTCGACGGACTTGGCGAGAGCTTCGTAGGAAAGCTTCCCCACGTTGTCGGCGGTTTGCATCAGGGCCTTGAGAGATATGGGCTTGGTCCCTTGCTGGTGCCAGTAGATGCAGGGAGGTGGTTCCTTGCCCTTGTCGCGGAAGTAGCCGAGCAGCGTCTCGAGTCCATTCTCGGTGAAGAGCACGGCGACTTCGAATCCATTGCGCTCCGCCCAGTCGCAAAGCGTCCCGAGCGCGTAGGTTTTTCCGGTTCCGCCGAGTCCCATCAGGCATACCTTGGGGCCTATGAGGGTTTGCTTGTCCTGGGTGACGACTGTCCCCGGAGTGATGGGAGTGTTCATTTGAGTGCTTCTTTCATTTGCTGAGTAAATTCATATCGTATTGCATCTGCTGGAAACGAGTCAAGGAGCCGTTCCGCGTGGTCGCGCAGGAGGGAACCGGCGACTCCCCACGGGGAAGGGTGGTCTGGACAGGGCGCGTGGGTGCAGAGGAATTCCTGGAGAACCCCCCGGCTGTCGGAGCAAGCGAGCCTACACCAGACGTCTCCGCAGCGCGGGCAGAAGTACGCGAGGGAGCTGCGTTGGTAGCGGAGGTCCGCTCGGCCCGAATCGTAGCTAAACGAGCCAAGGTAAGCGTCCCTGTGATGGAACGCTGCGGTGTAGATTTCATGCAGGGTTCCATCTCGGTCAGTCCAGTGAGTCAAGAACCGTCTCCGTGCGCTGGACCGGGTCCCAGCGACGACGTTGGAATTGCTGGGTGAGCAATTGCATTGGCTCGCGCATCTGGCAGACGGACTTGAACGGACAGCCGCCGTACTCCGCGCAAGCGTGATCCAGGTTCCAGTCCCAGTAGCCGGACTCCCACGCCTGAATCATCTTGTTGATGTCGCGGAGGAGCTGCTCGTACCAGCGTTCGATGAGCCACTGGGGTCGGTAGGTGATTGCTTGGAGGGTGTCGTACTTGGTCTTGAGGATCGACACGCCGCGGACGAGGAACCCATCAAGCTTAATGCCAGCTCGGGCGGCTCCCCAGACGTATCCGGTGAACTGGCTGCGAAGGTCCCATTGACGAGGCCAGCTGGCGCCGAGTTGACTAGTAGTTTTGTCATCCTCGCCGAGGTGCATCCCTTCATATTCAACCATCATATCCATGCGGCCACTGTATAAGATCGGCTCCCCCGTTTCTGGGTGGGCGATGTCCAGGGGCTCGAGGAAGGAGAACTCGATGCCGCGCTTCCCGCCGGGCAGGGTCATGGGGATGGCCCGGTCCTCCCCGAGACGGTACTGGGAGAAGTAGTACTCAAGGGCTCCGGCTGTGCGCTCCGCTGACTTGGGTGACTCGGGCGGACATTCAAAGTTCCCGTAGGCAGTCAGCAAGGCGTGAAGGCCGATCTGGAGGGACTCATCCGGCGACTTCCCGTCGATGTAGTAAGCCACGCGGGCCTTCTCAATCCCGGTAGCGTAGGCTGCCCCGGCGTGAAGGTGGACGGACTGATCGCGTAGCTTCCAGTGGTCCACGAATTCAAGCTTGGCTTTCTGCGGACACGACTTGAAGGCGGCCATGGTCGTACTGTCGAGCACGCGGGGGAAGGGAGACTTGGGGGCGCTCACAGTGCGCTCTCCGGGGAGTAGGCCAAGCAAGCCAAATCCGCGCAGCGTTCCTTCAGCCACTTCACTTCCTGCTGGGTGTTGGCCAGGGTGGACTGGATGCGCTTGTTCAGTTCAGCTAGGGCGGGACTGACGCACTGTTCTTGCGTAGGTAGGGTGACTTCCACTGCCCCCACCTCCAGGGAATTCTCTAGCGGCGTTTCACCATCCTTGAGAATAGTCCAGTGCCAGCTGTTGAGGTAATTGAGCTGGCCCTTTGCCAGACGCTCCAGCCCGTCGGCTGTGATGTACAGACGTACTTTCATGATACTAACTCCTTCTCTACTCGCTGGTGAAACTGCGCCAGCACAGAATTGATTACAGTCCCTCGAGTTCGCTGAGCATGTCCTCTTGCGGGGGAGGTGCGGTTCGCTTGGCGGCGGCGGAACTGCGCTTGGCTGCCCCAGCTGCCTGGGATGCGGCAATGCGGCCAGCGCGGAGGTAGGTAACGGCCTCTCGCATCTCTTCCAGGGTCAACGTGCCTTCGGCGGCCCGAAGCCTCCAGTTGGCAATTTTTGATTGAAGCTCTAAAGGGATGGGTCCACTCATAATAATCTCGCTGGTTTAGTGCAGTTGGTTGGGGAAGTGTACAAGTGATAGATCACTGGCACGGCGGCTATGATGGCTAGGCCGAGGAGAATTATCACCAAGGCCTTGATTGCGCGGTCCATCATGGGAGGAGCTTTCGCAGGGCCGCAATCGCCTCCGGGGAACCGCGGACCAAGAACGCGCCGGGAGCGGAACCTGCCCAAGGAGCTAGGTCGACCGACTGCTCAGTGAAGTGACCGCGGAGCAAGTCAATCATAAAGCGAGAGTACGCTCCATGCGGAACCCGCTGCTCGAGGTCACTGAACAAGTAAGCGCCGAGTTGGGTGTAGAGAGGTAGAGGAAGTGCAACATTCAATGGTTGACTTGGAATTGCGTTTGGTCTTTTCACTTTACTTCACTCCATCTACGGTTTAAAGCAATATCACGAATTGCGCCAAAAGATACTCCAAACATATCACCAATCTTTGTGCAAGTTGCACGCTGACTGTTAGCTGTGGGGGCTTCCTGCAGTAACTTACGAATTTCGCGTACGTTATCTGGAGTTAGTTTAACTGCGGCTCTGTTTCGCATATTGACAGTACTGGAGACCCAGCGACAATTTGCTTTAGTGTAGTTACCTTCAGTGTCAATTCGGTCTAACTGCAACCCTGGAGGACACAGTCCCATGTCTTCGATAAAACCCTCGAAAGTTTCCCACTTTGCGTCGTAGGTAATACCTTTGTCTTTGTAGTGTGGAGCATCTTGTTCTTTCGGACAATTGCAACGATTTTTTAAACCTTGCCAAGTATTGTAGGTACTTGTACCTTTTAATCCGTGCGTAGTCATAGATCATCCCAGTCCTGATCCAACTCAGGCTCTTCCCGTTCCTCGACCTCCCAGAGGTGGCCGCGAAGGGAGGCTTGAAGGACATTCGCCAGAGCTTCGTCCGAGTCCCCGTCGAGGACCACTTCGGTGAAGTCTTCTAGCGGCATCCCTGGGCCGACGCGAGGGCGGATATGGAGCTTGATTGTCATACGATTTCTTTAATAGCGTTGATGGAATGGATGGACAGCTCCGGCAGAACATTCGTTTGCGCCGGGAGGTTGAATAGGGAGAATGGTTGCGCGCCTGGAGGAGACGCGAAGGTTGTCGCTTCCGTTAACTCTACTGCATCCAGCGTCCCTTCCCCGTAGTAAGCGGTGACCTGGACCTTGGCGGCGGATACGTGAAGGTCCTTGAGCACGAGATCTACCACCACGGTCCGAGCGATGTTCCAGGGACGCTTGGGCGCTTGGACTGGTTCCTGCACCGGCCCTCCCCAGACGCCCGTGACGTACTCACTCGACAGGACAGGAAGCTCCGAGAACTCCCGCACGAGGCGCCGAGCTCCGGGGAAGTGCTTGTTGGTGTACTCCGTAAAGGTCCCGAGAAGCGTCGAGGTCTCCTGATGCACCAGGGAGATCGCCCGCTGGGCTACCCAGTTGGAGTGGAGATTCACTTCAAGCGCTGGTTCGGTCGGGGTCTTCCCCGCCTTGGGCTTGGAAGCATCTGCCTCCTTCTGCTTCCGCATAGCGGTACGAGCTTCCTTGAACAACTCATCGAGCGACAAGGAGGAAAGATCTTGGTCTTGGTCTGACATGGGTTGAGCCTCAGTTTGGGTAATGTTCGCTGGGGTTATACAATCATAATTCCCGCACATTACCACCATTAGACGCGTACTGATCGAAAAAGTTCCCGAGCTTTTGGATTTATTTTCCAGACAATCGGGGAAGTCGGGTGGCAACTGCAAATCGCTCCGACTTCCCGGCCATGCCCCTTGGGCGGGGGCTCATTTACGCTCCAAGGTAAAGGGAGACTGGCTCCCTCTTCAGAGGAGCCTGGGATGCCAGGCCCAAGCTCCTCCAAAGAGGGTGGTTAGATTTCGCTCAGTGCCTCGTCCGCATCGACCTTGGCGGTCTTGGCGAGCTTGGCTTCTTCGAGGCGCTTGATGATGATGCCTGTCTTCGTCCCGGCCACGCGGAAGGAATCGTACAGAGCACGGCGGGTGAGGCCTTCGTCTGCGTCGAGTTTCTTCTGCAAGTACGCCTTGACGGTCGCCAGGTCCTTGCCAGTCGCTTCGCAGATAGCCTGGACGACGATGGAGGCACCGGAGACCGAGCCGCCCTGTCCTGCCGCCCGTCCTGCACCCCATTTGCCGGACTGGATCTGAGCATTCAAGTCGTCAATGGCCAGGACCATGTCTTCCTCGGTGAGGGGCTTGTCGGCCGTAGTGGCCAGCTCATCACCGAACTTCTGCTCTGCTCCGTGCCCCGCGAAGCGAGCGAGCAAGCTCAACGGCAGTGCCATCGTCCGAGTCTCCCCATTACGGAAGTCCATCCGAATGCTAATCGCACCGGCCTGGATCTGCATCACATCACCTTCAATCGCGATCAGGGATTCGTTGACCAGAGTTTCCTTGACCACTTTTCTCTTCCCGGCGAAGCTCACCGTGCGACCGTCAGTCATTTGGACTTCTTGATACTCGGTGGTTTTCTTGGGAACTTTAACTTCGTCATTCATCTCGATTACTCCTATGTAGGACCCTTTACAACGGGCGGTCCTGGAATTCCCTTAGCAGGCTGAGCCTACAGGAGAAGGGGGGCACGCTCCCCTCCCCTGTCCGCTCACTCCCCGTCAATGATGGCCTGGATCTCCATGCACAGGTCCTCGGCGGCTTCGATAGCCGTGTTGAGCAGTTCGATTTCGCTGTCCAGCTCCTCGTACTTCTCCGACTCCTCATTCATCCCTTCCAGGCGAGCGGATTCCGTCTCCTGCAGCTCCTCGAGTTTGGTCTTGATAACTTCGAGCTCGGCGACTTGCCGGGCGAGTTCTTTCTTCGTGGCTACCAGCATTTTCTCTCTCCAATTGATTGATTGATGAAATTGTTAGACGGGGTCTTGGCCCGTAAGTTCCCCAGACTTTTCATATTCCCCCGTAGCGGGATCGTATCCGAGGGAAGACAAATCCGCCTTCGTCGCCTCCGCCGTGCGCCAGAGCAGGGAGATCATCGGAACCGGATTACCTTGGGACTTCCACTTTGCGTAGGGAGAGTCCTCATCGTTCGAGCGAGAACTCATCGTGCAAGGGAAGCCCTGGTACTCCACAATCGGGCAGCTTTCACAATCATCTTCGTCCTCATCCCCGTAGTAAAAGTGTTCACACAGCGCACAGGTGCGGCTGTCGATTGCTATCGGCGGCTTATCAAGCCCGTGATGCGCTAGCTCCCTTCGTGTCAACCCCTGCCACTTCCTAATCGAGTGAGCCAGAGCGTCCTTTGCTTCCACCAACTTCGCCGGAAGGGGGTAGTGTTCCTTCAACCAAGTCTCCTTACTCATGGCGTGATTCCTCCTTTGTCGCCTGGGCGATATACGCCGTCAGCCGTTCAATCCGCGACTGGTTGTAGATAACCAGAGCCTCCGCGTACTCTGCTCCGGATTCTGCCTGGAGTTTCTCCCGCTGCGCATCCACGAGCTCCGCCACGGCTAGCTCAAGCGGAGTCGCCTGGGCGAATAATTTCTTAATCCAGTTCATTTGATTGTCCCTTCTAGGTAAATAATAAGATACTTCGCATACCCGAGGTTAATCGGGTGGCCTTCGAACAGGACGATCTCTCGCCCTGCTTCCTTCGCGTGTTCGCAGTCGATGATGAACTGCTCCAGCTTCGCCGGAGTCCAGGAGACTGCGGGAGGCTGCGTGCCTCGATCATTCATCAAGCGCTCCAAACACCGCTTCACACTCCTCATCCGTCATGCAGTTAGCCGCTTGGTACTTCACCCAAGCTTGCCCTGCCCCGAAGCCGAGCGCGAGAGCGAAGACCAAGGCGACTATCACCGCCCCTGCCCGCTCTGACAGTCTGTTCGTCCACTTATACATAAGAGCCTCCGAGTTTGTGTTGCCGCAAGCCACTTGGTCCTTGGGCTGGCTTAGGTGCTGGAGCCGCTGGCGGTGGAACAGACCACGGAGCACGCTCCCGCTTGTCCCAGTTAGTCTTACCATCCTTAGTCGGATTGTCTGTTTGCTTGGGCATAAGAGCCTCAGTTGATTGATTGATTGTCCGCGTGGATTATGTCCGCATAATTCCCACGTTCATTAGACGCTCGCTGGCCGTCAAAGTTCCCCAGTAATCCCCAATTCCCGTTCCCGCTGGCGTTGTTCGAGCAGATAGTCCACGCCCGTATCATCCAGGCCGTGGGTCTCCAGTTGTCGCTGCCGAGCTTCTCCAGCTTGCTCTGCTTTGGTCAGCGGCCTTCCTTCCCTATACCCCGCTACTCCCGCTGCAGCCCTGTATGCAGTTGCAAGCGACACTCCAGCTCGCTCTGCTATCTGCTCATAAGTCCAGCGGGGATTTCCTCGTTCATCCAGCTCCCCGCGTAGTCCCACAATCATATCCCTGCCCTGTTTTGTAAGCACCCGTTTCCTTCCCACTTCACACCCCTCCTTCCGCTAGTTTCTTTGCCTCGTCCGCTTCCCGCACCAGCCGGGATAGTCCACTCGGCGGCTGATCATCTCCCCCGCCATCCCCTGGATACTCCCCTCCCTCCATTGGGCTAAGCGGTGCTTTCCTCCGCACCCCGTAGCGCTCCAGCTTCTTCTCCAGCTCTGGCGAAGGCGCAAGGAACTTCTCCTTCTCCTGCAGCGCCAGCAGCCGTTCCAAGCTCTCCGCCGCTGCCCTAGCCACACTTGGCGCAGTCGGCTTTTCCAGCACCCTCAGCCGATCTTCCTCCAGCGCATCCCACCGCGTTTCTATCTGCTTCTCCTCCAGCACCCGGTTCTTCACCTTATAACTCCCTGACCGATTCGCCGCCCTCCAAACCGTAGTCTCACTCAGCCCGAGCTTATCCGCAATTTCCTTATAACTCCATTTCGGATCTCCCCAACCATCCACTTCATGCCTCAATTCCGAGATCAACGCTCCTACCTCCGGCGTAATAACTTTCCTACTCATACTAGCTCCTTTATAAAACCAAGGCGACCATTCCACCCCGATACCCATTAGACGCGTAACTTCAGCTAAAGTTCCAAAGGGTTTCATGTTATTTTCATATAAGTTGCTGTCATCCTTCATTCATCCACCATCCCCATTCATTCATCCCCCTTTCACCACTTCTCCACCAGTCTCCACCAGCAGCACCCACCCCTAAACCTGTTAAGAAAAGAAAAGGCCTTGGTATCAAGGATTATAGATATATAAAGAAAAAAAAATAATAAACTACCTAGTACACTAAACCTTAGTACGCGCTTTTCTTTTCTTTTGGGGAAATGAGGCCGGACCTGCTGGTGGTGATAGGTGAAGCGTGGTTGAAATGTGAATGAATGAGAACGACACAAGCGCGAAAAGGGCCTTTCGACCCTTTTATTGTTTGATTGACCTTTCTCTTTAGCCCCGCGCCGCTTTTGCCCAAGTGACGTAAATGCGAAATTGTGCAAAGGTCAGCGGTTTTGCCCTTGCTACTTTCATCCGAGCTTTATGTTCTAACCAGCCATCAAGCAATTCGTTCATGATAACTCCTTCAAAAGTTCTTCCATCCGTTTGATTTTAAGCAGAGCCGTTTCCGTAACTTTCCAAACGCGAATCAACGTCGTGCTTGCTCGAGACGTATTATCCCAGTCCATCACAACTCCGTCCACGACTGCGAAAGCGTGCCCGTGTTTATGTACAATAAACCGACCCGTCTTCGCAACTTCGAGAAAAGCCTCGAGCCGCAGCCCTTCCGCTAGCCCTACCCGCTTCATTCCGAGCACCTCTTCGTGGACCCTGACCGAGACGTCTACGCTCGTGCCCTTTTTCATCGTCCGGCCTTGCGCGGAGAAGGTCATGCTCGCTACCTCGTAACTCGTCCCCGCCGCACTCATCAGTGCCCGGATTGAGCAGTCCGACTTGTCTGCGAATGGCCTTGGCTGGCCATAGCCTGTGCTATCCTTTTTCATCATTGAGCCTCCATGTTCCGGAAAATCCCGGTCCAGTGTACCCTGTCACGATACACCAGACTGGCATCTTACATCGCGTTCAATTCTGCCATCAACTTCTCATTATACCAAGCCATCGCTTCCGCGTATGTTTTCCCGAGCTTGGTCGCGATTGCCCGTATTGCCGGGTTGATCGGTGCCGCTTTGGGCGCAGCTACCTTCATGTTCCAGTCGGCATTCGCGCTGTTCTCGTAGAATGCTACCATTGTCTCGATCTCCGCCCGGCGCATGGCTTCCGTGACTGTGAAGTTATTTTCAGCTGTCTTGCTGATCGCCGCGCTATCCCCAATCCGCGCCGCCATGCCATGCAGGGCCGCATACTCGTAATTCGCCGCGCTCATCTTCTCTGCGTTGAACGTGATGGAATCCAGCCCATCAAACGTGAACGTGATGGAGCGAGCAGCTGTGTTGATTGTCTTTTTCATGATTGAGCCTCTTTAAATAACCCGGTCAAGTCGCCGGACACTGGGCACTGTCACTGCCCAGCATTCGGTGTATTGTCCTAGTTAGACGGTTGATTGTTCCGAAAGTTCCCGTTAAATTGTAACAATCAGCGGTCTTTTACATCC
>Ga0075464_10001644_pt1 | contig 10091 bp, 11 predicted proteins | sample DEB19_08_DNA_5_FD_75068 | JGI IMG/M metagenome (GOLD analysis project Ga0075464, IMG submission 75068) | Aqueous microbial communities from the Delaware River and Bay under freshwater to marine salinity gradient to study organic matter... | ecosystem: Environmental > Aquatic > Marine > Coastal ...
GCCCACTATGTGCTCGTCTCTACCCGCGAAGAGATTGCACCTGCAACTGAGTTCCGTTCATATCGCATCATCGACGGGGTAGTCACTGAGGAAGAAGTTTCAATTACCGCCTAAGCCCCTTTTTCGCCATAATACGTACATGTCAATTGAAGTTCGCATCCCAACAATCCTTCGCCCATATACCAAAGAGCAGAAGACTGTAGAAGCAGCTGGAGCTACTCTCTCGGCGCTGATTACAGATCTCGATACTCAATATGCAGGACTCGGTGAACGACTTCTTGAGAACGGAGCGCTTCGTCGCTTCATCAACATCTACATCAATGATGAGGATGTTCGTTTCCTCGGAGGTTTAGAGGCACCTCTTAAGGATGGCGACTCAGTCACAATTCTTCCCGCTGTTGCCGGCGGATCTATCGATTCTCTCTAATCGAATCTATTTCTCAATAAAATGGCGCGCTACGAATCTCTCGCAGCATCAGTGGGTAATACACCACTGATTGGTCTTCCACGTCTTTCTCCAGCACCCAATGTTCGCCTCTGGGCGAAGATGGAAGATCGCAATCCAACCGGATCGATTAAAGATCGCACAGCAATCTCAATGGTTGATGAGGCGGAGAAGAGTGGATTGCTCAAGCCAGGCGCAACAATTCTTGAACCAACGTCAGGTAATACAGGAATCTCTCTTGCGATGGCGGCAAAGGTTCGTGGCTACAAATTGATTTGTGTAATGCCAGAGAACACCAGCCCTGAACGTCGCCAACTCCTTGAGATGTGGGGCGCACAGATAATTTCTTCACCTGCTGCCGGTGGATCAAATGAGGCAGTCCGAGTTGCTAAAGAGATTGCAGCGCAGAATCCTGATTACGTTTTTCTCTATCAATATGGAAATCCAGCAAATTCACTTGCTCACTACAACGGAACTGGGCCTGAGATCCTCGCCGATCTTCCAACAGTGACCCACTTTGTTGCAGGTCTTGGTACTACTGGAACATTGATGGGTGCAGGTCGATACCTTCGTGAACATAAGCCAGATGTTCAAATTATTGCTGCAGAACCTCGCTATGGTGAACTCGTATATGGCCTTCGTAATATCGATGAAGGATTTGTTCCAGAGCTCTATGACGCATCTGTCTTAACTCGACGTTTCTCTGTTGGAGCTGAGGATTCTGTAAAGCGCGTGCGTGAACTTCTCCATGTTGAAGGAATCTTCGCTGGAATTTCAACAGGTGCAATCTTGCATGCGGCAATTGCCATGGGCCAGGAAGCCCTCCGTGATGGGCGAGATGCTGATATTGCATTTATCGTCTGCGATGGCGGATGGAAGTATCTATCGACCGGGGTCTATGGCAGCGAAGTTGATGAAGCAACTGAGGGCCTTGACGGCACTCTTTGGGCTTAACTCGCACCGCCAATTCTCGGTTTCATCTCTCCACCTCGTACGATTAGCCCATGAGCTACGCACCTATCGGAATCTTCGATTCTGGCGTTGGCGGATTAACCGTTGCTCGAGCAATCTTGGATCAGCTCCCTAACGAGTCCATTCTTTACATCGGTGACACGGCGCGCGGTCCTTACGGTCCACGTCCTCTGGCAGAGGTACGTGACTTCTCTCTTGAAACTCTCGACTTCTTAGTGGAGCAAGGCGTGAAAGCTCTCGTCATCGCATGCAATACGGCAAGTGCTGCGATGTTGCGAGATGCACGAGAGCGATATTCGATTCCAGTGATTGAGGTTATTCAACCTGCCGTTCGCCGAGCAGTTGCCGCGACCCGCACTGGCAAGGTCGGTGTTATTGGCACACGTGCAACGATTGATTCACAGGCATATCTCGATGCTTTCGCTGCGGCTCCTCAGTTGGAGATCACTTCCACTGCATGTCCACAATTCGTTGAATTCGTAGAACGTGGTGAGACATCTGGAGCAGCGATCACTCAAGTTGCACGCGAGTATCTTCAACCGATGATTGATGCAGATGTGGACACATTGGTTCTGGGCTGTACGCACTACCCATTACTTACAGGTGTTATCTCCTATGTGATGGGAAATGACGTTTCTCTCGTTTCTAGCGCAGAAGAGACCGCTAAAGATCTCTATCGCGTCTTAGTTGAAGGCTCACTCTTACGGAGTGCAGATGAATCCGCACCAACTCATCGTTTCTTGGCAACTGGAGATGCGAAAGCATTTGAAGGCCTCGCACGCCGATTCTTGGGGCCAGAAGTTGGCTCAGTTCAGCACCAAGAACTTTGATTCATTAAAGCTTTACAACCCACCCGGAGGAAACCATGGCACGCAATGACGGACGTTCAGTAGATCAGCTTCGCGATATCAAGATCACTCGTGGATGGCTCGACCATGCAGAAGGCTCTGTCCTTGTGGAGTTCGGTAAGACTCGAGTTCTCTGCGTTGCATCATTTACACCAGGTGTTCCACGCTGGCTCAAAGATAGCGGCACCGGATGGGTGACATCAGAGTATTCAATGCTTCCACGTGCAACACATACTCGCTCTGATCGTGAAAGCGTCAAGGGCAAGCTCGGTGGACGTACTCAAGAGATTTCACGTCTTATCGGTCGCTCACTTCGTGGCATCGTTGATATGAAGGAACTTGGCGAAAATACAATTGTCATTGACTGCGATGTTTTACAGGCAGATGGCGGAACTCGTACAGCTGCAATCACTGGTGCATATGTTGCACTTGCAGATGCAATCTCATGGGCACAGAAGCAAGGACACGTTAAAGCCACTGCCAAGCCATTGGCAGATTCTGTTGCTGCAATCAGCGTCGGAATTATTGATGGAGTCCCAATGCTTGATCTTTGCTATGAGGAAGATGTTCGCGCAGAGACAGATATGAATGTTGTCTGCTCAGGAGATGGACGTTTCATTGAAGTCCAAGGGACGGCAGAAGGCGCACCGTTCGATCGCGCGCTCTTAGATTCTCTTCTTGACTTAGCCGTTGCCGGAACCCGCACATTGACCGAGATGCAGAAGAAGGCACTTAACGCGTGAGTCAGAAGCTCTTACTGGCAACACGGAATCAAGGAAAGGTTGTTGAATTTCGCCGCATCCTTGATGCACTTGCGCCAGGAAAGATTGAGTTAGTTGGCCTTGATCAATTTCCAGATCTCCATGATGTGGATGAAACCGGTTCAACTTTTCAAGAGAATGCACTTCTCAAAGCACGTGAAATGTCTGAGGCGACCGGGCTACCCGCAATTGCAGATGACAGTGGGCTCTGTGTTGATGCGCTCAACGGTGATCCTGGAATTTTCTCTGCTCGATGGGCAGGCAGTCACGGTAATGACAGAGCCAATTTAGAGAAGGTCTTAGACCAGTTATCTGATGTTGCAGATGAGAACCGCACCGCTTATTTCATCTGCGTTGCGGCCCTCTATCTTCCGAACGGCAAGAGCCATTGTGAAGAAGGCCGTTTCTACGGAACTATCCTGAAATCACCTGTGGGTGAGAATGGATTTGGTTACGACCCGATTTTTCAGCCCGATGGTCTAGCTATCTCAAGCGCTCAAATGAGCTCTGACGAGAAGGATGAAGTGAGCCACCGAGGTAAAGCCCTGCGTGCTATCGCCCCTCATGTGATGAGCGCACTTAATTCCCTAGGCTAAACTTGGACCATACGTCGACCGGTCAATTGGTAAGACGCAACCCGAGGAGATAACCGTGGCAGTAAAGAAGAAGGCAGTTGCTAAGAAGGCAGCTCCAAAGAAGACAACCGCTAAGAAGGTTGCAAAGAAGTCTGTTGCGAAGAAGACAACAGCTAAGAAGACCGTAGCTAAGAAGTCCGTTGCGAAGAAGGCAACAGCGAAGAAGGTTGCAAAGAAGTCGGCACCTAAGAAGGTTGCCAAGAAGGCCGTTGCCAAGAAAGCTGTAGCGAAGAAGACCACTGTTAAGAAGGCTGCTGCGAAGAAGACTGTTAAGAAGTCTCCAGCACGTAAGAGCTCAGCATCTTCAGTCGTAGTTCCTCCAGTTCCAACTGGTGTATCACGCGATCGCGTCAATGTTTCTACTACTCCAGCGAAGCCAACAGCTCCGGCAACTCCTGCTGTAAAGCCATCTGCGGCTCCTCGCCAGGGATCATCAAAGAGCGTTCTCGTTGCAGTTCTTCTCGGAGTTGCAGTTCTTACAGCAATTGTTGCTTCACAGCAGTCAGATAAGGATTCAACAAAGAATGAGACTCCTGCTGTAACAGAGACAACTTCACCAGAGGCAACTCCAACAGAGTCAGCATCACCTGAGGCATCAACAGATACAACAAATGCTGCAACAACAGGTGAGGCTCCAACCAAGTTCATTGGTAACTGGAAGGATGCATCAACTAAGGAGACTCTTGTTCTCTCATGGCGAGCTCCAGCAGGAGATGTAACCGGCTACAAGGTCGAGATCGCTCCTAATGGCGGCACATACAAGGAAGTTTCACAGATTCCTGCAACTCAGCTTTCATTCGAACTCACAAAGACAACTGATTCTCAGTACACATCATTCCGAGTCTCTGCAATCTATGCAGATGGAACTCTTGGTGTTGCTAAGGCATTTGGATTTGCAGGCCAGTACGAATAATTGCAAGAAGTAAGAAACCCCGACTCAATGGTCGGGGTTTTTTATTGCCCAACAGTAATTGAATTTAATCGAGATATTTGGCTATCTCAGCGACATAGATAGCCACACCCGTGCCGACAAGGTGAACTCCATCTGGCGCAAAGTATTCAGGGTGGCCCTCAGATATGTCCGCCCAATCAACTACTCGGACATTGGAGTAACGGGCAGATACCTGCGAAATTAACTCATTATTTCCATCTCGCCATGGACGAGGCACCGCAGTATTAACCAGCACAACTCTAGATTGTTCTTTTAACGCATCAAGGACGTTGATGACCTGCTCTTCAGTAAGGGCGTTGTTATTTCCCATATTGAGTACAACGGGACCAGTGGGAGCATTGGAGATATCCCTGAGGATCTCATCAAGTAACTCAGGCGCCTGTCGACCAACGCGTGCATTAACAAGTCCAACAGAGAACTTCTCAGCGAGAACGCTCTTGATTCCAAGGATTACAGAATCACCAGTAAGCCAGATTCCCTCACTATTGACTGCTGTTTCAGTATTGGCTGACTCAATCTCTTCAACTAAAGCTGCCTGATCACGATTGCCTATTGAGATTGCACGACCACTAATGATTGTCAATGCAAGTACCAGCGTTGAGATGGTTGCAATTACCTTTATCTTTTGTCGCTTCTTCTCTGCCGGTGTTCGATACTTCAAACCCTTAATCCAGTAGTTGAGAACACCGCGTCGAACCGGTAATTCAACGAAGCGCAGTGAGATATCGGCGAGTGCAAAGACAATAAGAATACGCAGTGAATACATCGCCCACGAAGCACCTGCAAGATCGACCTCTGGACGAGTAACTTGAAAGATGACCCAGTGCCACAGATAAATCGCATAAGAGCGTTCGCCAATCCAGAGCAAGACGCGGTTCTGTAATATTGGGGCAAATCGTGAAGCTGGATGCACAATTGATGTGATGATTGCAGCGGCAAAGAGACCTGCAAGTGGAAATGCAATTTTATAGAGAGCAGGATTGCTCTCATCAATGAGAAGGAATGTCGCAAGAATTCCAAGAAACCCCACAACGCCAATGCCATCGATGAAGTCCTGGGCCTTCTTGCTGACCTCAGTCTTGAAGTTCTGAGGAATCCAGCTCACGGCAAGGGCTGCGCCGAGGAAGAGTCCGATGCTATGTGTGTCAGTTCCAAAGTAAACATGGCTCACAGATGCAGAACTTGATGCATCCAGTGAGAAAGAGACAAGCATCAAGGTGATGCCAGAGATGGCAGCAATTGTGAGTGCTGCGATTGAGATTCGCTTCTTGCCAAAGAACTTGAGAATCGCAAGGAGAATCAAAGGCCAGATCAGGTAGAACTGCGCTTCAACGGCAAGTGACCAGGTGTGCTGAAGAAGTGAGGGGCGGCCGATTGCTTCAAAGTAATCAAGCTGGCGCCCTACGAGCCACCAATTCATCGAGCCAGTGAGCGCAAAAGGAGTGTCAATCAGGAATCGCTTGATCGTATCTGGCGCCCAGATTCCAACTGCAATCGCAGTGGTAATCAGCATGAAGACCAGTGCTGGAAGCAGGCGCCTTAGACGCGCAATATAGAAAGCACGGAGATCGAGTCCGCCACTTCGTTCAATGGAATCCAAGAGAAGACGTGTGATCACATAACCGGAGATAACAAAGAAGAGATCAACGCCGAGAAAGCCGCCGGGAATCCAACTAAAGCCAAGGTGATAGAAGAGAACTGCCATCACCGCAATTGCGCGGAGCCCATCGATGGCAGGTATGTATTGGATACCGCGTTTGGTAGCCATGAAAATTACTTGCGCTTAGCTGCAGACTTCTTTGCAGGGCTCTTCTTCGCTGCACGCTTTGGTGCATCGATTGCTGGAGCTGCCCGACGACTTTCCACCTTGATTGGCTCCTTGCGACGGACTGTGCCATCTTCATTGAGCGAGTCGTTCACAACGGCCTGCATATTTGCAAGACGTGCAAATGCGCCATCAAGGCGTTGACGTGATTGAGCAATCGCTTGCTCGGCTGCGACGAGAGCCTGTGATTGCATGCGGTAGAGACGCTCTGACTCTGAAATTACTTCAGCAAGCCAGCGACGGTATTCGATGACTTCATTAGCGGCATCGGCAACAATTCTTTCGCCCTCACGACGTGCAGCAGATGCAACTGCTGCTGCCTCACGGCGCTTGGTGTCAATAATTGATTCTGCTTCGCGAGTTGCCTCATTGACGAGATCTGTCGCCTCTGCCTCAGCGGTTGAAATATATTTACGGCCGCGTGCTTCAGCGCCAGAGAGAATGCTGCGAGCCTTACCTTCAGCACCTTCAAGAACATCTTTTGCATTGCGAGTTGATTCATTGATGAGACGCTCTGCAGATGCGTGAGCCTTTGCTTCACGTGCCTGTGCTGATTTGATCATCATCATCGCAGTTTCAGTTGCGAGGATTTCAAACTCTTCCTTGCTCAATGATGTTATGTCGCGGCGAGAACGAAGGTCGCTGAGCTGTGATTCAAGCTCGCGAATACGATCGACAGGGTTGCCTGATGGAGTGCGCTCTGATTCCTCGCGGAAGCCCACCCAGTTGAGAAAGTCCTTCTTCTCTGCCATTGATAATCCCCATTGCCTCTATAAACGACCTACGTCAAGGCTCATAGATTAGGGCATTCCTTAACCCGGGGAAATCGCCCCCGATTTATACGGGAAAAGGGGCGATGAGCGCCTACCAGCGTGAGCGATAAATGGCCCTAACGCTCTCAACGGGATTTATCGGGAACGATAAATAGCGAAACAGATAGCTAGGTATTGGCTGATCCAGGCCGCTAGCACGAAGATATGGAAGAGCTCATGGAAGCCAAAGTACTTTGCAGCGCGACCCGGCCGCTTCAGGGCATAGAAGATTGCTCCAATTGAATAGAGCAGGCCACCAATGACAATCGGAATTAAGACCCAGAGACCACCACGGTCATAGAGCTGTGGCGTGTAGACAATGGCAACCCATCCCAAGACGAGATAGTTGGCGACATATAACCACCGAGGTGCGCCAATCCAGAAGACACGGATGGCAACTCCAAAGAGTGCACCGGTCCAGACAATGGCAAGCAACATATTGCGATCACGTGGTTCAAGTAGGGCAACCGCAAAGGGCGTGTACGAGCCGGCAATCAGGAGATTGATATTGGCGTGATCCCAACGTCGCCAGATTTTCTTCTTTGCAGGTGTCCAAGGGACGCGGTGATAAATCGCGGAGACGCTAAAGAGCATGATTGCCGTAATCGAATAGAGAGCTACGGCAAATTTAAGCGACTCTTTACTCAAGATAAAGAGAATTAAGGAAGCGATGATGACGGCAGGAGTTGCTCCGAGGTGGAACCAGCCACGCAGCTTTGGTGGCGCTACTGGTGTGCCGGCATCTGGAGTTTCGCTCATGAGGCAACCCTATGCGTTGGTGAGGTTTCGCACCGACTTAACGGTCAGCGAGGCGCATGCGGCGATAAAGGTAAGCACGCCAGTAGCAATCAAGAGGTTACTGACTCCAAATTGAGAGGCGAGTGGACCTGCGATCACAACGCCAACTGGTGCGATGCCATAAGAGCCAAGTGCGTCATAGGCATTAACGCGAGAGTAGGACTCTTCCGGAATATGGCTCTGTAACGAGGTAGCCCAGGTAACCATAAAGAACTCAATTGTGAGGCCAGAGAAGATTGCTGAAATCACACAGATAATCAGCGGCATCTCGAAGGCGAGTGAGAAATCCCAGACAACGGAGATTGCAATAAGAATCATTGAGATGAAGAGTGGACGCTTAAATTTCCGCTTCAAGACTATAAAGCCGCCAATCATCATCCCGGCAGTCATCCCAGCGAGATTAAGCGACCAGTATCGAGGACCTGACTCGGGGTCGCTGAAATTAAGTGGACCAAGCACCTGCAACATGGATTCAAATGACATGTTGATAAATGCAAAACAGAGGACCATCGTGACTACCCAAGAGCGAGAGCTGAACTCGCTCCATCCAACCTTGAGATCATGGATTATTCCCGGGCTTTCAATGCGAGTCTTACTTGGAAGGTTTAAGTTCCAGAGGATAAATCCGGCGATGAGAAAACTGATTGCATCAACTAAGAGCGCCCAACCAGGATTAAATGCAGCAACGAGAGTTCCACCTAAGAGAGTTCCAGTGATGTAACCAATATTGTTCATCAGACCAACAATGGCATTGCCTTCCTGCAACTTCTCTTTCGGCAAAATTTCTGGAAGAACACCAGACATTGCTGGCCACCAGAGAGCGTTGAGAACTCCAAAGAGGGCGCCCATCGCAACAAGGATCCAGACATGTGGAAAGCCGCCCAGGAATGAAATTGCACTGACGCCAACGACCAGACTTCCAATAATGTCGACGCCACCGACTATGCGATTGCGTTGAAAACGATCTGCGATGACTCCGCCGAACAACATAAATGCCACGAGTGGGAAGTAACGTGCAGCCATCACCAAGCTGAGATCGCCACCGTCAGAGCCTTCAATACTGAGAACTCCGTAAGCTAGTGCAATCGGGGACATTCCATTGCCCACATTGGAGATAAAGCGCGAGAAGGCCAGCGCCGTGAAGCCCTGATGGCCATGGAGCATCTTCAACTGAGCGCGCATTGAGTAAGGGTACTTAGGAAATCTGCCAATTGTTAACCACCTATTCACCAATACGGATTAACATCGCTTCATGCAGAAAGTCCTCTCCGAGTTCATCGGTACCGCCCTCCTTGCGACAGTGGTCGTTGGCTCAGGAATCATGGGCGAGAACCTCTCCAGCGATATCGGAATCCAGCTCCTCATCAATGCATCAGCCACCGGTGCTGCGCTCTGGCTCTTGATCTCCCTCTTTGCCCCTGTAAGTGGCGCTCACTTCAACCCAGTTGTCAGCGGTATTTCATACTTTCGTAAAGAGTTATCGATCAAATTTGCCGCGTTCTTTATCCTTGCTCAAATAGCTGGAGCTATCGCTGGAACAATTCTCGCCAACGTTCTCTTTGAGCATCCGGCAATCGATATCTCATCAAAATCTCGAGATGGCGCAAACCTTCTCATCAGCGAAGTGCTGGCAACTGCCGGCTTGGTCTTTGTTATCTATCAGCTCTCAAACATAAATAAGGGCAAGAAGGTTGCTGTGGGAGTAGCTGCCTGGATCTTTGCAGCATATTTCTTCACCTCATCAACATCCTTTGCAAACCCTGCAATTGCAATTGGCCGAACATTCTCAGATAGCTTTGCTGGAATTGCGCCGCATTCAGCGGCTACCTTCATTCCGTTCCAGATTATTGGTGCAGCGCTTGGATATTTACTCTTCACATACTTGAATAAGAAATCGATAAAGAAAGCAGATAAGTAATGAGCGCAAACGTGAGTACCAAGAGGACAATTATGTTTGTCTGCGTACATAACGCAGGACGCTCACAGATGGCTGCTGGATTTATGCGCGAACTCGGGGGAGAGCGAGTTGAAGTTCTCTCTGCA
>Ga0075464_10001645_pt1 | contig 10090 bp, 15 predicted proteins | sample DEB19_08_DNA_5_FD_75068 | JGI IMG/M metagenome (GOLD analysis project Ga0075464, IMG submission 75068) | Aqueous microbial communities from the Delaware River and Bay under freshwater to marine salinity gradient to study organic matter... | ecosystem: Environmental > Aquatic > Marine > Coastal ...
TGACTTCAGGCATAATCTTGTCTGCCAGTTTCTGCAACGAATGATCAGTACGTTCAGAGGCGCTAGACAATAATACTGCGATCTTTACTCGCAGGTTAAAAATAGTGCGACTAATTGGTGTCTGTTTCATGATGTAACTCCTGTATGGATGACACGGTTGATCAAAGACAGTGTTGTCTTCGATATGGGATTTGGTTTTCTGGCTTTAGCAAGTTTCTGTTTGTACCCTACAAGACGTTTCATGTCATTGAGAGTGTCAGAGATTTCCATGTGGGTGTTCGGAACGTCCAGTCGCAGTGGCTCCCATACACCACCGCTATCGCCAAAGGTGTTTCGTTGGATCTTGTCTTTCAAAAGACGAGCTTCGCGTTCGTAGTGATAGACAGGATCGGAACATGAACCAGATGCACTATTATACTGCGACTTCAATCTTTCGTGTTCGAGAGTGCCCTCCTGCATACCAAGGTACTCTTTAAACTCTTTGATTTGATCTTCATTCATGATCAGACTCCACCTCTACACGATGTTCGGGTAATAATGCGAGATTGAGGAACAGTGACTGTCTTACAGTCTTAGGTCCTCGTTCCTTAATATCATGGCGTTGCAATTCATCTTCAATCTTGAGACGAAGTTCTCGTTTACTAAGCATCACATTCATCCTCTTCAGTAGCTAATCTGACATTGATGATGTAATCAATGTCAGGGTAGGCATCAAAGACCTGTTCGGTTGCGTGCTTCTCGTTCTCAGCGAAACACCGAAAACTCTCAGGAGTCAACCAACCAATTTCAACGTACGTTACAATGTAAGAAGCCAGTACCTTGTTATCGGTACAGAACTTCTTGATTGCAATCTTGTCTTTCTCATTAGGTACAATGGGATGGCCTTTCTCGCGTTGCTGGAGTTCTTCACCAGTAGGTGTTCGAACGTCAACAATGTGAACGAGGTCTGGAAACTCCTCCAGTATCTGCTCTCTTGCACTCTCTTCACTACTCGAGAGAATTAGTACGGTTTCGGTAGTCACAACTTCGCCATCTTGCGTTATAAAGACACACACAAATAGTGTTGATCTACTCATGATTGTTTCTCCGCTAAACGCCACTTGTTTGCTTTCTCCCGAAGCTTGTTTACCGTACGAACGTCAGAGAAGAACTCATCTACGTCTTCCTTCTTAAACATCGTCATGAAGCACACTAAGAGTACCTCAACTTTGTACGACATATTTCGAGAGTCCTGTGTTACCGAAAACGCACCATTTGTTTCAGTCATGAGTGCATAGAATTTACCTAATGCATGTCGCTGGTAAATTTCTCCTTTATTGACGTAATACAGAATACAGTTTCGAATCTGATTGGGTGCCAGTATCTTGCGATAAATGTCGACTAGACTAAATCCGACAAATTCAGTCAGGTTCTCGTGACTGATCAACAAGATATAGCCAACGCGATAAAAGAATCTAGATTTGACCTCCAGATTTTTCTTCACTGTCTCAACACCGACACCTGGAAGTTCTGCCATATTCTGTAATTCCTGTAAGCACAGTTCCATCTGGTCGACAGGATATTCAAAGGTGATCGGGTGGTCTAACGCGACCATACCCATGTTCCAAGAGGACAGATACCCTACCGGAAGAAGTCTGGCAATTTCAGAATTCACTTTAATGATGATACGACTAACGTCCCCATCGACAACGATTGCTTTGCTCATTTAAATAACTCCCTGATAACAAATAGTCAGTTCGACCAATTCGGCTGACCGGTTAAAACATCGTAGTCGGTACTATGCATCGTCTTGATGTTATCCGACCATGTAATGATCAGGTCAAACGACGCATTCTTAACACCGACAATCTCAATGCCAATCATGAAAAACCGCCACGTCAAAGACGCAGAACGAAGACCACGAAGTAGATTACCCTTAGGTTTTCTACCACGATGCTTGTCCATGATCTCTTTCTGTTTTGGATGATCATACCACTCATCTGCCATTAACGATAGGCGAGCATCATTTACTCCCCTTGCCTTTAGCAGACGTTCAAACAAGTCCCTCAATGGGACACCATACCCTAACTCCAATGTTCCAGTGACACCATCGCTAAACTCGTAGGTGAAACAGAACGTGTAAGATTTGATATCAAACAACTGCAAACCACGATGGAACATCATCCACGTAATTGCAGGACCTGTGACAGTCCTAAAGTAAGAACTGCGTCTGCGTGCTTGCGCTTTGTAGCTCCGCAGTGTAGAAGGACTATGTTCCTTGACAAATTCTCTTAGCTTCTCACTAAGGTCTTGTGGGGTAATGTCAAGGTCGTATAGCATGACACGAATGAGCTTAGACAATACATTAATCTTTTGCTCATCGACTCGCTTATCGCTTTCTCCACAAAGCTCGCTGAGTTTGTTCCTCATGTCTACTCCGAGTACTACGGGTCATTAAAAATGTTCGGGTTTTAAGGAAAAGACCAGATTAACAACAACGTCAATTATTGATGACAAGTCCTTTACTAACAAGACCGTTTGCCTATCCAGATATTTGACGTCGTCTGGCGTCATTATATCGTACCAATGGGTACTAAGGATTAATACAAGTTGCGCTTGAATTGCTTTAACCGTGTACAACGTACCGTCCGTCCCCTTGACATAGAAGCCATAGTTCTTGTCGGTTGCATTCTCATATTTTCGATTTAGGTTAAACCCATTTCTCCGAAACCCGTGTTCTGTCATCTCCTTCGTCAGCAGAGATATCCTAACAGTCACTTCCTTTAGACGACTCAACAATTCGTCAGACGTTTCAAACCGAGAAGAGATGGATATGCCTACTTCTTCCGTAAATGGAATCTTGTTTAACAGGTCATCTGGAATCAACCCGATTATTGTATGGAGAAGTAAGATGCCCCCAAACAACGACTCTGGATCGCTTGTGCGCTCTCGTGCTAACAGGTTGAGTTCATGTGACATCTTTGACTTAAGTGCCCAAAGACGATGTTTAAGCCAAAAGTGAATCACAAGACGAGTCAAGAAACGCTTGACTCCACCTGAGAAAATGTTTGCCATCATTAATACTCCGTTGAGGCTACATCAAGATAATATATGTCCAAGGTAATTTGGACTAGGAGGTCACTATGAGCAATATCGAGATTTATGACGTTCCTGCCACAGGAGAGATCACACGATCAATCCGCGGAGAACCCGAAGAGAATACGGCGTCTGTCATCCCTCCTCCTTCAACAAACGATGACGATGGTCTTGTAAATTGGGTACAGGGCAATCGCATTGAATTCGTTATGGCGGTTAAGAACGAAGCATTGGTCGGTGCAGATGGGATGACCAAAGCCATGTACATGGCAGGCCTAGACAAGCTTGCAGACACTGCCATTAAGCGAATGAACCTGAAGAAGGAACAGGGTGCTGCTGATCCGAAGATGATTGATGCCATCGCTAAACAGGTATTGAGAAACACTGCACAAAATCCACAACCGCAAGGCCTAGGGCAAATACCAATCCCTCCGAGTGGTAAATTGAGCAACCAAGAAGTACCCGCGTCAATGCTAACTTTTGCAGACAACCAAGAAGACCATCGCGCATTTCAGAAGCGAACGGTCAATTTGGACATCATCGACATGGACGACTAGTGCATACTAAATGGAGGGCACATGCCCTCCATTTATGCTGTCACTTAATTGTCCGTCGGAATTAGAAGATGAGGAGAGATAGAGAAAAACTCTGCACGAGTCATTTCCATGAAGAACCATTCTTGGTGCATTTCTGCCATGGCTTTACCGACATCAATTTCCTCAACACCTAATTCTATCTTAAGCCCATCAATGATTTCATTGGCTTCCTTATAAGATGTCTTTAGTGCAGGGGCATAAATAGTCGTGCCTTCAGTACAAACGAAAGTACCACCAGAACCTTCTGCTAACGTCTCACAGTACCACTGATTAAAGTCATACATATAGACGTTGGAGATGTTCTCATTTAACATCGTGCGCAACGTGAAGTCACCAACGGGCAAGTCCCAAACTCTAAAATCATGTTTGGTGGTTACCATGGTCTTCATCATTCGAATAAAGGAGATCTTCTGATCTTGTGTGAGGCGATAAGGCCACACATTCAAAATGATCTCACATTCACTGATCCCAATGTTACCACGGATTGCCTGTAGTTCAAGGTCTTTGAGCATTCCTCCTATGGTATATGCCAACTGCGTAGGCTTAGACTGCTTTAGGGTCTTGATGTCTCGCTTAGCATAGGCTTCCTTGAATTGCTCATGCGTAATCCCTTCAGTGTATTCCGCAGGATCATCCGTCGTTCGTTCAAAGTATCCACCGACCAATGCACGAAATGCAGCATCTTCGTTGATGGAACTGAGCGTTGCAATTCGGGTATCGAGAATCGAATCTAAGTCGAGGTAAATCCGATGAAGCTCACTCATGTGGTCTCTCCAGGCAACTCATCGACATCAATTCGAAGGTAGGTCTGTGACAAGATCAAGTAGAAGTAAAAACGCGGATACTTATTAAAGAAATCAGCGACTTTCGTTTCTTGTGCAGAGAGTTCTTCTGCCGAGGACTTAGTGATCCGATAGCCAGACGTCATGTCAGATGGAACATTACGTGCCGAGATGTAACTGCTAACCACCGCACGATAGATCAAATCAATCGCGTCAATGTTAATCGTGGACAAATGAGACTCTAAGAAGAAAACCCCTTCAGTTACAAACTGGTGAAATTTTGCAGCACCAATTGTACTCATGATGGTTCGCTCACCACCTAATAAGTCTTCCACGTTATTGGTGTAATATGGAAAACCTCTGATCGTGCGAATCACGGACAAGACGTCTTCAGTTCTAAGACCACCTGAACCATCAATGGCATCTGTTAAGTGCAATCGCAATTGAAGATAGTCAGCAACCACTTCTCTTGCGGTATACATGGTGACGATTCCACGATTGCCTTCTTCAACGTTGCTTCTTTTCCTAGGGTTTAACATGATGACTACTCACAGGTTGTTGCCAAAATGCATGGCCTTAAGATACGTTGAGAATGTGTCAGTGACTTTCGCTCTAGTTCCAGTAGACAATGCGTCATCTAGACGACCATGACCTGTCTGAATGATAGAGGAACGAAGTCGTTCATTAGAGTCGTTGTTACCCGCACGAACCGCCACAAATTCTTTCAAGCAATTTGGCATCTCGCGTGCCATGAGACCATTGATCTCAGGGTTGGTGATCTTCATTGAGCTGGAGTCACCAGTCACCTGATCAGTTAGATCGTCTGTGATCATCTTAGATGACGGTACAGAGATACCGCTCTCTCCTGTTTGCACTTGTCGTCTGACAGGAGGCATGAGGATCATGGCTTCATACTTACTGACATAAGTAACGCCAGTTGACTCATCAGTGATCACCAGTTTTTCATGGAAGTTCACGTTGAATTCAGGAGCAACTTTATAGTTATTCTCAAGCGACACCGATGGTTTATCAAAACTCTCAGTAACAAACGGGACATAGTTTCGATCGTTATCAATATCATCCATGAACTTATCGAACTGTGCGTCCGTCATTGCCCGAAGAGAAGTCCCAAGTTCAGTGGCATATGGATGCTTCTTATCAAGCTCCATGAGTTTAATACCAGCGATGATGGTCTGTATTGCAGCTTCTCGTTTAGAGATTGCACCACTGGGTTTAACTGCAAATTGAACCGTGTATTTTTTAGGCATGTGACACCTCACGTTAAAATCAATGGGATGACATAATCTTCAAAATCCCGCAGCCATTCTGCGGGAGATGATAGCATCAGAGCGTCGTACGCATCTTTGCATCCGGGATATCCGTCATAGTCTTGTAGTACCATTCTCCAGTACCGGTTTTGGATACAGACTTCATCAGTTAAAGAACAGGGATTAAACTTACCCATTTCTATATCGTGATGTTCGGCTACAGCAATAGAGTACACTCTAATCTTTAGTATTACGTTTTCTCGTAACGATCCTTTCATTCGTCATCTCCATGCTATATCCTTATTCAGCATTAACGAGCAATCAATGAGAAAAACCAATCCAAACACTTATCAACCAATGTTGGATTGGTTTTCCTAATGTTTTGGTTAAGGGACAACTGACATGAGACTGCCAAAGACAGATCATCAAAACAGTAAACTTGATCGACTATTGCAGGGGGACTAAGAGGAGACAGTTGGACTCCATATCTCATCCCTTTCTTGGTTCTCTGGCAGACCATGTATCGTTCTGCCAGATCGCGTGCAATAGATACCTCATAAAGTACGAAGTATCTTCCCATCATTACACCTCTTCAGGTACATAACCTTTGAGCAACTCATCAATGTTGACTTCCGCATCAAGGTCAATGTCAGAACCCAGTAAGATGCTATCTAAACCAAGTGCTTTAGATTTCGCTTTCTTACCACTGCCTTTCTTCTCACGTTCCATCTGTACCCAATACGGCACATACTCACCAAGTACCATCCGCATGATGTCAATGTCGCTGATGTAACGAATAGGATTCTCATAGTGATCGTCTGTCCAGTAACCACGAGTCTGTAGGATCTCATCCCAAGTGACAAATCCAAGTTTGTTGACTTTGTCGATCAAACTACCCAAGCCATCTTTACCAATCGTCTTCTGGTAGTACATCTTGAACTTCTCATCTACTTGCAGACGAATCAAGAAACCCATGGTGATCTCTAGTGCCCGTACCAGTTTTGCGTCAGTAAGTACCTTGACACGAACTGTAGTGCGAGACAGTTTACATTCTGGATAAAGCTTAAGATTTAACCATTGTCCGCCCAAACCATCAAAACCCCACTTGTAGTTCTTCAGGACATGGAAGTGACTGAGTGGAAAATCAAAACCGGAAGATTGACTAACAACATATGTCCATTCAACACCAGTGCGACCCACTTTTGAACGCAAGGTCATCATGTGCAGTTCGAGTAAATCTTGGTCTTTGAACGTGAACTCCGCAGAGTCAAATGGATACATCGGTACGCGTGCTGCGCCTGTACCTTCCGTAAGAGGCTTTAGGTGGTTTGAATATAGGATCAGGTTTGACAAGAATGTGGCGGATTCAGGAACGCCTTTAAAGGCAACCTTGCTGCTGATGAACGCCAGTTTCTTCTCAGGGGTTTCCATCGGGTTCATGTTGATCTTATCGCCCATGTGAGCGGTGATGATCCAGTACGATGACCCCGTTGCTGCTAGACGAGGGATCTGCCCAATCAAACGGTGCTTGTATAGATTCTCCCGTAACGCCAAAGCATTCTGATCAGACGAGTCGATTGAGGTCTTTTCTTTGATTCCTTCAATGGCATCCAAGTTTGCCTTAGAGATCGAGTCCAAGAATGGAATAACGGGATGCAGGATCTTGATTCTTACCTTAGCGTTCGGTTGAGTTGGATCAGTGAACGGCGTGGTAATGTAATCTGCATTGGTGTTCTTCTTAGAGCGCACCCGAAGTTTATCACTGATGATATCAAACCATTTCGCGGTACTCCAACCCTTGGCATCTTTAGAACTACTGTCTGTGACGATGTAACGAGTCTGATCCCAAAGTGTACCATTCTCCACCAAACGTGGTGCAACGCCCTGTACGAGTTCCTCCATGCGAGACGGACCCATCGCAGAGTCTTCAGTGTCTTCATGTGCACAACATGACGTCGGATAGCGGTCTAAAGCCCGCGCGGTAAACGCAATCCCTGTGCCGGTCTTGATTGTATTACCACGACCAGTAATCAACATGGATTGACTCAACCCGCCACTTAAGACGTAGTCGTTGTAGACACCCTTGAAGTATCGTCCAGTGTAGTTGTCTAATATGGTTTCAACATTCATTGCAACTCTAACTGGATCAGCAGCATTGATCCCGGCTAAAAATGACATGTTTGGTTTCCTTAACAGTGATGGGTGGTCTTCATAACTTTACGCACATAATCAAAAAATAATTCATCTTATGAAGATCCCTTTTTGTGCTGGAGTTTATACAATGAGTAATGATTTAATGGACATGCTTAAATACGAAGACCCCGTCCAAGGGCATTTGTGTGCAGGCAATGAAGCCGCATTTTCAAGTTACGGCGAAAACCCTAGCGCAAGCTTCATGACCCGTTTCAAGAACTTCTTCGGTCACCTACATGACAACCTGTTTGGGTTGGTCAATACCGAAACCCTCGCTAAAGAGATGGGCGAGATCAAGAACATCGACTTTAAGTCCATGGAGAACAAACATCGTCAGGCCGTTCAAGTCGCCAACAAAATTGGCTACGTTGATATTGGCAAGATCAACGTCCCTCGTGTTCATGGTCTTAAAGGACAGATGGTGGACTACGGCAAGTTGCTCATGGATTATGCCGACATGGGAACCTTGATTGAAAAGATGCTTGATAACGTCTATCGGACATTGTCTTTGTTCATCAATGATCCGAGCATGATCCGCAGTGTCACCTCAACACAAACACTGAACATCGACACCCTAGAACGTCACCGTGCCAAATACCACAGTTTGATTCGTTCATTGATCGAAGAAGATGAAGCCGGTAACGTCATATTGTTCAACAAGACCTACAAGTCAAATGCTGCTCTTGCTCAGTCATTTGGTTATGTGCCGAAGTTAAAAGGCACTGTTGATCTTAAGCAGATGAACGCGATTGCTGACAAGATCAAATTGATTCGTCATCAAATGGTATTATTGGTAGAGTCGACTGAAACAGTGGGATCGTCACAAAAACCAAACATGAAAGTACTTCATGCCATCTCTGATCTTTTGTACAACTCAGGACTGGCAGTACAGGACTACGGGACATACATCCATCGGGTGAATAACTACGTCGGTGTCTGTAACTCCATCGCAGAAGAAGTGATCCGAGCAAAAAAATAAAAATCATAGGCTAGGAGGGCACATGCCCTCCTAGTTTTATGCTGTCTCTGCCCGACAAGGGGAGATGAGTTGGGTAATGTCTTGTATCATTCGTTCGCCACCATAGTTTAACCACGATGGACTCCCGTCAACAAGTAACTTCGCATTGTTGTTCATGGCCTGATCGGTAAAGCAGATTCCTTCTCCGCCCATACCAGTCGTCACGAACTCCGACATCTTCTCTTGATCCAGTGGAATCCTTGTTCCAATGGTTCTGGCCGCTTTAAGTACCGCCAGATTCTGTGCGATATTCATCTTGGCATTTAACCGCTCAAGACTACTGACCCGAAGCAAATGCTCATCCGACAATCGAAGCTGAATGGTCACTAAAAAGACCATCCTCTTGATGTGGTGGGGGATAAGCACCATGAGTAGTATGTTGGCGAGCATTCGGAATGGATAGGTGAGTGCTCGCACCAGTGGATGCTTTTGACCGCTCGTCTCAATATCAGACATGACTGGTCTCCTTTTCTGTTAACACACGCAAGTTGGAGTAAATGGCACACCAGATAGAGGCATCACCACTATTGTCAGTTAATACAATAGCGTAACGGAATGCCCGAGATCCTTCGTGCCACGCTAAGATTTCAACTTTAGGTTCTTTATCCATAGAACCTACAAAAGGCCGCCGCAGAGGATAGTCCATATTTCGGGACAATTTAAGCCAATGCGACTGCCGTGGAGACTCTGGCGTATGTTGATGGTCAACTTTCACTTTCATCAATGGATCAATCAGATCGTTGGTCGAACGAATAAGTTCTTCCGACTTCCCTTTCTTCTTGTACCCATAGAAGTGTTCAGTGATATCGGTGACACAAGTGGTCACAGGCAGGTCTTTATCGACATATTTCTCAAGCATACGTTTGAGAAACTCAAGTTGGTCAAGAGCAGCATAGCCCGCAACAACTGGATGCTTTCTTGATGCCAATACTTTCTTGCCGATACTGTAAGTACCTTCTTCCTTATCAACATAGGCAAGTCCATTTAAAGTCACATCAGCAATCACATCTTTACTGGACAAGAGTTTGGTATCCACTATGTAGATATCTTGCTCATCCCAACGCCGAGTATCATTCTGTTCCTCAAACGAATCTGCCAACATTTCAAATGGTTCACAGCGATCACAATAGGTCACGCCGTAAACCACTTGACTCATCA